>Ga0079998_111154_pt1 | contig 55005 bp, 43 predicted proteins | sample PerSpoBPS_BMetaG_FD_69201 | JGI IMG/M metagenome (GOLD analysis project Ga0079998, IMG submission 69201) | Thermal spring microbial communities from Yellowstone National Park, Wyoming, USA - Perpetual Spouter B (PS_B) MetaG (SPADES assembly)... | ecosystem: Environmental > Aquatic > Thermal...
GAAGATTTCCTCAATAATACCACCTCAAATTTCCGCCAAAATATATCTGACAAAATTTGCAATTTTTCAAAACTAATTCTATATTTTCTATTCATTATCCAGATGAATTCATTCAGAACCTTTCATATAATTCTTCTCTGCTGAATTTCCATTTTGTTGTATCAACTTGAATTTGATCTGCAAGTATTTCCTTTTCAATTTCTCGTTTTACTCTAACTGTTATTTCAACCTCTTTTCCCTTAAATTCATCTGGTAGCTCAATGGTTAAAACTTTATCTTTCACCCTTACCTCCTTTTTTAGAACAAAATTTTTCATTCCCTCCATTTAAGTAAATTTTAAAATGTTCCCTAATATGCCTCAATTTTTCAAAAAGGCTCTACCATTTAAGTTATCGGAATCATTGAGTGAAAAAGCGTTTATAAAAGATACAAAAGAGTAAATCTGATTTTTGAAGTTTTTGTTATGTGGATAATTTGTAGCATCCGTTTTCCGATCACTTAAAGCATAAGCCTTCAAAAAAACTAATGCTGGGAAAAAAGAAAATAAAATAAAAAAAGTATGTTATAACTTTAATACTATGAACAAAAGGATTGTAATTGATCCCAAAAATAATTAGAGGAAAACCAGTAATTTGTGGGACAAGAATTCCTGTTTATGTTATCTTAAATCTCTTAGCTGAAGGGTATGATTAAAAGAATATCCTGATAACAAAAAAGAGGATATATTAGCTGCCGTAAAATTTGCTGCTAAGGCTATGGATTTAGATAAGTGGTAATTCTTTGATAATCTCCTCTAACTTCTTCTCCTGCATAATCAAAATTTTAAACTTGATCTACAAACTTTGAAACTAAACTAAAAAATTTGTATCTAAAAAACTTATTTCCGTACATTTTCTCTGATAAACTTTATTAAACTAAATTGAATTGTTCTAAAACTTCTCTCGGGGTTTTTCTTCCAAGTTCTGTTCTATCAAAATCTGAGTCAAAGCTTATTATTGTCAGACTATATTTTTCTGCAACCACATATTGGTATGCATCGTCAAAATCAAGATTAAAGCGCGTAGATACTTCTATAACATTTCCCATATCTTCGTAAGATAGTGAGACTACATGCAATATTTCGTTAAAAATCATATCTTTTAGGAATTGATAAAAAATATGATGTTTCTTTGCCTGAAAAAACAAAATTCCTATTGAATGGAGTGAGAAATCAGAAAGAAAGAATTCAAACTTTTCTGAGTTTTCTAATAATTTTTTTGCTTCATCAGATTTTTCCCTATTCAAAATAATTTCCAGTATGATGTTAGTATCTATCAGAACCCTCATTTTTTGCCGATTCGCCAATCTGATATTTTATGTTGCAATTCAACCGATGAGAAATCATTAGCCAAATCAGAAAGGGAACCAGCCCAATCAAATTTTGGCTTTCTCCTGAGTTTTCTTTTCTTATTCTTTTCCCACAAAAATTGAGCGAAATCTTCAAGCTCTTTTCTCAAATCTTCTGGCAATTCCTTGATAATCTCCTCCAATTTCTTCTCCTCACGCATAATCATAAATTTAAACTTGATCTCCAAATTTAATATTAAGAATTGAATTTTAAATGGGGTCCTTACAGTAGTTTTTCTCTTCTATATATTTTATTACTTTGTTGACAATATCTAAAAGTTGAGGAACTCTCATAATTACTTCTTTATACTTTTTGACCAAGTTTTCCTCTATATATTCATGGACGAGTTCATTTCTTAAGTCTTTCAGTGCTACAAGAATTCTATAATCATCAACGAATCCTCTCTTTTCTGCTCTTATAACTATGTCAAGCTTTCTTGATACATCTTCAAGTTCAATCAAATCTAATCCTCTCAGAATTTTATTTATTAGCATATCGACCGTTCTGCCAAATCTATTGCACAGAGTTTCTAACACCTCATAGTCTTCCTCCCTAAGATTATCTAAATCTATCCTGAGGGATTTATGATAAGATTTTTCTAACCATTCCTTGTTTCTTATCAATTTCTTTACATTCTCACAGAATAAAATTATTGATTCTTCTCTACGCACTCAAATTTCAACTCCAGTTTCTGCCATTATTTTAGTAAATAAGTTTTCGGATGGATTATCAGTTACAATAAGGTCAATTTTTCTTTCACCCAAAGTCAGAATCAACTCTACTCTAATCATTCTTCTTGCATTATCGTCTATTTTCTTGGAAATCACTATAAGATCAATGTCTCCTCCTTTCCCTTCGGGATTGGTGCGACTGCCAAATAAAATTATCTTAGCATCTTGATCATACTTTTTTATTGCTCTCTTTATAGATTCAATTTCCTCAGGAGAAAGCCTGATTTTGTCTTCTCTGATTTGTTTTTTTTCTCCCATCATCCAACCAAATACTAAAAATTTAAAATTTCTCTACCTTTTATTTTTATCTCCACAAAAGAAGCGTACGCATAGGTTCAAGCGTGCGATTGAAAGGATTGAAGACAAGTCCTAAAATCTCTAATGTCACAACACCCAAAAGAGCGATATCATCTCCTTCACCTAAAATCACAGGGGTATGAGCCTCTCCTTGCGGAAGGATAATATAACACTCAGAAACTTTCCTTTTTATGGTCCGACCATCTGCTAAAATGAAATTATGTTCACGCTTTGGAGTAAGACCTATCTTTTTCCACACATCCTCCGGCAAGAGTGAATATTTTGCTCCGCTATCAATCAAAAAATTTACTCGTTCTTCGCCCTTTGGACCTATTACTCTCCCTTCAATATATGTTATCTCCATATTTTTTCGGAAGAAAATTTATAAACTCCTCCTACGCATACTAAATTTATAGTTTTTTTGTAAAAGTTTTGGAAATGCTATAATTTTGCAAAGGAGAAGATATGAAATGAAGTTTGGACAAAATCTTTTGATTTCTGTTATCATTCCATGTTACAATGAAGGCTCTACAATAGAGGATGTTATTGAAGCGGTTAAAAAACAGCCATTTTTCAAGCAAATAATAGTTGTTGATGACGGATCATCTGATGCAACTCCAAGTATTCTCAAAAATATAAAAGGTGACGAAAAAAATGAAATATTGATTTTAAGACATGAAAAAAACTTGGGAAAAGGAGCAGCCATAAGAACAGGTCTAAAACATGTGAGGGGCGATATAATAATAATTCAAGATGCCGACCTTGAATATGACCCCTCTGAATATCCAAAACTTTTACAACCAATAATAGAAGATAAAGCGGATGTTGTTTTCGGTTCAAGATTTTTGGAATCAAGAAGAACAATTTACTTTACAAACTACATAGCGAATCTCACTTTTTCTTTTCTTATAAATTTCCTTTACGGAACTACTCTGACAGATACTGCTACGGGATACAAAGTTTTCAGAAGAGAAGTTCTTGAAGAAATAGGAGAAATTCGAGCAAACGATTTTTCTTTTGAAATGGAATTTACATCAAAAGTTATTCAGAAAGGTTTCAGAATATATGAGGTCCCAATAAAATATCAAGGTAGAACATATGAGGCTGGTAAAAAAATAGGCTGGAAACATGGGTTTGAATATTTATATTGGATATTCAAGGAGTACCTGAAAAGAGAAAAAAAATTAAATTTCACTTTCCTTTTGGGAAATTCAGTAAATATCGCAAAGGTTTTTTTCAATTTTTGTATAAAAGATTTTTTAGGAAATAAAGTTTTAGAACTTAATTCTGGTGAGGGAAAGATAAGCAGATTTTTACTCGGAAGAGAATTTCTAATTTTGTCAGACCCATCAGAAAGAAATTTGAGGATTTTGAAATCAAAGTTCTACCAGACTCGTAGGCTCATTATAACAAAATTTGATATTATTGTAGATGACTCAAAAATTTTGCTTGACGCTCTCAAAGGGAATAAAAATCCAGAGTATTTTTTAAATTCGGAGTATTTTTTAGATACATGTGTTGCATTAGATACTCTACCAAAAGTAGATGATGACAGAAAAGCACTTGAAAAGATAAACAAAATTTTGCCTTGCGGTGGAAGAGCAATAATTTATGTTCCCCAAGATAAAAGCTTGTTTGGAAAACTTGATTTGAGTTTGGGATACAAAAGAAGATATGAGGATGGAGAAGCCGAAGAGAAAATTAAAAGCACTGGATTTGAGATAAAAAATCAAATGTATTTTGGTAAACCTTTGAAACCTCTCTGGCGTATTTCTAATATTTATCTTAAGGCAGGTGGTAGAAAAAATATTCTCCCAGCGTTCATTCCGTTGATTGCTGACTTTGTCTCTTTTTTGTTTCCTCAGAGCCTTTTTGGCGGAGAAGGTATAGGAAAGGTGATTTGGGCTGAAAAAGTCAAAGATTTATGAGATTTGTCGGAGGAAAGATTTGTAGTAATTTTTTTATTTTGTATTTTATCATTAAATTTAGTTTTTAAGGGGCGACGTAGCTCAGGGGTAGAGCAGGGGTCTCATAAGCCCTGTGTCGTGGGTTCGAATCCCACCGTCGCCACTTTTGACATTTGAAAAAAAAATACTCTATTGAAGAAGCGGAAGAAGTTATACCTCAGCTCAAATCAGTAATCAAAAATATAAGAGATAAAGCAAGAGAATATTCCAAATGCCTCCTTGATGCAACTCAACTTGTTTTAAATTTCAGAGAAAATCCATATGACAAAGACGGTGTCCTTGATAGAACAATAGCTGTAAGGAAAGAATTGAAAAACCTTTTTTCTAATCTTGAAAATTTTGGTGTGATTTTAAGGGATATAGATAGAGGAACACTTGACTTCCCAGCAGAAGTTGATGGGGAAGAGGTTTTTTTGTGCTGGAGAGCATTAGAAGAAGATAATATAAGATACTGGCATTATCCCGCAGAACCTTGTGTTATGAGAAAGCCTCTCAAAAAGACATGATTTCAAACAGTAAAACTGTAATGTAAATAAAACTGTAATGTATCACTTTAAACTTTTAACTTAAAAATTTTTTCAGTTTTTTACTAAAGTACCCCAAAAAATTTTATTCTATCAAAATAGGAGGTGAAAAAATATGGGACAGAAAATGAGAGAACTCGTTGAGGAACTTCACAGAATCAGAGCAGAAGTAAAAAAAATGGGCGGTCCGGAAAAAGTAAAAAAACAGCACGAACGAGGAAAACTTACAGCAAGAGAAAGAATTGATTTGCTATTTGATAAAGATACCTTTTTTGAAATTGGAATTTTAGGAACTGAACCCGGCCCGGAAAGAACGCCAGCAGATGGAGTTGTAACAGGTTTTGGAAAAATAGACGGAAGATGGGTCGGTTGTATTTCATACGATTTCACAGTAAAGGGTGGTTCCATGGGATTTGTGAATGAGATAAAATGCACAAGAATAAGGGAACTTTGTCTGAGGTTTAAAATACCTCTCGTTTGGATGATAGATTCGGGAGGAGCGAGAATTTCTGCTCAAACTGCCTCAACAATAGGTGGTGGTATTGCAGGAGAAGCAATAGCATTTTTTGCAAATTCTGGTTGGCTATTTAAAGAAGAATCTTTGATGTCAGGGGTTATTCCTCTTGTATGCGCCCAGATGGGACCAGGTTATGCTGGAACAGCTTATATACCTGGACTTGCCGATGTTGTCTTTATGGTAAAGGGAACTAGCTCTATGGCTCTCGGTGGTCCATCCCTTGTAAAAATGGTCACAGGTGAAGATATAGACGAGGAAAATCTTGGTGGATCAAAAATTCACACGGAAATCTCAGGTTGTGCAGATAATGAATTCCCTGATGATGTTTCTTGTATCAAAGGAATAAAGGATTATCTTTCTTATATGCCATCTTCAAATGAGGAAAAACCTCCAAGAAAAAAATACGAGGGAGATCCAACTGCTCTGATTTCTGACGAGATTTTGGATGTCTTACCAGATAATCCAAAGCAAGCTTATGATATGCACAAAATAATAAAGTTCATCGTAGATGATGGGGAATTTTTTGAACTCAAACCAAAATGGGCGAGAAACATAATAGTTGGCTTCGGAAGGATAGGGGGGTATCCAGTCGGTATTATCGCAAACAATCCTATGTTTTATGGAGGAGTTCTTGATGTTAATGCATCTGACAAGGCTGCAAGGTTTATATGGCTTTGCGACGCTTTCAATATACCTCTGGTTTTCCTCGCAGATGTTCCGGGTTTTATGGTATCATCTAAAACAGAAAAAGAAGGACTTATAAGACACGGAGCAAAGATGATTCATGCCGTTGCAGAAGCTTCTGTTCCTAAATTTACAGTAATTATAAGAAAAGCTTATGGGGCGGGATATTATGCTATGTGCGGTAAATCCTTTGATCCAGATATTATTGTAGCATGGCCTACCGGAGAAATATCTGTTATGGGACCTGAAGGTATGGTTTCAATATTTGCTAAAAAACAGCTTGAGGGTATGTCACCAAAAGAGGCGAGAGAATTTGCTGAACAAATGGCAGAAGCCATAAGACCTTATATTGATATAAAGAAACCAGCAGGTTGGGGCTTTATAGATGATGTTATAGACCCGCGTGAGACAAGAAGAGTTCTTTACTGGGCTCTTGAACTTTCAGAAAGAAAACAAGTCCTCAGAATGAGGAGAAAACATGGAGTTTATCCTGTGTGATAGATTTATATTGTGATATTTTTCATTATTGTGATATTTTCCATAGGCGTTCAAATTCTTTTTCAAATTTCTCCACTACTTCCGTTGAATCATATATAAAAACGCAGTTTTCGTCATTTAATTCTTCTGCCGATGCGGTGAAGTTAAAAGATCCTGTCATGACATACTTACTATCTACTATCATGAATTTGTGATGCATTTTTGGCGTAAGAAATCTCTTCTTTCGTGCTGAGTAATCTGTGATTTTCACATCTATACCTTCTTTTGCAAGAACTAATACTTTTGAAAATTTATCTTTTGCTTGTTCACCATCTGCTATAATTTTTACATCTACTCCTCTTTTTTTTGCATCAATAAGAGCTTTCGTTATCTCTCTTGATGTGAGATGATAAATTGCTATTTTTATACTTTTTTGTGCAGAGTTTATTGATTTTATTACTTTGTCTTCGCAGCCATCTGTTGCTGAAAAAAACACATCAACCTTTGCAGACGATAAAAACAAGGGAATTAGCAATAAACTTAACAAACTCATACTTTTTCTTTTTTAATTTTGCCTTCAAAGTTTTTCAGATTTGCTGTCATTTTTGCTAAATTTTTTAGAGTTCAATCCGCATTTTTGTGTTTAAAGTTCAGGAGAAGTTCAAATCAATTTGTAAAATATAAATTGTTGCTGTTTTAATTTGTCTTTTTTGATTTTTGGTTTAATCTTTGAGAAAATGAGGGTATTTGGAGATTATATAATCACAAAAGAAATTGGAGAGGGTGGAATGGGAAGAGTTTATCGTGCGTGGAAAATTTCTGATGCCGGTTTCAGAAAACTTGTTGCTATCAAAACTCTCAAATCAACACACAATACCGACCTTTTTATAAACGAGGCAAAAATATCTGCCAGATTTGATGACGAAAACATAGTTAAAACAACAAACTTTGGAAAAATATCAGGGGAGTTCTTTATTGAAATGGAATATATAAGGGGTATAAATCTTAAAGAGCTAATAGAAACCGTTGGAGAGATACCACTTGATGTATTCTTTTACATAGCTGAAAAACTCCTTACAGCTGTATCTTACATACACAGATTTGAAGGAAGAGGTCTTGTTCACAGAGATGTGAATCCTAAAAATATACTTATTTCTTGGAGCGGTGGAGTAAAGCTATCTGATTTTGGTATAACTTTGCCTCAAAACTCTGAAATAGATCCCTTCGGTAAAATAAGTTATGTGCCACCAGAAGTTATACTTGGTAAGGGATGGACTCAGCAAGGAGATATATGGAGTATAGGTGTGGTTTTTTGGGAGATGCTCACCGGACAGAAGCTTTTCCCAAAAGACAAACCTGAAAAATTGAAAGAAAAAATATTAAAAGGTAAGATACCTCCACCATCTTCTATAAATCCGACAGTTCCGGAACCTCTGGATGATATAGTTTTGAGAGCTTTGTCTCGTAATGAATTTTCAAGATTTTCGTCTGCTGATAGAATGTTAGATGAAATGAAAAAAATTGCAGTTGATTTGAACGTTCGGCAACTATATCAGAAAGATTTTTCTAACTTTGTATGCTCGTTCTTTTCAAAAAGAATTGATGAAGAAAATCGTGAAATAGAGGATGAGGAAAAAAGAATAATTTCTTTTATAAGTCAAAATCAAAATTTTTCAGGAGCTCTGAATGAGAGAGATAGTTTGCAATTTCAAAAGGTTTCAGATATAATAGAGAACACAAAGGAAAAATTAAGGTCAAATGAAAGTTTGATCAGCAAAAGAAGGAAGGAAAAAAATGAAAGCGGTAGTCCTTCTCCTAAAATTAGTTCTTCTTTTAAAGAAATAGGGTTAGCTAATGATGAGGAAAATGGGGGAAGTCATGGAGTTGCCGAAGATAAGAAAAGTTATGTAAGGAACAAAACTAAAAAATATGGGAGAACAAATAAGAGAGGAGTTTTTTTTAGAAGAAAGATTTATAAGATTTCTGTTGCAACTGGATTTATTTTGGGTTTTTTGTTTGGTGTAGCAAAGTCCATTTCAGATATAAAATCCGCTTCTGATTATTTTAGAAAAGGTATAAAGCTTATAGAACAGAGAAACTTTGATGATGGTAGAGAGTTGATTGAAAAAGCTTTGATTATATCTGGTTTTGAAAGCATGGATTTCATTCGGGAAATTCAGCAAGGACATCAGCAAGACGAGAAGCAGAATAATATCCGCAGGGTGGCAAAATAACATACGGTATATTCCCAGAATTTGAAGTTTTGATAAGAAATTCTTTGTCTTTTAGTAAAGAAGCTAATTCCTTTCCTATTTTTTTCATAACAAAACCTCTGAATAGCACTGCTGGTATAACTACAATTGATGTAAATTTATTCAGATCTAAAACATCTATTACATCTTTTAAGCTTGGTTTGGTGACATCAGCAAAGCACACTTCCATATGTCCTTTCTTCCCAAGATTTTCCCATATTATGCGACAGAATGAATAAGCTTGTGATGCCCCGGTTTTTGAAGATGTACCTCTTGCAACAAAAATAAAGAGTGGATTTTCTAAATTGAGTCTTAATTTACTTTTATGATTTGTTTTGCTTTGTAAAAAGTTGTTTATGAAATCGGAGAAAAATTTTTGAAATCTTTCAGATTCTGCGAGCACGCCGGAGATTCTCACATTCTCCATACCTTTTAGTTTGGCTTCTATATCATTCTGCATATGACCTGCTCTAAAAAAAAGTAAAGGTTTGATAAAAAAGAATGAATTGTTTTCTTTCCGATTCTCTTTTATTATTTTTTCTACTATATCATCAAATCTTGGCTGACCGAATTCAAGATAAGATTTTATGAATGTAGTTTCTGTATCATTTTCTTTTATCTTTTGTTCTATTTCTTTGCATAGATGAGAGAAATCTTCCTCGTTGAGCTTATCTGGGCTTCCGTGAGCTACAGCGACAAAGTATTTTTTTATTTTTCCGATTGTGTTATTTTTCATTTCATTTTATTTTTATTTTCTTGAAAGGGAGAGAAAAAGATTTCTGTATTCTTCGGATATTTTATCCCAGGAGTATTTTGTTTTTGCGAGTTCTTTTGCGGTTTTTTGTTTTTTTGTTCGCTCATTTTCTGGAATTTTTATTATATATTCAAGAAGATTTTCAAGTTCTTTTTCATCTGAAAAGTAAAATCCAGCATCTTCAAGAACTTCTCTGTTTGACGGTGTATCATAGCAGATTATAAGATTTCCAAGAGACATCTGCTCTACCAAAACCGGATGAGTTCCTCCTACTGTTGCACAAAGGACAAACGAGAATGCATTTCTTGAAAGCTTTATATAACCTGTTGAGAAAATATATCCTGTAAATATAACTGATGAATTTCCCTTTGATATTTCAAAAAGGTATTTTTTATACTCTGATGAGTAAGGAGCATCTCCTACTATAACGAGTTTCATATCATTTGGAATTCTGCCTGAATTTCTTGCTTTTATAAATGCTTTTATGATTTTATCTGGTGCATTTTCTGGTACAAGCCTACCTACAAATAAAAAATACTTATTTTTTTCTAATCCAAATTTTTTCAGAAATTCGCCATCGTCTCCCCACAAATCACATCTTTTTAGGTCTTCATCTTCAAGTCCGCCATATGGTATATACACTATTTTGTTTTTGTCGTAAGTGAAGCTCTCATAATACTTTTTTACTTCAAGAGCATCTGCTACTATGATGTCTGCAAACTTTGAAGCTAATATTTCAGAAGCTCTGAGATATGAAGATGCGAATTTTCCCCATTTTTCTCTTCGCCAGTCCTGACCATCCACATTTATTACTGTTTTCATTCCGAGAGCTTTGAAGAATGGGAGGAGTAAGGAATTCCCGACTATGCATATAAGAGCAATATCTAACTTTATATTTTGGGTTGCACACCAGATTAGTGAAAATAATGTATGAGAGATTGTGTCAAGATGTTTTTGTGGTATAGATGGGAGCTGAACCACTTTTGCTCCTTTGAAATAGAAAAATGGATATTTTAAATAGTTGGTTCTGTTAAAAATTATAAGGTCAAATTCTTCTTTGCTTAATCTTCTTATAAGTTTATCGTAGAAAGTTTCAAAACCGGAATAGCTTGCTGGAACCCCACGGGTTCCGAACAATCCAACTCTTATTTTTCTCACATTCTTAAACATAAGTTAGTGTAAGGTATGTTTTGAAAAATTTGTAAAGTTTTTGGAGATTTGTGTTTCTTACTTCTTTTACTTTTGTAGATTTGAAAAAGCTGGGACTCCCCCGAGTGATTCTGCTTTTTTTATTGCTGCAATTACTGCTTTTTGTGTGAGCTTGTAAAACTCTCCAAATACATCAAAAAAATCTGCTTCTTTTTTGTTGCATGAGAATGCTATTGCTATATCTCCGTCAAATGGTGTATGGGCAGGCTTTACACACGATGCCAAAGCCGAATTCATGCATTGAGCAAGAATTTGAAGTTGTGATGTAGAAAATTTTCCTTCTGTAAATCCCACTATTAAAACCGTAGAAGAAAAATAATCTTCTGGATATTTTGGAGGATGAAAAATTCCTTCTTCCACAAAATCTAAAAATCCTCCTTCCTTTTTTCTTACACCTGCTATTATTTTGCCTTCTTCTATTATGTTCCCGAACGCATTTACAACTGCAAAAACCACATTTTTTATTTTTGTGCCATCTTTTGTTTCCTTTTCAGAAAATGCAAAACCTATTCCTCCTTTTGTGGCATATGGTATTCCGTAAAGTTTTCCAACGGTTGCACCTGTTCCTGCTCCTTTACTTCCCATATCATCTTCTGTAATATAATCTTTTGCTTTAAAGCAAGCTTCGTATAGTTTTTCAGGCGATGGTGGAACTGGATTCCCTATCGTGAGATCAAATATGCAAGCAGTTGGAACTCTTGGGACTCTAAAATTCCCTATTCCAAATCCTTTTCCTTGTTCTTTCAGGAACTGAACCACTCCGTTTGTTGCTCCAAGTCCGAAAGCGCTTCCTCCACTTAGCACAATTGCATCAACTCCGAGCGTGATGTGAGGATGTAAAAGTGAGTCAAATTGTCTTGTGGTTTGAGCTCCCCCTCTTTTATCTGCTGCACCCAAAAGCGGTTCATCAAAAATGAAAATTGTCGCACCAGTTATGTTTTCTTTATCTGTGTAATGTGCAACTTTTACTCCGGGAATTTGGAAAGCAGAAGGCATAAAGTTCTACATTTTTTGTTTTTTTATTGCTTATCTTTTTATTGCTCTTATTACACTTTTTTCTTCAAGTTCTGAAATTTCTTTTTCTTCAAATCCGAATTCTTTGAGGATTTCTATTGTGTGTTCTCCAAGTTCCGGAGCCGGAGTTTTCACTTCAACCATAAACGGAAGTTTTAGGAGTTCTGTATCTTTTACTTTGTAGAATATTTTGCGACTTCTTATCTGTTCGTGTTCTTTCATTTCTTTATATCCTTGAACAAACTCATATGGGATATCAAACTTGCTGAAAATTCTTTCAATTTCTTCTGATGTCATGGACATTATTTTTTCTTTGATTTTTTTGTACGCTGGATTTGAGTCATCTGGCGGAGTTACGGCATCAGATGGTAAAATTTCGTCTTCAAGTCCCAGTGCTTTTATGAAGTTTTCCCAAAATTTTGGTTCAAGCGCTCCAATACTTAACCATTTTCCATCTTTTGTTTTATATATCATGTAGCAGGTTGCTCCGCCTGTGAGGAGCTCTCCAAATGGTTTTGGTTCCTCTCCTGTTCCTAAAAATTTGCTCAAACTTTCAACAGCTAAAAATAAAGATGTTTCAACCATGCTTATGTCAATAAATTTTCCTTCAAAATTCTCTTTTTTTCTTTCTCTTTCAACGAGTGCATCAAGAATTCCTATACAAGCGAGAAGCGCCCCAGATATGTCTGCTATTTGAATTTGTGGTAAAACTGCAATTCCTTTTTCGTCAGATATAAACATTCTCTGAATTCCGGAAAAAGATATATAGTTCAAATCATGTCCTGATTTATAAGACAGGGGACCTGTCTGTCCATATCCTGAGATTGAGCAGTATATTATTTTGGGATTTATTTTTTTTACGCTTTCAAAATCAAGTCCGAGTTTTCTCATAACTTGCGGACGGAAACCTTCTACTATAACATCTACCTTTGGTATTATTCTTTCTATTACGCTTTTGCCTTCCTCTGTTTTGAGATCCAAAGATAAGGATTTTTTTCCTGCGTTAAGGAAAGAGAAAACAGCACCTTTTCCGTCTGTGATGGGAGGTATATATCTTGTCATGTCTCCTGTTTGTGTATCTTCAACTTTTATAACTTCTGCTCCAAGGTGAGCTAAAATATATGTTGCAAGGGAACCTGGAAGAAGCCTTGTAAAATCTAAAACTTTTATTCCGTCCATGGTTAAAAAATTTTGTTATTTTGCCTTGTTGCAATCATGAAAAAATCTAGTTCTTTCTCACCTAAAATTAACAGTCTATTGTTAAAATTTCAAAGATTTTGTAGTTTCAAGTAATGGGAGTATAATATCTGATATCTTTACTAACCTCATACTCTCCCATATCATTTCAAGTATCTGATACGGTGTCCTGCTTATTAGCCCAAGCTCCATCCTTATATACTGCAAAAATGTATATGCACACATCACTATTTCACAGTGTCTCATTATCCCCTCCTTCTTCCTCACTCTATACTCATCCATTCCTAACATGTTCTTTAACTCATCGTTCAGTTTCTCAGTTTGCCACCTTAACTTCTTTAACTTCACCATCTCCTCTTCATCTACGCTCCCCCTTGATACTATATAGCTTACCCTCCCTCCTCCTTCATCTACCAATACTATTTTTACCTCTCCTATCCCTTCTATTTGGGCTTGAAAACAGCAGAGGGAGGAGGACGACTTTTTATTTTGACCGAACCCCCAGACCGTAACGGAGCCTGAAAGGGGCATCCTCCTCCCTTCAATCTTTACTATCCTGTTTGATTTAAATTGCCCCACCCATTTCAATCCTCTATCTTCTATAAATCTTATAAACTCTTTGGTTGTATACCAGCTATCAAAAACTACATAATCTATATCAAAAAACTTCATCGCCTCCTCCACACATTCTTTTGCAAGCTCTATCTTACTTCTGAATTCTCCTATCTCAGCTCCGAGCTCATCTACTTTATCTTTTGTAAAATATGGCTTCACTGAAATTGGAAACCTTATAGGTACTCCATCAACGAAAACTACTACATCAGCTCTTACAACTACTTGACACCTTTCTACTTTTCCAATATTTGAGCAGTATTGCTTTGAAGAAAACTTATTCCATCTCCTCCAAGATGTATCATCTATTATAAGAATTACCTTTGGGGAAGTTTTTGACTTGATAATATCTTTTATAAGGGAAATTCTGCTTGAAGATAGGCTTTGATGTTGCCAACAAGAAGAATCAGAGATAAGATATTGAAGTCTTTGGTAAGGGTAAAGTATGATTTTGGAGATGGAGAGGATATGAGAGAAACGGGGTTTGAGAAGGATACCCAGGAGGTAGAAGATAAAGGATCTGAAGGAAAGATTTGAAGGGAATATATTGAGTTTGCTTGCAAAACTGATTAGGGAATGGATTAAGCTAAAAAGAGAAGGCATAGGAATAAATCACCTCGATTATTTTATTTTTGAAAATAAAAAATGTTTATGTGTTTCCCTAAATTTTTAACAATAGACTGTTAATTATAATAGCCATATTGTTGGAGATAAAATTTGATGGTTATTTGGGATACAATCAAGTTTCTGGTTTTCTTCGTAATTTTTATTTCTGTGTTGCTATTTTGTAAAGAAAATAAAAATTTAGGAGCGGGAAAAGAACCAAAAGAATTTTTTGATAGTTCATCTTACTACATAGGTAGTGTCGAGGATGCCTTCCCGAAATTTCATATAGCAGGAGAGAGCATCTACATTTCGTACAAAACAAACAATACTAAAATAGAATCCGTAATATTTTCTTTTCCAAAATCCATCTCAAAATATGAGGTAACCGAAGATGGTGAATTAAAAGGAGTTCTCCCAGGCAAATTGATAATTTCCAGAGGTAATAAAGTCTTTTTGAAAGATGTATCATCGGGGGGCGAGCATGAGTTATTTGAAAGTTATGGTGATGCATATTATGTTTTGAGTTCAACAGAGTTTGCATACTTTGATGGAAATTCAATTTTAATTTCACATGGTCAAAATAAAAGCTCAATAGAAGTAAAAGCGTTTGTTGAAGAAATAAAACTTTTGAGGGTAAATGATAAAATTTTTACCTTCTATAAAGTGCTGATAGATGGAAAGAGAAGGGTTTTGTGGACTGATGGTGAAAAGTCAGGAATACTTGGAAAATACAAAGATAGAGAAAAATTAAGTTTTTATCCGCAAGGAGAAAGTTTTGTGGCTTTTTTGGGTAAGGAAGTTTTTGGAGTTAAGGAAAACATCAAGTTGTATGCGGGAGGAAAAGAAATATCAAATTTCTCTTTGGGTGTGACGGATTCATTTATTTTTGTCAGCTTAGATGACCTCCCGGTAGGTGAAATTGTAGCCGAATATGATGTTGTTCCAGAATTTGATCAGGTGGAATTTGATGTTTCATTTGATGGAGCTAATATATTCTTTATAGTGATTGAGCAAGTATATGAGAACCTGTTCGGTAAGGCATTTTATGGTAAATTTGATGGTGAGAATTTCAGAAAGTTGGATATTCTTGAAACCTCTTTGCCCACCAAGGTTTTTTTGATTGCAAAAAATAACTTTTTGGTGATTTCCTTTGTTCAACCTTATAACTCAATACTTCTTGTTTTTACTACCAGCAAAAATGAAATTGCAATATTAAAAAATAACCAATTTTATGATGTAGGAGTGTTTCCAGTTCTTCTTGACAATTTGCCTTATATTTTCTTGCTTGAAAAGAAAGCCAAGGATTTATTTCTTACAGCATATGCACCATGGTAAAAATGAAAAGAAAAATAAAGATAGTATTAGAAGAAAAAAAGGGAAGAAGCAAAGTAAGGTTGTTCTTGTTATCGGTATTTTCGGTATCGTTATTGTTGTTATCGTTGTTTTTATTCTCTTTGATTCTATCGTGTAAACAAACAAATCAAGAAAAGCGGGAAGATATTAAAGTATTTCAAAGTAAAATCAGAGGGCTTTATCCAAAGATTTTTCCCTGTGGGGGTAAGGAGCGGAACAAAAGATGCGTTTTTTTCTGGTCATATATAGGAAATTTATCTTTTGCTGAATTTGATGATATTGCAGGATTTTTGGGAGTTTATAAAGTTGAAGAAATGCATGAACATCAAGGAGATGGGGGAAAATTTCGGTTTCTATTGTGGTATCAGGATGGAGTAAGTATTATTTTTGAAAAAAACCCAAAAACTTTTGGTCAAGTAGTGTTTGAATCTGAAAATTACCAAAGAATTTATCAAGCCAACATAGCAGATGCTGTAATGTCTGATGGACAAACAGCAGTTATAATGTCTCTTGGTAGGGATGTCTCGGTGCTGCTTAATGATAAGGAGATTAGAGTTCCAAGTGAAAATAATCTTCTAATAGATATAAAAGGTGAAGCCAGAGGTTTAGAGATAGTACATGAATATGGCGAATGTGCAAAAGCTTCTATATCCGGTGGTTTTGCTCACTTCCTCATATTCTCCAAAAATTACTCAAGTTTAAGATACATCATGATTGATAAATTATCAAATGTAAAGAAGGAGTTTGTGGGCTGGGATAAAGTTATAGAGGATATAAAACTTGAAGCACAGGGGGAAAATTCATTTTTGAATATACCAGATATGCTTATTGTGAAATTATCCTCTTACGCTTATCCTTCAATAGAAACAACAAAGTTTCCCGGTTACACTTCATTAATATTTGGATTTTATGACCTCTCAACTATTTGGATAATGAATCCACCGAGAACCGAGAAAATTAAGGTTGAATATATGAAACCTGTATCGGGTATTGGGGAATTTTGCTCTATTTCGGCTTCACAGAACATACCATTCGTTTGGGCATATGACAGACAATCAAACTCACTGGTTTTTCTCAAAAGAAATTCCGATTGGAGTTGGGGTAAAGAGGAGGTTGAGCGTGGAGCTGGATGGGGTATAAGTTCTTTTATATTCGGAACAATACCCTGTGCTGCATATTTGAGTATGGTTGAGGGTAATTTAAAACTTGCATGCAAAACCCAACAAGGATGGAAGAAAATAACAATAGATAATGAACCTATATCGGGTTTTCAACCTTTCACATTAGTTGATGAAAAAAATCTCTTTATTTCATACATTTCTTTTAATAAAGATTTCTACATTAAAGTAGCAAAGGTAAATATTAGCAAAGCTTTGCAAAAATGATTTTTTAGTTGAGCTGTGATATTCTACTCTACGGTAAAGAGAACAATATAAAATTTTCCTTCTATTTTTGTCCTGTAAAGCTCTTTTACTTTAAATCCCGATTTCTCTGCAATATAATAAATACCATCAGGGGAGTCATATCCGTATATGAATACAGAATTTCTTTCAAGCGAAAAAAGTTTCCCATAAAATTCTGAAGTCCTTATATTATTATTGTCTATTGCATTTTTAAATGCTATCGTATATGATACCAATTTTACTTTCCCATCAGTGAGCATACCGATTGGGATAATAGGTTCTGGAGGGATTTCGACAACCCTTTTTATATTATTCCTCATTAAGAACTCAGCAACTTTTAATTTAGGTTCAAGAAGTTTATCCATATTAGCTTCTATGATTTTCCTGTTATTTATTATAATACCAATTGAGCTGAACAAAATTAGAAGAAAAACAAATGGAATATATAAAGGTATAAATTTAGATTTAAGTCTAATTTTTAGTTCGGCTATACCTTTTGCACAAGCTATATAAAGTATGAGTGAGGGGATACCATAGTGATAAACTTCTGCATTAAAAATTGAAAGTAGCAAAACATAGCTTAAAATAAGCACAATAAAAAAGTATTTTAATTTTTGATTTTTTCCCAGAAAGATAAAACTTACGAAACCAATAACAATAAGGGCTATTCTAATAATTTCAAATATATAGTATTGAGCATTACTCGATAGTACCCAATTGAATTTTCCAATATCGGATATTTTGTTCCCAAAAATAATGAACAAACCGTTAAAGAAATTTTCTATGAAATTTTCAGGAGAAGATACGAGCCTGTGGTATGCGTATTTTAAAGGCGAAAATCCCCAAACGGTAGAAGCCTCCAAAAATTTTAGAGAAAATAAGGAATATAATATATGAGGTGAAAGAAAAATGATTAATATAGATGTCAAGATAAATATTAACTTTATACTTATTCTAATCCTTACAATAAAAATGGTTATGGTAAGTGATACGAACAAGAGAGACAAAAAAGGTAAATAATTTAAAGGGAAAGTTATATCATGTAGAAATACGGGAACAAGTACAACGAGCATATCTGTGGATGATAATGCAAAACTAATTCCAGCAGATGGATGACCAAAAATTCTTGAAGTTAAAACAAAGATTACAAATATGTCGGATAATGTCACAAGAATTCCAAAAGATCTCATCAATACGATCCGTTCTCTTACATCCATATTTTCCCAGACTCCCAATATCTTAAAAACTTTGATATAAAGTCTCAAAAATAATGGTGCCAAAGCTCCTACATGGGGACTAATAAGTATGGGGATTTCATTATTCCCAACTTTTAAAGAGAGATTTGGTGCGCATTCCCTGAAAATGAAGATTCCATACCTTTTACATGTTGTTTTTTCTTCCTCCTTGCAGTCACACCAAATCCTCTCACTGTCTTCTACCTGAACCACTTCATCTCTGAATCTTAAAGCATAATTATCTTCTTCCCAATAGGCAAATTTATCTATATTTTTTGCGCAGAGTAGAATATATATGATTATTGATAAAAAGAGGAGTATGAATGAGGTAAAAGTATGGGAATGTAAATTTACTTTAATTTTTGATTTCCTCTGCATATCAGTAGAAAGAATAAATAAGGTTATTTTATTTGGGGATTTAGAGATAATTTCTAACTAAAATTATTCTGATATTTCACCGTGGTTTGAACAAATATTATTCTATGGTGAAAACAACGAGGTAATATTGCCCAACAGATATCCTGAAAAGCTCTTTGCTCTCAAATCCTGAAAATTTAGTAAGCATGTAGATATCCTGAAAGAATTTATCTCCTATGAAGAAGGAATTTTTTTCAAGAGAAAATGTTCTTCCAAATAGTTTTAGAATTTCTTCTGCTATGCTATCTATATTATTTGAAGTTTTTTGTGAAAGCTGTAAGGTTAATAATGAGTAAGAAACCACTTTAATTTTTCCGTCGGTAAGGATGCCGATGGGGATATGATGAGTGGGGGAAAGTTCAACAACTCTTTTTATATTATTTTTCATTAAGAACTCAACGACCTTTAATTTAGGCTCAAGGAGTTTATCTGGATTGGCTTCTATGATTTTTTTGCTGTTAATGGTAATACCAATTGAACTAAACAAAATTAAAAGTAAAGAGAAAGGAACATATAAAGGTATAGACCTAATTTTGAATTTAAACTCTGCTATACCTTTTGCACAGGCTATATAAAGTATGAATGATGTGTATATAGAGTGATGAGCGCTGACATCAAAGAGAGATAGGAGGAATACATAAGAAGAGATAAGAGATAAGAGAAAGAGTTTGATTTTTTGATTTTTCTCGGAGATGACGAAATTCAAAAATCCGATGGAGACAAAGATAGCTCTGATTATAGCGAATAAATAATTTTGCCCAGAACCTGTCAACACCCACCATCCTTTACCAGGTTCTGGAAGCATGTTTGTGAAAATGAACATCAAATTGATAAGAAAGTTTTTGATAATATTCTCTGGGGAAAGGATAAGCCTGTATAGTGCATACTTCAAGGGAGAAGCCAGAAACTTGAAAGAATTCCAATCCTCTGAATATTTTATCTGATAGAATAAGAAGGGGGATATGAGCAAAGTTAGAGCAAAGGTTGAGATTAGAATAACCTTTGTTTTTATTCTGATTTTTGCGATAGCAAAGCTTAAAGCAAGAGAAATTGTTAAAAGAACTATGAGGGGGAGATAATCTGTAGGTAAGAATGGGACGGAGAAACAATTGCTAAGTACAAAGATGATGTTAGTGGATAACAAAGCTGAACTAATTCCGGCAGATGGATGACTAAAAATCTTTGAAGTTATGAGAAAAATTAAAATTATGCCAAGTGAAATGCTTAAAACCTTAAAACTTCTGAATAGGATAATACGTTTTTTCATGTCTTTTGGTTTAATTCCGATTTTCTCTAAGGTTTTGGTATAGAGTTTCAGTAGCAAACCACCGGAAGCACCGATATGAGGAGCAAGAAGGATAGGGATTTCATTATTTGCGATTTTTAGTGAAAGAGTTGGAGCGCATTCTCTGAGGATAAATGGACCATATTTTTTGCAAGAAGTTCTTTCAGATTCTTTGCAGTCGCACCAGACTCTCCCTTTTTCATCTATCCGAACCACGGGATCCGTGAAATAGAGCGAATAATAATCTTCCTCAAAAAAACTGAAAGTGGAGATATTTTTTGCACAAAGTAAAGTATGTACGATTATCGATAAAAAAAGCAGGAGAAATGAAATGAAAGTTTGAGAAGAAAAGAAGGTTTTAATTTTACTGAATTTTCCGATATTGAGCATATAAGATAGATAAAATAAAAAGTTTGAGTTTTTTTGAAATTCTAACGATAAATTCCTAAATTTATATGATGTTGAATATTATATTAAGGCGTTTAGGAGTAGACATTTCTAATCATAAGAGATTTCATCCTGAAAGGATTATTTTTGCTATCAAAAGAATTTTCCCTCCTTCTGAGCCAGAACTTTCTGTAGGGAGAATGATAAATCTTATCGCAACTTTTGTGAAATGGAGATATGGTTTTAACATACCGAAGGTAAAGATAAAACCTGTAACTCTTATGGTTGAGACGGTAAGGGGATGTAATTTAAATTGTGTTATGTGTGGAGCAGGAGATTTCAAATTGAGAACCATATCTTTTGATCGCTTCAAGCAAATAGTAGATAGTTTCCCTGATGCTTTTATAAACATCCTCAATTTTATTGGAGAACCATTTTTATCAAAGGATATGATAAAGATGATTAAGTATTCCCAGAGGAAAGCCCTCGTCATACTTTTTTCTAACCTGACTATATTGCCGAATCCAGAAGAGTTGATAAACTCTGGATTATTTGAAATGAATATCTCAATAGATACTTTTGATAGTGAAAAGTATGAGTTCATAAGAAGATCTGGGGACATAAAAAAAATATTGGGAAAGCTGCGATTTAATGAGGAACAATTTGAAATAAAGGAAAGAAGCAGAGGAGACATAGAGAAGAAAGTAGGATTAGAAAGCGGAGGGAATGGAATGGGGAGGGAAGGGGGTACTCTCGCAAGAGTAGTGCAAAATTTAAGAATCCTAATACAGACCAGAGAAAAACTCAAAAAAAAATTGCCAATAATATGTATAAATTCTGTTTATGCTAAGGAGACAAAAGAAGATGCAGAAGACATAGTAAGGAATGCAATTGATTTAGGAGTAGATAAAGTAAAGTTCCAAAGGCTTGCCCCTGATGATTTTGGTGTTTTGCACGCACCTGATATAGATGATGTCTTGCACATAATTAAACTCAAAGAAAAATATAAAGATCAAATTGAAATTATTCTGGCAAATTTTGGATTTGGATCAGAGATAAAAGGCTATTGTTTTTATGGACACTATATGGTTGCAGTAGATATTTTTGGGAATATATTACCTTGTTGTATGCCTAATATATTTGAGGATATAGGGAAGGCGAAGTTCGGGGATTTTATAAATGGGGAAGGGATCGTAGAAGCTCTTGAAAAGAGAGGGATTTTTATAAATAATTTCAGAAATAATCCCCCAGAATTCTGCAAGAAGTGCCACCTTTATATTAGAAAATGAAAATTTTATTCCATCCCGAAACTGCAGAATACATGCGGAAAATTATTACTCCGAAGAGAATATTAAACTTCATATCTTATCTATTTGCACACAGATTCGGGATATTTATTTCTGACTATCAGCCCACTGCCGTGGAGGTTGAAGTAGTAAGGGGATGTAATTTCAAATGCATTATGTGCGATGCTTGGAAATTCAAATTATTTATAAACCTCTATTTACTGAATAATTCCGATAACTTAAAGGGTAGAGTCTAATTGTATTGCAATGTTATTGCTCTTGAAGGTGGATTATTTTGAACTTATCTATTACAACAATTTTTTTCCCTAAATTTCTGAAAAAGATTTCGCATTCGTCAGTCCAACAAAGTATATGTTTTATATCATTTTTTGAAATGAAGCGTAGAATTTGAGATTTATCTAGTGGTTTCCCTTTAAACTTACCTGCTATAAACGGAGAATAAAAAGGTTCCCAAGGGGTTCCTGTACCTACAAAATTTCTATTTTCAACTTTTGCTATTATGTAAGGTAAGATATGAGAATTGTAGAGTGGGTGAATTAATTTCCCTTTTTCAAATATATGTTTATCGCCCTCAACAAGAATTTTGTCTTTATCATTTGTATTGTTTAGTATGTATTTGATAACGGAGTTAACACTTTCTGGAAATCTTTCGGGTAGAGGTCCGAACCCGTAAATTGAGAGAAATGCTCTCGTTAAGAAGAAAAGTAAAGCTATAATCTTGAAATAATCATCAAATTTTATCTTTTTGATATATAAAAGGAAAAAAGTGAGAAAAAGTGGAATAAATCTTGTTGGATTTGAGGTGAAGTTAAGAATAGAGAATACTATTAGAAATTTTGGAACCAAAGTACCTGTTTCCCAAAGTTTGAAAATAATAATGTTAAGCAGAATAATAGAATAGTAAAGAAAAGCAAAGAGAATAAAAGTTCTTTTTGCTGTAAAAATTGACCTGAAAGCTACTATGTAAATCAAAGGAGCAAAAATAGAAGATAGTTTGAAATAATCAACGGTCAGGAACCTTAAAATTCCCATGAAATCTGCTGGAAGAAATAACTTGTCACTCAAAATGAAATTCTCTTGACTAATTTCTTGTGAAGCAAAAATCTTTATATATTTCAAAATAATGAGAAAGGGGAAAAATTTAATCAAGCATGATGCAAAAGCGATTAAAAATATATCTATTCTCTTTTCTGTAAGAGAAAATATAACCGAAAATATCGCCAACGGAGGAGATATAAAATGTGTGATCCCAAGTATGATATAATCTAATGTATTAAGCTTTAATTTTTGGGAGAAAGAAATTTTTGAGCAAACAATTGTAAATAGAGAGCAACATAAAAGCCAATGTAGATGACCTCCGACTACCGCAGAGATTCCAAGGAAGCAAAAAATAACCAATATATAAGCAAATCCGGGTATATACGCATTATCACTGTGAATATTATTCTTATAAAAGCCTTCTATTTGTAAAATTTTCTTATTTTTATCAAGGAAGAAAATTAATAAGAGGCAAGATAGTAGGAAATAAAAAAGTGAGGTGAGATTATAAACCAATTCATCAGATTTTATATTGAAAATCCTTGATATAAGGAATGATGGTATGTATATCTCTGCTGAGCCAAAAGAGAGCAAAGGCATAAATTCTTCCATGTTGTTTATATTCCCACTGGCTATCTTTTTTGCTACCATAAATCTTATCGGGTTGTCATCGTAATAAAAAAGTGTATTTATATTTTTAGGGAATAAAATTAGAAGAGAAAGGCAAATAATTAGAATCCCAAAAAGCTTTTCATTTCTTATCATACATTATTATCTTTTTATTATAACATCCAAAAAATAAATCAGTAAAAATAAATTTGTATAAGAAATATTTAAATTTTATAAGAATGCTGAATTTTGCAAAATTCGTATTCAAGAGAATGCTTTTAGATTCAGATAAGTTAAGATTTGCTTTACCAAGAATGTTTCCTCCTTCTGACCCGAAACTTTCAGCAATAAGGATGAAAAATTTCATATCAACTTATCTTGCATGGAAATATGGTTTGAAGCTCAAAACAAAACCTATAATATTGCAAATCGAACCTGTAAAGGGCTGCAATTTAAACTGCGTTATGTGTGGTGCGGGACAAATAAGAATACAGAAACTTCCATTTGATGATTTCAAAATGATAATTGATAACTTTCCGGAAGCTATGTTTATTAACTTGTTCTATCTTGGGGAACCATTTTTATCAAAAGATACCCTCAAGATGATAAGGTATGCTCAAGGAAAATCTATTGTTGTAATCTTTTCAAACTTTACAGTACTACCTGATCCAGAAGATGTTGTAAATTCAGGAATTTTTGAGATACATGCATCAATTGATTCGTTTGATAAGCAAAAATATAACTTCATAAGAAAAGCCGGAGATATTAACCAAATTATTAATAAAGTGATGTCAGATATAGAAAGTTTTGAAACGAACTGGAAGGAAAAGATGAAAGCAGGTTTTGAAGAATTATATCGGGAAGCTTTGAAAAATCAACTCATCAAGAATAAATATGAATACGAGAATATGAATGGAAACACATTAGATATAGTTGTCAAGAACTTGAAAAGTTTAGTTGAGGCAAGGAAAAAACTCAGAAAAAAATTGCCAATAATAAGTATAAATTCTGTTTATGCAAAGGAGACAAAAGAGGATGCGGAAGATATAATCAAGAATGCTATTGAGTTAGGTGTTGATAGAGTAAAATTTCAAAGACTCCATCATGATATTCCTGGGGTTTTGCATGTTCCTGATATGAATGATTTGCAATATATAATTGAGTTGAAGAAGAAATATAAAGGTCAGATTAAGATTTCAATAATGAATTTTGATTTTAGAGGGGATCATCCAAAAGGTTATTGCTACTTTGCTTATTTTATGTCTGTAATACATGTGGATAAGAAAATATTCCCATGTTGTATGCCATACCCATATATGGATGTATATGAATCTTTGCTCGGTACAGTTGGATCAGAGGAGGAGATTAGGAGAGCATTAGAGAAGAGACAGAAGTTAATATGGAATTTCAGAAGATCTGTACCGAGTTTTTGTCTTAAATGCCCGCTGTATTTTAGAAGATAAATTTTCTATGAAAGATTTTGTATGAGAGTAATACATCATTCCAAAAGTGAAAAACATGAGTGAGAATAATATTGATATTATAAGAGGGATAAAGGATGTATTATTTGATGTAAAAACTTTCAGGGAAAAGTTTCACTTTTTGGATTCGGTCAAAAAATTTAATTTGCATAGGTTAAAAAACTTTATAACATCTCACCTTGCGAGGACATTCGGAATTGTCGTAAGGAATATCCGTCCAAGAACTCTAATTATTGAGGTAGTAAAAGGATGCAACTTCAATTGCGTAATGTGTAGAGCCGGAAGATTGCCGAAAGAATATATGAGCTTTGATAGCTTTAAAAGAATTGTTGATATGTTCCAAGATTCTTTTATTTTACAACCTTTTTCAAGCAGAGGAGAGCCTTTTTTGAACAGAGAGATTTATAAGATGTTAAGTTATGCAGCATCAAAAAATATTTATATAACTGTTACTTCAAACTTTTCAGTGATAGATGCGGAAAAATTTTTAGAGACTCAAGCGGATGAAATTCAGGCATCAATAGATTCAATAAATCCTGATAGGTTCAGGAAAATAAGGGTGAATGGGGATTTTAATTTGGTTGTTAAGAATTTGAGAAAGCTTATTGAGTTGAAAAGGAAGAGAAATTACAAGAAACCTATAATTTCTTTGAAGATGGTAGTAATGAAAGAGAATTTTGATGAGGTAGAGGATGTAATGAATTTTGGGATAAAAGAGGGTATAGAGAGGTTCTATATAGATACTGTCTTTGCGACTGAATGGTTTGGTTATGAAATTGCGAGTTCCGATGGAAAACCTTCAAAGGAAGATATAGGGAAGTTGAAAACTTTGATTCAAAAATATAAAAACAGAGGATTAAAGATAAGATTTGTACCTAATGTTAGTTTTGAGAAGGGGGATTCCTTTTCTGGATATTGTCATTTTCCATTTCTTTCCATTTTTATAGATGTTCAAGGTAATGCATTTCCATGCTGCGTCCATATAGATCAGAAAAGTGCATTTGGGAATATTTTTGAAGATTTTGAGGGGGTTATGAGAAGAAGATATGAATTTTTGAAGGGGTTTAGAAAGAAGAGACCAGATTTATGCGAGGGATGTCCTCTATATTTTAAGCCATGATTCTTGACGATTTTGGTTCATAGAGTATTATCTAAAGATCTGTACTAAACTCTTTAATTCCCATTTCTACCAGGTCAAATGGATTAGAAGCGAGCTGATTGAATCAGCTTGAATAGTCGTCCGAAACCTTGTAAAAACTGCAATTATACTGGTGAATGATTAAATTGAAATGAATGATAGATCTTGCGAAATTCATATTAAAAGAGATCTTTTTAGGTCAGGATAAGTTGAGGTTTGCTTTACCAAGAATATTCCCTCCATCTGACCCGAAGCTTTCAGCGATAAGGATGAAAAATTTCATATCAACTTATCTTGTCTGGAAATATGGTTTGAAGCTTAAAACAAAACCTGTAATGTTGCAAATTGGACCTGTAAGGGGATGTAATTTGAATTGTGTTATGTGTGGAGCAGGGAATCTAAAAATACAAAAACTTCCATTTGATGATTTCAAAATGATAATTGATAAATTCCCAGAAGCTATGTTTATTAACTTGTCAGATTTTGGGGAACCATTTCTGTCAAAAGATACCCTCAAGATGATAAAGTATGCTCAAAAAAAAGCTATCGTTACTATGACTTCAAACTTTACGGTTTTGCCTGATCCGGAGGAAGTTGTAAATTCAGGACTTTTTGAAATCTACGCTTCTATTGATTCTTTTGACAAACAGAAATATGACTTTATAAGAAGGGGTGGAGATATAAACCTAATTATTGATAGAACAAAGATGAAGGGGCTATATCAGGAAGCTTTAAGAAATCAACTCATCAAGGGTAAGTATGAACACGGGAATATGAATGGAAAGACATTAGACATAGTTGTCAAAAACTTGAAGAGTTTAGTTGAAGCAAGAAAAAAACTCAGAAAGAAATTACCAATAATAGGTATAAATTCCGTTTATGCGAAGGAGACAAAAGAAGATGCAGAAGATATAATTAAAAATGCTATTGAGTTAGGTGTTGATGTGGTCAGGTTTCAGAGGCTTGAATTTGATATTCCAGGTGTTTTGAGGAAACCTGAACCTGATGATTTTAACCACATTTTTAATCTAAAAGAGAAATATAAAAATCAAATTGAGGTTGTAATTTTAAAATTTGAGTTTGGAGGAGATTATTCTAAAGGATATTGCTACTTTGCTCATTTTATGACTGTGATAACTGCGCATAAAAGAATCTTTCCTTGCTGTATGCCATACCTATATATGTATATAGACGAGGCGCTTTTGGGTTTAGCAACATCAGAAAAGGATATTGAAGTAGCGATGGAGAAAAGACAAGAGTTTATAAGGAACTTCAGATATTCTGTTCCGACATTTTGTCGTGAGTGTTCTTTATATTTTAGAAAATAAGTTTTGCTATTTTTATGATTAATGAAATTTTATGATTAGTAGTAGAGTGATAGACCACATCAAAGATAATATTGGTATTGTAAGAGGAATAAAAGATGTATTATTTGATATAAGGAATTTCAAAACAAAATTTCATTTTCTAAATTCAGTCAAGAAATTTAATTTGCAGAGGTTGAGAAACCTTGTAGTATCCCATCTTGCGAAAGACTTTGGGATTGTAGTGAAAAATATCCGCCCAAGAACTTTATTTATTGAAACAGTAAAGGGATGTAACTTCAAATGCATAATGTGTAAAGGTGGAACTTTCGCAAAAGAGTATATGAGTTTTGACAGATTTAAGAAAATTGTTGATATGTTCCAGGATGCATTTCTTTTATACCCTTATTCAGCATACGGAGAACCCTTTTTGAACAGAGAAATTTATAAAATGCTAAATTATGCAGTAGAGAAAAACTTTTATACATTTGTCAATTCAAATTTTTCAGTGATAGATGTAGAGAGATTTTTGGAGATTCGGGTAGATCAAATTACAGTATCAATAGATTCAATAAATCCTGAAAGGTTCAGGAAGATAAGGGTGAATGGGGATTTTAATTTAGTTGTCAAGAATTTGAGAAAGCTTATTGAGTTGAAAAGGAAGAGAAATTATACAAAACCTATAATTTCTTTGAGGATGGTGGTAATGAGGGAGAATTTGGACGAAGTTGAGGATGTAATAAAATTTGGAGTGAAAGAGGGTGTAGAGAGATTTTATATAGATACAGTTCTTGTAACCGAATGCTTTGTCCCTCCTGAGTTTGCTTTCTCTGATAATCCGAAACTTTCAAGGTATGATATAGAGAATCTGAAGACCCTGATTCAAAAATACAAAAGGAAGGGTTTAAGGATAAGATTTACACCTTTTTGTAGTTTTGAGAAAGGAGATTCATATTCTGGATATTGTCATTTCCCATTTCTTTCGCTCTCCATAGATGTTCGTGGTAATGCGTTCCCATGTTGCGTTCTTTTTGAAAAACCCGAAAGCACTTTTGGAAATATTTTTGAAGATTTAGAAGGAGTGATGAGAAAAAGATATGAGTTTTTGAAGAGTTTCAGAAAAAAGAGACCAGATTTATGCGAGGGATGTCCTCTATATTTTAAACTTTGACGATTTTGGTTCATAGAGTATTATCTGACGATCTGTACCAAACTCTTTAATTCCCATTTCTACCAGGTCAAATGGATTAAAAGTAAGCAGCTTGAATAGTCGTCCGAAACCTTGTAAAAACTGCAATTATACTGGTGAATGATTAAATTGAAATGAATGATAGATCTTGCGAAATTCATATTAAAAAAGATCTTTTTAGGTCAGGATAAGTTGAGGTTTGCTTTACCAAGAATATTTCCGCCATCTGACCCGAAGCTTTCAGCGATAAGGATGAAAAATTTCATATCAACTTATCTTGTCTGGAAATATGGTTTGAAGCTTAAAACAAAACCTGTAATGTTGCAAATTGGACCTGTAAGGGGATGTAATTTGAATTGTGTTATGTGTGGAGCAGGGAATCTAAAAATACAAAAACTTCCATTTGATGATTTCAAAATGATAATTGATAAATTCCCAGAAGCTATGTTTATTAGTCTGTTGGATTTTGGGGAACCATTTTTGTCAAAAGATACCCTCAAGATGATAAAGTATGCTCAAAAAAAAGCTATCGTTACTATGACTTCAAACTTTACAGTTTTGCCTGATCCGGAGGAAGTTGTAAATTCAGGGCTTTTTGAAATCTACGCTTCTATTGATTCTTTTGACAAACAGAAATATGACTTTATAAGAAGGGGTGGAGATATAAACCTAATTATTGATAAAACAAAAATGAAGGGGCTATATCAGGAAGCTTTGAGAAATCAACTCATCAAAGGTAAGTATGAATACGAGAATATGAATGGAAAGACATTAGACATAGTTGTCAAAAACTTGAAGAGTTTAGTTGAAGCAAGAAAAAAACTCAGAAAGAAATTACCAATAATAGGTATAAATTCTGTTTATGCGAAGGAGACAAAAGAAGATGCAGAAGATATAATTAAAAATGCTATTGAGTTAGGTGTTGATGTGGTCAGGTTTCAGAGGCTTGAATTTGATATTCCAGGTGTTTTGAGGAAACCTGAACCTGATGATTTTAACCACATTTTTAATCTAAAAGAGAAATATAAAAATCAAATTGAGGTTGTAATTTTAAAATTTGAGTTTGGAGGAGATTATTCTAAAGGATATTGCTACTTTGCTCATTTTATGACTGTGATAACTGCGCATAAAAGAATCTTTCCTTGCTGTATGCCATACCTATATATGTATATAGATGAAGCACTTTTGGGTTTAGCAATATCAGAAAAGGATATTGAAGTAGCGATGGAGAAAAGGCAAGAGTTTATAAGGAACTTCAGATATTCTGTTCCGACATTTTGTCGTGAGTGCTCTTTATATTTTAGAAAATAAGTTTTGCTATTTTTATGATTGATAGAATTTTATGATTAGTAGTAGGGTGATAGACCGCATCAAAAATAATATCGGTGTTGTAAGAGGAATAAAAGATGTATTATTTGATATAAAAACTTTTAGAACGAAATTTTACCCTTTATATTCATTTAGTAAACTCACCCCTCAGAGATTGAAGAATTTTGCGTTAGGCTATATTGCTAAAAGTTTTGGGATTGTTGCCCAGAATATGCGTCCACGAACTTTATTTGTTGAGACGGTAAAAGGGTGCAACTTCAACTGCATAATGTGTAGAGCTGGAAGATTGCCGAAAGAATACATGGGCTTTGACAGCTTTAAAAGAATTGTTGATATGTTCCAAGATTCTTTTATCCTTTACCCTTATTCGGATAGAGGAGAACCTTTTTTGAACAGAGAGATTTATAAAATGCTAAATTATGCGTCGTTAAAGAACTTTTATATAATTGTCAGTTCAAATTTTTCGGTAATAGATGCAGAGAGAGTTTTAGGGACTGGTGTAGATGAGATTGTGGCATCAATAGATTCGGTCAATCCTGATAGGTTCGGAAAGATAAGAGAGAATGGAAATTTTAATATAGTTGCGAGAAATTTGAGAAAGCTTATCAAGTTAAGAAGGGAAAGAGGTTACAAAAAACCAATAGTTCCTTTGAGGATGGTAGTAATGAAAGAGAATTTTGATGAGGTAGAAGATGTGATAAAATTTGGGATAGAGGTGGGTGTAGATAGATTTTATATAGATACAGTTTATGCGTCTGATTGGGGGCTTCCTGAGTTTGCAAATTCTGATAATCCGAAATTTTCAAGAGATGATATAGGGAAATTGAAAACCTTGATTCAAAAATATAAGAACAGAGGATTAAAGATAAGATTTGTACCTAATGTTAGCTTTGAGAAAGGAGATTCTTTTTCCGGATATTGTCATGTTCCATTCCTCTCTCTATTTATAGATGTACATGGTAATGCTTTCCCTTGCTGTATTCAGGTAAAACCTGATAGTATTTTTGGGAATGTTTTTGAAGATTTAGAAGGAGTGATGAGAAAGAGATATGAGTTTTTGAAGAGTTTTAGAAAAAAGAGACCAGATTTATGTGAAGGTTGCCCTTTATATTTTAAACCATAGATGATAAAATATATCAAAAAATCTACTTTTACTCCTCGTAGGTTGAGAAATTTTATAACATCTTACCTTGCAAAGAACTTTGGAATTGTAGCAAAAAATATTCGCCCAACAACTTTGTATATTGATGTGCTGAGAGGATGTAATTTCAATTGTATAATGTGCAAAGCAGGAGAGTATTTCCCGAGGGAATATCTGAGTTTTGAGAGGTTCAAAAGAACAATTGATATGTTTCCCGATATATCCATATTTTTCCCCGTTGGACCTGGGGAAGCTTTTTTGAACAGAGAATTTTATAAGATGTTAAGTTATGCAGTATCGAAAAAACTTTATATATTTGTCCACTCAAATTTTTCGGTAATAGATGTGGAGAGATTTTTGGAGACTGGGGTAGATGAGATAGCAGCATCAATAGATTCAGTAAATCCTGAAAGGTTCAGGAAGATAAGAGTGAATGGAAATTTTAATATAGTTATCAAAAATTTGAGAAAGCTTGTTGAGTTGAAAAGGAGGAGGAATTACAAGAAACCTATAATTTCTTTGAGGATGGTAGTAATGAAAGAGAATTTTGATGAGGTAGAAGATGTAATAAATTTTGGGATAAAAGAGGGTATAGAGAGGTTCTATATAGATACTGTTTATGTAGCTGAATGGTACGTTCCTGATTTTGTGAATTCTAGCGTTTCTGAACTTACAAGAGAGGATATAAAGAAATTGAAAGTATCACTTCAAAAATACAAAAATGAAGGTTTAGAGATAAAATTTACATCTTATTGTAGTTTTGAGAGTAGAGACCATTTTTCTGGATATTGTGATTTTGCATTCTCTTCACTTTCCATAGATATATACGGTAATGCGTTCCCATGCTGTTTCCTATTTGTGAAACCCGAAAGCACTTTTGGGAATATTTTTAAAGATTTAGAAGAGGTGATGAGAAGAAGATATGAATTTTTGAAGAGTTTCAGAAAAAAGAGACCGGATTTATGTGAGGGATGTCCTCTATATTTTAAACCATAATTGAAGATAATAAGATATGGAAAGAATGCAATTTGACGAGAGATCAAACCTCTTATTTCAGTTGTCATTTCTTTTTATAATGAAGAAGAAGTTCTGCCAGAGTTAAGCAGAAGATTGCAAAATGTCCTGAGATCTTTACCAGTTGATTATGAACTGATTTTTGTCAACGATGTATCTTCTGATAGGTCATTAGAATTACTTATGGAGGAGCGCAAGAAGGATAAAAATATCAAAATCATCAATATGTCAAGAAGTTTTGGAGTATCTCAGTGTTTCTTGGCAGGATTAAGATATTCAAAGGGTGATGCGGTAATTTATATGGAAGCTGATCTTCAAGACCCTCCTGAACTCATCCCAATACTTTTACAGAAATGGAAAGAAGGGGCAGATATGGTGCATACTATCAGAACGAAAAGAAAAGGGGAAAACTTTTTCAGGATATTCATTTTTAAACTGGCTTATAAATTGCTTAATCTTGTGTCAGATATAAAAATACCTCAAGATGCGGGAAATTTTAAATTACTTTCTCGTAGAGCAGTTGATAAGCTTTTAGAACTTAATGAGTATGACCCATTTTTGAGAGGTTTAGTATGTTGGATAGGTTTCAAACAGGTAAGAGTATTTTATGAGCGTAAGCCAAGATTTGCTGGGAAAACTCATTTCCCACTCTGGAAAAGTGCTGAGCCTATGAAAGAATTTATCCGTGGGATTACTTCTTTTTCGGTTTTACCTTTATATTTTTCGCTTTTTGCTGGATTTTTCATATCATTCGGAGCCCTTGTTTATCTGTTATATATACTCGTCGCAAAGCTTATAGGGATGCATTTATCGGAGTGGAGTGTAATTTCTGGTTAGGACTTACGCATTTTGTTAAATTTTTTGCATAATTTTTTAATCAAAAAAAGAGGTGAAAAAAAATGAAACAGCCTTCATACTTGACCTTGATTACATTAACTTCCTTATCGCCGCACAGAAAACTTTTTCTTGTGCAGAGGCTTCTCTTTCCTCCCCTGACACCATCAACAAACCTGCTCACGACGCTTTTACTCGCCTTCTTCAACGACAGCCTCTCTCCTCTGAAAATCTATGGAACGAAGTAAAAACCTTCGTCAAAAATAATCAAGGTGTCCTAATCATAGACGATACCGTGTTAGAGAAACCATATTCTCAAAAAAACGGCTTAATAACTTACTTGTGGAGCAATAAAGACAAAAAAGTAGTAAAAGGAGTAGGTCTTATAACTTTGCTTTGGACTGATGGAAAATCTTATATCCCTTGTGATTTCCGTGTTTATGATAAACCAATTGGTGGGCAGACAAAAAATCAGCATTTTAAAGATATGTTAAAGGTAGCAAAACAAAGGGGATTAAACCCAAGCTATATCCTTATGGATAGCTGGTATGCATCTTTGGAAAATCTTAAATTTATTGCTAATCAGGGATGGTTATTTCTAACTCGTCTAAAAAGTAATCGTTTAGTAAATCCGGATGGAACTGGGAACAGACCCATAAAGGAACGGAACAATCGGTCTTTAATGCACAGGTATCTTCAAATCCCAAGGAAAACTGCTACCACTCCTTCTGATATTATCTGGACTGGTGTATTCTTTGGGTCCCAAGTTCCATCTCCCATTTGACCGTACTCATTCCGACCCCAGCACCACAATGAGCCACCCTGCTTTATTGCACAGGTATTGGCCCATCCTGCGGAAACTGCTATTACTCCTCCTGACATTATCTGAACTGGTGTGTTTCTATCTATATTTTTCCCATCTCCTACTTGACCATATTGGTTCCACCCCCAGCACCGCAAAGAACCATCTTGCTTTATTACGCAAGTATGTAACTCACCACCGGATACCACTGGATTATTTCTCATCAAGTTAAGAGAACATTTAGCGGGACCAGCAGGTATAACATTTACTATTGCTTCTCCTTTGAATGCCAAGTTATATCCCTCTTTCTTTGCAGTTGCTGAAACTATTGCCCTTCCTTCTCCAACTCCTTGAACTAACCCGTTTTGATCTACTACCGCTACACTTTGGTCAGATGAACTCCATTCAAATACCACACAACTTATCTCGTTTCCAAAAATATCCCTCGCTGATGCCGTGAGCTGAACTGTTTCTCCTGTTTTTATTGTCACCTTTGATGGAAAAACTTCTACCCTATCAAGACCTAAACCTTTATCAAAACGAACTGTCCCCTGACCTTCTCCTTTGAACTCCCTTGAAATTACTCCCTCTGAAAATCTCTCCTTTACCATCTACTTTTACCTCTTTCCCTATTACACCAGCATAAATTGCTCCTTGCCCCTCTACTTTAACTTTTTCTGTTGAGATTATTTTCAGAAAAACTGGATTTGTCTTTATTTGATCTTGACCATCTACACTTACATCTCCCTCTACCACAACTGTTGCAGGTCCTGAAAACTCCAAAACTGCTCTGCCTGATATTTTTACATCTTTGAAATAATAAATACCAGATGGTAAAGCGAGTTTATCATTATTTTCAAGTTTTAATTTCCCATCTTTTATGAACTGCGGAGGAATAACTGAGTTATTGTTGCTTTGTCTTGCTTTATCAATAATTTGCGATACATCAACATCACAGCTTTGGACTTGAACAACTTGACCTGTAATATTAACATTTCTTCCGACTATTTTTATCTCATTCACATAAGCTACGCTGCCCGTTGATATATTTTGGTTTTGGTTGTACTCACCGCAAAAAGAGTTGTATCCATCAACTAAAAAACTCCCTCCGAGTTTTACAAAGCAAGATTGAACTATGTATCCAAACTTTATCTGATCGTGAGAAGACTTAAAAAATAGCCTATGATTATGGTCTGTGCTGGTGAAAATACTCTAATCTTTTACCAGAGATGCTTGGGTTTTATCTTGGGGAGCTTGCCCACCATTTTTGTTCACTTTTTTTTCTCACCTCTTTTTTGATTTTTTCCGATTTGAATTTAGGTTGCACAAAAAAACGAATTTTTCAGAAATTTTTATGGAAAATTCATCGGAAAAATCGGAGAAAATAACAGTCTATTGTTAAAAATCTTGAAAATTAACAAAATTATTTTTATTTATAATTTATATAGTATAATTATAGAATAAAATTGATGATAATTATTTATTCCTTCCCTCGCGCCATCTAAAATGGCGATCAAAATATTAAAGGAGGGAAGGAAGGAGAAGAGATAAAAAAGTAAAATAAAAAAAATAAAAAATAGGAAGAAAAAAGAAAAAGGAAAGAGAAAAAAGAAAAATAAAAAAGAAAAAGGGAAAGAAAAAAAGAATAGGAAAAAGAAGAGTAAAAGTAAAGGTAAAAGAAAAAAAAAGAAAGGTAGCCCGGTAAAACGGGTAGAAGCTGTGGCAGTGGCTGGGGGAAGTAAGGTTTGCATGAGCAAAAAGCTCATAGCAAATAATCCTTCCCCAAACCCATTGTTTTTTAACAATGGGCTGATAAAAAACAGAAAAATAAAAATTGCTCGAAAACTTAACTCTTTTATTTTTTCGTATTATAATATTTATATAATAGTGTATGAAATAAAAACGAAAAAGTAAAGGTATAATAATAGAAAATTTTGCTTATGGGAGAAAAGCGAAAGAAAAATATAAAAATAGCCTATGTTTTATTTGCTGTAATAATGGTTTTTGAAACCTGTATTTTGCCAAGAAATGTTAGCTCTCATACAGTTGATTGTTGTGGTACATATCCGAATCAATCGTTGTGGCTACAACTTGATTCCGGATTCTGGACATGGCTTAATACCCAATGCTCAAACATATTCAATGATCCCATTATGAGGAATTTTATCACTTGTTTACTTCAAAAGACTACTGATGCATCAGGAGGTCAGTGTAGATGTAAAGAACCACCATACGATTGTACAATAAGTTCATATACACCGAAAGACTTACTTACCCAAGATTTTACCGTACCAGGAACCAAAGATGTGACAATAAAAGAATTTTATATCACCAGCTGGAATGTTACCAGTTCGAGTTGCAGTATATCTATTGTTGATGATGCCACTACTTCGTGTCCGGGTGCGTACCCATCTTATGATTACATAAGAGTAAGTATAACTTTGAATATTCAAGCCAATGTCAGATTAGTCGTAGATCAGACAAAGATAGGTGGTACGGCCAATGATAACTATTATGGTCAAATCAATATATCAGCTACACCAGCGGAAGCAGGGATTAACCTTTATCTCAGGCACATTGAAAATTTTCAAACCCCGAGTTTAGCTTCATGCAATGGCTCAACTTTGCAGGATGTAGGTGTGTCGCTTGCGTACCTCTTTCTGGGTAACCCCGCATCTTTTACCTTCAGGTGGACATCTCTTCCTGCCAGAAGATATCTGGCACAACTTGTAGCTTTTATAGAAGCAACTCTGAGATACCAGTCGTTTAACAAAAATATTATCGCTGGCGTGAAACCGTATTTGGGTCCGATGTCAGTTTATGATTTGAAAGACTTGATGGGAACGGACTTAATAAATAATCCAGCTCAAACTCGACCTTGCAGAAGCGGTGGAAAATTTTCTCACCCTATTACCGGAACAATATATTATGATCTCGGAATAGAAACAGGCTTTTGCGCGATTGCAGGACCAGGAGCTCTAATACCAGGATCGATAAATATAGACATAGATTATGTATTACCAACGGGTAACCCGCCAACTATGGGATGTACTTGCCCTAATGTTTCAGTAGGTCCTAATCCCTGTGGAGGTAGCCATGTATGTGCCGCCATACACTGCTCATTTTTCCAGAGATTGTGGTGCCTGCTTGTGAATGAAAAGGTTCTTCACATTGAGGATCCACCAAATTCTAATGTTCCGGTTTCAAAAAATACACCTGGTATATTCGGTAGTCTTATGGGGTCATTTGGTACCTGTGAGAATTGGCTTATGTTCATACCTCCCATGAAGAATTTCTGTCCATCAGGTTCAGGAAAACTTATTGGTATAAGAGCTGTTCCAACAGGATGTGGAAGTGCAGCATGTGGAGCAACGATGAATAGACCACAAGGAGGTACCTTGCAACCATACCCGGTTGATTTGCAATTTTATGTTCCTTATGATTTTGAGTTTTGGATAAATGATGCAGGTTGGAAAAGACTGATGTCGCTTCTTGTAGACCTTCGTATCGGATTTAATCTCGCATGGTGGTACTGTGCAATTGGTGTGGGTAGTCCTTGTCAGAGTTTCCATAGGGTTGCATATCTTGGTGCCGTTATAGACCCTGATATAACAGGTGTTCAAACAGATTCAACACATCCCAGTTTTCCAGGTTCAGGGGGATGGGTAGGTGTTTTAGCTGATATAATAGGGGTGCTTTTGAGTGGGAATCTATTCGGGGCGGCTTATGTTGGATTTGGACTAAGGCGAGTAATAGACCCTGATGCAGTTATTCCTTTACCCCCTGGTCCTCCGAATTTAGACCCTGTTCCAGGGGACACATATACTCCTGGAACTTTTGCTGACAATCCTCCTAATCTTAATAGTAGTATAGATGTTTCTGGGGGATTTTTGAGAGCGAGGTTTAACATAACTGGTCAGTTGACAGCAAGATGGCTTACAAAAATGATAGATGAAAATATGAACATTGCTCCACCACTGAACGCAAAAACGGCAATATTACCCGAAACTCTGATTATAAATCACACTGAACCAAAGTGGACTGGTATGGAAATACAAGTTGATGCAGCAGGTGGTGAAGACATAATGTATGTGTGGAGGATTGATGGTGGTGTTTGGAGAGGTCCAGAAAGAACTAATAAAATTGTTCTTCCGGGATTGCTTGAAGGTTACCACAAGTTTGAGGTCGCTGCTGTTGATAACAAAACCGGGCTTTATGATCCAACCCCTGCAAAGCTTGAGTTCTTAGTTGATAGCTTAGGTCCTGATATATACACCAACCTTCAACAAGATAAAGTTCGTTCTGGATTTGTTGTGAAAGTGAAAGCTGTGGATTCCTGGACGCCGGAAGATAAAATTCAAATCTCCTGGAGAATAGACGACGGAGATTGGACAGATTGGACATACGAGAAGGAGATAAAATTAGATTTACCAGAGGGTCAGCACAAAATAGATATAAAAGCCCGAGATTTGAAAGGGAATGAGAGTATATGGAGCAAGGTATTTTTTATACAAAAGGAGGTGATGTTTGGATGCCAGGTAAGATGAAAGAAATTTCAATAATAAATAAAAAGGAAGCTCAAAAGGAGGTGAAAGCATATGTTTAGGAAGATAAAAGCCTATCTACATTTATATATCCTGACGGCTATACTCTTACCCACTTTAATAGTTTTAGCCGATATTGCAAACAACTCTTTTACTCCATTAGATCCACAATTTGATTCACCATTTACACCCGAAAATTCTCCGAAATCTATGAGAGAATTTTGGAACCCAGCAATGGCAGGTCCGGAAAGTTGTCCGATAGGTTATGAAAGTCCTTTTATACCATTAAAATATTATGCTGAAAGAGGAACAAGAAGCTTTTTTATAAGAGGAGAAAAATATTTCCCAATTGATCCCTCAAAATGTTCAGATTTGGTTTTAGATAGGATGGGCATGGTTGAATGCTTAAAAAGGCATGGAATAAAACCCGAAGATTTACCCCCGATAAAACCACCTCCAAATTATGTCCCTCCTCTTCCTCCAGATGCTGAAAGGCTTTTCTTCTCAATAAGAGGAGAAGGCAGATTTAAAGCTCCTCCTCGTATATCCCCCGAAGGTAAAGTTGGACACCCAGCAGGTGAGCCGTTCTGGTGGCGTGCGATCGGATTACGATTAAGCCCAGACTTCCTCCAAGCTCTTGAAACTTCTCTATCAAACTACCTTTCTAATAACATTAACAACGACGCAAATAACATTTGCAATCCAGCCGGAGGTTCGAGTTATAGATATCGGAGAAATGCGGATAATACTTGTACTGACCTTCAAAATTGTGCGAGCTCCGGTTCTGGTTCAGGACCCTGTGGCTCCTTGGTTAGCTGTCCAGCTTCAACTTGCTCCCCTTCTTCTTCTGCATGCACAGATATACCAATAGTCGGTGATTGTGCAACCAAAGACACTTTCCCGTGTGATACAAACGGTGCTTGCGCCGTCGTAGCTAATGATAATAAATGCATTTATATAGGGACGCCCATTGATCTCGAGTTAGCAGACTGCTCAAATATCAATAATATTTTCTGTCCGCAAACATCAAGCTGTGGAGATGATGGTCTCATAGTAGATGCATATGTACCAAGATTTGAGTTAGAGCTATTTATGAGAGTTGTGAACTATATACCTACACCTGCACACTGCAATTCTCCTATAGTAGAACATAGGTGTGGGAGTTGCGGACCGGCTAATGATTGCTGCCCAGATGCTGAAATGTGCGGATTGGCGGAATGGTGTGGATGGTTTTTCGTTGATGGATGCCCCTGCTGTGATGATTATATTAGGCACCGCTTCTGGGTAAATAATATTTGGGCTTACAACATTGCTTTCTTATTTTATGGACCAAACTCAGCTCCCTTTATGACTCCATGTGGCAGCCCAGCTACCCAGTTTCACGGGGGACACCCTGGAGAGTGGATAGACCTATGCGCTTGTAATCAAGATGTATCTTTTAATGATTACGATTCTACATTTTGCAATTGGGGTATATGTGGAGCTCTTGTTGACCTTATAGAAAACTTCCAAAGAGATAATGTAAGGTGCACAATTTCAAGGCAACTAAACTCCCTTCTATCCGGAGCGCTCAAGAGTTTTCTAGCCGGTGTTTTCCCTCTATCAGCTATGGAGCTGCTTGGAGCTTGCAGCACGAATGCTTATCACATCGGTATTTACCCTGAAATTTGCGCCGGTAGGTCCTTAAGTTATCCGTGGAACTACTGGAACGGTGGAGCGGGTCTCGTATTATTTTTGGATATGACATGGCAACTTGGCACAGCTTCAAGTTGCGTCGCAGGTGGTCCTTGCCCTATGTATCCCACATCTGTCCCATCAACATCATGTAAAACTAACCCGCAAACTTGTCTCCCGGCATCCGGTTATCACATAGGGATTTATGTTGACCAGGAGCTCATAAATGAGCTCTTTTATGTTTTCTGGTCGCAGGGACTTTTATGCTATACATTCACATTATCTCCAGACCAAGCTTGGATGCTCATTCCAGGTATAAGGCAGGTAGTTGGCTCCCCAACAGCCGTTGAAGTATCTTTTATTCCAGTGTGTAATCCAACTCCCCAATTCTCAACATCAGGCGGAACATTTACCTTAACTATACCAAGGTTTTATCTGAGGTTCAGAACAGCAGGAGGAACACAACTTTTTGATGTGCAGATGAGAATGACAATTTCAGGACAGCTCGGATATAATACAACCACTTGCCACCCATTAGATCCCTTGTGTGGTTCAACTTTCAGGTGCAAAAGATGCTACTCGTGGGGATGCCAAGACGAGTTTGTACAATATGGTCCGGGATATTTACAAATAACGAATATAACAATAGACCCCGTTGTGGAGGCCATAGTAAACAGACACCCGGCAATAAACGCTACCCCACCATACACTGAGATAGCAGATGTTATAGCTGTTTTACTTGACGGATTGATAGACCAAACCGCCATAAGAACAAGGATTTACAATCTTTTGGGACTTCTTCCTTTGAAAATGGACCTACCTGGATTTTTTATTGGTTTTATGAATAATGCATTGGTTGCAAGATTAACTCTGCCAACACCACTTTGCATAAACTTTATTTTGGAATTTGGACAGTTCTCCCCACAAATAGGTTTAGCTTCATCTGAATTTTCTGAGATCCCACCTGACTTCCAAATTGCTCCGAAACCAAAGGTAGAAACTATTGTTGTCCCAGAAGAAAACGGTCGCATTTCCCCTGAAAATATAAATTACCAAGAAGAAAAAAGAGAATATGTTATAAACTCTGATGAGCCCATAAGATTTAAGGTCAAAAGCAAAATTGATAAATTTTACCCAGATCAAAATTCATCTGTTGAACTTCTTTGGAGATATGAAGGAGGATACATGTGGCACAAAATAGAAAATGGTGAGTTTTACCTCAAACCCGTTTCAGAAATTACCGTTGAAATTTTCACCGCTGTAAGACACACTCCCAGTGGAGTTTACACAATAGTAGATGAAAACCCAGTAAAAATCAAAGTGAAAAAGGGCATCCAAGGAAAAATAGAAGGTCCGGATAAACTAAGACCTGGGGAGTTAGGTGTGTTTGAGGTAAAAGCTGATTACGAAAATCTTGAAATATCATATGGGATTGATGATGGTGATTTTACAAGGTTCTTACCAACCAGAACAATAAAATTGAGATTTGAAGAAGGAGGCAAGCATACTCTCAAAGTCATACTCAAAAGCGGAGAAAAATATGGAGTTGTTAGCAAGGAGATAGAAGTAGAAGGTGAACCAGCAAAAGGCTGTGGTGGTCCTGGGCTGCCATTTGGTCTATCATTAACTGGAATTTTCGCAGTCTTCTTCTTAACCATCGGCAAAAGGAAGAAAGTGAAAAATGGGAAAAATAATTTCTTCTTTTTTTCCCTCCTATTTTTTCTTTTCTTTTTTATTTCATTCTTTTCTTTTTCGTGTGGCGGTTCAAAATCTAATCCTAATTCAGATCCAAATTTTAAGATATTAGAATTCGGACCGCAGGGAGAAAATTTATCTGCTGATGCAAGTATCTTTGTAAGATTTTCAAACAAGGCAACAGATTTTTCATTCTCCATAACCCCTTATGTAAAACTTACACCTTACTGGTATGATGAGAGCAACATTCTAAAACTTGTTCCAGACGGTGGTCTTGAACTCTCAACAAAGTATTCTGTTTATGTTGAAGGTAAAAGTGTAAAATCAAATTCAAGAGCATCTGTTATGTGGGAATTTAAGACAGCTACTCGTCCGCAAGGCTCACAAGCTGGACCGCAAATCTCCATACAAAGTGGCTGTTTTAAAGATAAACTAATTTTCAACATATCTTCCACTTCCACCATATCATTTTCAGTTTATGTAAATTCTAATTTAGTAAAAAAAGATACATTAGGATATGGCTCAAAAGATGTACAAATAGAGCAAGGCTTCACGGAAGGTAAAAATGACCTTGCGGTAGAAATAATAAATTTGGTAGATGGAAGTAGGATAAAATACACTTTTCAGGTTACAAAGGATACAGTTCCGCCAAAAGAGCCAGGACTTGTAAAAATCTCAAGAGCTGAATTTTCAATAAAAGAACCAGAAGACTCAGGCTGCGGTGTTGATCAATACAACCTTTATGAAATAATAGAAGGAAATCAAGTGCTTTTAGGTGGAGTTGTTGCAGAAAAAAACCTTTTTGACACATACTTTATTGCGTTCCAAAAAAGTAAAATATGTATTACCGCAGTAGATAAAGCATATAATGAATCAGGATGCTCAAATGTTGAGGAGCAAGGCTTTGAAAAATTATCTATAAACTTTGGAGCACCAGTAAGCTATCCTATAATAAAAGACAAAAAACTATTTTTTATATCGGATGGAAAACTCTTCGTCTATGATGGTCAAGCACCAAAGGAGACAGGATTTTCTTGTAATAAAATTTTCGGATTACCAGATGGTAATATTGCGTGCGAATCACAGGGTGAGGTTTTTGTTATCTCCGAGACATCTTCAAAAAAATTATATTCTGGGCAACTTATGGCAGCTTGTGAAAGAGATTTTGCCGTATCAGATGGGAAATCTGTAAGAATTTATAATGCAAATTTTGAAATAAATCAAGAGATAAATATTGAAGGTGTTGAGAGTTTAGATTGTGCTGATATAGATAAAGACGGAGAGATTGAGCTGATAATGGGGATACCGAAAGAAGATAAGATATATATGGAGCGCTTAGATCTTAAGAATTTTGTAGGAAGATCGGATACGATTTCTGCCGGTGAAGGTAATCTTATCATCATCAACAAAGGTTCAAAGTTTGGAAGTTTTATAGAAAGTATAGAAAAACCTGAACCAAAAATTTTCGTTTTAGCACCAGAGTGGGATTTGAATTACGCATACCGAAAAATTTCAGAAGCAGAAGGAGAGAAACCTTCGGAGACGAATGTTGATTTTGGCACAGCCTCGATGATTTTAGTAATATCACCTTTCAATCAAAACCAAATCTATGACTTAATTTACACAAATATAAAAGGAGCAAGAAAATTTAGGCTGTTTGAGGATAAATTTATACTTTGGCTTACAAATTCTGGGCTCATTGTTGATTTCCACATCTCAAAAAGATTTAGCCAAATCAAGCTACTTGAAAATGTCCTTGATATTGCAGTCGGTGATATAGATGGTGATGGAAACAAAGATATTATAGCTACAACGGAAAATTCCATAGAAATTTTTAGGTAGAAAAATCAAACTTATTAGATTAAAAATCAAACTTAAATTAAATTTATCTATGATTATGAAAAGAAAATATAAGCAAACAAAAAAACAAACAAAAAAAGAGAAAGAAAATGGGAAACAGAAAGAAAATAGAAAAACAAGATTGAAGGTAAAACCTTTGAATGTAAAATCTACAAATAAGAGAAAAGAGAAGATAATTGAAATTTTAGATAAAAGATATGCTCAAAAATCAGACATCTTAAAAATACTTGAAGAACTCCGCGTGCAAAGAGAAAGCTCAGACAGAAAATTTGAACAAATGAGAGAGGAATCAGACAAAAGATTCCAACAAATGATAGAGGAAAATAACAAAAGATTTCAAGAAATGAGAGAAGATATTGAAAAAAGATTCCAAGAATTCAGAGAAGATATTGAAAGAAGGTTTAAGGAGTTCAGAGAAGATATTGAAAAAAGATTCCAAGAATTCAGAGAAGATATTGAAAGAAGATTTCAACAAATGAGAGAGGATATGGATAAAAGATTTGCAGAGGTTGATAAAAGGTTTGAAGCAATAGATAGAAGGTTTGAGCAGATATATGATGAGATAAAGCGCATAAGGCAAGATATGCACAATACGATATCTGCTATTGGCTCAAGGTGGGGCGTTGCCGCAGAAAGGGCTTTCAGAGAAGGTCTAAAAGAAATCTTAGGAAAATATTTTAACGCAGAAGTGAAAGAAATTTATGTGGAAGATAAAGAGGGAATAATAAAAGGAAGACCCGGAAAATATCAGGTAGATATCCTTGTACAAGACAACATCAACATACTTATTGAGGTGAAAGCGCAAGCAACAGATTTAGATGTTCTACATCTACACAGAATTGGTTTAGTTTACGAAAAAGAAAAAGGAGTGAAACCAAGACTTATTCTTTTAACCCCATATGCAAGAGATGAAGCGTGGGCAGAAGGAAGAATCTTGGGAGATGTTGAAATCTTAACGAGTCCACAAAACTTTAAACCTTGAAGATATGAAGGGATTTTTGATCGCCCGCTCAGTATTTATCATTTTGGTTTATATTATCATTGCATTCATCATAATAAGAAGCTGCCTTAAAGAAGAAAAAGAAAAAATTAAAGCTGATTTGGAAGTTTTCCCAGAAAGCGGAACGGAACCACTTCTCGCTACAATAAAAATCAAAGCAAGCTCAAACAAATTAATAAACGAGATAAAAGTAGATTTTGATAAAGATGGAAAATGGGACTTTGAAGACTTCCCAAAAACAAAAGAATACTCAAACGAATTGTCTTATATTTTCTCGCATCCTACAGGAGAATTATCACCAGCATCAGTAACCGTAGTAGCTTTAGTTTTGGGAGCAAAAGAAAGATTGCAACTTGAAAAAACGATTATAATCAACCCTCTTTCTCCGGCTGACTTTGCTCTACTTGCAGACAAATGCTCGGGAGTTCCACCGCTTGAAGTTAATTTTCAAGTAGTTTTCTTCTCAATCAGCGTACCTCAAGAAAAACTCATTTATTTTTGGGACTGCGATGGAGATGGGATACCGGATTTCGTAAATAACTCAACTCAGCAGACATGTAGATTTGATAGGTACGGTCTATATCCATCTAATCTCTCTATTTTGAACCCAAACTCAAAAATTACTGAATCAAAATTCATCTACTGTGGTATAATAGCCGAATCAAGAATAACAAGATACATAGAGGTTCTGGAAAAGATGGAAATTAAAAAATATTTTGCTATTCCTAAACAGGTTAGACCAACGGATATCCTCCAGGACACAGTAGCTTTTGTTGGAATTCCGCAAGGAATATTTATTGTTGACCTAAAACAAGGTAATGTTAAAAATTGGGTAGTTTCAGATTCTGATTATGAAAGTAATTGGGCTTCTTTTCTTGACCCCGAAAGGGTACTTTCTGCTACATTAGAGGGTATAAAGTTGCATGATTTGAAAGGAGAATCTCAATTAATTTTAGAAGGTGAATCAAGGAGCGTTTTCCCATTTACTGTTACAGATAACTTTGGAAACTCTTCTACATTTTTCGTATTCACTTATAGGTTCCCAAGAATTACTACTTTTCCTCCCTGTGAGGGAGAGACTTGTGGGTTCTTTTTGTGTGAATTTCAACCTCTTAAATGCTATGGTATGCCATTACCATCAGAGGTACTAAGTTTTAGTGCAAAAGATAAAACTTCAAAACTTGATGTGTTTATAGGACACAACTCTCTCATAAAGGCTTTCAGAATAAAAAAGTTTGTAGATGACCTCAAAACATTATCAGATCTTAATCAGCTTATTGAATTTGAAAAAGATTATCCAGCAAATATAGTTCCCTACATTTTCGATGCCGTATTAGATAGTTCTGAAAACCTTAAAGCCTCTATATTGCCATATCAAGCTTCTCCATATTTTCAAATCTTCATTCCTCCAGACCTAATATCTTTCTCAAAGGAAAAAGTATTTTTTAATACAACATCTTTCATATCAGATGATCTTGTATTTTTGGGAGCATCGCTTTATCCATGTAAAGAAGGGACCTCAGCATGTTCAGGTTTAGTCTTTGATATAAATTCAAATGAGTTCAAATACGAAATTGAATCTGAATCAAACTTCTTAAATTCATATTATGAGAACAATATACTTATTACCTCAACTGAATCTGGTATGGAAATCCTAAAACTCTACAAAGGTCAAGTCGTAAATAAATCATCTATAAATTTTATACCTTATGTAGAAGATTTTTACCTTGAAGGAAGTACTGTATATATAGCAGCTGGTAAAGGAGGAGCTTTTGGGTTAGATATTTTTTCAGATAAATTTCTATTCCATATTCCTACAACTGATGCAGCAACAGCTATTTCAAAATCAGGCGACTTAGTTCTAATTGGTGTATCGGACGATCTTACAACATCGTTCAAAAAAGAGGGGAAATTAATCCTATATGATATCAAGACAGGAAAAAAAACTGTTTACTCTGATAAAATAAGTGAGAGTATAATAGATTGTTTATCATTATATCAGGATCACATAATTTTATGTGCTGGAAATGTTCTAAAAAAATTTACTTTATCGTTTTCTGAGGTTAGTAATTTGGAACTTCAAGGAATTATAAAGGATATAAAGTTTCATAATGGAAAGATTTTTGTCATAACCGATAAGAACCTTTACACTATCGACTTTTACAGCTTCAATATAATTGATACGAAAACTACACAAAGGCAATTTTTCCAAATGGATATATATCCTGAAAGGAATTTACTCTTTACCGCAGAGGGAGTAGATAATGCTTTCAGCATTTGGGATATTTCCACTGGTTTCCCTTCTCGAATAACATCATTTTCTCTTGATTATAAGGTTCTAAATGACATCGCAGGCGGTATAGCTCACTGGGGAGATAGGTTATATGTAGCTTCTGCATACTCTGGGGCTATGATATTTGATATAAGCGATCCTTTAAAAATAAGGATTCAAAGAAAAACTCATTTTGAAACTTTTTCCATACCGTTAGAAAAATGCTATTCATCTAATTTCAAGTTGATATGCAAAAGTGTAAAAGACCTAATAGTGTTAGAGTAAGCAAAAATACAGATTATTACTTATCGGCCCCGGCTACATCCTAATTCAACTTTACTGTGGGAATCTTAAATGCTGAGTCAATAAAATGTATGATAAGAATTCAGATAATTTATAGGGTAGCCCCATTTTGTGTTAAAATCAATATTGATGTCTTCAGGGGGAAATTTTGATTTTGGAGCAATAAAAAAAAGCGTCTTTCAAGCTTTATTTTTGAGTGGTATCCCATTTTTTGCTTATGTAAATTTTATAGACTATGTAAGATTTGATATAGTCCCATTTTTTATATCATCTTTTCTGTGTATTTTTTCTGTATCTAATTTGAATGTTTTCTTTGAAAAAAGAAATTTATTTTACCTCCTTTTAAGTATTGTATTTTTCATGGTAGGTTTGCTCTTTGCATATATTTTTAAAGGAAGTAATTTTGCGCTTTTTTTCGTTTATATCCTTGTATATTTCAATTGGGGAGCATACTATATAATAAGAAAATTAGTAATTTCTCCTGATATTCTACTACATACTACGGGTGGGATTTTGATTTTTTCCCTCGGCCTAATCTGGGGGATTAATAAAAAAGGTATGGAAAAACTTTTTGGTTTTCTCTTTGATAATGAAAAAGTTTTGCTTTCACTTTTCGTTTCACTTGCCTTTACCGCAGGATATCTCGTTGACCTTATCGATGATATGGAAGAAGACAGAAAGGTAGGACAAAAAAACTTGGCCGAAAAAATCGGCGTAAAATTAACTTTTCTACTTTCAGCTTTTTTGTTCCTTGTATCTTATATAAGTGGATTTTTCGTTATAAAGCAAAATATCTCAAAAGTAATTTTTATTTCTTTATTTTTGACTCATATTTTCTTTGCAATGATTTTACTTCTGAGCGACAAAATTCTTAAATTCATTCGAAATTATAGGAGCTTTTACAGGATTTTGTTCGTTTTATACTGTCTCATTATAACTTTGGATAAGAAAATTCATTTATTATTATCGGATAATTGCTTATTTATAGTCAATCTATTATGTGTGTAAGATTAAATCTGTCTCTATAAAGTTTTAAGTGGAAAATTCTTATTAATCATCAAAAGTTATTAGTGGTGTAGAGAAAATAAATAGATTAAAAAAATAGAAGTGTGAGAAAAAATAAAAAGATGAGAAAAACAAGTTTAGACCTTATAGTTATTAACTTCATTATTTTGTATATATGAAGCTTAAAGACAAAATCTTATCTTTTTCGGAGGAAAACATCTTCAAACAAAATATCTCATCTATCTCCGAAAACATCTCAAGAGTTTACGAAGAAGAAATCTCTCAATTATATAAAAAGTATTTGGGGGGTGTTGATGGTATTTGTATTGCTGGATTTGGAAGCTTTGCAAGAAAATTTATGGCTCCTTGCTCAGATTTAGATTTCGTCATACTAACATCTTCAAAAGCAATTGCAGAAAAAGAAACAAATAAAAATAAAATCTCTTCCTTTATCCATCATGTTTGGGATATAATTTCAAAGGCTGAATACTCTGTAAGAACCCCAGAAGAAACTATAAACCTCGCTCTTGAAGATGAAAAAGTCCTCACATACCTTGCTGACATAAGATATATAGCAGGAGATAATAAAGTTTTTAACCATCTATTATACCTTATAAATCAATTGAAAAATACTCACAATGTCAAAATGTTTTCCATTTTATCCCAAGATAGAGTTGTGCGTATATCAAAGTATCAAAACCTGGTTGAACCCGATCTCAAAAAATCTCCCGGCGGTCTTGAGGATTTCTTCTTTATGAAAACACTGCAAAAACTTATATCAGACGACATTCTTGTTTCTCTGAAAGAAATAGAAAATGATTTTTTTAGCATTCTTGAATTGAGATTTATTCTTCACATATTGACAAAGAGAAATACAAACTCTCTTTATATCGGTCTGGTTGAAGATGTTTTGAGTTTCATAAAATCAAAAACTGGGAAAAAGTATGAGGTTCAAGAATTTATGACCAAAGTTATATCATCTATGCAAAGAGTAAAGGTTTATGCTGATATATCGCATAATTTTGTGAAAAAGAAAATCTATCCCCCCAACCCGGCTTTAATCTCTTACTTTGGACCTTATTTTTCAGATGGAGAATTTCTGTACGCTGATAATGAGCTATTTAAAAAAGAACCTTATAGATTAGTTGAAATATTCAAGATTGCCAAGGCAAATGAGCTTGATTTAGCTCCTGAAACATCATATTTCATATTGAAGATGAAAAATATTGATTTGAGCGAAGATATACAAGCAAACAGGCTCTTTTTTGAAATAATAACAGATCTCGGAGGTATAGAAAAAACTCTCATGCGAATGAAGGAGCTCGGAATACTTGAAAAGATCATTCCAGAATTTGCAAGAGTCTCAAATTTATATCAAATATATCCTCCTCATATCTATCCTGTTGGTGTTCATCTTATAAAGTGTGCAGGTGAAATGGAAAAAATACTTTCAGGAATAAAACCAAAATTTGTAGAAATAATGCCTGGGTTAGATGAAATAGATAAAAATATAGCTCTACTATCTTCTTTTCTTCACGATATAGGTAAGGGCTCTAAAAAAGATCACTCCGAAGTTGGAGAAGAGTTAGCTGAAAGAATAGGAAAAAGATTAGGTTTAGCTGGGGAAAGCCTTAATAGATTAAAGTTTATCGTCAGAAATCATCTGATCCTACCTCATTTTTCGCAAAGAAGAGATTTACACGAAAGGGAAACATTAGAAAAATTAGCATCATCTTTCCCTGACCATATCACGCTTAACACGCTTTATTTGGTATCTATTGCCGATGCGTTAGCAACAAATCCTAATAATTGGAACCACTGGAAGGCTCATCTGCTCGGAGAAATTTACGGAAAGGTTGATGATGAGATGAGAAAAGGGTTAGGTTATGTTGAAGAGGAACATGTGGATGTTGATATACTACGAGATGAACTTTCTCAAATTTTTCCGCAAGATTTGGTTTCTTCTTATATATCCTCTCTTTCATATAAGTTCATCTCATTTTTCAATTATGATAGGCTTTTCAGATACTCCTACCTGCTTTTGAAGGCTTATGTTGATAAGAAAGGAGTTGCAACTTATACTGTAAGGAAGGAAGGAGTTATTGAGATTGTGGCAATAGATAAGGATACCTGGTCGCTCATAAGTGAATGCGCAGGACTTTTATTCATCTCAGGGTTCAATATACTATCACTTTATTCCGAGGGAGGAGTACTGGGCTTATCTATAAATGTATTCTGGGTTCAACCGCAAGATAAAACCAAAGCTCAAAACTTTATCAGAATGTTCAAAAACAGAAACCTTGACGAAATAATAGAGCAGGTGAGAAGAAAGAGAGAAAAATTTACGGGGAAGCAATTCGGTATAAAAATGAACTCAAAGGATTCCGTGAGGGTTATTTTTGATAACACAACATCTCAAAATTATACTATCGTTGAGGTCTACTGCTATGATAGACCAGGTCTTCTTTTTGATATATCTTGTGCTATATCTTTTATGGGGTATGAGATATCAGTTGCAAAAATTTCAACAAGGGAGGATAAAGTTGCAGACATTTTCTATATAAGAGATAGGACTACTGGGAAAAAACTACAAGACGACCAATGCAAAGCTCTTAAAGATTCTATAAGGAACGCTATTATTCAAGGTATTCAGATTCAGCTTGGGCAGCGACAATTTCTTTGAACTCCTCCGGATTTTCCCTCATTTTTTCAAGGTTCTCTCTTATTTGGAAGATAACTTCATCAAATTCCACTATAACTCTTTTCCTCTTTATTGGGTTTGCATGAGATACTACCTCTTTGTACACAAACGGATGCTGTACCCCTATTTCTTTGAGTTTCTGGACTATTTCTTTTACTATGATGTGTAGTTCTTGTAGTAATTTAGCTCTTTCTTCTCTTTTCGGTTTAGCTTCCTTTAACGGCGTATCAAATGGCCAATCTGCTTTCTTTAATATCGGATCCCACGCAGAGCCAGAAAATTTTTCTTCATGCTCATATACCATACCCATCGTCACATAATGAATCTCTTCAACTGATTGTAAGACTTCATCATCTGTCTCCGGTTTATCTGGGAACATATCTACAAGCTCGTTGTATATCCTCAACGCAACATAAGCCTTCTCTTTGATGTTCGGTTGTTTCTCTATGTTGAGGTTTATCATCAAGGTTGCATAATCCCACGGAATTATAACAGATGGTATTTTTTTTATTCCCAAATCAAGACAGGCAAGATACCTGTGTTGTCCATCAAGAATTATGAATTTATCTTCATCTGGTTTTTTAGCTACAACTAATGGAACAACAAAACCTACTGTTGAGATTGATTTTGCAAGGTTCTTTACATGTGGCTTTGATGGCTTCCTCTGATATACAACCACTTCAAGGCTCTCAACTGGTATTTCAGATACTATTAAATCGTATCCCTTGTAAGGCTCTTTGATAATATAGATGTTTTTAAGAAGACTTTTTATATCTTCTGCTTTCTCCTCTTTTTTCTCTTTTTTTGTATCAAAAAGTTCTGACATAATTTCTATTTTATTACTTCAAACTTCGCTATCATAATCAGCGAAAAAAATATTTTTTCTCAAATTATAGTCAATCTACGACTTTATACAACTTTCTATACAGGTATCTATACAAGCATTTTTTATGTCATAATCAGGCGAACGGATCTATTTGCTTTCTGTCTTAGTAGATTGACTAGCTTTGTCGCAATGAGAAAAATCCCCTTTTCAGGGCGGCCCTACAAAGCCATCAGGACCTAACCTTTTCACTATCCCCTCCCACCTCCCTTGCACCACAACAGGGCGCAAAGGAGAGAAGTCCCTCACAAAAGACCTCCCAAGGAGAGGTATAGCGAAGGCTACCCTCAGAACTCGCCAGAGTTTTTGGGAGCTTTTCTCCCCCCTTACAGGTTCCTGCCTTCGGTTCCCCTGCTCTTGGGTCTCTGGCTCACTCTGAGAGCTTTCTTTTCTATTACTCACTTCCATCAAAAATTTCTCCAAAAATTTCTTCTCCTTCTTTAACCTCCTCAAATCTCTCCTTATTCCATTCGCTTTGTATTTATTCTTCTCTTGATCTAACTTATTTTTCAATTCTTCCTCCATCTTACCTAATCTCCATAGTGCATATTGAATGTAAATCTGGCTTTTGAGAAGCTTTTTGTAGTTCTCTGGTATTTCTTCTTGAAACCCTAACGCTTTCCTCCCTATAACATACGCTCCTGCTATATCTTTATCTATAAAATACTGAGGACAATATTTCATCATACCTATAACTGATGTAAATGCTGGATTTACCTTCACTATTTCTATTCCATTTTGTTTCGCTAAACTTTCTATCTTTTTCAGTATTCTCCTATAAGAGAAAAATTGAAGGATTTTTCTGAGTTTTGCTTTCCCATCACCCCTCCTTCCTTTTGGAAGTTTTTTTATATCCTCAACTGCAATTGCTTTTCCTTTCTCCTTTGCAAATCTTATAACATCATGAGCTATCAACCACTCCTCATATTCTTTCCTGTTTCTGCTTTTGCATTTTAAAAGATGAGAAAGATAGGTTGATTTGTAGCTTTGCAAATTTCCATCAGGAGAAACTTCTGCAAGAGCAAGATGAAAAGGTCTTGCATTCACATCTATTCCTATCACTCCTTTTGCTTTTGTAATTGTTTGTGGAGGAACATCAAGAGAAAATTTAACGAACCCGTATATTTGCCCATCTTTGAGTTTTAGTTCAACGGTGTAAGGGAATTGCTCTCCCGATAAGATTTTCGCTAAAAACAAAGCCCACTTATCTGACTTCCCACTCAAACCTCTCTTCACCTTTGCTAATATAAATTTCCTGTTTCTCAAAGCTATTCTTAAATAAAGATTATTTTTATCTTTCTCAATAGGGATAAATCTTAAATTTAGATTACCTTTGTGAGTTTCATGCTTTGCACCTATGCTTAACAAAGTACCCTGTCTTTTTTCTTTCCATTTTCTTTTGAGTTCCTTTAATCTTTTTCCTTGAAGATGATTCTTTTTGAGCTTTTCAAATAGAGTTCTACCACCAAAGATGAGCTTTTTTGGGTTCTGTCCTCTTGCTTTGCAACTTTGAAAAATCTCCCTTGCTTTCTCAACCGCACAATTTACATAGTGAGAATTGAGTTCCGGGAATTTTTGCCTTGTTATCTTGTAAGCTTGCAAAGTTGTGAAACCTTCAAGAAGTCTTTTGTATGAAAATCTTACAGCAGAAGAGAAATTCCTCATAAGTTTGATAATCTGTTCTTTCTCTTCCTTATTTACAACGAGTTTGAAACTTGTAGTTATGAACATGTGAATTAAACAAATTGTAATAATTGATTTGGGTTTAAAGTGAAATTTTAGCTAAAATTTTTGAATTTAGGTGGAGAAATTATAATCTAAGATGATTGCAACAAGGCAAGATTGACTTATAAGTAAAATTCTAATTTGGGACAAACTAATTTTAACCAAAGAAAGATGAGAAACAAATGAAAAATGAAAAAACAGAAGTCAAGATAGAAAATAAAAAGAAAGGGACCAAAAAGAAGGCAATATACAAAAAAGAGCTCAAAAGATTTGACACAATTTTAAAAGAGATTTTCTCCGAAGCAATAGGAACGATTTATTACTTGGCGATAGGTAAAAAAATAGGTAAAAAAGTAAAAGTCATATCTGCGGAAATAAGGTTAGTAAAAACTTTTCGCCCTGATATTTTAGTTGAAGCTGATGGTGAAATAATCCAAGTTGAAATACAGGCTCAACAAGATAAAACTTTACCCAAAAGAATGTTCCAGTATTACTATGCAATAGTAGAAAAATACAAAAAAGAACCTACTCAAATTGTTTTATTCGTTGGTAAGGGGAACCCTCCTCCGTCAGAGTACAAAACTCCAAAACTAACCTTAAAATACAGAGTTTTAGATATGAAGAAAATAGATCCAGATGTCTTTATAAAAAGAGAAAAACCTGGTGAGGTTATTTTGGGGATTTTGGCTGGGAAATTTAAAGATAAACCTCAAATAATAAATAAAGTCAAAAGAAGAATTGCAGAAATTGTGAAAAATGAGGTAGAAATTGCTAAATATATAGATAGCATTAGTTTTTTAGCTGGTTTATTTGATGTCAAAATAAAGGTAAAACCTATGCCAATACAAGTTGACATAAGGAAAACTTTCCTTTATAAGTGGGGAAAGGAAGAGGGATTAAAGGAGGGAAAACAAAAGGGGAAACAAGAAGGTTTGAAGGAGGCAATTTTATTAGATGTTCAAATCAAGTTCGGTAGATCAAAGATAAAGGAACTAAAAACTCTCTTGGAAAAAGTTGATGATGTAAATTACCTCAAAAAAATAAAGAGGAAAATAATAGAAGCAAAGAACTGGGATGATTTTATCAAAGTAATCAGAGACCATAAGTGAAATAAAGGTAAAATCTATTCCAATACAAGTTGATATAAGAAAAACTTTCCTTTATGGGTGAGGAGAGAAAAGGGAAATTTAGTCCCAGAGATTTTGTTTGATTGAATTAGGTGGTAAATCTTAATCCGAGCAACTCAGACCAGCTTTCTAAAATCTGTCTCCATCAAATATTCAGGTTTTATTTTGTGTATTTCATCCGGAGAAAAAAAATCAAATAAATCAGGTTGGGTGAAAAAAAGCTCTGCGAGGTATTTTGCTCCTAACTCTGCTGGAACTACTCTTTCTATATCTAAACTTGATATTAAATTTTCCTCTTTACACAAAAATATCCTTTCTTTTTCTTTTTTTATCTTTATTTCTTCTTTTTTTTCATCTATATCAAATTCGTATTCTGCGCAATAGAAAATATTTTTTTTTCCACTGAAAAGATGAAACTTTATTGTTTCCTTTTCAAGGAATTTCCCTAAAAAAAGGGCTATCCATCTGAAAGTTAGGGTAGTGTAAATGGGTATTTTTAACGCAAAGCTTATACCCTGTGCATAAGCAATCAAAGCTCTCAAAGCCGTAAATGAACCCGGACCCCGAGCTAATACAATCTTGTTTATATCATCAAACCTCACGCCTGATATTTTCAGAGCAGAATTTACTACATCTGCTATAAATTTTGTTCCATAAAATTTTTCTGATGATACTGAACTTTGAACTTCTATTTCTTTTTTTCGTTCATTAGCTATTGCAAC
>Ga0079998_117742_pt1 | contig 54841 bp, 54 predicted proteins | sample PerSpoBPS_BMetaG_FD_69201 | JGI IMG/M metagenome (GOLD analysis project Ga0079998, IMG submission 69201) | Thermal spring microbial communities from Yellowstone National Park, Wyoming, USA - Perpetual Spouter B (PS_B) MetaG (SPADES assembly)... | ecosystem: Environmental > Aquatic > Thermal...
CCGTCTCCCCTACCGCCTCCCGCAGAAGGGCTTGCAGGGCATCCTGATCCATGGGACACCTCCATGCTGGTCGTGCCCCCCCATTAAACACAGACTCCTACACATAATTCCTTACACGACCCTACCAGCAGCTGAATGAAGCTCGCTGTTTCAAATTGCGACACTTGTGTAAGTTGACATGTTGGCCTACCGGTGTCCATATATATGCCTGATATATGCCTGTGTATATCAGGACGGGGGGGTGGGAGCAACAGCACGAAAGGCCTTGTCGTGTGTATGCAAAGGGAGCTGACTTGACATGTTTTTGGCAATAGGCAACGATGGGCAACAGGAAGTAACAGGACGAGGTAAGAAATGAAGGCAGCGGTCATGGAAGGCTTCAGGCAGCCCCTGGTGGTGAAGAACGTGCCTGACCCCACGGTCGGCCCAGGGGATGCTGTGATTCGAGTGGAGGGTGAAGGCATATGTCACTCTGACTGGCACGCGTGGATGGGGGACTGGGAGTGGAGCGGCCTCAAGCCGCACCCACCCATCATCTTAGGGCACGAGATGGCGGGCGTGGTAGAGGAGGTAGGGCCCGGGGTACAACGCGTGAAGAGGGGCGACCCGGTGCTTGTGCCCGTGGTATGGGCCTATGGCTCCTGTGAGTTCTGTCTCAAGGGCCGACAGAACATATGCGCCAATATGGAGGGTCCTGAGCTTCACTGACAACGCCGGTTATGGCCAGCTGGCGAGGGTGAGTAACGTAGGACGGTGAGGCAGGGGAGGGTGGAGAGCATGCCCCAGGGGCTCCTCGCATCCTCCCCGGCCTGGGCCCGCAGCTGAAACTGGCACTGGAGGCTACCAGATCCTGGGAGTGGTCCTTCTCTTGGACCAGGGGCTGGAGGTAACCCTCGTCCATCCCTATAAGACCAAGGCCATAGCCTCGGCCAGGCCGGGGAAGCGACCGGCTGGACGCCCACATCCTGGCCCAGAGGGAAGCGGGCAGGCCTGGTGGAAATGGCCTGTGTGGACGACCCGGAGACCAGGGGCCTGCGGGAGCTGCTGCGCTACCTGGCCTTCCTGGTGGGCCTGCAGAGGGCAGTCAAGAACCGCATCCACGCCCTCCTGGACAGCCTAGGAGTGCGGCCGCCCATGCCTACCCTTTTCTCCAGCAAGGGGCTTAAGTGGCTTGCGGGGCTAGAGCTGCCCCAGCCCTACGGCGAGGAGCTGAGGGGCCTCCTGCGGCTGCTCTCGGCCCTCAGGCAGGAGATAGAGGCGGTGGCAGGGAGGGTGCGGGAGGTGGCCAGGAGGGATGAGCAGGCCCTCCTGCTCACCACCGTGCCGGGCCTGGGCTACTATGCTGCCCTGGTGGTGCTGGCCGGGATGGGGACGTCTCCCGCTTCCCCACGGCCAGGGACCTATCGAGCTATGCCGGCCTGGTGCCCTCCACCTACGCCTCTGGCAGGGCGGTGAGGCATGCGGCCATAGCCAAGCGGGGCTCCAGCTTCCTCAGGTGGGCGCTGGTGGAGGCGGCCATGTATGCCGTGGGGTGGCCTGGGCCCTTGCAGGAATTCTATCGTCGGCTAGTGGTGGGCGAGGATGCCAGAAGGCGAGGGGGGCCGGCCAGGAAGGTCGGCAAGGTGGTCTTCTGGATGCTCAGCACGAGCAGGTTCTACCGGAAGGTGGGGCCATGTCTTGCTCCCCAGGGGCAGGCGAGCTGGGGCGTCTACGTGGCCGGTGGCTAAGGCTCGGGTTGTGACGCTCCAGCCTGCCTCGCATACGGGACATGTTGTCCTCGGGCAAGGATGGAGGGTGTCTCTGGGCGGTGCTCGTCCGAAGGCGTCTGGTGGTCCGGAGGGAGAGGGACATGCCGCCCTAAGAGACCCTTGACTCGGCCCCTGTCCTTCGAGATGGATGCCGCATTGCGAGCAGTACGTGGCGATCGTCCCTATGTGAACTCAACGATCATGCGGTCATCTGAGTCTGTTGCTCTCGACAGGGGATTACTGCAAAGGCCATCGCTTGGCAGGAAGGACAGTGCCAAAGGCTCTCCAAGCGTCGGGTAACCTTCTAACGACATCCGCTACACCCCATATAAGAAGCGGGATGAAGACAAACACAAAGGGGTTGTGGCGGTACGCACGAAACGGGTCGCCCAGCAGCAGAGCAAGCACTGCATGAGTCATTCCGCAGCCTGGGCACCGAATCCCAAAGAAGGTGCGAATCGGGCAGGGGACAAGTACACGGTCCCTCCCTTCCAAGGACCGCAAGAACGCCCGGATACCCCTGACCTCTCGAGCCGACCTCACGCCAGAGTCACCTTTTACTCCCGGATATTACCTAATGGAGCTATGCTGATCCGGATACGCTGCTGCCTCCGGTGAGTCAGGGTAAGAATCAGCCATACAATTCCCCACAGACCACACGTAAAGAACGTGATTATGGCGTGGAGGACATGGTTCACCGGTTTTTCCGGGAGGTCAAGTACAGCCCACACGTCGCGCTCATTCACGTCGACCACTGTCCAGCCTTCGAGTGTCTTGTTTGATACTATGCGCGACAGCCGCTCGCGACGTTCCTCCCACGAGAGCGGTTGTATTGGCTATTCCTCCGTCGCTGCCTCCTTAGCGGCGCTCTGCCTAGCCTGAAGTTCTTGGCGCCTCCCAGGCTGAGCCTCGGCCTCCACTGAAGTCAATGGCCCGGCCAAACTGGCCCATCTCGATCTATGCTTTTGCCTGCATAAAGGCATCGCCAGGTTCGAATCCGGACATAGTTAACCCTCCCTCGAGTGTCTTCGCAGCGTGCAGTTCTAAGGTATGTCAGAGGTCCCGTCAATAGGGACTCATCTCAAAAGCCCCCAAGCGACGGGGAAGCAGGCCAGGTAGACCCGGGGGGCGAAGATGGTCAAGAGCCGCTCGTACCGCAGGGCCAGCCTCCGGAACCCTCCCTTGAGCCAGGCGAAGAAGCGCTCCACCGCCGCCCTGGCCACCCTGTGTAGGTGGCCCGGCAGAAGCGATAGGGCCGGCCACGCCTGGGCCGCCTCCGCCCCCTGGGGTTCTCAGGTATGCTGGCCCCGATGCCCTGCCGGCGCAGGTGACGGCGAATCTCCCTGGTATCGTAGGCGCCATCAGCGCACAGCTCCTCTGGCCTCCTCCTGGGCCTGCCCCTCCTGCCTCCAAGCCGCAAGCCCGCCATCGGCTGGCTGGTGCGGTGACATCGTGGCCGTTGGCAGGGCCTATGGCCACGGCCAGGGGCAAGCCCGGCGGCGCCACCAGGGCGTGCACCTTGCTCCCCTTGCGCCGCCGGAAGCCGTCCACCCCTACTGCCTCCCCCCTTTCCGGGCCTCGATGGTGGTGGCATCCACAGCCACCGCCCCCAGCTTTAGCCGCCCTGCCTGGTAGCCCAGCTCCAGGAGCCGCCGCCAGGCTGTCTTGTGGGAGCCGTACTCCTTGGGCATATCCATCCAGCGGCAGCCAGTGACCAGGACGTAGAGGATGCCATTGAGGGTCCTCCTGTCGTCGGCCCTGGGGCGGCCGGTGCGGGCCCTGAGAGGCAGCAGGGGCTGGATGAACTGCCACTGCTCGTCGCTCAGCTCCCTGAACTCCATGCTCCCTCCCCCTCGTCCCAGGAGAGAGTCTACCGCCAGCGGAGTTTCGAGACCAGTTCATTGATGGCAAGCCAGCAGGGCATAAGGGTTACCATTCACTGAGGGGCACGGCGCTGGCCTTAGCGATAGTGCTCTAATTGCATCATCGGCCCCTGAGAGGCCGTTTCCGCAACCTCCTGCTCTACCCAGGCAGCACGACATGTACCCTACTCCCGATGGGGGGTGTGCCGGGCCGTTGGGCCACCCATAGCCTGACCACGTGGCGCAAGATCTGGAGGGCGTCCACGGCATCCACGTCGCCATAGCCGTCCACGTCGCCCCACAACCTGGGGGTGCCATCCACCGTGACGGTGGAGCCAATGTCCGGGCAGGGCTCCTCCTGGGACACGGCAAGCCTGACCACGTGGCGCAGGACCTTGAGGGCGTCCACCGCGTCCACATCGCCGTCGCAGTCCACGTCCCCCCACAGCAACCCCATCTGCAGCTGGAAAGTGGCGGTGCAGGTCTTATCGCCGTTCATGGTGACGGAGCCATCGGCACAGTCGGGGTCGCCGCCCCAGCCGACAAAGATGTAACCTGTGTCTGGAGTGGCCATCAGAGTTACGGTAATTCCGGAGGGAAAGCTCGCAGAACACGTAGAGCCGGAGGAGCCACAGTTTATACCCGCAGGGCTGGAGGTGACATTGCCACCGGTGGGTGTCGGACTAATGGAGAGGGTAAAGGAGGCTGCCAAGTCCGCGGTAAGCCGCGCCACGAAGGCGTCAAAAGTGCCGCCGCCATAGTTTTCCTGCGCCCCGCCGCTGGTCTTGGGGAAGTTGGTGGAAGTGGTGCTCCCCGCCACGTAGACATCACCGCTCGGCGCGATAGCCAGGGCGTTGGCCCAATCGTCCGAGGTTCCCCCCAGGTAGGTGGACTGGGGGTTTGAGGTGAGGGTGGAGTTCAGCCGCGCCACGAAGGCGTCCCGACCGCCGCCATAGTTTGGCTGCGCCCCGCCGGTGGTGTTGGGGAAGTCGGTGGAGGTGGTCCTCCCCGCCACGTAGACATCACCCGTTAAAGGATGAACGGCCAGCGCCAAGGTCTCATCCCACCCGCTTCCCCCCAGGTAGGTGGACTGGAGGATGGGGTCTATGACCAGGGGCAGGTTTGGGTCTGCCGCCTGCACCACAAAGCCGTAGCGGTTTTTGCCGAGGAGGCGGTAGGACGCTTGCACCGGCAGCTTCTGGCCGTCTTTCTCTTGCCACGCCACAGGCCTGGAAAGCAGGAGCTCCCCCAGACCGGTTTCAATGACAAGCTCCCCTTGCTCCGAAAGCTGCACACTCTGGGCCCCTTCCAGCTCTATGCGCACCTGAGCGAGGTTCGCTCCAGGACGCACGTATAACAGCTTCTCCACGGTCTTCTGGCTCGCCTTGAGCTTGACTTCCACGCCTGGCCAAACTTCACCCAGCGAGACGTAGCGGTAGCTGGGAAGTCCCGAGCGGTGCCTGGCCGGGTCGTTGCCAATGAAGTAGCTCACCTTGGTTTCGAGCTCCTCTTCCCCGCGGATCACCTGCACCTTGCCCCCCACCCAGCGCTCAGAGAGCACCCAGCTCTGGACAGGGCAAGGCTTCTGGAAGCGCCTGATGGCCACGTCCGGCTCGCTGGCCCCGGGGCTTTGCTTCTCGCAGTCTTCCCGCTTGCTCGCCACATGGCGCAGCTCGCCGTCCTGGGTCACCCAGGTACTGGCAAAATAGCCCGGCGCGGCAAACGCCGCCCGCTCATCCCATTGCCCGTCGTTGGGCACCCACCCTCGCTCCAGGACGGCCAAACGCTGCACCACCATCCGGCTCTCCTCCACGCCCGGCTGGTGAAGCCCCTCGGGAGGACGCCTCCCCTGGAGCTCGCAGCCCATGGCAAGCAGCGCCACCACCAGCGCCGCCACCCGTGCCAGCCAGAGGCCTGGCCCCGCCTTTGTCCCTATCAGGGTCCGGAACATCGCACACCTCCCTATAGGGCATCTTTCCTGGGCAGGAGTCGCGCGGTTGACTGCGAACACCTTGTAGTTAGTAGTATATGAAACACAACGGCTCTGTAGAAAAGGGGCCAGGCTGGGTCTAGAATGGGCGGCTGGTGCGAGGTGCAAAAGCGATGGCCGAGGTGGGTCTGGTGCGGCTGGCCCGGGTGGCCAGGGAGGTAGCGGAGTCGGTGCTGCCGCTGGGTCGTCCTTCCCCGCTCGAAACGGCTATATACCCAGCCCCAGCTTGTGACCATCCTCTGCCTCATGCGCTATGAGGGTTGGACCTATCGCGAGGCGGTGGTGCGATGAGCGGAGCACGGGGAGCTGCGGGAGGCCCTGCATCTGGCGAGGGTGCCCCACTTCACCACCCTGCAGAAGTTCCTCAAGCGGTTGGGGGAGGAGGAGCTGGAGGGAATGTTGGCGGAGGCAGCTAAGAGGCTGATGCCCCCAGATGGCGCCCCCTTCATAGGGGCCTGCGACGCTACCGGGTTGCGCACCTCCAGGGCCAGCTACTACTTCGTGCGTCGCCTCAGGGAGATGGGGCAGCGGGTGCGGAGACGGGCCTGGCTCAAGTATTCCCTCCAGGTGGAGGTGAGGAGGAGGGCCATCCTAGCCCAGCGGGCGGGCCTGGGCCCCTGCTCCGACATCCCTGAGCTCCCCCTCTTGTGGCCAGCGGGGCCAGGGTGGCCAGGCTGGGGGTGGTGCTGGCCGACGCCGGCTTCGATTCGGAGGAGAACCACCGCTTCGTGCGGGAGGTGATAGGGGCCGTGAGCGTCATCCCGGCCAAGCGGGGCAGGCCCATGCGGGAGCCCAGGGGGTATCGGGGCCTCATGGCTATCTCCTTCCCGAGGGAGCTCTACCACCTGCGTAACCTGGCAGGTAACGGTCATCTCGGTCATGAAGCGCAAGCTGGGAGACCTGGCGCCTGGCCACACCATCCATATGCGGTGTAAGCAGGCCCTGCCCTCCGGCCTCACCTACAACCTGCACTTGCTCAAATATGTGTTGTCGTGGCCTCTCCCGACTTTGCGGCCTGCCAGCCTAAAACCCTAAGGAGATGCGGGTCACATTTCTACATAGCCAGACCAGTTCGATATCAATCTATCGTCGCCAACCCCAACTTTTCAAACAGCCTCCCGCACACTTGACATCAAAGACGCTTGCTCCTCCGGCTCCCTACCCTGCTCCTTTACACAACTTTAGCGACGCCGCTGAGTCGACCTGTCTGGAGCTACTATCGGTCTCACCTTAGCGCCGGTCAATAAGCGCTATGCCACCCGCCACGGGCGTCTCGGCCGTCAGTAAGGCATGACGAAGCGGGCGAAAGGCAGCTCCGTGTCCGCTTCCACCCATACGGCGATGACCGGCGACAGGGAGGGCACCAGGTGCCACGGCGCGCCCTCGCTGGGCTGGGGAAAGCGGACCTCTGCCCTGCCGCGTAGGGCCTGCCTGAACTCATAGTGGGGGTCGATCTGCGCCAACGAGATATGGGGCGGCGGCTGGCCCTGCTGGATGGAGGGCGTAAGCCGCAGGTTAAGGTAAGGGTCGAAGCGCACCACCTCGACATCGATGGGCGTCCCCTGCCGCAGCGCCGCCGCACACACCGTCCGCCCCGACACCTCAACCCTGGCCTCCACGTCGCCACCCTTCTCCTCGATGGCCACCTTGCCCAACAGGCAGGGGAAGCCCCACATTTCCCGCAGCGCCAGCAGGGCGGTGGGAGAGTCGGTGACGGCCTGAAGGGTGTACGCACGCACCAGGAAGCGAGAGCGGCAGCCCAGGGCCTGCACCGCCAGCGAGAAGGGACCGACGGGGCTCTCCGGGTAGTGGCCAACGATGATGTGGGCATAGGGAGGGATGGGGCGCCCAAGGCTGGGGGGCAGCCAACGTAGGGCCACGCCCTTTTCCGTCTCGTAGGTGACCTTGAGAAGCCGCGCCCCAGGAAGCGGCCAGGGGGGCGGAGGGTATGCCGGCGCCACAATGGGCACCGTATGCGGTAGCTGCTCGGCCGCTAGCTGGCCATAGTCCGGCATGGGGCACCTCTTGGGACGGAGGATGACATAGGTGCGACGGGCCTAAGGCGCCGCCTTCGCTCTGCCGTCGCGAGCCCGGGCAGCTTCGGCATCGAACTTGGGCATCACGTGCTCGGCGAAGAGCCGGAGGCTGCGCAATACCTTCTCCTGAGGTATGACCTCGCCCGCGTTGAGCAGGAACACCATGCGGTCGACGCCTATCTCCTCCCACAGCTTGAGCTGCTTGATGACCGTCTCCGGCGTGCCGATGGCCATCCCCTCGCGGATGACGCCACCGTCGCTGGTGGCGGCCGCCGTGGGCGAGGAGCGTTGCTCCTGCTCCCGGCGCAGCGCGAACAGCAGGCCAGGCACCTTATAGGCCGGAGTGGGGTAAATGGAGCTGACGCCCGTGAAGTGGGCCGCTAGCAGGCTGAAGGTGTAGACCAGCTTGCTGCCCCACAGGCGGGCCTCCTCCTCGTCCTCGTCCACATACAGGAAGGTCACGCCGTTCACCTGGTCGTTGACGAACGCGCCCACCGGCTTGCACTCGCGGATGATGCGACGGTAGGCCTTCACCCGCTCCTCGTACTCCTTGGGCGTGCCTATCGATACGCCTAGGCAGCCGATGCCGCGTTGGGCAGCTTGGATGGCCGTTTCCGGGCTGGTGACGGCCACCCACAGGGGCGGGTGCGGCTTCTGCAACGGCTTGGGGATGACACAGCGGGGCGGCACCGAGAAGTATTTCCCCTGCCAGGAGAAGATCTCCTGTGTCCACATCTTGGGGATGGCCCGTAGGGACTCGTCCCACATCTCCTTGGTCAGGTCGGGGTCGCAGTTGAACCCTCCCAGCTCGGTCCAGGTGGCCGAGCGACCGGTGCCGAACTCCAGCCTCCCGTTGGAGAGGATGTCGAGCGCCGCCGCCCGCTCGGCGCAGCGCACGGGGTGGTTAAAGGGAGGCAGCACCAGCATCACCCCGTGGCCAATGCGTATGCGCTTGGTACGCATGGCCACGGCGGTCAGGAACACCTCTGGCGCCGAGCAGTGGGAGTACTCCTCAAGGAAGTGGTGCTCCACTGCCCACACCTGGTCGAAGCCCAGCTCGTCGGCCAGCTCTGCCTGCTCCAGGGCGTTGAAGTAGACTTGATGCTCGCTGCGTTCGTGCCAGGGCTTGGGTACCGACAGTTCGAAAAAGATGCCGAACTTCATGTTCCCCACCTCCGAGGTCGCCCCATTCTATCAGCCTTTTAACCTTCAAGTCAACTGCACAGGAGGCTGTTTTAGAACTGGCTCTAGAATATTGAACGGGTAGTGAGGAGGTGGACGGCCAACAGGCCCAGGTTCCAGAGCAGACAGCCCTAGTGCTACTGTCGGGCCCATTGCTCGGCCGCTGCCTGGTCGCCCATTATGGCCCTTGAGCCTTTTCTCAAGCAGCCTCACCCTGGGGCTCCAGCAGCTCGTCCACCCCCAGCGTCAGGTCGGGAAAGGAAAGGGGAGAGACCGTCTCGCCACGGCCCAGCGACCGTACCTCCTCGTAGCCCTCGGCCCCAGGACGGCGGTAAACCTCCACCCGCTCGGCCTCCAGGTCCACCAGCCAGACCTCGGCTACCCCATGACGGCCATAAAGCGGCACCTTCACCTGCCGGTCATATTCGGCCGTCGCCTCCGCCACCTCGATGACGAGCAGCACGTCGGCCGCCGTAGGGTGGGAGCGGCGGTAATAGTCGCGGCGGGGGCGCAGCAGGCAAAGGTCGGGCTGGGGCTCCGACTGCTCGCCCAGGCGGATGGGGTTCTGGACCCGCACGATGGCCCTGCCGCCCACTCGCTGCCAGAGGAGGCGGGCCAAAAAATCGACCTGTGAGGCGTGCCTGGGCCCGATGGGCGCCATCTCCACGATCTCCCCATCGATGAGCTCCACCCGGTCGTCCTCTGAGAGGATGCCGGCCTGGAGCATGCGGTGGTAGTCCTCCACGCTGAAGCGCCGCCGCGCGATGGTAGCCATCCCCAATTCCCCCAGGGCAGTATAGCATGGTACGGCAGGGAGCGGAGCAGCAAAGGGCCTGGGCCATGACCTGGCACAGGTGGTGGTCCATGCCCCAGGTCATATCCCAGCCACTGGCCAGAGCTGTCATCGCCAGATGGCTGCCGTTGTCGCTGCTGGCCAACACCACCAGGGCTAGCCCTCTGACAGTTATCCCTGGCGACGCACATAAGGCGACCCGTGGCCCCCGACGGCAGCTGGGGAGGGGAACTGCCATCCTGGGTCAGGCCAGCCGCGTGAGCTTCGGCACCTGCGGCTGCCCCGTCGACCATCCCGCGGTACTTCTATGCCCGGCCGGTTCTCTTGCCTCCCAGGCTCACTCCCCTGGGCTGGTCTGGCGACGCGGCGAGGGTAGACTTGTGGTGCCACAGGGTGTTAAGCCGGCAGGGCGCACAGCCGGGAGGCGCCACGGCAACCCAAATTTGAGCAAGTGCAGGTTGTAGGTGAGGCCGGAGGGCAGGGCCTGCTTACACTGCATATGGATGGTGTGGGCCAGGCATCAGGTCTCCCAGCTTGCGCTTCATGACTGGGATGAGCGTTACCTGCCAGGTTGCGCAGGCGATAGAGCTCCCTCGGGAAGGAGATAGCCATGAGGCCCCGATAACCCCTGGGCTCCCCCATGGCCCGGCCACGCCTGGCCGAAGTGACCCTCAGGGCCACTGTAAGACGGGAACGGCGTTAAACACTGACGATTCGCCAGGCCCAGGACATACGGGTTCGCACTCAGTTAGGGGGCGGGGCACCGTACCCTTGCCATCCTGTCCGGCGCCCTGCCCCCTCTCCTTCATGGCTGCCAGCCCTTGAAGGTGCACAGCCTTCAAGCCCACATCTGGCCTACCCTCTAGGGGGCGACACCCCCACCTCTCTACCTATGCTAGGTGTGCCAGGAGCCTGGGACACCGACAGCCCGGCCACGTGGCGCAAGACCTTAAGGGCGTCCACGACGTCCACATCCCCATCGCCGTCCACGTCGCCCCACAACCTGGGGATGCCGTCCACCGACACGGTGGAGGGCGCAAGACCTTAAGGGCGTCCACGACGTCCACATCCCCATCGCCGTCCACGTCGCCCCACAACCTGGGGATGCCGTCCACCGACACGGTGGAGCCGACGTCGGGGCAAAGGTCCTGCTGCTCCACCGGTAACAGCACCACGTAGCGCAAGAGCTGGAGGGCGTCCACAGCGTCCACACCGCCGCTGCAATCCACGTCCCCCCACAGCAACCTCATCTGCCCATAGGATGGGATGGCAGGACCGCCAGGGTCGGTGATGACGCCGTTGGCCACCCCATCGGCATCCCCCTGGCCACCGTCGGTGAGGGTGATGGTGATGACGTTGTCCCCATCGTCATCACCCACCGGCAGGGCCGCCCACCTGGTTCCCACCAGCTTCAGCCACACGGTGCCCACGGGAGCTGGCGATGGCAGGATGACGGCGATGGTGACAGTGTCCCCAGGCGTCAGGCCGGAGACAACGATGGAGTAGAGGCCATGAGGCAGCTCGTAGCCCGCAGGAGGCGGCACGGGGAGCGTGCCCCTGTGAGGCGTCACTGCCAAGGAAAGAGACGAAGGGACTGCGAAGATAAGGTCCCCTGTGCCCGTGGGGCTGGGCACTACCACCTCTATGAATGGTGGCGGTGGTGGAGGCGGCGGTGGCGGCGGTGGAGGCTCTATCAGGATGCCGAAGGTGGCCGTGCACGTCTTATCGCTGTCCAGAGTGACGGTCACCAAGCGCGAGGCACCAGAGCAGTCGCCTGACCAGCCGGCGAAGGTGCTGCCGCTTGCTGGCGTGGCCATGAGGGTGACCCGCGTGCCGTGAGAATAAGCCTCAGTGCAGTCCCCAGCGACCCTGCCATCGCTGATATAGCAGGCGATGCCGACGGCAGTTACGGTGCCGCTGCCCGTGCCAGCACCCCCAACGGTGAGGGTATGCTGCACCGCCTCCACTTGGAAGGTGGCGGTGCAGGTCTTCTCGGAGTCCATCGTCACCGTGATGGTGGCGCTGCTCCCGCTGCAGTCGCCCGACCAGCCGGCGAATAGCGACCCTGGGGCGGGGGCAGCAGTCAGGCCCACTTGTGTTCCGTGTGAGAACTGGGCCGCGCAGGTGCCCGGACAGTCAATGCCCTCAGGGCTGCTGCTGACCCTGCCCGAGCCGGATATGACCACCCTCAGGGTATGACTGCCCTGGGACGAGCCAGTAGCCGTGAGCAGCGCAAACACACCCGACTCAATGAGCGTGGTAGAGAGGCCATCGGTAGTTATCTCGGTGTCGACAGGCTCCCAGCTATTCCCCCGGAGCCGGAAGAGGCCCGCTTGAGACGAGCTCCCCTCCTGCAGAAGGGTTAGCCTGAGGGGTACCTGCGCCTGGATGGGAGTGGCCGTAGCGGCATCGAGGAGGCTGACGGCTACCGTGAGGGTGCGGGTCCATCCTGTGGGCAGCGGCGGCAGCTCCACTTCAGCGCCGAGGGCAGCAGCACTCACGATGGGCGCCATTCCGTCTGCGAAGGCCCCTGCGGGCACCTCCAGGCGGCCCACCACCCGGTCTCCCTGGAAGATGACGATGTACTCCGGGACGGCGGGCTCGCCAGGAGCTACGTACAGCACCGCGAACCCCATGAGCACGTTGGGCGGCTCACCCCAGGAGGCGGCAGCGGTCACCACTGCCGGGCCGATGGCGTTCGGGGCCATGATGTCGACCCATGGCGTATAGCCGTCGCCTCCCGTCACCCTGGCTCCGGCGTCTTCTCCGGCGACGGTGAAGCGGACACTCATGCCAGAAATGGGCCCGCCCCCGGCATCGAGCACACGCGCGCGAATCCGCACCGATTGTCCCGCCGTCACGCGCGACCCGCCGTCCAGCTCCAGGCGCACCGCGGCAGGCGGGCCTGCCTCCACCGTCACCGTAAGGGAGGCCTCTCGCCCGTCGCAGGTGGCGGTAATGTGAGCGCTGCCACGCTTGAGAGCGACGACGGTGGCGATGCCGGTGCCCTCCACGGGCTGGACCCTCACCACCGTCGCGTGGCTTGACTGCCACTGGAGGCAGCTCGCCGGCGCCGGCGCCCGGCGCCCCTGGTCATCAGCGAGAAGGGCCACCACTCCAGAGGACTGGCCCACAGGGATAGATATAGGAGCGGGCTCAGGCGTCGCCAGGACAAGGTTGTCGAACCCGCCCAGCCCCTGCTGCACCGTGCCCAGCCCGACTTCGCCGCCGTCGCCTGGCCCCAGGGTCAGCACATGGATATCGCCAGCGCCGATGGTTCCTGTGACCTGTCCAGCATCCAGCCATGCCCCTCCTCCGCCTTCATCCCCGCAGGTGACGGTCACGTTATCGATGGCCCAGTACCAATCGTATGAGGCGTTATAGTAATGGAACCGGACACGGAGCGTTGTAGCCCCGGCCAGGCGCCCCGTGAGGTCCAGCACCGTGGTCTCCGGCCCCACATCCCGGCCCCGCATCCGGAGGACATTGGCCCAGGTGACGCCACCGTCCACCGAGATATCCACGTCGGCGATCTCGTTCCTGCCTTCCGAGTAGTACCGGAACCGGTTGCTGAAGGACAGCCGGACTGGCCGCCCGGAGCAGGGGCGAAGGTCCACATCGGGCGTGATGAGCTGCTCGTCCTGGGTGGCGTCTTCGCCTGCCGCATCTGAGTCGACGATGGCAAAGGGCGAGCTGAAGGGTGCCCCGATGGAGCGGCCACCAGGGTTGGCGGTGGTCCACGTGGCTGCCGCCTCTCCGCCAGAGCCGCCGTCTATTACCTGCCAGGTGGAAGGGATGCCCCTCGTGAAGTCCTCCGAGAGGAGAACACGAGGACCTCGAAAGACGCGAGCCTCGAGGCTGTAGCTGCCGCTGCCGGTGCCATAGAGCAGGAGGGTGTAGGGCCCATGCTCCGGGGGCAGAATCAGCGTCTCCGGAGCCTGCGCAGTCCGCCCCTCGCCGTCCACCAGCTCCACCTGCCCACCCCTGAGGTGGACCGCTCCCGGCACCTGCGTGTAGGTGTTCCCCTGGCCGTCCATCCCCACCATGCGTCCCTCCCTGTCAACGGCGGCGAGATGGACGGGCGAGTGCACCTCCACGATGGCCTGCCCGTCCTGCCCGATCTTGTCGAAGGCAGCATAGACGGCCTGCTTCGTCAGCTCGCCCACAGGGTGGATCTCAGGACGCGCCCCGACGAAGGCGAACGCCAGGCCGAGGATGCCCTGGGTGCCTAGCAGCGTCCAGTTGATGGCATTCAGCATGGGCATCAGCGTCAAAGTGGCACCGCCCGTCACGAGGCTGCCCAGGGCAGCGGCGATCTGAAGCCCTCCCACGGCGTTGCGGGCGAACTCTATCCAGGTCTGGGTGTTCTCGCAGATGGAGTTGACGGAGGTCCACCACTCGCTCAGCTCATGAGTCATGCGGGTCACCATCTCCCGGGCGCGGGCATAGCTATCGGCTGTCTGGGCGAACTCGCCGCGCTCAGCCCACCCCGCGGAGTCCACCAGCAGTCTGTCCACCCATGCCCGGGCAGGGCCGCTAGCGAGGTCGCGCAGCCATCCCTGGATGGAGTCCAGGGCGTTTAAGGCTGGCGCCAGGAGCTGGTTCCTTACGTTGTTAATGGTATCGACTACCGAGGGCCAGCTGGTTGCTTCGCTAGCAGCCTGGTCGATGGCCTTCATAGCATCGTAGACGGCCTTCGCCAGGTCGTAGTCGGAGAGGACTCTCTGCACAAACGACAGCACGTCGTTCAAAAAGAGCGACCACTGAGCGGAAACGGAAGATAGAGACAGCGAGCCTGGGATGTTCTCAAGGATTGCAGGATCGCTGAGCGCCTGGGACACGACGTCCAGCTGCTTGGTAAAGATCTTCTCCTGCAGGGAGGCGATGAACTCAGCGATGGCGAGCTGCACGCCGCTCAGGCGCTGGGTCTCGGCGCGAAGCTGCTCAATTGCATCATCTGGAAGCGGGACCCATCGCTCCTGCCATATGAGCTCAGCTTTCTTGAAGGCGGCCTGCAGGAACTTGTCCACCGCCTGGTCGAAAAGAGCCGTCACTGCCCCAAGGGAGGCGTCCCAGAAGAGGGTGACGCCGCACTCGGCCAGGCGATACATGACCTGAGCGCCGTTGAGGGCGGCCCACTCCGCCAGCGAAAGGCGCCGCAAGGCCTCCTCCTCCCATGGCTCCGTAGCCGTCCTGGGGCGGGAAGGCGGCGCCCGGTTGAGCAGCGACTGCACGAAGGCGCGGTGGGCCCGCGCGCCATCCGATGAATCGCCCAGGATGCTCTGCAGCTGCGGCAGCCGGTTTTCCAGCATCTGTCCGGCCACCCGCAGGTGAGCGAGATAGACGTCCTCCAGCTCCACCGTCTGGCCCGCCTGGCTTGTCTCCACGCTGAAGGGGAGCCGCGTCTGGGTCCAGCGGTCGTACCCCTCGCCACTGGGCTTGCGCACGTACAGGGTGCTCTCGGTTCCCACCTCCACCTCCAGGCTGTAGCGCCCCTCCTCATTCGTCACCACGGTGCGGTCGGGCGGGAAGGTGGGGTCCGTTGACACCAGCGCCCCGGCCACCGGGCGCAGGCCGTCACCGTCCGGGTCGTCCAGGGCGCCCGCATGCCGCTGCACCACACGCCCCGTCACCTCAGCCGACCCGCTCACGCGCACGAGCCACCCTGAGGTGCACCCAGCAACGAAATAGCTCAGCCCGTACTGCGTCGATGGACGGAATGGGTCCACACAGGCCCCGAACCTGAACTCTGCCGGAAGCTCCGCTCCCTCGAAGTAGGATGCCTCCGGTGGCAGCCACTGGAAGACGTAGCGGCCGTTCTCGTCTGTGACCCGCGGCTCGGGCAGAACAAGCACCCCGGCGCGCGTCACATCAAGCGTGGAGGGCGAGACGCCAAGTATGGCAATGTCCTGGACAGCGACGCCCGGCACACGCTGGCCACGCACGATGAGAGTGAGGGTGATGGAGACGGGCGGCCGGTCGCTCCCCTGCAGCTGCCGCAGCATGAGGGTGCTGGGATCGGCCTCCAGCAAAAGCCAGATGCTGTTGCTATCAATACCCACATCGCATGTCACATCCAGACGTTCATTAGAGAAGCCTGCAAATACTGGCAGGCCGAAAGTGATTTGCGAACCCTCGGAAGCTCCCCGCCACTGCTCTGAGGCTGGGTCCCAGCAGCTAATGAAGTACGGGACCCAATCGCTGGGCAGCGTCCGGCTCAGGGAGAGGGTGACCTGGGACCCCCCGGGGTACACCCCCCAGCAGGTGTCGCCGCAGTCTATTTCCTCCGGTGTGCTGGTGCCCTCCGGTGTGCTGGTGGTGCTGCTCACCAGAGTCCGCTCCTGCACCACGCTTCCCAGTTTTCGCACGTCCACGAAACGCCAGTACCACGGCGCCTGGCGCATGGCCACCTCAATGGTGTTTATGGCGACGCTCTGGGGCTGCACACCCGCCTGGTCGCGCAAAACGAAGTTGAGCTTGGAGCTGTTGTCCTCCTGGGAGTCGTTGGGGAAGGGGTCATCGACAGAGCTGGAGCTCACCGATCCAGACCGTTGGTAGCCTTCCAGGCTGAGGTCGGCGCCCACCTTCATCACCACCGGCAGGCCTGCGTCGTACGACCTCACGTAGATGTCGGAGCCCGATACGGCGACTGCGACAGGCCGATCGCAGCCGTCGCCGCCCAGGACCCCCGAGTTCACGACGTTGCCGGACGAGTCAAGGCGCACGAGGGCGATGTCGTTGCCGCACGGGGCGCTGCCGGGCGGCTGGAAATAGCTGGCGGCGACGACGAACCCGCCTATGTATGGGGCGACCTCGTCGATGGAAACCCCGCCGCTGGAGGCCGCGAGACGGCGCCACCACTGGACGAGGCCATCGGCGTTGACCCTGAAGACTGAGCTGCCATCGAACGCGATGATGCCGCCGTCGGACTGGGGGAAAATTGCGTCAATGGAGGAGAACTGGTAACGCTGATTTGCCGGCACAGGGTCCTCCCAGTAGTAGTAGCGGAGCCACTCGAAGCCCGAGCCGTCAGCCTTGACGATGCCGATGAAGCCGTAGCAGTTGTCCGACCCGCACGCCAGGTTGGGCGCATAGGTGCCGGCCACCGCGATGTTGTTGCCGTAAGGGGCGATATCACTGGGCCAAAGCCTGGCGTCGAACTTCTTCGCCCACACGAGGAGGCCGGTATCATCCAGCCGGAAGAGGCAATGGGCGGTCAGGTAGGCAAAGCCGCCGGCAGGCAAGGGCTCCACGTCCACCGTGTCGCCACATATGCCGTAATTACCCTGTGCGACAAGCCCGTCCACAGCCCAGAGGACGGTGCCGTCGCTATCTACCCCCATCAAAAAACCATCGCCAGCTACGAGAAATCCACTCCCATAGGGCTTGACCAGCTTTATAGGCACGGGCTGTGCCGATTGCGCCAGCGTTTCCTTGTAGTACAGCTTCGACCACGCCCGCTGTCCGTCGGCTTGAATAGCCAGGACGGCGCCCCAGCTGCCGTAGCTGCACCCCTGGCCATAACAGAGCCGGTCTGCCAGGACTGGAGCAATCACCCCTGGCCCACCCGCAGCGAGGTTCCCACTCTGCAGGGAGAAAACACTATCAAATACCAGACCTGGGTCGGGATCCAGCCCCCTAATCCAGCGCCCGTAGCGGTAGGCCCATCCTCCGGAGGCGCTGCCCTGGCCGCCGTCCTGCAGGAGCAGCACCGTCACCGCAAGCAGGCCTATGACCAGCGCGAAGAAGAGCGGTCGAAGCTGGCGCCATCCCATTATGCTCCTTACCCTCCTACCCATAGCCATCGGCCTCCTGACGTCACCCTGCCGGCGGCGCCCGGCTCAGCGCAGGATTGTGAGCGGGCGCAGGCCGGCACCCCCACAGGCCCACTAGTTGGCCACCAGGGGTGTCCCAGTCAACGGCTTCTGTGTACGTCAAATGACGTAATTTTGGCGCAAAACATGTCAGTCAAATGGCGTAATGATAATGAGGTTGAGCGCTATCGGGGCTGAGACCCCCCGAAGCTGAGGTATGAGGCAGTGCCAGTAGCGCCCAGGAGTCCTCGGCGCTGGTGGTGGACAAGGGGGAGAGAGACGTGCATAATGCTGACAGGAGGGCGGGAGCACAGGCGCAGCGTGGGCCCCGCACCAGTAAGGTGGCGACCGGCCGTCAGAGGCCCAAGAGAAGGGGACGCAAACCCCGTCATCCGAAAGGGCAAGGGCACAGAGAGGCCTTGGTGCGGGCGGCCCTTGCCCTCGGCGTCGTCTTCGGCTGGATCCTATCGCTGGCGCTGGCGGGGCCGCTGGTGGCCCGGGCCGAGCCCTCGTCCCTTGGGCCCCTATCGCCAGCCGAGGCCTTCGCCCTTGTGCATGGGCTAAGCCTGGTGACTGTGGGCGTGGCGGCGGCGCGGGTGCCTCAGCTGGAGAGGCTCTTGGCCTGGGGCGGCCCCCTGACGGCCATCCTGGGGCTGGCTATAGCGGCCTCGCCCTCCCATTGGTGGAGTCCCATTCTGGCGGCAGCAGGAGCTACCTCGGCGGCAGCAGTCTTGGCGGTGGCAGGAAGCCTAGCCGCCCTGGGCCTTCGCCATCGGGCCTGGGCAGTGGCCAGCGGTGCCTTGGTGGCCAACGTTCCTTTGTATTTGGCAGCCCTGCCTGAGCATCCGCTCCCCGACCGGCCTCTGGCCGTGGCCTTGGCCCTGGCCCTCTTGTCGCTGCCCCTCTTGATAGGGAACACTCCCCCTGTAGGCGGACACGCCCTGGAGTGGGCTCCGTTCCTGTCCCTGCTGGTGGCTCTTTGGGGCATCTACCTGGTGGGGGGCCTCATGTACGGGATGCTGGCTCCCGGGCTGGGGGCGATAGGACAGAGGATGGGCGTCCTCCCGTATATGGCGCTTCTACCCGTCTCTGCCCTAGCAGTCACCAGGCTGGGGACGAGTTGGCCGGGCAGGGTTGGGCCAGCCTTATTGGGGCTGGGGTTCGCCGCCTCAGCCCTTTTCTCCGGCGCAGGGCGGGATGTGACGGTGGTGATGGCGGTGGTGGGAGCATATGCCTTTATGGACGTCTTCTTCTGGACCGTCTTGGGGCAGCAGGGGCAGCCCCACCTGGCCTATGCTTTGGGCCTTGGCGCCATGGTGATGGCGATTTTCACCGGCATGGCGCTGGGCGGTCCAGTAAGCGAGCTGGCCCAGGGCCGGGAGGATACAGCAGCCCTCGTGGCGGCCATGGCCCTACTGATAGCCATGGCCGCCTTCCCATGGTGGCAGGGGGCCCCTGCCCCCGTCCTCAGCGGCACCGACGGAGAGGCGCCAACTTCCCCCGATCTAGCCTCCCTCAGCCAGCGAGAGATGGAGGTGCTGCGGCTGGTGGCCCGGGGCCTCTCCAACAAAGAGGTGGCCCGGGAGCTGGAGCTTTCTCAAGCCACTGTGCGCAAGCACCTGGAGCGCATCTACCGCAAACTGGAGGTAAGAGGCCGGGCAGCGGCAGTGGCCCGCATACTTGAGCAGGAGGGTATTAGGGGAGTTGGACGGGGGCCGAAGGAGCCAGGACCATGCAAGAAGGTTCAGGCTCCTGCTTGTCCGCCGCGAGGCGGCCGCAGAGCACTCTTACGACGACGCTAGCCAAGCGCACGACGCCGCCGCGAGCTGAGGGCAAAACCATAGACGAGCCTGAGGCCCAAGCAGGCCTCCGCTGGCATCCCCAAGCGAAGCCACGTCATCCAGCGGGCCAAGGTGACACCGGCGTGAAACCTATCAGCACGTGGGAGCCACCTGGGGGCGCCGCTTTCCCGATGGGGTTGCCCTGGACCCCCCAAAACGAGGGCAGCCAAACCCCCCTGGCTATTCGCTGATCCTACCAACACCCAGGAGCGTCTGCCCGTCGGATGCCCTCACGTACACCACCACGAACACACTTTTGCCACGTTCCTTCCCCTCGAAGACGAAGTAAGCCTCATATTCAGGAGCATCCCTCTCTAGTATCGTTAGGGCGTCAGACCAGCCCCGTTGAGGCATGGCGCCGCGGTAGAAGTCGGCCACCTGGCGCGGGGGCTGGGGCACCCGATACGCCTTCACGTCCATCTGTCCAGAGGCACCGGAGGGCGCGGGTACCGGCCCTGGCAGGGAGCCTATGCGTATAGAGGTGTCAAGCACGGCGCCACGGGGCAAGGGCACGCCGGGGAAGGCCTCGTCGCCCGCGGCCGCCGGCTCCCCACGTGGTGTGGGAGTGGCCCCGACGACGGGGCTGGCGCCGGCTGGTTGGGTGGCCGCCGGCGTCGGAGGGCCAGGGGCAGCGACTTGCTCCTCCTCCGCCCCCCCGCCACAGGCCGAAGCCACCGCAGCCAACACTAGGAACACGCCAACGAGCAGAGAACGCTCCACTGCAACACCTCCTATCTATACGACCCGCCCGAAAGACTATGACCCCTATAATGGGGGAGCAACCCCCATTTGTCAATGAGCGGCGGCCCTGTGGCGAGGAGCTAAGGGTGGGTGGAGCCAGGATGGGCACCCGAGCACAGGCCGGTGCTGCTGCCCCACTCAGGGCCAGAACTCCCCCCCTGAAACACGGGGCCTGGGCCGCTGGGGTCTCCTTAGGAGGGCGGTGAGGAGAAGTCCGGTGAGGAACCCGCCGACGTGGGCCCAGAAGGCGACGCCCACGTTCACGCCCACCGCCTGCGCCCCGAGGGCAGCTATACCATTGAAAAGCTGCAGCAAGAACCAGAAGCCGATGAGGAGGGCAGCGGGCATAGGGAAGGCACCAAAAAACCAGAACCATGGCACCAGCACAGCTACAGTGGCCGTCGGATATAGCAAGAAATAGGCCCCCAACACGCCGGCGATGGCCCCGCTGGCCCCCACCATGGGAACCATGCCCCCCTGATCCACCAGGACCTGCAAGGCCACCGCTCCCACCCCACTGGCCAGATAGAACAGCAGGTAGAGGAAATGGCCCAAGGCGTCCTCCACATTGTCCCCGAACACCCACAAGAAGAGCATGTTGCCGATAATGTGCATCCAACCGCCATGGATGAACATGCTGGTGAACACAGTGGCCGGCTCCCGCCACCCAGCGGGGTCGGACATCCAGTTGGTAAGGCGCGCAGGCACCACCCCCCAGTCCAGGAAGAAGCGCTGTAGATCCCAAGGCGCGAGGGACAGCTCATAGATAAAGACCATCACATTGGCCAGGATGATGGCCAGGTTCACCCAGGGCAGGCGGCGCGCACGAGGCGAGTCCCCTATCGGGATCATGGGACCCCAACCTCGGGGAACAACGTCCTTTCGCTGGACATCACCGGCCCTCTGGCCAGAAGATCTCCTGGCGCCCTTCTGCCTTGTTGATGTAGCGGGCCAAGGCGAAGAGGAGGTCGGATAGGCGGTTGAGATAAATTATGACGGTTGGGCGCACCTCCTCCCGATGGGAGAGGGCCACCACCTTTCTCTCGGCCCGCCGACAGATGGCACGTGCCAGGTGGAGGGCAGCAGCGGCCGGCGCCCCTCCGGGCAATACGAACTTCTTGAGGGGTGGTGTCTTGGCGTCATACTCATCGATGGCCCGCTCCAGGGCCTCCACCCGCCCCTGAGGCAGGAGGCGACGGCTCGTGCCGGGGCTGGCTAGCTCGGCCCCCAACTCGAACAGGTCGGCCTGTACCTCTTTCAGGAGGCGGGCCACCCGCCTCTGCCGCATAAAGGACATGGCCATGCCCAAGGCGGAGTTGAGCTCGTCCAAGGCGCCAAAGGCCTCCACTCGCGGATGGTCTTTCTCCACCCTCTGCCCACCAAACAAGGAAGTGGTGCCATCGTCCCCGCTTCGGGTGTACAGGGGTGATTTGCGCACCTTACTGGCCATCTACGGCCCATTATAGGCGCTTCCCACCTCACAGGGACATACGGCCCAAGGGCCCAGCGTTTAGGCCTCCGCTTATTGACAGGCCGGCCAGGGGACGTTCACCCACATACCCTCATGAGCGCTTTTCTAGGCATGTGCCACCTGGGCCACTTTTTATCCTGAGGGACGCCCGCGGAAGGAGGGATGTGAGGGGTCCAGCCAGGCGTCCACCAATTGATAGGAGGTGCCGAAAAAGACGTAAGGCCGGAAGTTGCGGTAATAAGGCCAGGCCACCCATAAATTGATGGGGGTCACCAGGTCGATGCGGGCCAGGACATGGTCAAGGAGATAGCGCTGGATCTCCCACCCCAGCTGCCGGCGCCTCTCCAGCACAAATTCCCGCCGCTGGGCCTCCAGGAGCCTGTCTAGTTGCGGGTCGGAGAGGCGGAAGGAGTTCTTGGTGCCGCGGCTGTGGAAGTAGGGATAGGTCCAGTCGTCCAGGTCGATCCAGCCGTTATCGTAGGCGAAGGTGAAGGGGAGGGTGCCCCGCAGGTGCCCCTCAGCCAGCTCGTGCTGGGGCACCACCCGCACCGTCACCGCCGCCCCCAGGACGGTCTGTAGGTGCCTCTGGTATATCGGCGCGTACTCCCCTATGTAGGGGGGCAGATTGGAGAAGGTGACCTCCAGCGGAGGCCTACCCGCTGCCTCGTACAGGCGACGAGCCTCCCGCATGTCCTCCTCTCGCCCAGGGCCGGTGCGGTACCCGGGGCGGGAGAGGAGCTCTTGCTCTGGCAACGCCCAATGCAGCATGGGGTTGACAGGCCCATGAAAACGCCCCCATTTCTGCCAGAAGGCATCGATGATCTGCTGACGGTCGGTAGCCAAGTGGATGGCCCGTCGCAGGCGGGGGTCGTTGAAGGGAGGACGGTCCACCACCAGGCGGATGTTCACCCAGGCCGAGAACCCGGCATCGACAGCCTGGAGCTCCGGATATTCGCTTCGAAGCTGAAGCACCCACTTGGGATTGGCGTAGTAGAGGACGGCATCCAGCTGCTTCTGGCGAAAAGCGGCCTCCATGAGCGCATCATCGGGGGCGAAGATGGAGACGTAGCCGTCCAGGTAGGGACGCCCCAACTCCGGCTGGCCCCAGCCGAACCACTCGGGGTTGCGGACAAAGCGGGCCGTCTCCAACACCTTCAGACCTGCCCAGACGAAGGGCCCAGTGCCGATCATGGCCTCCTGACGGTTCATCTCGTCGTTCCTGTCCACCACTTCCCGCGGCACTACGAAGGCGTTGGTGTCGGCCAAAAAGTGCAAGAAGGGAGCGGTGGGCTCTTTAAGGACTATCCGCAGCGTGTAGCGGTCCACCACCTCTATCCGCTCGATGACCTTGTACTGATAGGCGCGGTAGTACCAGGGGCGGCGAGGGCTGGACTCGTTCATTTGCCGTTCCAAGGAGAACTTGACGTCCTCGGCAGTGAGCTCCCTGCCCCCCACCAGCGACTCCTCACGGGTAGGGGTGCCACCTAGGAGCTGGCTGGGGCGGTGGAAACGAACCCCTGGGCGGAGGCGCACCACATACTCCAGGGGCGGGTCGCCTACCACCTCGGGCATGGCCTGGGCCAGGTCGGTGGTTATGACCCCCTGGAGGATGTCTTCGTAGCGTAAGACCTTACTGAAGATAGATGAATGAGCGCTGTATATGGGGCCGAACTGGGTCTGGTGAGGGTCCAGGGTGTCCAGAACCGCCGCCTCGAACCCCGGCAGACGCAGGACCCCGCCCCTTGCCGGTGGTTGCCCTCCACCCAGTATGGGGGCCGGGGAGGCCTCCTCCCTCCCCTCGCCACACCCTATGATGGCCGCTGCCACCGCCCCCGCCGCCGCCCCCAGGAACCGCCTGCGGGACAGGCGCCGGGGGACTCTCAAGGGCTCTCACCCCCCACTGAAAAGGCCTCGGCTCAGGATGGCCTCCCCTGGAAGGATGGATGGGTGCGGTCCAGCCATACGATGGCGAACCAGTGGGCGTTGCCGAACCAAGGCCAGGCTGTACGGTTTTTGAGGTAGGGCCACCACACGGTGATGCCCTGAGGGGCGATGTAATCGAGCCTAGCGTGGACGGCCTTCCTCTTGGCCAGCTCGTCGGGGCTGGCCACCTTGCCGGGCGTCTTCAGGTCCATGCCCAAGAGATAGCGCTGGATCTGGAACCCTAGCTCCCGCCTCTTCTCCTCCTTGGTCTCTCGCCTCTGGGCCTCCAGGAGCCTGTCCAGCTCGGGGTCGAAGGGGGAAGTGCCAGGGGGCTGCTCCCAGAAGGAGTTCTTGGCCCCACGGCTGTGGAAATAGGGATACACCCAGTCATCGAGGTCGATCCAGCCGTTGTCATAGGCGACGGTCATGGGGATCTCCTCACAGCCGCGCAAGAGGCCCTGGGCGATCTGCACATAGTTGAGGGGTGTCCGGGGCTCCTGGCGGATGTCGGCGTCGTCCCCGAAGACCCTCTTGAGCTGGACCACCAGCTGGCCGGCATAGGAGGGGATGTAGGTGGGGATGTCGGCCACGGCGAAGCGGATGGGGGGGCGGCCAGCGGCGTCGTAGAGCTGCCGGGCCTCCCTTAAGTCGGCTTCCCGCTCCGCCCCCACGCGGTAACCGGGGATGCGTGCCAGCTCATCCTCCGGCAGGGCCCAGCGGCTGATGGCCCGTCCCACCGGCGGCTGTAGCACCCCATGGCCGCGGAACATGCCTTGGAGCATGAGCTGACGGTCGATGGCCAGGTGGAGGGCCCGCCGAACCCGCCAGTCGTTGAAGGGGGCGCAGTACACCTTGAGGCGGGAGTTGACCCAGCCGGAGATTGGGGGGTCTTGGCTTATATTCAGCTCAGGTATCGCTTCCTTGAGCTTCACCACCTGGTCGGCGTCCTCCGTCGAGCCCAGCACGTCCACCCGCTTCTGGCGGAACTGGGCCTCATGGGTGGCGTAATCAGCGAAGAAGAAGGAGGTCCAGCCGTCCACCCACGGGCGGCCCAGCTCCGGCTGGCCCCAGCCAAACCAGTTGGGGTTGCGGCGCATGACCATGCGGTTGAGGGGCACCAGCTCCCCCCACATGAAGGGGCCCGTGCCCACCATACGCCGCGGCTCCCCCATCTCGTCCTTGGCCGCGTCCACCAACTCCTTGGCCACGATGAAGGCGTTGGAATCGGCCAGATAGTGCAGGAAGGCCACGTTGGGCTCCTTCAGCGTCACCCGCAGGGTATATTTGTCCACCACTTCTATCTTGTCGATGACCTCATACTGGGAGGAGCGGTAATATAGGATGGCCCGCGGTTTCTGGGGGTTCACTATTTCGCCCCTGGATTTCTGCCGCTCCCAGCTGAACTTGACGTCCTCCGCTGTCAGCTCTCGCCCCGCCACCTGGGGGAAGTTCTGGCGGATCTCAGGCGTGTCGTGGAACTTGACCCCTGGGCGCAGTTTCACCACATACGTGACCTCGTCCACCACCTCGGGCATGGACTGGGCCAGGTCTGGCGCCTTCTCCAAGGTGTCGTGGCTCAGGTACATGAGGATCTTGCTGAAGACGGAGGAATGACCATTATAGGTAGGTCCGAACTGGGTCTGGTGAGGGTCCAGCGTATCGAAGACAAGGGCATCATAGCCGAAGAAGCGAATCATGCCCCCGCGGGATCCCTCAGGGGCGGGGGTAGGGGTGAAGTAGAGGCCGCTGGGGATGCTAGGGATACCCCCTGGCCCCACGGTGGGCTGGGGGGGCGGCGGCCCCGCCGCCTCCTCCTGGCACCCCACTAGGGCAGCCGCTGCCAGGCCACCAGCCCCCAAAGCGGCCCCCCGGAGGAGACGGCGCCGGCTCACCTTTCGCCGCCAGAACCGGTCCCAGTAGCTGCTCTCGCACATGGCCCCCCCTTTACTGCGTCTGTAAAGGTTCCTTCATTTTATATCAGCCTCATCCTTGGATCCAAGATATCCCGCAAAGCGTCGCCGGCCAAGTTGAAGCCCATGACGGCCAAGGCGATGGCCCCGCCCGAAGCCAGCACCATGCCCGGGTGGTCGAACATCACCGTCCGCCCCTCCGCCAGCATAAGGCCCCAGGAGGCCGTGAAGGGTACAGAGGAGGGGGAGACGAAGGAGATGGCCGCCTCAGCTAGGATCACCGCCCCCAGCCCCACCGAGAAGACGACGATGATGGGGGCCACCACGTTGGGCAAGATATGACGGAACATGATGCGGAAGTGGGAGGCCCCCAATACCCGTGCCGCCTCTACATACATCTCCTCCCGCACCGAGAGCACTACGCTGCGCACGATGCGCTGAATGCTAGGTATGCCCACAAAGGCCAGAGCGATGGCCAAGATGCGTAAGGAGGGTTCCGTGAGGGATATCACCAGCAGCAAGATGAGGAGGGCGGGGAAGGACTGGATGGCGTCCATAAGGCGCTGGAAGAGGAGGTCGAACAACCCCGAGAAGTAGGCGGAGATGAGCCCCACCAGGGCGCCAGCCACGGTCCCCAGGGTGAGGGCCCATATCCCCAGGAAAAGGGAGCGCCTGGTGCCCCACACCAGGCGGGCCCATATGTCCCGCCCCCGGTTGTCGGTGCCCAGCCAATGGCGCCAGCTGGGCCCCTCGAAGACGGCCAACCGCCCCTGCCGGTTATAGAAGAAATCGTCGGGGTGGTACCTGGCCAGCCAGGGTCGCCCCAGCTCGAACCCCAACGGGCGGTCGGGCAGGTCGGGCAGGCCGAACTTGGGTTTGGGGGTGCCCAGACTCAGCACCACCATGGCCAATACCACTAGGATGCCAAAGGTGCCCAAGGGTTTGCGCCGGGCGAAGCGCAAAAGCCCCCTCACCAGCCCCACTGGCCTCGCCCCCACCACGGCTGGCGGGGCCATGGCCAGGCCCGCCCTTGCAGTGGCTTCCTGTCCTTGCACAGCCCTCACCTCACGACGCGTACCGGATGCGCGGGTCTAGCCACGCATATATTACGTCCACCACCAAGTTCACAAACACCAGAAAGAGGGCCACCAGCAGGACCATGGCCTGTACCACGGGATAGTCGTTCTGGCGTACCCCCTCCACGGCGTAAAGGCCCATGCCTGGGATGAGGAAGATGCTCTCCAGCACCACGTTGCCGCTGACCACCGACCCCAGCACCAGGCCGATGACAGTGACCACCGGGATAAGGGCGTTTTTGAGGGCATGCCGCACAATGATCACCCGCTCCCGCAGGCCCTTGGCCCAAGCGGTGCGGATGTAGTCTTGTCGCAGCACCTCCAGCATCTGGGAGCGTAGGAATCGCATGATGATGGCTCCCGTGCCCAGGCCCCCCACCACCGCTGGGATGGCCATGATCTGCAAGTTGATCCATAGGTCCTCGGGCGCCGGCGTGTCGAAGGGGGGGATGGGGAAGGGGTCGCGGTAAGTGGTGAGGGGCGGGCTCCAGTCCAGGTAGCGAGCGGCGCCCAAAAGGGCGAACACCGCTAGCACAAACACCGGCACCCCCAGGAAGAAGATGGCCACAAACCGCAGGACGTAGTCGATCCACCGGTCCTGCCGCACCGCCGATATCACGCCCACCGGTATGGCCACCAGCAGGGCCACCATCAGCTGCAGAAGGCCCAGCTCCAGGGACGGCCCAATGCGTTGCTTAAGCTCCGACATCACCGGCGTGCGGGTGCGGAAGGATGTGCCCAGGTCCAGGCGGAGTAGGTCTCCCAGGTAGTCAAAGTATTGGTTGGGAAAGACAGGGCGGTCCAGGCCCAGGGTGCGCTTAATGGCCCGCTTGGCCTCCTCTATGTCCGTGATCTGGGTCCCCTGGGCCGCCAACTGCACCACATTGTCAGAGTCGATGCGCAGCGCCACAAATACCAAGGTGGCCACGAGAAGCAGAACTAGCCCGTTCAGCAACAGCCGGCGCAATATATAGGCCTGCATAGCCTAAGGGTGCCTTCCCTTTCCCCGGATATATCGAGTGAAAAATAGCATTGGGCACCCGGCCCGTCAAGACGCCACCGCCACCCCCGTTGACAACAGGGACTGGCAGAGATATCCTGTTACCGGGTTCACAAGTCCGCCTGGCTTGTGAGCTCCGCCGAATCCGCCCGTGAGGGCGGACCGGGGGACAGGCTCATTGGGGTGAATCCTGCCGTTGGGCAGGTAGGGCTACGCCTTTCGGCCCGAACCCGTCAACTAACCTCGGAGGCGTAAGAAAGGCCTTGGTCAGCGTGGGCTGGCTAGAGGCTTTTTTATGTCGGGAGGGGCAGTAGCCATGACGGTATCGGCCGTGCCGAGGGTCTGTCCCCGATGTGGGGGCTCCATGGTGCTGGAGCGCGACTGGTACAGCGCCTATGGCTCCTGTCTCATATGTGGCTACGTCCACGAAGTGGGAGCCATCTCCTTGGAGGAGATAGAGAGGGAGATAAACGGCGACAATCGCCAGAGGCGGCGCCAGCCCTCCCACGGCAAGCTGCGGTTGTAGGCCCCCCTTGCCCTCCTGAGGGCCGGGCGATAGATTAGAGGTGTCTTTCTTCCGCGGGGAGGGGGGATCATGCCTTACGTGCGCTTCTCCGTCATGCGCCCCATGGCTGGGCACGAAGCGGAGGTAGAGCGCCTCAACCGCGAGCTGTTGGACTTCTATAGGCGTTGCCCAGGGTGCCTGGCCACCTACCTGCTGAAGGCTGCCGACAACTCTGGCGAGGTGGGCCGGCTGACCATCTGGGAGCGCGAGGAGGACGCCGACCGGGCGGCCAACGCTGACCACTCCCTAGCCCTCCGCTCGCAGCTGCACCTGCGCATCCAGCCCGGGCACGCGGACCGCTCCTTCGAGGCCACACCCATCTTGTAATGGCAGTACCTCAAGCGTTATCCTTAATAAAGAGGGGGGAGGTCATGGAAGGGACGCCAGAGGCCCGGAGCGGGGTTCGTTACGACAGGCTCAGTGGGCTACAGCAGCACTTCCTGGCCCGCCTGGAGAGGCTGCTGCGGCTGCGCCATCAGCAGATGGGGGCCATGACGGTAGAGCTGGTGCGCCTGCTGGACCAGGCCATCTACTCCACTTATTGCGACTGCCTAGACCTGGGCGTGGGTGGGCAGGCCCAGGAGCTCATTCGCCGGTACCAGACTTCCTCCGCCGGCGAACATCCCACCAATTGAGCTTACTCCTCCGCTATCACCGAGTTGCGCAGAACGCCGATGCCCTCTATCTCCACTTCCACTACATCGCCGGCCCGCAGAGGGCCCGTATCCCCGGGAGTTCCGGTGAAGATGGCGTCCCCAGGTTCCAAGGTCATGACCTGGGACGCGAAACTCACCAGCTCGGCCACCCCATAGATGAGGTCGGCGGTGGAAGCCTCCTGGACCACCCGCCCGTTGAGGCGGGTGCGCAGCCGTAGGCGCCGCGGGTTCAGACCGGTGACTATCCAGGGCCCCAAGGGTGCGAAGGTGTCGGCCCCCTTGGCCCGCCACCACTGGAGGTCGCCCCTCTGCCAAGTGCGGGCGGAGACATCGTTGCCGCAGGTGTAGCCGAAGACATACTCCAGCGCTTCGTCAGGGCTGACCCTGCGGCACGGACGCCCGATGATGGCCACCAATTCCCCTTCGTAGTCCACCCGCTCCTCGCCCTTGGGCAGGACTATGGGCTCCCCTGGGCCCACCACCGCCGAGGCGGGCTTGAGAAAGAGCTCCGGCCGCGCCGGGACATCCCCCAAGAGACTGCGGCTCTGCTGCACATGGCTCTGATAGTTGACGGCCGCCGCCAGGATCTTCCCCGGCCGCACAGGGGCGAGGAGCTGCACCTGGGAGAGAGGTATGACGAAGTCAGCAGGTGTATGGCGACCAAAAAGGGGGCCCCTCAGGGGCCGCACCGAATCCCCTTCCACTAGCGCGAAGAAGGAACGCCGTCCCAGCCGGACGCGGGCGTAGATCATCAAAGCACTAGCTCGATGCGCCGGAACCGCTCCCAGTAGCGCCCGTCCTCGCCTTGCAGACGGGCCCGTAGCCTCTCCGTCAGGGCCTCTGGGTCGGGCAGCTGGCTGCGATGGCAGAGGAGGGCCTTCAACTTGAGCTCGAAGGTCTCAGTAATGTCCACTGCCCAGTTGGGCTGGGAGGAGGTCCAGAGGTAGACCTCCTGCACCCGGTGGGGCTCCAGCCCCTCGGCCAGCAGCTCAGGATAGGCAGGCCGGGTGCGAGCCATGGGATAGACAGCATCCAAGGCAGCCATCCCCACGAACCGGTGGTCAGGATGGTTGATGAAGCGGTCGGACACGATCTGGTTGGGATCGTGGCTGAAGACCGCCTGAGGACGCAGCAGGCGGATATAGCGCACCAGGTCCCGCACCAGCTCACGGCAGTAGGTGACCTCCCCATCCACGTAGTCCAAGAAGAAGACCTCCCGAACGCCCAGGACCTTGGCTGCCTCCAGCTGCTCCTGGCGGCGGGTAACCACCAGGCTCTCCGCCGACATGTGAGGGTCGTTGGAGCCCTTAGACCCATCGGTACAGATGAGGTAATAGAACTCCCACCCTTGGCGGGACCAAAGGGCAACGGTGCCCGCACATCCGAACTCGGCATCGTCAGGGTGAGCAGCGATGACCAAAGCCCGCCGCCGCTCTTGCTCCTCGCTGACCATGGGCCCTATTATCGCTACCCATTTTAACAAGCCCTCGCCCTAAAGGAAGGGCCTTGACCTTTTACACGAAACCGTGTAAAAAGGAGGCGTATGGGCAAGGGGAGACCCGTCTGGGACGCCCAACGGGTGCGGGCCTTGCGCCGCCATCTGGGCCTAAGCCAGGCCCAGTTGGCCCAGGACCTGGGCGTCCGCCAGCAGACCATCAGCGAATGGGAGAGGGGGCGCTACCGGCCGCGGGGCGCGTCTGCCCGCCTCCTCACCCTGGTGGCCGAGAGGGCCGGCTTCCGTTACAGCCAGGAGGGCGAGGACGCAGCGGGGAGCCCGTAAGGTCGGGACAGGCGGGGAGGAGCTCCTGATCCATCTGTGGCAGGAGGAGGCCCCGGCCGCCTCGCGTCTGGTGGCCAACGATGGCACCAGCCTGCGCGTCCTCTTCCCAGGGCTGCGGGGCAGGGGAAGGGGGCCTGACTTTCGCCATGCCCTCATCGCCACCCCCAGGGTGATGCTGCATGGGGACGTGGAGGCCTCCCTGCGGGCCAGCGATTTCCGCCGCCACGGCCATCACCGCGACCCGGCCTACGATGGAGTGGTACTGCATGTAGTGGCATGGGACGATGAGGGGCAGGGGACACTCCTGCGGTGTGGACGGTCGGTGCCTGTGCTGGCCATGGACACTGGGAGACGGTGGGCAGAGGGATGGGCCCTGCCATGCCACTCGGCAGTGAAAAGGCTAGGGGCAGAGGAGGTGACCCGCGCCCTGGAGCGCCTAGGCGACGTACGCCTTGTGGGGAAGATGGCGCGCTGGCTGCTGGAGGTGCGCGCCCATGGGCCGGAGGAGGCCCTCTACCGAGCCTTGGCGGAGGCCATGGGATATGCCCACAACCGAGGCCCCTTCTTAGCGTTGGCGGAGAGGCTTCCTTGGCGGGAGCTACGGCCCGCCCTCCTCGCGGCGCCGTCCCATCTGCGGGCGTCCACTGCTTTAGGCCAGTTAGTAGGAGCGGCCATGGCTCCTCCGCCCCTGCCATGGCGAGAAGAGGGTGTGAGGCCAGCCAATAGGCCCCAGGCCCGCCTCGGCGCCCTGGCCCACCTCCTGGCGCGATGGGCGGAGAAGGGGCTGGCCCAGGGCCTACTGGGCGCCCTGGAGGAAGGGATGGCACCGCTGCTAAGGGCCTTGCAGGGGCCGGGGCTAGGGCGCCACCGCGCCCTAGAGGTGGCCCTCAACGCCGTAATACCCATCGCCCTGGCCATGGGGCTGCAAGGGGAGCGGACGCTGGCGGTGGCGGCGAGGACGGTGTATGCTCACCTGCCTCGGCCTGGGGCCTATGCTCCTGTGCGCCACCTGGAGGGGGCGTTGGCTGGGCACCTGCCCCTGAGGGCTAGACACCAGCAGGGCCTTCTTTACCTCTACACACGCTACTGCACCCGTGGCGGCTGTGGTCGCTGCCCCCTATCGTAGGTGCGGGAGATGGAAGGTCATCAGCAGCCCCAGGGGAGGCCCTTTAAGGCTGGGATAGTAGCCATCGTAGGTAGGCCCAACGTAGGCAAGTCCACCCTGTTGAATCAGCTAGTGCATTTAAAAGTCTCCATCGTGAGCCCCAAACCCCAGACCACCCGCGAGAACATCAGGGCCATCCTCACAGGCGATGGCTTCCAGATGGTCCTGCTGGACACCCCTGGGTACTTGGCCCAGCCTGCTCACCTGCTGGACCAGCAGATGGTGCGCATGGTTCGCGGCGCCCTCCTGGAGGCCCATCTAGTGGTGATGATGGCCGAGCCCCGTCCTCCTGGCGATATCGAGATGCGTCTTATAGAGCTCATGCGCGTGGACCAGCGGCCGGCCATCCTGGCCCTCAACAAGACGGACACTCTACGCAACAAGGCAGAGCTGCTCCCGGTGATGGACGAGTACAGCCGTCTTTATCCCTTCCTCGAGATAGTGCCCATAAGCGCCCTGAGGGCCGATGGCCTAGACCTCCTCTTGGAGCTGATGGTCAAACACCTGCCGGAGGGGGAGCCCATGTTCCCACCGGACAAGGTGGTGGAGCGAAGCGTCCGCGCCATGGTGGCCGACATCGTCCGAGAGGAAGTGTACACGCTGTACCGGCAGGAGGTGCCCTATGCGGTGGCTGTAGCCATCGACGAGCTGCGGCAGGCGGACCCTCAGCACGGGGGCAAGGATTACATCCGCGCCATCATCTTCGTGGAAAGGGAAGGGCAGAAGGGGATCCTTATCGGAAAGGGCGGGCGGGCCCTTAAGGAGGTGGGCACGAGGGCCCGTCAGCAGATAGAGTTTCTGTTAGGTCGCCCCGTCTTCCTGGAGCTGTGGGTGAAGGTCCGCCCAGGCTGGCGAAAGGATCCCCACTTCCTCAGGTGGCTGCAGGAGGCCAACAGCTAACCCCCTCAGCCCAGGCGCAGGCTAGGCTCTACATCCACGTCCAAAGAGGCCGTTTCACCCAGCTCCGTCAGGCGGAAGTAGGCACAAGCGGCCACCATGGCGCCGTTGTCGGTGCACAAGAAGGGCGGAGGAGCATGCACCGGCACTGGCGAGCGCCTCTTCAGCTCCTCCCTCAGACGCGAGTTGGCGGCCACTCCCCCGGAGAGGAGGACCTGGCCCACGGCGTAAGCACGCACCGCCTTCACCACCCTCTCCACCAGGGTGTCCACCACCGCCTCCTGGAAGGCGGCGGCCACCTCCTCCGTGGGAGGTGGGGGGCCATATGCCCCCTCCAGCAGGCGGGCCACGTGGGTCTTGATGCCGCTGAAGCTGAAATCGAAAGGGCCTTGTAGCCGAGCGCGAGGAAGGCGCAGGGATGGGTTGGGACACTCCTGGGCCCTCCTCTCGATGGCTGGCCCGCCAGGGAAGCCCAAGCCCAAAAGCCGGGCCACCTTGTCGAAGGCCTCCCCTGCTGCGTCGTCCCGGGTGCGGCCCAGGGCCCGGAACCTCCCATGCCCTTCCATGATGGCTAGATCGGTATGGCCGCCCGAGACCACAAGGCACAGGGCAGGGAACCGGGGCTGGAAACCCTCCACCAACCAGTTGGCATACACATGGGCCTCCAGGTGGTTGACAGCCACAAGAGGCCGGCCCCAGGCGTAGGCCAAGGCCTTGGCCAGATTCACCCCTACCAACAGGGACCCGGGGAGGCCTGGCCCCACCGTCACCCCCACGGCGTCCACATCTTGCGGCCGGCAGCCCGCCTCCTTCAGGGCGGCCTCCACCACCGGCACCAAGGCCTCCAAGTGCTGACGGGCGGCCACCTCCGGTACCACCCCCCCATAGCGGGCGTGCAGATGGGCCTGGGAGGCCACCACGTTGGAGAGGAGAAGCCGTCCATCCTTCACGATGGCCGCCCCTGTCTCATCGCAGGAGGTCTCAATGCCCAACACGTTCATGGATTCTCCCCCGCCCCAACCTTCACTATCAGGGCAGCGAAGTTCTGATGCGCACCCACGGCGTCTACTAGCAAGGTTAGGGCCCTGTCCGGGTCGGCGGCCATGGCCATCTGCGCCTCCTGAGCGGCGGAAAGGCCCGTTGCCCCCGTGAAGAGGAGGGCCAAGACATCCCCTGGGCGCAGACGCAGCCTGGTGAAGGCAGGGTAAAAGTCTTGACACAAGCCCAAGGGGCCAGCCGCCTCGGGGAGGCGTGGCACCAGCTCCTCAAGACGGCCCCTCGTACAGGCCCAGGCCAGGGCCGGCCCCACCTGGCCCAAATAGGCCTCCTCGCCCCGCACCGCCAAGGCCGAGGCCCCAAACCCTATCTGCCGCTGGCGTAACCCGTAAGCGTTCCAGCTCTGGAGGAGGCGGTGGACGTCACGCATGGCCCTCAAGATCCCCCCCGTGAGGGAGAGGGACCATCGCTCCAGGGAATGCCCCATGAGCTGCAGAACCTCCTCGCACCACTCCTCGCTCCCGGGGGCAGCTGGCTCCACCACCACGAAGACAGAAGCCCCTCCGGGGCCGGCGAAGGCAGCTGCGAAAGGCTCCCCCTCTCCGACACGGCCCTGTAAGCAGCTCACAGCACGAAAGGACACCATGGGGCCCTTTGCGAGGATACGCCATCTGAGCTCGTGGGAGGGAGCCCCCTCAGGCCCTCACGAAGGACGCACACGATAGGTGCAGGCCCGCTGGCCCCGTAGCAGGCTCTGGGTAAGGCGGGTGTCCGCCCCCACCATCATCTTCACCGTCTCCACATGCAGGACGCAGACAGCGGGCTCCTGCCGCGCCACCCTGCTGAAGGGGCATGTAAACTCATCGATGTAGAAGACATCGCCCTCCTGACGCCACTCGGCCAGGCAGCCCTGCTCCTCCATTAACCTCACCGTCTCCTTAACCCTCTCCCGCAGGGGGCGCCCCTCTACCCTGTCCAAATGAGGGATGACCAGGCGAGCAGCCACCCGCCGCAGGAGCCTATGTAGCCCCTCCTTGCCCTGGATGGCTTGCACCTCCTGTAGCAGGGCCAGGGCTAACTCATCGTAGAGCTTAGGGAACAGCTCCTCGGCCTTCTCCGTGAGGAAGTATACTAGGGTAGGGCGGCCAACACGGCCCCGCTCCTCTCGGGCCACCACCAGGCCGTCTCTCTCCAGCATGGTCAGATGCTGCCGGATGCCCGTGGGGGTGAGGCCTAGGAGCTGTCCCAGCTCCCGCACCGTGGCCCGCCCCAGTCGCTGCAGGTGGCTGATGATCTGCTGGCGCGTGGACTGCATGGCCGTTGGCTGCATAGAAAATTATATCACTTTGGCCAGTAAACGCAAATGTATTATGGCAAAAGGTGGAGGAGGGGATGGAGATGGAGCGTCCTGACCCTATGGAGTTGAAAGCCGAGGCCGACGCCGTGTTGGAGAGGGCAGCGGCCCGCCTGCGCCAGCTTTTGAAAGAGGCGACGGCTCAGCTGGATCCCTTCCCTCCTTTTCCTGGAGCCTTCTTTACGTACGGGATAGAGGTGGACGAGCCCTTGGCCCAGGACGCCAGCCGCGGCTGCGTCGTCCTGGCGCCCGATGGCGAGCTGTATGAGCTGGTCATGGGCCAGGAGCTGCCTATCTTCCCTGAGGAGGCCCTTGACCCAGTGGCCAGCCGCAAGGAGGAGCTTAAGCCCTTGGCGCTCCACCCTCGTGAATACATCCTTTACGCTTACCGCGCCCTTACCCAGGTGGTGGAGCTGCTTATGGAGCGAAGGGGCTAGCTACTCTAGCACCAGCTCGCCGCTTTTGCCCCCGGACTTGCGCACCAGCCTCACGTCGCCTATGCGGGCGCTGCGGTCCACGGCCTTCACCATGTCATAAATCGTGAGGGCCGCCACCGTCACCGCCACCAGGGCCTCCATCTCCACCCCCGTGCGAGCCACGGTCCGCACAGTGGCCGTGATCTCTAGCCCATCCTCAAAAGGGGTCACCTCCACCTCCACGTCTGTAAGGGGTATGGGGTGGCAGAGCGGGATCAGCTCGGGGGTACGCTTGGCAGCCATGATGCCCGCCAGGCGGGCGGTGGTCATCACATCCCCCTTGGCCACCTGGCCCGTGGCGATGAGCTGCAACGTCTGGGGAAGGAGCCAAATGCGACCCTTGGCCACCGCCTCCCGCCACGTCTCGCCTTTGGCGGAGACGTCCACCATGCGGGGGCGGCCGGCATCGTCCAGATGGGTGAGCCCTTCCACAGCTACAGGATCCTCTCCCCCACCTGCGGCCCACTCAAGGCATAGACTCCTTCCACCAGTAGCCGCACCACCGCCTTGGGCGGGCTCTTGAAGCCCATACGGGAGACAAACTCCTGGAACACCTGGTCCCCCTCGTGGATCTCCGCCCGCCCCACAAAGCGGTAGCCCTGTCGCGCCTGCCAATCGATGCAGGCGACAGCCGCCCGTGGGTCACGGCGGACATTTTGGTAGTGGTGCTTGCCCGTGAACTCGGCGTAGATGAGGCTATGGTCGTCCCAGACCCGCACCGAGGCCTTGGGCCCTACATTGGGGGAGCCGTCCTCGTTGGCCGTGGCCAGGACCTTCACCACATCCGGACGCATGACGAAGTCCACCATCTCCTGGGTGAGCTGCACGGGCATGGGCCAACCTCCTGCAGCTGGGATCTCGCCAGGCACCAGTATACTAGGCTAGCCACCGATCTGGACCATCTTACGCCAGCGGGGGCGGTTGCCGTCCCACAGGTGGTGGGCATCGGGCTTGGTGCGCAGGGCGAGGAGGATGGCCCCGCGCAGCTCCTCGTCGGAGCCTCCCCCGCGCAGGATCCCCTTCAGGTCCACCTCGTGGTCCGTTAGGAGACAGGGGCGGATCTTGCCGTCGGCGGTGAGGCGCATACGGTTGCAAGTGGCGCAGAAGGCATGCTCGGTGAGGGGGCTTATAAACCCCACCAACCCCCTAGCTCCAGGCAGACGCCAATACTTGGCCGGGCCGGCACCACAGGCGCTCTGGGCCGGAGCCAGGGGACCCAGCGCTTCCTCAATACGCCTTTTGACCTCCCAGGTGGGGACGAACGAAAAAGACGTCTCCCCTTGCATCTTGATGCACAGGCTCTCCTCGTCCATGAAGGGCATCAGCTCTATGAACCGCACCTCCCAGTCCTCGTCCAAGGTGGTGCGGGCGAAGTCCACCACCTCATCGTCGTTGACGCCGCGCATCACTACCACGTTCAGCTTGATGGGCGAAAGGCCCGCCCGACGGGCGGCCTCGATGCCGGCCAACACGTCTTCTATCTTGCCCCAGCGGGTGATGGCCCGGAAGCGGTCGGCACGCAAGGTGTCCAGAGAGACGTTGATCCTGCGCAATCCAGCCTCTGCCAGTTCCTTGGCCATGGCTGCCAGGGCCACGCCGTTGGTGGTCAGGGCCACGTCCTCGATGCCAGGGGTGGACGCGACCCACCGCACCAGCTCCACCAATCCCCGCCGCACCGTGGGCTCCCCGCCCGTGAGCCTCACCCGCCTGAGCCCCATGCTCGCCGCCACCCTCACCACCCGCCATATCTCCTCCAGGGTGAGGACTTCCTCGCGGGGCAGCCATGGGACCCCCTCCTCGGGCATACAGTAGACGCAGCGGAGGTTGCACCGGTCCGTCACCGAGATGCGCAGATATTCGATGCGCCGGCCTATGGGATCCACCAACCCTTCCCCAGCCAACTCCCGCCACTGGCCCCTGGGCAGGGACACTGGGGTGAGGGGGATGAATTCACCTGCCTGCGAGCTCATACCACAGCTCCTTGAGGATGGGGCGAAGGCGCGCAGCAGCGCGGGCACGATGGCTTATAACGTTCTTCTCCTCCGCCGAGAGCTGGGCCATGGTGGCGGCCCGCGTGGGGAGATAGAATATGGGATCGTAACCGAACCCCCCTTCCCCACGGGGCGTCAGGGCTATATATCCCGTGCATATATCTTCCACCACCCACTCCCGACCGGAGGACAGCTCCACGAGGGCCATGACACACCGGAACTTGGCACCCCGCTCCCGATACGGCACTCCCTGTAGCTGGGCCAGGATGTGGGCAAACCGCTCCTGATAACTTGCCCCCTCCCCCAAATAGCGAGCGGATAGGGGGCCCGGTGCCCCTCCCAAGGCATCCACCTCAAGGCCCGAGTCCTCACCAAGAGCCACCAGGCCCGTGAGCTGGGCGGCAGCCCTCGCCTTTAGTATAGCATTCTCCTGGTAGCTCTCCCCCTCGGCCACCGCCGGCCCCCTCCCTAGCCCCAGGTCCCCGTACGAGACCAACTCCCAGCCGCACCCCCTTAGGAGGGCCCGTATCTCCCGGGCCTTGTCCTCGTTGGCCGTGGCCACCAACAGACGCAGCGCGGGCCTCAGTCCAGGGGTTCCCATCGCTCGGCCAGCTTGGCGGCCACCGCTGGCATGGTGGTGTACTCCATCTCCTCCAAGGGGAGGCGGTGAGGCTCGAAGGGCCCCAAGGAGCGGAAGTAGTCGGCTATCTCGTTGGCCTTGCGGCGGGCCCCATCGAAGCCTGGGTCGTCGAACATGTCCCGCGGCCCAACAAGCTTGCCGTTGGCCAGCTGGAAGCCGAGGCAGACGATGCGAGAGGGGCCATCGAAGCGGCTGGGGTGGGCGTCCTTGAGGGAGACGGGCATGAGGGGGCCCTGGTGGGAGCCGCGCATCCACCCCTCCACGATGAACGGGTTGGTGAAGGGCTCCAGCACCTCGCCCACGGCGGGAAATACCCCTTGCGCCCGCACGATCATGGTGGGGTCATCCTTGCCCACGTACCGCCCGGCGATGAGGGAAAGCCTGTCGGTGCTGGAGACGGCAGCGATGTCGCCAGTGGCCCGGCTGTAAACCCTCTTTACGGCGTAGCGAGAGGGAGCACCTAGAAATATGAGCAGGTCGTAGATCTCCTCGGGGGCGTTGAGGCGGATCTTGCGGTGCTCCTTTACGTCATGGATCTCGAAGGCGAAGCCCTGATGCAGGGCATCGGCGATGACCAGGCCTGGAGTGTTGAAGGGGTCGGCGAACATCTTATACAGAGGGAGGTTGAAGGCGCCAGCCGAGGTCTTGTCGGCCATGAACACCAGGACGGGCTCCGAGGGGCGCTCCTCGAAGCTCATCTCCGCCGATCCAGGCCCCGCCCCCCGGATGTTGCCGGAAAAGGCATCGGCTAGCAAGTCCTGTCCCGCCCCGTAAAGCTTCAGCTTCTTGGCCACCTCCGTGGCCTTCTGGAAGGTGTCCCAGGCCAGCCTATGGACCTCCTCGTTGTTCTCGCCTCGGTCGTGGGTCATGATGAGGAACATGTCGTCGCCACAGTAGCTCACGTGGTAGTCGGTAAGGAGCCCGCGGTATCTTGCCCGCTCCAACTCCTCGCGCGCGCTGTCCAATACCTCCGGATGAGAGGCGGAGTGGCCGACGAACCCGCCCACATCCGCCTTGATGACGCTTAAAGTCACCATGCCCTGCACCTCCTCACGCTTTGCCGCCTCTTCCCCCATGGTAGGCCGCCGCTGGCGGAGGCGTCAAGGAAATCGCCTAAGGAGGCGGAGAGCGCGGCGGGCCCAGGCGCGCGCCTGCCGTTGGCGGGGCCCGCCGCCCCGCCCTGATGCCACCTGGCTCAAGGTGCGCAGAAGCTCCTCCGCCCTCCGCTGCCTCGTCCCCTCGTCTAAAGGCTTGAAGCCCTGCAGCTTCCGTGGCCCTTCCAGCCCTCCCTCGGGTATATACCAGTCACGGAAGGAGAGGCAGCCGGCAGCTAAAAGGGCATATCCCAGAGGGGTGCATGGAGGAGGGTAGCCCAGGGCCAGGATGGCCGCCGTCTCCTCTAACCCCGGCGACTCGTACTCCACCATGATGGATCCCCCAGCAGGGACGAGGCCGCCCAAAAGACGAAAGAGCCGCACTTCCTCTATGGGGGGAGCACCAGGGGCCCGGCCCAAGTAGCGCACCAGCTCCACCCAGTTGTAGGCAGGGAAGACGCCCCGGTGGAAAAGCCCCACCGCCAAGGGGTACTGGCCCGCCCCCCATACAGCGGTCAACTGGAAATAGAGGGCGCCCACTCGGTTCAAGGGCCCCAAAGACACCCTCAGACGGATGCCCCGGCCCACGGAGCGCCCCTCCAGAAAGGCCAAGGAGTGGGCCCAAGGAGGCACATGCGATAAGGACGTGCTCATCCCGCCGCCTCGCCCGTTGCCAAATCCTGCGAGAGCCGGGCTATAATGCCAGCGTACCACCAAAGGAGGGAAGGAGGGACGGGCCTGCCAGGGAGAGCCCCACGCAGGCGGGGCGGGAGCCCCATCGTGAGACCACCGGACATGATGGCTCCTTCCTACCAGGAGGCTGTGAGCGCCCTCTTGGCCTTCGCCGACTTCGAGCGGTCAGGGCGATTCGCCCACCGCCCGGACGTAGGCCCCATGCTGGCCCTCTTGAATGCCCTCGGGGACCCTCATCTCCAAAGGGCTACGGTGCACATCGCTGGCAGCAAGGGGAAGGGGAGCGTGGCGGCCATGGTGGCCTCCGCCCTCTCCCAGGCGGGGATGCGCGTGGGCCTTTACACCAGCCCCCATCTGGACTCCTATTGCGAGCGCATCCGCATCGACGGCCGCCCCATCCCAGAGCAAGATTTTGCCCGCCTGGCGTGGCAGGCCCTAGCGGCAGCAGAGGAGGTCGCTAAGGCCCTGCCCCAGCGCCAGCTGGTGACCTTCGACCTCCTCACCGCCATGGCTTTCCTCGCCTTCCGCGAGGCGAAGGTGGACGTTCAGGTGATAGAGGTGGGATTGGGGGGTCGACTGGATAGCACCAACGTCTTCCCCGCCAAGGAGGCTACGGTCATCACCCCTATCGGCCTGGAGCATACGGCCATCCTGGGCCCCACCCCCGCCCACATCGCAAAGGAGAAGGCGGCCATCGCTTGCGGGCCAGGCCCGGTGGTCATGGCCCCCCAGTACCACCGAGAGGCGGAAGAGGTCATAAGGCAGGTGACGGCCGAGAGGGGCCTGCGGCTGGTGGAGGTGGCCACCGCTTATAGCTGGAAACGGGAAGAGGTGAACCTTCAGGGCCAACGCTTCGTGCTGCGTTGGCCCGCAGGAGAATTGAAGCTCTGGCTCCCCATATTGGGGGCCCACCAGATGGAGAACGCAGCCACGGCCGTAGCCTCGTTGCACGCCTTGGCCTCCATGGGGATAAGCGTCCCCCAGGAGGCCATTAGGGAAGGGCTGGCCAGGGTTCGCTGGCCCGCCCGCCTGGAGGTCCTCTCCCCAGACCCCCTGGTGGTGGCCGATGGAGCCCATAACCGAGAGTCGGCCCTCCGCCTGAGGCAGGCTCTCCAGGAAGACCTGGGAGCAAGAAAGGCCATCATGGTGGTGGGAACCCTGGCCGACAAGGACCTGGGGGCCATAGCCCAGGAGCTAGCGCCCATAACGCGGCTGGCCATCGCCCCGGCGTTCCAGCACCCGCGGGCCATGGATGCTGCAGCCGTGGCGGCCGCCTTCCGCTCCCTGGGCCTTCCCGCTCGCACCGCCCCAGACGTGGCCACAGCCCTGGATATAGCAGTTTCGGCTATGGAACATATAGAGGGGCCATGGGTAATATGTCTTACAGGCTCCTTGGCCTTTGCTGCTGAGGCCAGGAGGGCCTTCTTAGAGAGGCTTTGAGAGCCAAGGTATCTGAGGTGGGAACGTGAGGGAGAACAAAAGAAGGAGAGCGGTTATCACCGGCATGGGGGCCATCACACCCCTGGGCAATACGGTGGAGGAGTTCTGGCAAGGATGCCTGGAGGGGAGGTCGGGCATTGACTACCTAAACCGCTTCGACACGTCGGCTTACCCGGTGCGCATCGCCGGGCAGGTGCGGGACTTCGACATCGAGCAGTACGTGGAGAGGCGGGAGGCGCGGCGCATGGCCCTCTTCAGCCAGTTCGCCGTGGCCGCCGCCTGCCAAGCCATCGCCAGCGCCGACCTACGTCTGGAGCGTGAGGACCGGGAGCGCATCGGCATCATCCTAGGCGTGGGCATCGGCGGCTTCCCCAACATCGACGAGGGGATGCGCACCATCATCCAGAAGGGCGGCATGCGCCTGGACCCCTTCTTCTTCCCCAAGATGCTGCCCAACATGGCCGCCGCTCAGATCGCTGTGCTCTTTGGCCTGAAGGGCTATACCAACACGGTGACCACCGCCTGCGCCGCCTCCGCCCAGGCCATGGGCGATGCCCTGGAGCTCATCCGCAGCGGACGGGCAGACGTGGTCATCACTGGTGGCGCCGAGGCTGCCTTGTGCGAGCTGGGGCTAGCTGGTTTCGCCGTCATGCGTGCCCTTTCCACCCAGAACGACCCTCCCCAAAAGGCCAGCCGCCCCTTCGATGCCAAGAGGGACGGCTTTGTGGCCGCCGAGGGGGCGGCCATCTTCGTGGTGGAGAGCCTGGAGCACGCGCTGGCCCGCGGCGCCCCCATCTTATGCGAGCTGGCCGGCTACGGCGCCACCAATGACGCTTATCACATCGTGGCCCCCTGCGCCGATGGCGATGGGGCAGCCAGGTGCATGCGACAGGCGCTGGCGGACGCCGGCGTCAGCCCCGAGGAGGTGGACTACATCAACGCTCATGGCACCTCCACCCCCCTCAACGACGTGGCCGAGACCATGGCCATAAAGAAGGTCTTTGGCGAGCACGCCTACCGCATCCCCATCAGCTCCACCAAGTCCATGATCGGCCATTGCTTCGGGGCCGCGGGGGCCGTGGAGTCGGTCGCCTGCGTCAAGACTATAGAGACGGGCTGGATCCACCCCACCATCAACTACGAGTTCCCAGACCCCCAGTGCGACCTGGACTACGTGCCCAACCAGCCCCGTCGGGCCGACGTGCGGGTGGTGCTAAAGAACTCCTTCGGATTCGGGGGGCAAAACGCCTGCCTCGTCTTCCGCCGTTACGAGGGCTGAGCCGATATGCGCGTGCTAGTGGTGGGAGGGGCCGGCTACATCGGCTCCGTCACCGTAGAGAGGCTGTTAGAGGCTGGCCATGAGGTGGTGGTCTTCGACTCCCTGGTCTCCGGCCACGCCGCCGCTGTCCATCCCCAGGCGGAGCTGGTGGTGGGCGATGCCCGCGATGACGAGGCCCTGGGCCGCCTCTTTGCCGCCCACCGATTCGATGCAGTGGTCCATCTGGCGGCCTATATCCAGGCCGGGGAATCGGTGCGGCACCCCGGACGCTACTTTGCCAATAACGTAGGCAGCCTTATCTGCGTCCTCAACGCCATGGTAGCCTATGATGTGGGCATGATGGTCTTCAGCTCAAGCGCTGCCGTCTACGGCATCCCCGATTCCATCCCCATCACTGAGGATGCTCCCATCAGGCCCATCAACCCCTATGGCGCCTCCAAGGCCATAGGGGAACACCTCTTGCCATGGTACAGGGAGGCCCACGGCATCCGTTACGTTTCCCTGCGGTACTTCAACGCCGCGGGGGCCACATCCCGCCTCGGTGAAGACCACCGCCCCGAGACCCACCTCCTGCCCATCGCCTTGGAGGTGGCCATGGGGAAACGAGAGGCGCTGCCCATCTATGGCATGGAGCACCCCACCCCTGATGGCACCTGCGTGCGGGACTATGTCCATGTGCTGGACCTGGCCCAGGCCCACGTCCAGGCCCTGGAGCATCTGAGTCGGGGCGGGCCCGGAGGGGCCTACAATCTGGGCGGCGGCCGCGGCTGCTCGGTGCTAGAGGTGGTGGAGGCGGTGCGCCGCATCACCGGCCATCCCCTGCCCACGCAAAGCCTGCCGCCGCGGCCTGGCGACCCCCCTTACCTGGTGGCCTCTTGGGAGAGGGCTCGCCGCGAGCTGGGCTGGCAGCCCACCCGCGACCTGGAAGACATGGTAGCCTCCGCCTGGGAGTGGATGCGCGCCCACCCCCAGGGGTACCCGCGTTAGATGGGATGCCTCAAAGGAGACCCCTGAGGTGGGGCCAGAGGAGGCCTTCCCACAGGCCGCCAGCCACCAGCCCTGTCCACAGGGCGGCATGGGGTAGGCTGCCCCCCACCCCCACCAAGAGGGCCTCCCACCGTCGGAAACCCATTAGCAAAAGGGCCACCGCCCGCCAAAAGGGGCCCAGCAGGAGGATGACTAGCGGGACCGCTACTAGCCAGCGCCACCTTGGCCGCATGGCTAGCCTTGCCAGTCGCCCGGCCCAGGGGTGGCTCTCGCTCCACTCCCGCACCACCCGGAGCGCCTCTTCCCCGTCCATCATGAAGAGGAAGATGGCAGCGTAAAGGCCAGTGATGGCCCCCATGGCCATGGCCCCAGGCCACCGGCCCAGGGCGGCCACCATCAGGAAGGGCAGGGGAGCGGCCAGCCACGCCTCCACCCGCCACAAGGCGATGGTCAGGGCCAGGCGGGGCGTCAGGTAACGCCGCATCAACGTCGCTAGCGAGGGCCTCTTCACCGCATCCCCTCCAGAGGGAAGGCCATCACCTGCTCGTAGCGGGCCCCTCCTGGGCCCAGATGACTGCGCATCAGGCTCACCTGGTCTATCCTCATCTCCAGAGGGGGCACCTTCACGGCCGCCACCGCTGCCCGGACGTTGCCAGCGCTGCTGCCCACCACCGTTAAAGGCACCCGCGCCAACGTGATATGGGGGCTGAAGGGACGCGCCTCCCGCTCGAAGCGCAGCGATGCCAACGCATCCTCCACCCTTCTCTGCAGAAGGGAGAGACGCTCCACATCCCCCTCCAAGCTCACCCAGAGGACACGCGGGCCCTTGCGGTCGCCAAAGGTGCCCAACCGCCCCAAACGGAGGGCCAGGGGGGGAGAAGCGACGGCCACCGGCGCCAGCGCCCGCCCTATCTCCTCTACCCGCCCAGCGGGCGTCTCCCCCAGGAACTTAAGGGTGATGTGCACCCCCTCAGGCCGCACCCAGCGCAGGTGTCCGAGCCCCCTGGCCTGTAACTCCCGCTGAATGGCAGCCAGGCCTTCCCTCACCTTCTCCGGCACCTCCAGGGCCACAAAGAGGCGCCACTTCTCAGCTTCTGGAATCAACATAGCCTAGGAGGCCCACTGCGTTCTTGCCTACAATGGCTTCCATCTCCCCCTCTTCAAGAGTGGCTTGCGCCAGGTGGCCCATGACCCTCGCCGGGCTCAGGAGAGGGAAATCGCTCCCGAACAGGAGGCGCTCCGCTCCCACCAGCTCCACCACCTGCCGATAGGCAGAGGGGGAATATAGGAAAGGGCAGGCAGCCGTATCGAAATAGATGCGCCGGCACAGCTCCCTCACCTCAGGCATATGTGCGAAGAAGGGGAGGCCTCCCCCCAGGTGAGAGGCCACCAGCGTCACATGGGGATGGGCGGAGGCGAAACGGAAAAAAGAAGATAGGGCCAGGCCGCCCTTCCCAGGATAACCATGCCCCACAGGCTCCGAAACATGAAAGGTCAAGATTAGGCCCCAACGTCGTGCCAGCCAAGCCAACTCCTCCCCCTGGGGGCCATTGAGGCACCAACCTTGGTCCTCAGGGCGCAGCTCCCCCACGCCCCGTGCCCCCCCACGCGCGCACCTCTCCAGCTCGGCGGCAGCCCCGGGAGCCCCCATGTTGACAGTACAGAAAGGGATGATGCGCCCACCGCTCACAGCGGCCGCCTCCAGCAGGTAGTCGTTATGGCGACGACAAAGCCCCTGGTCGCGCCAGGCGAACCCCAGGGCCACGCTCGCCTCTATCCCTGCCTCGTCCATGGCCTGCAGGAGCTGGCGGTGATCGGCTATAGCTGCACGCCTACCTCTGTACATAGAGGAGAAAGCCGGCTCCCTACGGCACAGATCCTCCATCTCCTCCGCTACCCACGTGGGAAAGATGTGGACATGAAAGTCGATCTTCACGCCTTCATCATATCGCCATGGCGCCAGAGCGTCACCGTTGCCCTCAGGCAACGCCCCTACGTATAATGTCACCGAAGGCGAAAAGAGGGAGGTGAGCAGACCCTTTGGCCCTCCCGGACCCGTGGCGAGATCTGGAGGAGGTGTGCCGGCGCGTCCGTCGGCACATCATTCGTATGACGGCCGCCGCCGGTTCTGGGCATCCCGCTGGCTCCCTCTCCTGTGTTGAGATCCTAGTGGCCCTCTACTTCCAGGTGATGCGGCACGACCCCCGCAACCCTCATTGGCCCCTGCGGGACCGCTTCGTCCTGAGCAAGGGGCATGCCACCCCCGCCTATTATGCCGTCCTGGCCGAGGCTGGCTATTTCCCAGTGGATGAGCTCCTCACCTTCCGTCGCTTGGGAAGCCGCCTACAGGGGCACACAGTGCGGGACTGCCCGCCAGGGGTGGAGATGAGCGCCGGCTCCCTGGGTATGGGGCTCTCCTTCAGCCTGGGGTTGGCCCTGGCCGCCCGCCTGGACGGCGCCCCTTGGAACGTCTACTGCCTCCTGTCCGATGGTGACTGCAACGAGGGGCAGACCTGGGAGGCGGCCATGGCCGCCTCCCACCACCGGGTGGACAACCTGGTGGCCATCGTGGACTACAACCGTATCCAGAACGACGGCTTCTCCGACTACACCCACTATCGTGGTGAGGAGGACCGACGTCGCATAGGGGGCTGGATCGGGCCCAATGGCTACGCCGTCAACATCATGTCCATGGAACCTTTGGGAGAGAAGTGGCGGGCCTTTGGCTGGCACGTCCTGGAAACCGACGGACACCACCTGCCCTCCCTGGTACAGGCCTTCCAGGCAGCCCGCGACCACCATGGCCAGCCCACGGTGGTCATATGCCACACCATCAAGGGGAAGGGGGTCAGTTTCATGGAGAACAACCCTGCCTACCACGGGAAGGCCCCCACCCCAGAGGAGGCGCAGCGGGCCCTGCAGGAGCTCATGTGATGGTGCAGACGGGCAGGACAGCAGCCACCCGTGAGGCCCTGGGCCCCACCCTCATCCGCCTGGCCGAGGAGGGGCTGGACATTGTGGTGGTGGACGCCGACCTAGGTGTGTCCACCACCGCTGCCCAGTTCGGCCGCCGCTTCCCCGACCGCTTCTTCACCATGGGAGTGGCCGAGCAGAACGCCGTAGGGGTAGCGGCGGGGCTGGCTGCCGCCGGCAAGATCGCCTTCGTGAGCTCCTTCGCCGTCTTCATCCCCGGCCACTGTTACGACCAAGTACGCATGGCGGTGGCCCAGCCCAACCTAAACGTCAAGATCGCCGCCAGCCACGGAGGGGTCATCACGGGCGAGGACGGGGCCTCCGCCCAAGCCCTGGAGGACCTGGCCCTCATGCTGGCTCTCCCCACCTTCCGAGTGGTGGTCCCAGCCGATGTGGTAGAATGCGCCCAGGCCATCGAGGAGGCCGCCCGCCGTTACGGCCCCTTCTACATACGCATGGGCCGGCCCAAGATCCCCATCATTTACGACGAGCGTTACCGCTTCCAACTGGGCAAGGCCCACATGCTGCGCCCGGGCGGCGACGTGACCATAGTCGCTGCGGGGGACATGGTCTTCCAGGCCTTGGAGGCCGCTCGTCTGCTGGCGCAGGAAGGGATTGAGGCCCGCGTGCTTAACATGGCCTCCCTACGACCATTGGACGAGGAGGCCATCGTGGCGGCAGCCCAGGAAACGGGGGCTATCCTGGTGGCCGAGGACCACTCGGTACACGGGGGCCTTGGCAGCCTAGTGGCCCAGGTGGTGGCCCGCACCTGCCCGGTGCCCATGGCCTTTGTGGGCATGACCACCTTCGGTACAAGCGGCCGTTGGGACCAGCTTCTGGAGCATTTCGGCCTCGCCCCATCGAGGATAGCCGCCGAAGCCAGGGAGCTGGTGGCCCGTAAGAGGGCCTAGGGCTCGTTGAGGTAGCCGTTGCCCTCTGGCTCCTCCTCTTCCTCCTCTTCGGCTTCCAGCTCCTCCTCCGAGTAGACGCCTTCCTCCCGGCCTACCCACACCGTGACCACCAGATCCTCCCGCATGGGGTCCATGGTGAGCACTAGCCGCTCGTCGATCTCGGCGATGAGTTCCCTGATCTCCTCCTGGGTGAGGCGCTCAGTGACGCATAAGGTGGCGTAGACCACAGAGGGGCCGAAGTGGATGTCCACCCTCCCTACCTCATCGCCGTCCATTTCCACCGTATAGCACTCGGAATAAGGGGTTCGGCACTCCCTCTCGAAGCGGAAGTCAGGCATCTCATATCCCTCCAACCTTTAAGGCCTCGTGTGGCCGTTGCCTAGCACTATCCATTTGTAGGTAGTGATCTCCCGAAGGCCCACCGGCCCGCGGGCGATGGTCTTCTGGGTGGAATCGATGATCTCCGCCCCCAGCCCGAACTGGGCGCCATCGGTGAACTGGGTGCTGGCGTTAACGTAGACCACCGCCGTGTCCACCTCGTCCAGAAACCGCATGGCCGCCGAATAGTCCTCGGTGACGATGGCGTCGGAGTGGCCAGTGCCATATCGGTCGATGTGCTCCAGGGCCTCTTCCAGGGAGCCCACCACCTTGACGGCAGCCACAGGCGCTAGGAACTCCTTGCCAAAGTCCTCGGCCTGGGCTGGCCGCACCTTAAGCCCCTCCACCTGCTGCAGGATGGCCAGGGACTCAGGGTCGCAGCGCATCTCGATGCCTTTCTCCGCCCATATGCGACCCAGCAGGGGCAGGAAGCGGGGGGCGATTTCGCGGTGCACCAATAGGGTGTCTAGGGCGTTGCAGATGGTCCAGCGACGGGTCTTGGCGTTGTCCACCACCCGTAGGGCCTTGTCCAGATCGGCGGCCCGGTCCACATAGGTATGACAGACCCCCACACCTCCCACCAGTACGGGCATGGTGGCCTGCTCCACCACCAGGTTGATGAGCTCCGCCCCTCCCCTAGGCACCACCAGGTCGATGTACTGACGCATGCGCAGCAGTTGGCCCACCAGAGCGCGGTCGGTGTTCTCCACCAGTTGTACAGCGTCCACGGGCGCCCCTGCCTCCGCTATGCCCTGGCGCAGCAGGCGCACCAGAGCCTTATTGGAATTGATGGCCTCCTTGCCTCCCCGCAAGATGCAGGCATTGCCCGCCTTAAGGCAAAGGCAGGCTATGTCCACCGTCACGTTGGGCCTGCTCTCGTATATGGCGGCGATGACCCCCAAGGGGACCCGCTTCTTGCCCACCTGCATGCCGTTGGGGAGGGTCCGCATGTCGAATACCTCCCCAACGGGGTCGGGAAGGAGGGCCACGTTTTCCACGTCCCTGGCTATGGCCTCCAGCTTCTGAGGGGAGAGGACCAACCGGTCCAGCACAGCCTCCCCCAGCCCCATGGCCCGCGCCTGCTCCATGTCCTCGCGGTTGGCAGCCAGAACCTCCTCCTGTCGTTCCACTAGCAGGCGGGCGATGTTACGGAGGGCACGGTTCTTCACCTCGGTGGAGGTGCGGGCCAAAGTCTTGGCCGCCCTGCGGGCCGACTGACCCATGAGCTCCAACTCGCTTGCTATCGCCGTCATGACCTTTCGCCTCCCCCGCCACGGCCAAGCTGTGAGGGTTGCCGCCGCAGCGGCCCCGCGCTGGGAGCGGGCTAGCCGTGGCGGCGTTGCCAGCGCATCTTCTTCCGCAGCTTCTTGTACTTGTGACGACGTATCTTACGTCGGCGCCACTTGAGCACCGAACCCATCGCATCACCTCACATGAGCACCAAGTTATCCCTGTGGACCACTTCCTGCCCGTAGGTATAGCCTAGAAGCTCAGCGATACGGTCCGAGCGGAGGCCCTTGATGGCCTCCACCTCCTGTGCTGAGTAGTTGGCGATGCCGCAGGCCACCTGCTGGCCCTGGGCGTCCACGATGGCCACCACATCCCCACGCTGGAAATCCCCCGCCGTGCCCACCACGCCCGCCGGCAAGAGGCTGGCCTTGCCTCCCCGCAAAGCCTTCACCGCTCCTTCATCGATGACGATGCGCCCCCGCCAGGAGAGACCTGAGAGCATCCACCGCTTGCGGCTCTCGAGACGGTCGATGGCCGCTGGGAAGAGGGTGCCCACCTCCTCCCCTGCCACCACCCGCACCAGCACATCGCGGCTGTGGCCGTTGGCGATGACCACATGGGTGCCACTGGCGGTGGCCAGCCTAGCTGCCTGCACCTTGGTGATCATCCCCCCGCGCCCTGGGCCATGGCTAGCCCCTGCCAACCGCTCCACCTCGGCATCGATACGCTCCACCCGCCTGATGAGCTGGGCCTGCGGGTCCAGGTAAGGATCGGCTGTATAGAGGCCATCAGTGTCTGTCAGGATCACCAAAAGGTCGGCGTCCACCAGGTTGGCCACCAGGGCTGAGAGGGTATCGTTGTCGCCGATGGCCGCTCCCTCGATCTCCTCCACCGCCACCACGTCGTTCTCGTTGACGATGGGGACCACACCCAGTTGCAGCAGGGCCATGAGGGTATTGCGAGCATTGAGGTACCCTTGTCTGTCGCTCAGGTCGCGGCGGGACAGGAGGGTCTGGGCTATGGTGATGCCGTGCCAGGCGAAGAGCTGCTGATAGGCGTACATAAGGTCGGGCTGGCCCACGGCCGCCAGTACCTGCCTCTGCGGCACATCCCGCGCCTCCCCTTTCACCCCTAGCCGGTGGCGACCGGCGGCGATGGCCCCCGAGGAGACCATGGCCACCTGCACACCCTGTTCCCGCAGGCGGGCCACCTGCCCCACCAGGGACGCCATAACCTCCAGGTCCAGACGGTCGCCCCCGGCGGTGAGGACGTTGGTGCCCACCTTGGCCACCACACGCCGATACCGCGGCGAGAGGGGAGCAACCATGTCCCTACCTTTGGATGATGTCCTTACGGCAGCGGCCTTCATCGCCTCTTTTGGCGGACGGCGCCCGAAGGGGCCAGGCCCGCTCCGGGCGCCGTTCCCGACCCGATTATATCAAGCCCTCCCCTCATTCACAAGGAACCTATCGCTAAGGCCCACGTCCTGGTAATATAAGGCCCTTGAAGGAGGAAGAGGATGCGCAAGCTGCTCTTACCCGCCGCTATCGCCTCCCTGGGGCTGTGGGCCTCCCTCTCCCCTCCCCAGGCCTCGGCTCAGCCCACCCTTGTGAGCTCCTATCCTGGCCCTGACTCCCGCCTCGGCCAGCCTCCCCCCGTGGTCCGCCTCTGCTTCAGCGAGCCCCTGGCCCACGCCAGCCCATCCCAGTACAGGGCATCCGTCACTGATGCCCTGGGCACTCCCTTGCCCGCTACCATCGCCTTCAGCCAGGACGCCACCTGCCTGCTGCTGACGCCCCAGTGGCCGCAAGGGTCCAAGGGCCGGTTCTCGGTCTTCTTCCAGGTGCGTTCCCAGGCCACGGGAGAGCCCACCACTGGCTCTCTCTCCTTCCAGGTGGGTGTGGGTGCCGCCCGCCCCGACCTCCTCCGCTACCCCCTCCTGACGGCCATCGCCGCCGCGGGGGCTGCCTTTTTGGGGCTTCTCCTGGCCGGCCTGCGCCGCCTGGTGGGCTACGAGCCCCACCGCCCCCGTCGCGAGGCACAGACCTCCTCCCACCACTGAGGCCTCACAGGCCCCCCATAAAAAGGCGGCCCGGGGGACCCATCCCTCGGATCCCCCGGGTCCGCTAGCCGTCCTCAGGCCTTTAGCTCAGGCCGCGGCGCAGGCGCCAGCCGGCCACCGCCATACCCGACGCCACCATGGCGATGCCCGCCACCAGCGCCCAGTTCATCCCGCCACCAGCGCCAGGCTCACCACCGGTGCGAGGGAGAGCCCCGGGCGTAGGAGTGGGAGTGGGCGTGGCGGTGGGAGTGGGCGTGGCGGTGGGAGTGGGCGTAGCGGTGGGAGTGGGCGTAGCGGTGGGAGTGGGCGTAGCGGTGGGAGTGGGCGTCACCTCCTGCACAGTCACCGTCCCGGACTGAGGGGTGCACGTCAAGGGGTTGCCCTCCGTATCTGTGCACTGGGAAATGGCTAGCGTGAGGGAAGTGGGGCCCGCCGGCGCGCCGGGAAGGATCTGGAAGGTAACTGTGCCCACGGTGCCGCTCAGGCCCGAGAGACTGGCCAGAGCCCACCGCACCGTGTCAGGCCCAAAAGCGGGGTTGCACGAGAACGCCGGAGTGCAGCCAGTGGCCTGCAGAACCGCGGGATCGTACGTCAGGTCCACGGTCAGGGCGCCCACCGTCTCCCCAGCGCCAGGGGTCACGGTGATGCCCACCGTCACCGTGCCGCCGGGGACGCCGCTGCCGCTGCCCACCGCCACCGTCGCCGGCTCGGCGCCGGCCCGGCCGGCCGTGGCCAGCCAGGCGCCCACGGTCACCAGGGCTATGGCCAGGGCCCACCAGGCTTTGTGCCGGCTCATAGCTCTCACCATCCTTCACCTCCTCCTAGATTGGTTATCTCATCCATCGTTCTGGTGGGGCCGTGGGGGAGCTGCCCCACGGCCCCACCCCCTCGGCCGCCTCTACTGCGGCGTGCCGATGTCCGGGCACGGCTCGTTCTGGACCACGGGGAGGCCAGCCAGGTAGCGCAGGATCTTCAGGGCGTCGGCGACGGTCACGTTGTTGTCGCAGTCCACGTCGCCCATGAGACGCCCCGGCCCAGCAGCGAACGTCACCGTGGCCCCCACATCGTCCACCCCGCTCTGGTTGGGGTTGATGTTGTCCGTGCCGGCGGTTGGAGAACCGTAGAACTGAGTCTTAAGGGTGACCACCGCCGTGGTGGCCGTGAGACCCCGCACTTTTACTTCCACCACGGTTTCGTCGCCCATGTCGTCGTCGACGACGGTGACGGACTCTACTGCAACCGGAGCGCCCTCGGGCGCCACCGATACAGCACCTGCGTTACACTCTACCGTGGCGTTTTCGACGGTATCACTCTCGCAGGTGTAGCCGTCCTGCAGGGTCCACAAGATGGTCACGGTGCTCCCCACTGCGGCCGTGATGGTGGCGGGGCTGACGACGTTCGGGTTGATGGTGAGAACCCCCACGCTCCCAGCGAGGCTAGCGGCGACCACATTTGCGGCGGCCTCGTCGTCACAGTCCGGAGGAGTGGTGGCGTCGTCACACACCTCAACGTCGGTGGGGGCGTCCACATCGTTGTCGCCGCCCGGCCGAGCGTACCCCGTCACGATGAAGGCATAGAAGCCAGCAGGTACTCCCCCAGTTTTCTGCCAGGTGCAACGCACCGTCCCCCCGCCGACCATGGGAGTGCCTGGGCTAATTCCTGCTGGGTCGGGAGTGATGCTGTCTAACCCACCGGGGCCGGAGCACGAAAGCCCTATGACCACAAGTTGGGCGTCCACGTCCAACTCAGCCGTAAGATTCTCGGGACCGGCGGTACTGGTGGTAAACGTGAGGGTATAGGTGATGAGGTTGCCGGGCCCAGGGTCGACAGCAGTGCCGCCAGCCGGGCTCTGGCTCAAAGTGGGGGGAGTGCTGAAGGTCGGCAAGGCGGCGCTGGCGCTGGGGGCGCCCCGCAGCACGGCCAGCAAGGCCAGGGCGGCCACAAGCCCGGCCACCACGGCGGCGCGCGGCCTCACCTTGCCCCCCTCCACCCCCACAAAGGAGAAGAAGGGCCCCATCACGCCCCCTAGGGGCCTTACCAACGCTCTTATCATCTCCTGTGCTAAGGGCAACTTCCCTTGCATCCTCTCCTCCTTCCGTTGGTGTGTTGCATCGCCACGGGGCCTGGCCTCCCGGGCAGGCCCCTAGCCACCTGTTCCTTTAGCATCGCGCCATCTCTCACCTCCCCAACTGGAGGATGGGGCGGCCCATGGCCCCACCTGGGGGCCAGCCGCCGCCCCACCTCACCTCTTCCCGCTATTATAAACGATGACGCCGGCCACATGTCACGCCCCCAGGGCCAACTTCCCCGGATTCATGATGCCCTGGGGGTCCAGGGCCCTCTTGATGGCCCGCATGACGGCCAGGCCCAGGCCGTGCTCCCGCTCCATGAGGTGGAGGAGCTTGATGCCCACGCCGTGACACTGCTCCATGGCGCCCCCCATGTCCTGGGCGGCCATGAGGAGCTGGTCCAGGGCGCGGGCCAGGGCCTGGGGGTCGCCATGGGTCTGGACCATCACCACATCGAAGAGGCCGGGGTGGCCCCAGATGCCGTACTCCAGGGGGAGGAGGCGGTGGTGGGCCAGCACCTGCTGACAGAGGCGCCTGTACTCCAGGACGCGTGAAGGGGGCAGGGAGACGTGGACGTAGTCGAAGCGGGCGCCATCCACCGGCTCGCGGGGCCTTCCCCGCCGCCGGCCCCGCTGCCAGCGGAGGGCGATGTCGTGGCGGTGGCGCCAGAAGGCTGCGGCCTCCTCCTGGGGCAGGGGGCGGCCGCCATGGGCGCGGCAGATGGCGTCGGCGCGGGCCCGTTGGGCGGCCACCTCTTCCCGGAACCCCTCCATCACCAGGTGGAGGGTGGCCCCCTCGCTCCTGGCCTCCCCCCCGCCCACGATGGTGAAGTCCTCCCCATAGTCCAGGACGGAGGGCACCAGCCCCACGGCCCGCATGCCCAGGATGGCCTGGAACCCCTCCTCGAAGCTGCGGAAGTGGTAGGCGGCCATGGCCCGCTCCTCAGGCCGGGGGGCCACCCGCAACACGGCCTCGGTGACGATGCCAAAGCACCCCTCGGTGCCGATGAAGAGGTGTTTGAGGTCCAGGCCCACGGAGGCGCCGTCCACGCCGCGGGTGCGCAGGATGCGGCCATCGGGCAGGACGGCCACCAGCCCCAGCACCAGGTGGCCCATGGAGCCATAGCGCCCCACGCGGTAGCCCATGCCATTGGTGGCGATGGCCCCGCCCACGGTGGCGATGGGCAGGGACCAAGGGTCGTGGGGAAGCATGAGGCCGTGCTCCTCCAGCTCTCGGTCCAGCCGCTCCAGGATCACCCCCGCGCCCACCCGCACCGTCAGGTCGGTGACGCTGATGTCTGAGATGTGGTCCAGGCCCGTGGTGTCCACCATGAGAGAGGGGCGCAGGGGTATGGCCCCGCCCATGACCCCCGTGCCGCCCCCATAGGGGACCACGGGCACCCCCCAACGGTGGGCGATGGCCACCACCGCCGCCACCTCCTCGGTGGTGCGGGGCCTGGCCACCAGCAGGGGCTGGGGGCGCACCTCCCCCAGGGAGGGAGGGGCCCGGTTGGGGCCCAGGGCATCCCAGGCGTACCGCTCCAGCTCCTCCGGGCTCAGCCCCACGCTCTGCTGGCCAATGGCCGAGGCCAACTCCTGCGCTAACGCTTCCACATCCACGGACCTCACCTCCAACGGCTGATTATGGGGGGATGTGGGCCCAAGGACGAGGCCTCACCCCGCGGCGACGGCATCATCCGCCGGCAGGGCGCCGGGCGATAGGGAGGTGGCGCAGAGGCGGGCATATAGCCCTCCCCGGGCCAGGAGCTCCTCATGCCTCCCCTCCTCCACTATGCGCCCCCCGTCCATCACCACCACC
>Ga0079998_114645_pt1 | contig 54419 bp, 63 predicted proteins | sample PerSpoBPS_BMetaG_FD_69201 | JGI IMG/M metagenome (GOLD analysis project Ga0079998, IMG submission 69201) | Thermal spring microbial communities from Yellowstone National Park, Wyoming, USA - Perpetual Spouter B (PS_B) MetaG (SPADES assembly)... | ecosystem: Environmental > Aquatic > Thermal...
ACCTAACTGGTCTGTATAATCCTAGAAGCTTCTTCAAACCTCTTAGAGGACTTTTGACGATGTCATCAGCTCAGCTAGCGCCTCCATAGCTGTAGTGCTATCGGTTATACCCAATTCTTCAACGAGTTTATTGTAGACAGGGTATCTTCTACCGGCCTCTTCGGCTATCTCTTCAGCCATTACGTTCATCTGTTTCTCTAAGACATCGATGACTGGTTTAAGCCCGCTCCTTTCTTTCTCTGAAACCGCCTTGTATCTGTTAAGGTATTGTTGGTGCGTCTTCAACATGGCTCTATATGTTGAAATCAACATTCGCATTGTCAGAAAGCCTTCGGAAACCTTCTAAACCAGCGTTCTTCGATACCCATCAATGACTTTATGTCACCTCTCGTTGTCTTTGGGAGCTTTAGGTCATTGCGAACCTTCTCAAGTAACGTCAGCCTCCTCAGACAGTATACCTCAACACCGTTACGCAGCAGTTGGATGAATGCATCTGTATGGGTTATTGGTACCGTGTCCACATACAGCCTGTCACCTATGCATAATGGTATGTCTTCTGGATTATCAACGTGTCTAAACTCCTTACCATCAAAGGTATAGGTAATTTTGTAGCCTTCGCTGTTCCTCCTAGTCCTGTGTATGTCGGCGTAACACCTAACCCCCGTCCCCACGGGTGCATGGGCCTTGTCAGGGGATGGGCACCCGCCACCCCCGCTCCCTCAGTCAAAACAGCATTTTCAAGGCCGGGAGCAGCCTGCCCTTGGGGCATATGCCCCTCACCCCGGGATCCAGGGTCCGATACCATGACTTTTTCAGTCGTGGCATTCCCGGGAGGCCCTAAGACCCGCGGACAGGCCTCTCGGCCAATCCGGCGCGGAGCCAAACCCACTCCCCCGCCGTCCCATCAAATATTCTGTGGGACGGGAGCCTCTTAAGGCTCGTTAGAGGGGTGGGTGGCGAAGTCGTTGTCAACTTCGGGCATTTAGCCGTGTCTTCAGCCACCCTCTCCGCGTGAGGGATATATGGCTTGGGCGTACGGCCTCAGCCCGGCGGTGGAGCCCTTACACACAGGCGTAGAGGCTAACTGTAACCAACCGGGTTGCCAGGACTGGGAAACCCTATAAGGCTGCTTATAGCTAGCCCTATGGGGCCCCTGTCCGCGGTTAGGGAAGGTGTCCGTCCCACACAGCCTCCCTAGCTATCCCCGGCTGGGCGCCCCTACTCCTGCCGCGGAACCTATGCCTTGCCGGCTTCCCTGGGAGGCTGAATGTGACGGCTTTGCTGGGGAGCTTGCCGGCCGCCCCCCAGCCCAACCCACCACCTTGGGATAGCCGACCTCGGGCGTGGGCACGCCCTCATCGAAGCTCAGCCTCCCAGACAACCATCAACCCCAACACCTTATTCAGGGGCCAGGGTTAAGGGCTGTCTAATCATGCCTACGACATGGAGGTATATAAACTGGTGCAACGATGCGTTGTCGTCGTCGCAAATCGTATTACCAGGTGTTGCAACTTTCGAACACCATGAAAGACTCATATATTTCGTCGCAAACCTTTATATTCTCTGTATTACCTTTCGTCGCAAGAGTGTTGCAACAATCGAACACCGTCGCAGCGTAATACACTTTGTCGCAAGGAATCAGCCGTAGGAGTGTAAAAACTGGATTCTTCTGAATAACACCATCGCTCTTAATCCATTGTTTGTTGTGGTTTTTTAAGGTCTTCCTGCTTACAAGCTTTAGATCACAATATGGTGGGCTGGGGAGGCTACTTATCCAGCATAAGCAGCAACCGGTATTACTGTGAATCGACAGAATTAACCAATAGACACTAACACAAAATGGATTAAGAGCGAACGGATTTATATAGCTGAAGACCTACCTTGGTAGCCTCGCGAGTCGAAATGAACAATATATGCGTTTACATTGTTCACATGTTTTGAGAGAAACGCCGGAAACCCATTTAAATGATGGGTTTGCTTATTTTCTGTGTTGAAACTCGCACCTGGCCCGGCGTCTAAAAATTTGGCTGAAAGCGTGGCGCACTTTACGCAGAAACCTTTGCTCAGGTTGGAGCACAAACTCTTCCCGGATGGTGAGTCATACATCAGGTTTGAAGACTCTGTGAAGGGGGAAGATGTTGTTATCATCCAAGGCCTTCACCCGCCGCAGGACAAACACCTGACGGAGCTTCTGCTGATGGCCGACCTCCTCAAAGAACTGGGGGCCTCAAAGGTTAGAGCCGTCATCCCCTACATGGCGTACGCAAGACAGGACAGGAGGTTTAGGGATGGGGAGGCCGTCAGCATACTGACTGTACTGAAAATGCTGAAGGCCGCAGGTGTGGATGAAGCACTTACAGTCAACATCCACTCCCCATGGGTGCTGGAAAACGCCCCTCTCAAGGTTGTAAACCTAGATGCAACAGGCCTTCTCGCGGTCTCCTTAACACAGCTGGTGGGGGGAAGACCCCTCGTCCTATCCCCGGGGAAAAAAGGTCTGGAGATGGCTTCAGCCACTGCCTCCATCTTGGATGCTGAGTACGGGGTTATCGAGTCTAGGCGTGACACTGTCACGGGCGAGGTCGCGGTTGAAATAGGTCTAGACCCCTCCGGACGCGATGTTGTGCTGGTGGACGATGTGGTGAGCACCGGCGGGACCATGGCCAAGTGTGTTGAACTCGTTAGGAGGAGGGGTGCGGGGAAGGTCGTGGTGGCATGCATCCACGGGCTTTTCATAGGCGATGCCGCCGAGAAAATACAGAGAGCCGGCGCCAGCATGATAGTGGCGACAGACACCATTCCAAACCCCTACGTCTTCGCCTCAGTAGCGGGCCTTATTTCATCCCACCTCACCTAGCGATGGTCAAAACCCTCTTCCTCCTCTCAGGCGAGAACCCAGACCTGTCATTTGCCGAGCTACGCCACATACTTGAGTTCACAGGCGGCTTCAAAGAGCCGGCGTTGGTTGAGAAGCGCATCGCTGTTGCAGACCTACCCATTAACCTGCATGAATACGTTGTTTTAAGGGCCGCCTACACAAAGCTTTCAGCCACCCTCCTCGGCTTGGGAGAAGTCTCAGAATTATTGAGCGGCTCTGTTATGCTTTACCCGGGATGGGAGACCCTAGTTCCCGCAGTGAAGAGTTTCTGCGTCGAGGTCTATGGCATAGCGGGGATGCCTTTCAGCTCCACAGAGCTGGAGAAAAAAATTGCGGAAACAATCCTCAGCTTGGACATAGGTCTTAGAGTGGATTTAGAGAATCCGGATGTCAAAATTGTCTGCATCGCTTCACCGAAAACTTATGCGGTCGGCGTTCTCACTGCCCTTAAGCCAAAAAAATACTTTACGGTGAGACGTGCTGGGCTAAAGCCCTTCAAAACCCCCTCCGCCCTACAGCCGAAGGTTGCGAGGTGTCTGGTAAATCTCGCCGTACAAAGTCTCGATTCCAGGGTTTTGGACCCCTTCGCCGGCTCGGGGGCCGTTGTGGTGGAGGCGGGACTCATGGGACACGAAGCAGTCGGAGTTGAGCTGAAGACCTGGATATGCGAGGGGATGCGGCGGAACACCTCATACTACTGTCCGGGTACATACCACACGGTACAAGGGGACGCCCTCACCCCGCCCTTCACAAAGGCCTTCGACGCCGTTGCCACAGACCCGCCCTACGGAAGGTCAACAACCCTTTCCGGGCGCGGGTTTGAAAAGCTGCTACAGGATTTCTTCAAAAACATAACTGCAATCCTCAAACCCAGAGCCAGGATGGTCTTAACAATCCCGCGTGAAACCTTTGAAGCCCTTCAAACATGCCTTGAGAGCTTTAAGGTGCTCGAGTACTACGACCTCTACGTACATAAAAGCTTGACAAGACGGCTTGTGGTGTTGACATATGTCTGAGATGAGGATTACATTCCTTGGGACCGGTGGGGGTATGCCGTCGAAGAAACGGAACCTGCCCGCAATAGCTCTGCGGACCTCAAACGCGCTAACCATCCTCGACTGTGGTGAAGGGACGCAGCGCCAGATGATATATGCGGGCCTCGGTATGAAGCAGGAAATCCATATCTTTGTCACACACCTACACGGGGACCATGTGCTCGGCATACCCGGACTCCTCTTCACGCTCTCAATGAATATGCGTAAAAACGACGTCTTCGTCCACGGGCCGGAAGGGATTTCAGATTTTCTCAATGCCGTGTTGAGGCCGCAGCTTGGTGTCCTCGGCTTTCGAGTCGTAGTTGATGAGATTGGGCCCGGCGACAGGGTCCGCGTGGGCAACCTAACCGTGGAAGCGTTTAAAACAGACCACACACATAACAGCCAAGGATACGTGATTGAGGAAGACCCTAGGCCTGGAAGGATGCGTGAAGACTATCTAGAAAAACTGGGTGTGCCGCGCGGGCCGCTGTGGGGTATGCTCCAGCGGGGAAAGCCCATCGAGTTTGCTGGGAGAAAGATAACCCCCGAGGAGGCGGTGGGGCCGCCGAAACCAGGGAGGAAGGTTGTCTACACGGGTGACACGAGGCCTTCGGAGACAATTTTAGAGGCTGCTGAGGGGGCTGACGTCCTGATACACGACGCGACGTTTGACTCGAGGTTGGCGGACAAGGCCTTGGAGGAAAAGCATTCGACAGCACTTGAAGCGGCTAAGACCGCCGCAGCCGCCCAAGTCCGAAGGCTCTACCTATTCCACATAAGCCCAAGGTATGAAGACACATCAATCCTGCTGAACGAGGCACGGAAAGTCTTTCCAGAGTCCTACGTAGCCGAAGACCTCGAATCCTACGCAGTGCCCTTCCGTTAGTACTCCGTTAACCACTCAACAAACTTCTTCGGGTCGTCAGTTTTTACAACTACCTTTATCGGTCCGAGTGCAACCGTCTCACCTTCCTCAAAGAAGGAGACCTTACCGACGTATGCTGCCTGTTTGTTAAGGTAGAAGACGACCGTGTCGTCTTTGACGCCTTTCATCAACAACGCCCTTGCAGCGGCCCTTATCCTTCTGGACCTGATAAGCATTCTCAGCTTCTCAAACCCTTCCAGAGAGTTAACAAAGGCCCTTAAGCACTTATCTGCGTGCTCTATCTTTGCTTGCGGGAAAATGTTAAGGACAGCCCTCTCTACCCTGCCTGTATCCTCTGTAGGGTGGACATCCGACGATATCTCAGCCAATATATTCAAAGCATCGACTTCAACGACGACAGCGTCATCATCACGTTCAAGGTGTTTTCAAAAAGCTCTGTTTGGGTGACGCGCCCAATGATCTTCCCCTGCTCGACGACGAAAAGTCTCCTTATGTTCTTCTCAACCATCTTTGCCATGGCCTCGCCGAGTGATGCGTCAGGGCTTATGGTCTCAATCGGACTGGACATGATTTCGCCTACGGCCATGTTTAGAGAACCGCCCTTTGCAATACACCTCCTTATAATGTCTCTTTCTGTTACGACGCCGACGGGGAGGTTGTTGCGGGTTATGACGAGGGACCAGACCTCGTTGTCAAGCATCGCCTTGATTGCCTGCGCTATCGTCGCCTTTTCATCTAACTGAACGACCTTCTTATCCATAACATCACGAACCCTTAATGTTACAGGCATTTAGACCACAAATGTATGGTGCCTATTCTGTGATATAAGTATTCCATCTGGCTGTACACATTAATACCACATGTTCAGGTTTGTCTATGGTAATGTTTGACGGGGCATATGTTGCTGTTTGGGAGGGGGTGGACGGCTCCGGTAAGACTACTCTGATGGCTGAAACGGCTGGGAGGCTTCGGTCGATGGGCTACAGCGTCGAGTCCTACAAAACCCCCAGCAACACATCCACAGGGCTTTTCGCCAAGGATTACGGTAACAGAGAGGACACGGACCCCCTAACCCGGATGCTGGTCTTCCTCGCCAACACAGCCGACGACAGCAGAGTCATGAAAAAAATAATAAGAGAGAAAAAACCGCAGTTCATGTTCGTCGACAGATACTATGCCTGCTCAATTGTTTACGGCTTCGCCCTGCTGGCGAAACGTTTCTCAAAAAAATATGATAAGGAGAGCCTTCTCCAGTTTTTCAGACAGGTTGAAGACCTTGGCTCAGAGACATTTATCAAGCCAGACCTCACTGTAGTGGTTGACGTAGACCCGGAGACGAGGATGCAGCGGGCCTTGGGGAAGCAGGCTGGCTCCGACGCTGCCTTCGAAAGAGATGAGATGCTCCAAAACCTTGTCCGCCAATATTACGACTACTTGGTCAGTTATTTGGGTGACTATGCGTTAAAGGTCTTCAACGCCGACAATGCCCTTAAACAGCTCTCCAACAGCCTTGCGGAAGAACTGTTGAGGAGAAGGGGTAGAACACGTTGATTCAGAGGCTGTAAAACAGCTTGTTTAGAAATTAGCTTAAATGGAGGTTAAAATTGTAAATACATTTGAGGGCTATGGCTGTTATAGGGCTTTTTGAAGAGCTTACACATCTCAGCCGGTTCGAGCTCGGCGGCAAAGGTTATGGTCTTGTCCAGATGACCGCCGCAGGCCTCCCGGTACCGCCTGGAATAATAATACTCACCACCGCATGTAAGGAATACTATAGGTTAAACGGGAAGATACCTGACGGACTTTTTGAGGAGCTGGAAAAAAAGATCACGCAGCTTGAGAAAAAGACTGGTAAACGTTTCGGAGACCCTGCCAGACCTCTGCTCGTCGCGGTGAGGTCCGGGGCACCCTACTCCATGCCGGGGATGATGGACACAATCTTAAACCTTGGAATGAACGACGAAGTGGCCCGCGGGCTCGCAAAGCTCACAGGCGATGAGCGTTTCGCCTATGACGCCTACCGCCGCTTCATCCAGATGTTTGGAAGGATAGCTATGGGTGTTAAAGGGGACAGGTTTGAGAAGCTGCTTGAAGAGACAAAGGAGCGTCTGGGTGTGAAACATGATATCGAGATCCCAGCCTCTGAACTTAAAAAGCTGGTGGAGGAGTTTAAACAAGTGGTAAAAAAGGAGACAGGTAGAGAGCTGCCTCAAGACCCCTTCGAACAGCTCAAGATGGCCGTCGAGGCCGTGTTTAAGTCTTGGAATAACCCCAGAGCAAGGGAATATAGACGTTATTACAAAATACCCGACGATTTGGGCACCGCTGTCAACATACAGGTGATGGTTTTCGGCAACCTCGGGGAAAACTCAGGCTCAGGTGTAGGCTTCACGCGTAACCCCTCCACGGGGGAGAAGAAGCTGTACGGTGAATATCTCCCACGTTCACAGGGTGAGGACGTTGTTGCGGGCATTAGAACACCTTTACCGCTTGAGAAAATCGATCCAAAGATCTACAGACAGCTTGAAGAGATTGCGGCGAAGCTTGAACAACACTTTAAAGACATGCAGGACTTCGAATTCACCGTCGAAGAAGGCAAGCTCTACATGCTTCAGACACGCAACGGTAAAAGGACGGCTCAGGCAGCGGTTAAGATAGCTGTCGACATGGTTGAGGAGGGATTGATAACTGAGGCAGAGGCTCTGGCCAGAATAGACCCGCTTGAGCTCAACCAGCTACTGCACCGACGCCTCCACCCAGACTTTAAAGGGAAGCCGATAGCAAAAGGACTTAATGCCTCCCCAGGGGCTGCGTCTGGAATAGTGGTTTTCGACACCGAGGAGGCTGCTTTACGAGGGAGCAAGGGGGAAAAAGTTATCCTGGTTAGGCCTGAGACAACACCCGACGACATAAAAGGCATGATAGCCGCCCAGGGGGTTCTAACTTCGCGTGGTGGTATGACATCCCACGCCGCTGTCGTGGCCCGTGGAATGGGGAAACCCGCGGTTGTAGGATGTGAAAGCATAAGAATCTTCATGGATGAGGGTTACTTTAGAACCGCTGACGGGCTCATAGTAAGACACGGAGACGTTATCACAATCGACGGAGGCACGGGCCAAGTCTTCCTAGGGGAAGTTCCAACTGTTGAGCCGGAGATGACGGAGGAGCTCCGAAAGCTCCTTAAGCTTGCGGACAAATATAGGAGGTTGGGCGTCAGGGCCAACGCAGACACACCTGAGGCGGCCGCAAAGGCTAGAGAGTTCGGTGCGGAGGGCATAGGTTTGTGCAGGACCGAAAGGATGTTCAACGCCCCGAACCGTTTACCCATAGTCAGGGAAATGATCATGGCGGCGGATGAGGAGGGCCGGCGCCGAGCTCTTGAAAAACTCCTCCCCTTCCAGGTCGAGGACTTCAAAGAGATATTCCGGGTTATGGCGGGTCTTCCCGTAACCGTCAGGCTTCTCGACTTACCGCTCCACGAGTTCCTTCCCCCGGCTGAGAAGATATTGGCGGAGATGCTTGAGTTACGTAACAAGCCCGGCGCCGAAAAAGAGATGGCCGAGAAACAAACACTTCTGAGAAAGGTTCAGCAGCTACAGGAGCACAACCCGATGCTGGGACACAGGGGCTGCAGGCTAGCCATACGCTACCCAGAAATATACGAGATGCAGGTCAGAGCCATCCTGACGGCAGCCATAAACGTTAAGAGAATGTATGGAGAGACGGCGAAGATACAGATAATGCTTCCTCTGGTCAGCGATGTAAATGAGCTTGTTTATTTGAGGAAAGTGATTGATGATGCTGCTGAGAAGGTGTTCGAGGAGCTCGGTGAGAGGATTGAGTACAAGGTTGGTACGATGGTTGAGACCCCTAGGGCTGCTTTGACGGCCGCCAAGATAGCTGAAGTTGCTGAGTTCTTCTCGTTTGGGACAAACGACCTAACCCAGACCACTTTCGGCTTCAGCAGGGACGACGCCGAGGCCAAGTTCATGGCCGACTACCTTGAGAAGAAGATACTGCCCAAAAACCCGTTTGAGACCTTGGACACGGAGGGTGTGGGAAGGCTTGTAAAGATGGCAACGGCGGAAGGGAAGCAGGCCAACAGACATCTAGAGGTAGGTATTTGCGGGGAGCATGGAGGCGACCCGGAGAGCGTCAAGTTCTTCCACAAAGCCGGACTTGACTATGTGAGTGCATCACCCTACAGGGTTCCGTTGGCAAGGCTTGCGGCGGCCCAGGCAGCTCTAGAGGTGCTTGAGAAGATACCTGTAACGGCTTAGGGTTCCTGCATCTTTTCCAATCCGGACTCTAGCTGAGCTATCCGGTAGCGGGCCATATTGCCAAGCCCTGAACGGATGAGGTACCCCCGCTCAGCCAGCCTTGCGAGATACGTCGAAACAGTGCTCAACGGTATGTGCTCCCTATATTCGTGGCGGTATGCTTCAGAGACCTCGCGGGAGGAGAAGTAGGTGAAGGGGAAATGTCTCTCGATCAGGTCCATCAGCCTTGTGAGCTTGCTGCCTCTACCCTCTGCAGAGGACTCCGACGGGCCTCCAATAAGCTCGACAAAGTCCGCCAGCTGGTAGAGCTTCTCCCTGTTAAGACTGCCCTCAAACACAAGGGATATCTTATCCCCCTCCGCCGTCTCCACCTCAAACCTAACCCTCTTCCTCCTAGGTGTCAAGCCCGCGGCCAACGGGCCTGCTTGGGATGTTTTTATGCTTGTATGCAATATCCAATCAGGTCAAATACCTCTGGAATTTTAGGGTATTATCTGTAGAGGGCCTAAGCCTCTGAACCGGGGAGAATTGTTAAGAGTTATAGCAACGCGTAAACATGTGTTGACGGCATGGCTGAGACATCACCCGTGTTCAGGCTTAAGCTCCCATCAGCCGAGTATTTCTCCGCACTGGTTAAGGCGATTTCATCCGTGGTAGATGAGGGCTCGTTCACAGCAGACTCCGAGGGCTTAAAGCTAACAGGGATGGACCCCGCTCACGTAAGCTTGGTGAATTTTGTGTTAAACAAGGAAGCAGCCGAGGAATACGTCTGCGAAAAAACGGTGGAAATAAGGGTCAACATATCGGATCTGCTGAAGTTTCTGAAGAGGGCTGGCGACGAATCTCTCATGCTTGAATACGATGAGCAGAGCAGAAGGCTTAAGCTCGTCTTCACCAACCCCACCGCTAGGAAGGAGAGGGTTTTCACCCTCCCGACCCTTGAGTCATCCGCGGGGCCGACACCGGTTCCGAAGCTGACTTTTGAGGCCGGGTGCAGGGTCGCGACGCAGGCTTTCTATGAGGCCATCGAAGACGCTGCACTTGTCAGTGACTATACAAGGCTGACCATCTCACCGCAGGCAGTTATCCTGACAAGCAAGAGCGACGTCGGAACCCACCAAACTAAGCTGGAGAAGGACGGGAGCCTCGTCTACGAGATATCGGCAGACAAGGAGGTATCGGCGAGCTTCAGCCTCACATATCTTGACAAAATTGTCTCAGCAAGCAAGTCCATAAGCGACGAGACACGGCTCGACCTCTCCACAAATAAACCGGTCAAAATAACGATGCCAATAACGGCAGGTAAGCTCGAGTTCCTTATAGCCCCTAGGCTTGAATAGCTCGCATCAATAAATAGAGGCTGCGGGGGTGTTAAATTTAGGGGCCGTGGTCCAGCATGGTCTAAGATGCGCGGCTCGGGCCCGCGAGGTCCCCGGTTCAAATCCGGGCGGCCCCAATTTTGTGAAGCGTTAAAAACTTCTTTTGACGCCTGTTATATGTGCAGCTGCCGCGGCTTCCAAGGGATTTGAGGAGGGCGTTCAGGGACTTGTTTTTCGGCATGTTTTATTACGGCCTATACCAGCAGGTTCTACACACAAAGGTGAAGTATGAAAACATGTTCTACGCACTCCTGATAACAGAGTTTCTGGGTTTCCCGATGACGGGCAACTACTACACGCTCAGGCTACTACCATATGTCGCGATGGAGCTTGACAAATATAGGAAGCGGCTTTTACGTGAAACTGACCTTTTCGAGCTGCTACATGAGGGGCCTGGTGTCCATTAAGCTTTGAGTATGCGTCTCACGGCCTCGGCTAGGCTGGCTTCAGCCTTTTCAATATCTGGCTCTCCTTCGTATATTTTTCTACCGTTCAGAAGTATGGCATAGTTATGTTTTATCCCATGCCGGAGGGATTTGAGGAAGCCTTTAGGTGACAGTAGGTCAACCATCACGACCTCTGCGTTGACAGCCCTCCCCGCAACAACCCGCTTGACACAGTCTAGCAGCATAGCCGCCCGCAGATGGCTTTTAACCACGCTGTCTGGGTATTCAAGCGTCTGCGAAGATATTTCGCAGAACTCTGAGCCGGCGGTCATCATCTGGGACGAGATAAGGTTGAAGTGTGGGCAGTGACCCAGCTGGGTTGGGTAAAGATCTAAAACCTCAATCTTTAACGTGGTGATTTTATTATCACGCATTACCATATGCTTATGCTGGTCACCTATAAACTTTTTAAAAACGATTGGCATATTTTCCGAACCTAAGCCCCTGTGTAGGGTAACCGGGGGGTTGTGTTAGGCTTGCGTATTTGCCTAGTTTTGATTGCTAGGAGGCTAAAGCCTCAACCGCCTGTATGACTGCTTTTGTCGCCCGTGTAAGATTTCCACCCAGCTCGATGTATGCGTAGACATGAGGTAGCTCCGTTCTAACCGCGACCAGCTGTACCCCGGCGGACATCAACTCATCAATCAACTCTTTGTTTAGGGAAGGTGGCGGCCCGTCGCCGCATGCTAGGAAGCCGTGTATTTCACCCACCACAGCACCCCACCTGCTTGCATACCTTGAAGCATGTGAGCCGGCCCTGATTAACGCCATGTTTCTCATGGGCTTCTTATTCAAGGCACCTCTTAACATTATTAGGTCTTTTCTACCGGCCGCCCTTGAGGCCAGGTAGGTTAGCGGGTTGACCCTTGGAACAACCCCGGCCATCACGGAAAAGTTCTCGACGCTGCCTAGGTTTCTGCCTTTAAGAAGCGCCGCGGAGGATGTTTTTCTAACCGATATGAGCTGTCCGCCGTTTTTTTCGACAGCCTGCCTGACCTGCATAGCGGCCGCCTCAACCCTCCTCCTTCCCTCGATGTTACCAACGATGATGAAGGCCGTGAAAAGTATGACTAGGGCGAGAAAGAGCTGCGACTGCTCCATCAATGGCAGCTCGACTCACGCATCTTTTCCAGCACTTCCTCGGGGAGGTCGTGGGGTGAGGTTATGTTTATGTATATTCTCCTCCCCGTTATGTCGCACTCGGTTCTGAGTACAAGTTCCTTTACCTTTGTCTTCTTGAAGATGCCTCTGAGGTAGTTTCTCTGCGAGATATAGGCTGTGTGTCCTGCAAAGCTTGTAACCCTTTCCCCAGCCTCAACTGGCCTGTTGCGGGAGGCTTTCTTAACCTCTACTGTAAGCTCATAGGTGTCACCAGTCACCACGTTCACCATAAAATATGCAGCAAACCCCTCTAAAATCCAGCGCTTTCCGTTGACGATGCCCATGTAGTATATGTCAGGAGGTATTCTTGTCCTCTGAATAGCCCAGCCCTCGGGGAGCGTTAGTGTAAGGAAGTTGTATGTGCCGCTCAGAAGGCTTCCCGTGAAGAGCTCAAACTGCATGGCTGCGGCGGACCAGCCTAAGCTATTTTCGGCGTGTGTATGGTGGGCGGGGTGTATCCCCTGAGTTCTCCGACGACCGTTTTCACGCCGTCGAGGCCCCTAATCTCCGTCGGGAATGATCTGACGTAGCCCATGACCTTGTCGCCCATCTTTTCCATTATTATGTTTAGGTAGTGTTGCTGCTCCTCCATCTTGGACCTGAGGTATCCGGATGGGTCTGTTTCCACGTCCTTTGGGTCTATGATGTTGTTGACGAAGACTCCGCCGACAGGTATGTTGAACGACTCAACCATCTTGATGAACCTCAGCACCACCGATATTGGGAGTGATTCAGGCGTGGTTACGAAGTAGAAGCCGGTCTTGCCTGGGTTTGTTATCACATCCCTTGTCTTTGTGAACTTCTCATGGAGCGAGAGAAGGTCGGCTATCACGGGGTCTTTCTTAATCTCCTCCATGACCTTATCCTTCCTAAATGATAGGCTGAGCCTGTACTGCTGGGCCTCACGCCTGGACTGTATCATTCTGGCAAGCCATAGACCGTAGAGCTTGCTGAGACCTATTAGGCGTACCGCGTTGGCCACTGCCGCGGTGTCAAATACTATGAGGTCGTATTTGTCGCCCACCTCAAGTATCAGGTCCATAACCCTGTCGAACATGGAGGATTCGTGAAACGCTGGGTTCATCGTCGCAACCTCTATGAAGGGCTCGGGGTTTATCGGGACCTCAGCCCACTTGAAGAACTCCCTAAGCCGTGCAGACATCTTTGACTTATAATCCTTGACCAAGTCCTCTATCTCTACCTCTACCGCATCCAGGCCCGCTACACCTGTTACGGGCTTAATAACGCCCCCAGACATATCTTGGCCGAAGAGGCTTGTCAGCGAATGTACCGGATTAAGACTGGCCAGCAAAACCTTCCTACCCATAGAGGCCGCGTCATATGCCAATGCTGCCGCAACAACCGTCTTACCTACACCACCCTTTCCGCCGACGAAGACAAACCTGCGGTCTCCTACTAATGGCTTGTGCGTATCTACCACGCCGTTGTCACCCCATCAACCAAGTGTTTCGCAACCTCCTTTATCCCGTCGAGTCCTTTTGGCTCTTTCGGAAACATGGGTATTGCTGCGACGACTAGGTCGCCGAACTTTTCCCTGATAACTTTGAGAACCGACTGCTGTTGCCTGTACTTGTTGGCTATGTAGGGTGATGGGTTGTCAGCCATCTCGGCGGGGTATATCTTGTTGAGTATTATGCCGGCGGGTGTGACGCCTATAGCCTTGAATGCTTCTAGGGCTCTCTCCGTATCGTAGACGGACATCATCTCGGGGGTCATGACCATGAAGAAAGCCGACTTTCTGCTGTCCCTCATTATGTTTGTGAAAGTTGTTAGCTTGTCCCTTATATCCGAAAGCTCTCTTAAAATTTCATCCTCCTTACCCAGCTTCTCGCCCCTGAGCTTCCTCGCCACCTCATCGTATTCCTGAGCCATCTTACGTACCTCTGTGAGTTTTTCCACCCAGCTAGTTAAAACCTCAGCCATTGTCAACATCCTGACGCCGTGTCCGAAGGGCGGCATGTCAAAGACATAGAGGCTGTAGCCTCCTCCCGAGACGTAGTCAGCCATGGCGTCATAGGTGGCTGACTCATACATTGCAGGCTCTGCGACCGAGCTATCGATGTAAGCCTCGATTTCGGCCGGTATTTCATCCATTTTATACATCTCCTTAATCCTTGCTTTAACGTCCTTTATGTATGCGTTAATTTTTGCGTCGGCATCAATCTCGACGACGTGGAGGTTTTCCACAACCTCAACCTCACCCTTCCCGAAAATATCCCTCTCAAATATGTCGCTGAGGCTTGCCTGGGGGTCTGTGCTGAAGCAGAGGACCCTCCTCCCATTCTGGGCTGCGGCGTATGCGAGGGCTGCGCTGCACGTTGTCTTCCCCAGACCGCCCTTCCCGGCGAAGATAGCCATGGTTGGGCCTCCCTCCTTGAGAACTATGTCCCTCAAACCCCACGGCAAACCTCCTCACCCGTATACCACGTCGGTGAAGTCACGCTCCCTGTAGAACCTGTGCTTCCACGCCTTCACGTTTGGGACGGCGTATGGGAGGAGGCGGAGGGAGTAGTAGGGGGGTAGGATGGGGAAGCCCAGCATGTCACCCAGTATCATGAGGATGAACATGTGTTCGATGTACATCCTGGTTTTGAGGACTGCGGAAACCTGTCCATGGAGTGCGGCACCATAGGTTACCTCGGAGACCGCCCGCCTAAACGTTGAGAATAAGCCCTTCTTCACCATGCTTTACCCTTTATAGGGATTAGCTGTATAATAAATATATGGGGTTGCAGGCCGTTTCTAGGCCTGCGTCTGCTGTATTTGGGCCGGCTGCCTCAGCTGGCGTGTGAAGGCTCTGAGGAAGTATATTGCCATCAGGAGGCCTATGATGAACATTATTGCGCCCATGACTGTTGAGAAGGCGTTCACCCCCGCGACTGCCGCCGGACCTCCGAGATTAAGCAGCGGCCCCTGCTGGGCGAAGAATGGAACGAGCCGGCCCTCAACTGTCCTAACGGGTGTTAGAGTAGCTGTTGCAAAGACGTTTGTCTGCCATGCTATTGCGGCTAGCGTTGTAACCATCATGAAGACACCGGGGATGGTTGTGTACCAGTGGAATTTCCTCTGGGTGGCCAGGAATAGGCCGACTATCAATAGGGCGAACCCTGCCAGCAGCTGGTTTGTCCCGCCGAAGTAGAGCCATATGTTTATCCACGAGCCGGTCAGGACGAAGGCGATTGGTAGTAGGAAGCCGAGCACTGTTGCCACGTATCTGTTTCCAAGTATTGCGAGGGATGTTCCTGAGAATATTTCAGCCATTGTAACCCTCCAGAACCTTCCGAGTATCGTGAGTATTGTCACGGCCATGCCCACCATGTAGCTGGCGAAAAATATGCTCAACACAGGTGCGGTGGCTGGCCCGCCGAAGACAGGCCCGGTTAGAGTTACGGCTCCTTTAACGAAGTTCGGTGGAGAGGTCGCGGTTCCGGGGGCGAGCATTATCCATGCAGCTAGGGCCGTCAACCCGACGAGGTTCTCGCTCAGCATTGCGCCTGCACCTACAGGTCTCACATCAGTCTCGACGTCGATCTGCTTGCTTGTTAGACCCGTACTGACGAGGCTGTGCCATCCCGATATGGCTCCACAGGCTATGCTGACAAACAGGGCTGGCCAGAGCGGGCCGGTGGCGAAGGGACCAAAGAACGATGTGAAGGCAGGGACCTGTATTTTGACACCTGTCCCTACTGATGCCAGCGCACCCACCGCCAGCATAATGACGGCTGGAAACAGAGTGAAGTAGGCTATGTAGTTCATTGGGGTTATCAGACGTGGCATCGGCAGCAATGCGCCGGCTATCAGCAATATAATAAGCGGTAAGAACCACCATGTGTACGGGGCTGGACCTAGGGCGCCGGGTGGGGGCCAGTTGAAAACCGCTCCAACGGCTACGCCTATTGCGAGTAGGACTACTGCTATCAACGTCACTTGGCCTACCGGCATCTTGCGTGTGAAGAGCAGGTGGCCTGTGAGGAGGGCGGCGAGTACAAGCACGAGCAATGACCAGAATGAGCCTGCGAATGCGTCGAAGACTGTTGCGACGACGAAGAGGAAGGCGGCGTTTATCAGCAGAAGATAGAAGACCAGGAACCCGAGCAAAAGCCTTCGGGGCGTCGGTCCGAGTAGCTCGTAGGCCATTGGCCCAAAGGACCTACCCTCCTTTCTGACGGAAAGGAAGATGGCGCTGTAGTCCTGTACCCAGCCGATGAATATTGAGGCGAATACAATCCAGAGGAAGGCTGGGAGCCAGCCGAATGTCAGGGCTATTCCCGGCCCAAGTATGGGCCCTAGCGCTGCTATGCTGTTCCACTGGAAACCGTAGAGGACGAACCTGCTGACGGGGAAGAACTCGACGCCGTCCATGTACATGTGGGCGGGGGTGGGCTTTTTGGGGTCGGGGCTCCAGACACGCCTGTCGACAGCACGTGTGTAGAGGAAGTATGTCGCCAAGAATACCAGAATACCTATGGCGGTAATTTCGAAAGGTGTTTCAAACGCCATGCTCGATTTAATTCGAACTTAGAATATATATAAACTTTTTTAGAATAAAACGTAACGCTTAAATCAGGTAGGTGTCACCCCGTTCCACTACCCTTTCCAGCCCCGTGCTTTTAACAACTTCATGGATGTCCACGGGGTTCTTGTTCTTCGAAGATTCAAGTATGCATTCCGCGAGCAGCGTAGCCCTCAGCCCGTCGTATGCGTCTACAATAGGTTTGATGCCCTTCTCAACACATTGCGTGAAATGCTCCAGCTCAAGCCTTAGCGGTTCGGCGTACTTTATGTTTGGGACTATGGTCTGCTCGGCTTTCTCCACCACGACCTCCTGCTCAATGAATTTTACCGTGATGACGCCCTTCTCACCGGTAACATGCATCTCCCTCTTCTTCCGGGGGGTGAGCCAGTTGGCTTCTATGAGCGCGCTCCTGCCGTCCCCGAATGAGAAGAAAATCTGCGCATGGTCTTCCTGGCTGTGGCGTAGCCTCCCACACATGGCGTAAACCTTTGCTGGAAGCTGTCCGAATATCCAGTTAGCGAGGTCGATGTCATGTATCGCGGTATCCTTCACAACACCTGTGTCCCCAATCCTCTCCGGCCACCAGCCGATTCTCCTGCTGTAGAAGAGCAGAACCTCACCTATGTCCCCTGTCTCGATGGTTTTGACCGCGTGCTGGACGGCTGGGTTGAACCTCTCTATGAACCCCACCATCACCTGTGCTTCAGCCTTGTGCATCCGGTCTATGATGGCAACAGCCTCGCTGACTGTTGAGGCCATGGGCTTCTCTATCAGGAGGTCGCAGCCGTGGTCTAGGCAGGCCATCGCTATGGCTGCATGGGTCGTGGAGGGGGTGCAGACAGTAACCGCGTCAGGCTTTGTTCTGTCCAGCATCTCCTTAAAGTCTTTGAAGTAGTGTTGGAGGCCGTATTTTTTCGCAGCCTTCTCTGCACGGCTTACGTCGATATCGCAGACCCCTACAAGCTCAACTGACCCTATATCCCTCAAAACCCTTAGGTGGTTGGAGCCCCAGAAACCCGCACCCACAACGGCGACCTTTATCAAAATACCTCACCTATACAGTGGGATATACCATATCTTTTCGCATGCTCTCTCCAAGTCAGCCATCAAATAAATTTCGTTTGAAGCCAGTACGGCGGCCTTAACCGTTTCCAGCCCTTTTGCCTTGAGACGGGCCACATCAACATATGTGGTTTTAATCCTCGCCCTGCTGAGTGAGGCTGCTATCTTCCTTGCGTATGACTCGTCGGCTGAAACAATCGCTACCTTCACCTGCCTGCGGCTCAAACGCGCCATCTCCTTTATCTCCTTCAAAACCCCTTGCTCAATCCTTTCAACCGATTTCTGTAAAGAAGACAGTACATAGGCGTACAGTTTGGGCAAGCCTTCGTCAACGCGCTCAAGCCTGGAGAGGTATTTCAACACATCCAAGCACTCCCCACGGATAAAGAGGCCGTCAAACACAAGCTCATTAGTGAGATTTGTCTTGAACAACTTGTTATTGTGGGCTGCTGCGGCCCTGTGGAATGCCTCCGACACAGTAAGTAGGATAGATGCTTGCTCCGCCTGCTCCAAGTCCTTGAAGGGATGTGGCGGAAGCTTCGAGAAGGTTTTTGGAGCTGCATCGCCACTTGTCCACGAAGGAGGCCTCCCTAGGGTTACATTGGGTGCCCCCAGAAAGCTTTTAGCAAATCCGGGGGCTCGATATCTCCCGGTGAAAAGCTCCATCAGCTTCAAAGCCTCGCCCGGCTTGGTTATTCCCGCTATGACTAGGTGTGAAATTTTTCCGGTTTTGTCCGCCAGCTCTCTGATAAGGTTTTCAGCGTCCACAAATCGGTTGTCCCCCTCCTTCATAGTGTTGACGTAGACCCATAACTCGTCAACATCCATCGCGGGTGTGTCAAGTTTTTGCAGATGTCCTGAGGCGAGAAGCCTGATATGCTCGCTCCTTGTCACAGGATAGTGTGTTTTCCCTTCGTGCTTTTCTATGAGGTTTGATATGTGGGGGTTGGGTGAGTAGAAGCCGACCCTGAAGCCTGCGGCCGAAAGCCTTAGTGCTATAGGTATAGCGGCCTCGTCTGCTCCAGCGACCACGACCTCCAACCCTACCGCCTCCGAGCCAAAACCCTGTACAGCCAGAGCTCTGCAATCATGTGCCAGACATAAACCCACACACCAAAGACAGCCAATCCAAGAACGACCCGGGCTGTGGAGGCTGCGGCAGATGGTACCTCATTGTTTATGACTGGCAGCACAAGGAAGCTTATTGCGGCTGAGGCTGTAAGGAAAAGCGCCCAGACTATCGTAACAAGAACCATGAGGTGGAATGTTGTCCTCCTCATAACGTGATCCCCCTGATGAAGAGGAAATAGGTCACGAGAGAAAGTATTGATGAGTAGGTGCTGAGCACAAGCATACCGTTCACTGCCGCTCTCTCTGAAACACCTTCAACTGAGAACATGCGGAGAAGGGTTAGCGGTGCTTCTTTTTCAAGATTTGCCCTAAGTACCCCGCCCTCCACTATGACGGGCCTTACTGAAGCCGTCTTGGCGCTCTTGAGGCCGCGCAATGAGTAGATTATGTGGAACTCATTCATTATCTGGGGCATCATGGCCACTATTGCGACTACCTCCATTCTACCCACTATGGCGACGTATGTTATGGCGGCTCCGACAAATAGGCTGCCCACATTGCCTGCAAAAACTTTCGCCGGATATTTGTTCTGTGTAAGGAAGACGGCTAGCGAGGCGGCCAGCACAAGAGCAACGCCTAACACCTGGAGCCTGCCCTCAATGTATGCTACTGTGGCCAGTGCAAGGAGTGGTGGGATGCTGCTGTAGGCCATCGAGCCGTTGAGCACGTCTATGCTGTTCACCGCGTTGCATAAAACCGCAAACCCCGCCAGCACAAGCAGGGGGTAAACTATTGTAAGCCTTGCGGGCCCTACGAAGGGTATATGCGGGTTTGGTGTGTATATGCCTGCGGCGACGATGGGTATTCCGGCTAGGGCTAGAAGGCCGGGTTTTAGTACTGGGTTAAGCTCCCTGAAGTCCTCCAGCAGCCCTATGGCGGCTGCCGTTAAAACACACCCGAGCAACGCAGCTGCAATCCTCATGTCCTGTGGCCACTGCATGACGGCCACAAACCCAGCAGCTGACCCAGCCACCACAGCCAAACCCCCGAGCTTAGGGACTGGATATGGTACAGCTTTGTGAACATCCAAACCAACACATCCCAGACGCATGGATATCAGCTTGCTGACGGGGAGCAGGGCCGCCGTCAAGGCAGCCCCTGTCGCGATGCCTACAGCCACAGCCGGTAAGCTGGTCATCAGCACACACTTAACCAGCGCTGTTTTAGGTTTTCCGCCGCTCTAGAAAATTAAATACCACTCTAAGGATTGGAAGCCAGCCTCATGAAGCGGGTCTGGCTGGACATCCTTACTCCCAAACAGTTTTGGTACTTCCGCTCCGTGGCTGGGTTCTTACGCGATAGAGGTGTCGAACTATTCGTTACTTCGAGGAGCTATGAGCAGGTTCTTCCTCTTCTCGATAACTTTGGATACTGTAAGGTTGTAGTGGTAGGTGAGTTCGGCGGGGCGGGGCTTCGTGGGAAGCTGTTAAAGAGCGTCGAGAGAACGGCTGAGCTGCTGAAGGTTGTCGGGGACTTTGACTGCGCGGTGTCAAGCGGCTCACCTGAAGCGGCACGAATAGCCTATGGAGTTGGTGTCCCCCATATACTGGCATCCGACACACCTCACTCACCGGTAAACAAGCTCACAGCACCTCTTTCCTCCAGCGTCTTAACACCATGGGTAATAAATAAGAGAGAGTGGACAGTCCACGGAGTTCCTCCGTCAAAAATCACTCACTACAGAGGACTTGACCCCGCGGCCTGGCTTAAAAACTTCACCCCAGAAATCAGCGTGCCTAGAGGTATGGGGCTTGAACCCGGCGGCTACGTCCTTGTCCGCTCCCCCGAGTACAAGGCCTCATACCTACGTGGTTCTGGATGGGGTTTGGACGATTTTTACAGGTTTGTTGTAAAGCTGTCGGAGAAGATGGGTAGGTACAGGGTTGTTCTTTTGGCAAGGTATGGTGATGAGGCCATGGTTTTTGAGGACGTGAAAAGAGAAAACCTAACCGTGGTTGAAAGGCCTGTAACGGACCTAAGCTTACTATATTATTCCGCTATGTTTGTGGGGGGTGGGGGGACGATGACTCAGGAGGCGGCTCTGATGGGTGTTCCAACTGTTTCGATTTACCCTGGAAGACTCCCGACGGTCCTACGGTATCTGGCGGAGAAAAAACTTGTCAAGCACCTGAAATCACGTGAAAACCTAGTAGACAGGGTTATGGGCATCGCCGACAGGTTGGATAGAATTAGAGATTTCACTGTCTCAAGAGCTAGGAGGCTGCTGGACAGAATGGAGAACCCAGCCCAGCGTGTGGCCGAAGCAGTCTTGAAAACTATCGCGTAAGCTCGTCGAGCACCTCATAGGCTTGGTCTGCAAGCTTCAGGCATTCACGCCGGTATTCCCCGTAAAGCTTTCTGTAAACCGATTTAGGTAGACGTCCTGCTTTAAAGTCCTCTGCCGAGCGTGCAAGGGCTTGGGCTGTCGCGTTAAGCTCTGTCAGAACCCTCTCAAGGTTGTTTAGACGGCCTACTTGCTCAGGCAGTCTGTAAAGACGTTTTGCCTCAGCCAAAGCATCTCTCGCATCTTTCAACTGCTCATCCACAGGCTTAACCGGCCTCCCAGGCTTATCAACAGACGCATACGCGTCAATGTTTCCGACAACGTCTGTGAGGAGCTTTTCAACCGCCTGCCTCAGCCTCTGCATCTGCTGCTTGTCAGCCTCAGGTCGTCCAATCTTTCGAGGCCTAACCACAACCGCGTTGACCGCCGCCACAGCCACTATTGCGGCCAAAAGTATTAGAGGTATGGGCGCAGTTGCTGCAGCCGTGAAACCAACCCAGACCGCTTCACGTCCCGTGGGGTATATGTTTGTGTACCGGAAAGTAACCTGTCTTCTGCCGTTCTCCAATAACTTCAGGGACCATGGCTCCTGTTTGTAGTTGAGCTCTGAGACTGGAGGGGTGGACACTGTAATTAGGTATTCGGCTACTGTTGTGTTAACTAGTCGTGGAAGCTTGACGGAGAAGCCGTCTCCGTTTTTTACGGCGGCCGCCTTATCTCTGTAAACTAGCTTAATCTCTACCCTTCTACCGGAGGACAGCGTTTCGGGAAGGTTAAGAGAGAGGATGCCTTTTTCGCTGTCCCATGTCTGCCCAAGTTTGAAAAGACCACTGCTGGCTGACATGACCTCCACATCCTTCCCCAGTATTAGGTCGACTGAGCTGACGGGTTTTCCCCCCTCGTTCTGGTACAGTATTCTGGCGGTTACGACGTAGTTTTGAAGGTCTACCTCCACGTCGGCCTTGACAACGACCGCGATAGTGAGGTCGGGGTTTTCGATGAAGGCTGTCAACGTTTTGAATTCCCCTTTGTCAATGTTGTCCAATCTCCCCTCCGCCCTCCTCTTATCTGAGGATATCTCCAGATCTACGCCTCTCACAGAAGTTATGGATGGATTTTCGTCTGAGGTCAGAGTGATTTGGACCGTCTCTATTTTCTGGTTCAGTATTGGGTTTGAGGGTAGAACGAGCTGGTACCGGTTCTCACCTAAATCTGTCAGAAGTTTTCTCCAAACAGTTACGACAGAAACCTCCCCAGACGGCCAACCATCTCTCGGCGATGCGTAAAGCCACAGCAGCCCGCCTTCAACCCTTTTCTCAAGAACAGCGTCAGCCCCCAGGAAATAGTAGCCTGCAAGGTTATCCTGCATGTCTAGCGGGAATCCTAACGCTATCTGCGAGGTCTGGGACGGAGCAGGCAAGGTGTCTGTAACAAAGACTAGACCGCCATCGGCTACGTGTATGTGTCTCCTGACCTGCGTGTCCGCCTGTATTGGGACTAGTGCCAAGACCATGGCCGTTAGCAAAAATAGGACTACCTTCTTCAAACCCCGTCTCACTACCGTTGTGAGCGGCTGTATTAAAGGGATACATTTTGGCGGCTAACCACCCCGGCTAGGTGCAAAATATATGTTGAGGTATGCTGGTTTTTCTCAGGGCCCGTAGCCCAGAATGGATAGGGCGGCGGCCTCCTAAGCCGTAGGTCGTGGGTTCAAGTCCCACCGGGCCCGCTTCGTTTTGGAGATGGATTTACAATCCAAGGTGTCCACATCCCTTGGAGCGCCTTTGACCTGTTGAGGGCCTTTATAACGAGGAAGGAGGGGACTGTGCTGAATACGATGTGTAGGATGTTGAAGATTGCTGTGAATGTGAGGACGAGGAAGAGGCCCTGGATGTCGGGGGAGAGCTTTGTTCCGGTGAAGGCTGAGAGCGCCATGGTCGCGAAGCTAAGAAAGTCGGGGAACATGACGACGAGTACAACGTAGTTTGCCGCGGTCGTGACCAAGACCCTTAGAACTGTCGCCAACACAGCACCCGAGACAACCACTGACGTCGGGCCCCTCGAGGAGACAAGCTTCCCCGCGAAGTAGAAGCCGAGAAGCGAGGGCGCCACAGCCAGAAACTTCAGCGTCGGCCCTATGGGCGTAAACTCACCCACCGCCAGCAAGGCGAGGTAGTATACGAATGTGGAAAGCATCCCCACCACGGGCCCGAATGCGAGGACGGCTGTGAAGACCGGTATTTCGGCGGGGTCGAATCTGAGATACGGTATTGGTGGGAAGGGAAAGCTGACGGGGAGAACGGTTAGGAGGAGGGCTAGAGCAGCCATAATTACCCCAGCGGTTATTTTCCTAGTCTTCATATCTGTGTAAGAAAGGTTAAAGTTTTGTTAATATTAACTTTGAGTAGCTACGCAATTGCTTTATATTTGTTGAAAAGGCATGACTCATTTCAGCTTAAATAGAGTTTCAAACATAGGTGGGTGAATATGCCGCAAAAAGTTTCGGAAGTAATGACGGCCGACTTTCCTACGGTCTTAGAAGACGATCCTTTGACAAAGGTTTTGGGGTTTTTCGCGGATAAAGGGGTTGATGTTGTTGTGGTTGTTTCACGGGATTCGGGCCGCGTCATTGGTGTTGTGACTAAGAGGTCGGTACTCAAACCAAATATTAACCCGTCACAGGTCAGCGCCAAGAGCCTCGCGGTAAAGACGCAGAAGATAAGCCCAGACGACCCGCTTGAGAAAGCGGCGGCAGCCATGCTCGAGAAGAACATCAAAGCCCTACCCGTTCTGGAGAACGGTAAGCCCATAGCAATTGTTAAGGCAGTTGATGTTGTGCTTGGCGCCCGCGGAATGCTGAAAGACGTCTTGGTTAATGATGTGATGACAAAGCAGGTAATTACAGTCGATGCAGAAGAAACGATAGGGAAGGCCGTTGCCTTGATGCGTGACGAGGGTGTTTCCAGACTGCCTGTTTTAAACAGAGGGCTGCTGGCAGGCATCGTTACTGTGACGGATATAGCTGAGAAGGTTCTCAAGCCGCGTATGAAATCTTCCTGGGGAGATGTAGCCGGTGAGAAGGTGCGTACGCTCAGCAACCCGGTTAAAAGCATTATGACAAGAGATGTGGTTACCGCCTCGCCGGGCGAGAAGCTGGTTGATGCGGTTGAAAGAATGAAGCAGTATGGTTTTTCATGTCTCGTTGTCGCTGAACGTAAAAGGGTTGTCGGTATAATTACGTTGATGGATGCCTTGGGGCCGTTGGCTAAGAGAGGTGTAGGGGAGAGGGCTGGCATAGCGGTTGAGGTCAGCTACAAGTTGGACCGAGTTGACGTAGATGATAAGGAACGGGTGTTAGAGACGGCGAATAGGTTTGTCCAACGCTTCCGGAAGGCTTTAGGCCAAGGCGTGCTAAGCCTCTATTTCAAGGAGCACAAGGAGAAACACGGTGACCTACGGCTGATACACTGCAGGGCACGTCTTAACTCCGACAGATACCAGTTCGTCGGCGTCGGCGAGGCATGGAGGCCGGACCTAGCTGCACGTACCGCGTTGAAAATAATCGAGAGGAAACTTATAGTCCAGAAAGAGCTTGCGGCGAAGTATCCCTTTGGCAGAGAGTTTCTAGAAAGCTTGGAGGAATACTACTAAACGACTCCGCGTTCTTTCATCATCTTGACGTATTCCTCCGCCTCCATCTCTATGGAAATGGGGCCGACGTATCCGCAGTTGCTGCATACGTAGAGCTTTCCAAGATATCCGCCCATGTAGAGGTTGAGGGATGGCTTGCTGCATACAGGGCATATCTGAATTGTTCTACCCATCGACCTTTACACGGCTCTGGTGGGCCAGTATGCTTATTCGCGCAGCAAGATTACCTGCCAGTTGCTGAAAAGCCTCCGAGGCAGGGGAAGCAGGGTTTGAAACTATGATGGGTAAACCCCTGTCATGTTGCTGACTTACCTCAGGAACAAGAGGTATACGTCCTAAAATCGGGGCATCCAGTTCTCTAGACATCAATTCAAGAGATGAGTCGCCGAAGATGTTTGTATGCTCCCCGCAGTGTGGGCAGACAAAGTAGCTCATGTTCTCCACTAAACCGATGATGTTTATGCCCAGCCTTCTAAACATCTGTAATGCTTTCGCGGCAATAACCGCAGCGGCCTGCTGCGGTGAAGAAACTATAACAACACCTGTCAACGGAATTGTCTGTGCAAGAGTTAGGGACGCGTCCCCTGTACCTGGTGGGAGGTCCACAATCAGGTAATCAAGCTCACCCCACTCCGTATCGGTGAGCAGCTGTTTGACCGCGCTGGCGACAAGGGGGCCCCTCCAGATCACCGCCGTGCTGTCTTCTACAAAGAGACCGATGGACATCACCTTAATTCCGAGAAGTGTGCGTGCTGGCTCGACTCTGTTCTGCCCTACAAGCCTTGGGGGAGCCTGTACGTGCATGAACTTTGGTATGGTTGGGCCGTATATGTCTGCATCAACCAACCCAACCTTTGCTCCCTTGAGGGCGAGGGCTGCAGCTAGGTTAATCGCCACAGTAGTCTTCCCTACACCTCCTTTACCGCTCGCCACCGCCACCACGTTCTTTACATTTGAGAAACCCTGAAGAGTTAGGGGCCTGGCTGACCACACCCTAGCCGTAACTTTCATATCTAAATCGGTTACACCCGGTATTGAGGAGACCGCGTTTCTAGCCATCTGCTCGATGTCCCTGTTGTAGGGGCATGCGGGTGTTGTAAGCTCGAGGGTGAAGCTTACTCGCCCCCCCTCAACTTTCAAATCCTTAACCATCCCGAGGCTCACTATATCCGTTTTAAGGTCAGGGTCCAACACTTTCCTTAAAGCAGCCAACACCTTCGACTCGTCAATCAACTCATCCATTTCCACGCTACATATTATTTATGTGTATCCCATGTTAACAGTAAGCTTCCAGACAGGGTCGTCGACGTGATGCAGTGTCTTCACAACCCTGCCCTTGCCCATTGTCCGCGCCTCCTCCGAGCTTGTCAAAGCCACGCCCACAGCCAATGGCTTCGAGTATACATCATCTCTGACAACGACCGCCTGTTCTTTGTTAAAAACATCCATCCTCGTTATTCCAGGCCTCATAACGTCCGCGCCCGATGCAATCCTCGGCACAGCACCTCTGTCCACCCAAACTGAAGGCAGTGTCGTCAGTATGTCGCTGTTGCTTAGCGCTGGCACTACGTATCTGTCTGCCTTGACGAAAACGTAGCCACTGAAAAAAATTGCCTCCACCTTTCCCAGCTCAACACATTCAACACCTTTCTTCACAAGCTTCTTCAGGTTGACACCGCGTAAGAATATCTCTACCCTTGGCAGGATTTCATCAACCTCACCACTCGAAAGACTACGCTTTCTCAACATTTTAGAGACTCAACACCCACATAAAAACCAAAATACGGGTAAACCCTCCACATATACATGCGGGGGTTGCCAAGCCTGGTCAACGGCGCAGGGCTTAGGACCCTGTCCCGAAGAGGATTATGGACAGAAGGGGTTCGTGGGTTCAAATCCCACCCCCCGCACGCAACTTGCGAGTAGGTGCTTGTTTGCTAAGGTTATGTTACCCGATTAGGCCGTAACCGCCGGTGACTGGGTCTTGGAAGAGGGGAACACGTGGTGGGTCGAAGGTGAAGTATGTGAAGGCAACGGCTAGTATGGCTATGGCGGTTAGGCCTAGATATGACGCGGTTTTGGGGAGGTTGTTTTTCTTAAGCAGCTTGATGGTTGACAGCTGACCCAAGACAACAGATAGGTAAAAGGTGAAGATGTCGAATGCGAGACTTCCCACACCGAACAGCTTCGAGGTGTAATACATCACGAGAATTACCGCGGGCATCACCAAGATTCCTACGGCCTTTGCGGCGAGGAAGGAGGAGGGCAGCCGCCGGAAGTAAACCGTCTGTATCAACGTAAACCCGGCCGCGGGCCAGAAAACAAGCTTGAGATGCTCCCACACACTTTCATTCACGGCTGAGAAGACCGCGACCAGAAGGTTTCGACCCGTAAGCTCGTAGGTGAAGTGGAGAGAAGTCCCCACAACCGCTATTACAAAAATCCCGAAAATTTCCCAACGCCTATAAGGGTTTTCCGCCATGTAGCTAGGTTGAACAGGGCGAGCTTTAGATGTTTGCGGATAACAACTTTTTTAGCCCTGGGAGGGCTTTGAACCCTCGACCTGCCGCTTACAAGGCGGCCGCTCTAACCGGGCTGAGCTACCAGGGCCCGCAGCCTAAACAGGTGAGAGGTTTATTTTTGTTTATCGTATGATAGGTATCCCGTCTCCGCCATCAGCTCCACAAGTTTCTTAACCTCTTGTTTATCCATGTTCAGAGTGTATGAGGCTGGCCTATATGGTGTTTTGACGACCCATCCGTGGCTTTCGAAGACCTTTATTATCCTAGCGACCTTCGCCCTCACCAACCCAGCTTCTTTTGCCAGCATGTAGGCTGTGAGCGGTTTAGTGGATGTTGCTAAAGTCTTAAAAACCCTGATGTGTGTGTAGTGGTTTAGAAGCTCTTCCAGGGGATGTTCGGGCCTCAAACGATTACGCCTTTTTTCAGATAGCTTTCGAGCTTGGCCGCAAGTCTTGCGCCGTCAACCGCAACCAGCCCCACGTTGCCTTTCCCATCCAGGGAAATAAGTCCCAGCTGCTTCATCTTTTTCAGCGTTTCAGACACCTCTACACGGCCAACCCCAAGCTCCTCACACACAGCTTCATACTCGGTCAGCAGCTCTTCCCGTGAAACGAGAGCCTTACCCGAAAAAGCAAGCGTCCTTGCGACAGCCAACAGCAGCGCCTTGGCATCCCTCTCAAGGAGTGAGAGGGCTTCAACCGGTACACCGGGGCCTGTTTCAGCCAGAACATACCTTACATCCTCGACGGTAAGCCTAGACCTGCCCCTAGCCTCGGCAAGGTTTCCCGAGTAGAGCAGGATGTCCAAAGCATATCTCACGTCTCCGCTGTAGGGTGGGCGTGATGTAAACTCCGCAACGTATTCAACGACCTCTTCTGGGACAGAGCCTCTGACAAAGGCCTCCCCAACCCTTTCAGCGATTATGTCGAACATCTGCTCCTTTGTATAGGGCTTTAATGTCACGGCGTTGACGCCCAAGCCGCTAAGCTCAGGCCTCTCCAGAAAACCACCGTACTCAGGGTCTCTTGTCACAAACAGGACGGCGGCTATGTTGATAGGTCTGAAGGCTGACACCTCATGCAGCCTTGTGAAGTCGTATATCACTGTGTCCCTGCCCCGGCTCTGTTTGACGTGATGGTCGGCCTCGTCGAAGGTCACCATAAGCCTCAACCCCTTTCTCGAGAGGTAGGTTAGGAGGTTGTCTAGGAGCTCCTCTGCAGAAAGGGAGGGGCTGTAGGCCTCCTCGGCCACGGACCTCACCATATACCTGTAAATGCTAACCCTGCCCCCGGAGAACCTGCGTAGGTTTACGTAGAGATGGCGTAGCCCGCTATATTGTTTTTCCAGCTCCGCTCCCAATAGAATGCAGAGAGTTGTCTTGCCGGCACCAACCCCGCCCACAACCTGCGCCTTCACCGGCCCAAGCCCCTCCGCATCCAGACCCGACTTAACCATTGACAACAATAGGCTTCTCTCGGCCTCTCTATGTAGAAGCCTCCGGGGAATGTATGACGGGGAGAGCTTAGACCTGTCTAGGAATACAGCCATCCTATCACGAGTTAAGTAGGCCGAGCTATATTGTTTACATCCGTTATCGGATAGCTAACGTTTTAGGACTACCCATTCCACCTCAGCATAGCAGGTTATCAAGTCTTCTAGGAGTTTCCCGCATCCCTCATTAGGCTCGTAGCCGAAGGGGACCCCTAAGACACACTCCGCAACTTGAGTATACCCTTAAAAGTTATGTGAACTATTCAGAAACTGTTGACTGACCCTATTCTCTGAGACCCGCTATTCTCAACGCCTGTTCCCTAGGTACGGCTGTCAATGTCTCGGTCGACAGGTAGTCTGAGAACTGGAGGACAAACCTCATGTATGTCTCTGGGTCGGGTGCCTCGGCGATAAGTAGACCGTCATACCTGCCGAATGTCCACAGCATCTCCCGGACCTTGACGCTCGGGTTTTCACGGATAATCCTGTCCGTCCTGTCTACATCTTCGCTGGTCAGCTTTTTCCTAAACCTGATCAGGGTTATGAAGTGCATGGGTTAAATGTTTTCAGCCCATACTTATCCGTTGCGGCCAAAACGTTGATAAACCCCTCCGGCCTAAAACACAGCATGCCGTACATAACGGGGGAGGAGAGGAGGGAGCTCGACCCGGCCATAGACATGCTTGTCGCGAAACTCCGCCAAGCACCCGTCGAAAAGGTTGACGGCCGCCTAAACTACGTCATATCAAGGCTCCTGGCACAGCTCTACCCGAAGGGCTACTTCCACTACAACAGGGCCATAGGGGTTCTCGCCTCAGCTATGCAGGAGTTCTACAGAAGACGGGTTGCCCCATACGAGGACGTGAAGATCTCGGAGAACGGCGATGTCTACTAACCTATAAATTCATGGGAGGTGCGGGTAGACCATGACTTCACACCAAGCAGTCGAACTGGACAAGGAGAGGCTTCTAGGCTTCCTCAGAAAGATGTTGGAGATAAGAATGTTTGAGGAGAGGGTGGAGGCTCTATACAGGGAAGGTAAGGTGGCGGGCCCCGCCCACCTCTACATCGGCCAGGAGGCCGTTGCAGTAGGGGTGCTGGAGGCTTTGAGGCCTGACGACGTTGTGCTCTCCACCTACAGAGGGCATGGCCATGCGCTGGCGAGGGGCGTCCCCATGGCAGCCGTCTTGGGCGAGATATTGGGCAAGGCAATAGGGACATGTAAGGGGTTGGGCGGCTCGATGCATGCACCCATCTCCGTCAGCCACAACATTCCCATGGCTACTGCGATTGTGGGGAGCGGCATCCCAATAGCCGTAGGTGTCGGCCTCGGACTCAAATACAGAGGTGGTGGCCGAATTGCGGCCGTCTTCTTCGGTGACGGCGCAGTCAACACAGGGGCCTTCCATGAGGGTTTGAACCTCGCAGCTGTCTGGGCTCTCCCAGTGCTGTTTGTCTGCGAGAACAACCTCTACGCCATGACGACGGCCATTTCAAGGACTTTCGCAGGACAGAGCATAGCCGCAAGAGCATCCTCGTACGGCATAAAAACCTACACCGCCATGGGGAACGACGTCGTAGAAGTCTATAAAACAGCTTCGGAGGCCGCGGAGTACATCAGGGCCGGCAAGGGCCCGGCCTTCATAGAGTGCAGGACATACAGACAGAGAGGGCATGGGGGTTATGACATGGGTGTGTGGTATAGGCCGGCGGAGGAAAGAGAGCTCTGGTTCTCCCGGGACCCAATAGACCTCATATTCAACAGGTTGAAGGAGCTGGGGTACGCGGACGAGGGTCTCCGGCACTCGCTCATAGAGGAGGTGAGCCACATGGTTGAGAAAGCGGTTGAGGAAGCCCTCAAGTCGCCTGTCACAGATTTCAAAACACTGTCGGAGCTCGTCTACGCCACAAAGGTGTGACCAAGATGGCTGTCAGGGAGCTGACGTATGTTGAGGCCTTGAACGAGGCTTTGAGGGAGGAGATGCGCCGTGACGACTCGGTTATTGTCTTCGGTGAGGAGGTAGCCCTCGCAGGCGGCGTCTACAAGGTCACCAAGGGTCTTCTGGAAGAGTTCGGCCCTGAACGGGTAAGGGATACACCTATCTCGGAGGTCGCGATCGTCGGGGCAGCCATTGGAGCGGCGCTTGTCGGCCTTAGACCTGTTGCCGAGATAATGTTTTTCGACTTCGCGGGCATAGCCTTCGACCAGATAGTTACTCACGCCTCGAAGATGCGTTTCACCAGCGGCGGGCAGGTGAAGCTGCCCCTGGTCATAAGGACGCAGTACAGCCTGGGCCGCTCTTACGGAAGCCAGCACACACAGTTCCTTGCAGCCAGCTTCATGCAGGCCCCGGGGCTCAAGATCGTCCTGCCTTCAACACCCTTTGACGCGAAGGGTTTGCTGAAGTCAGCGATAAGGGATGACGACCCAGTCCTCTTCATAGAGTCGGGGAGCCTATACGTCAACAAAAGCTACTACGGATACAGGGGCCCTGTCCCAGATGAGGAATACCTCATTCCGATAGGGAAGGCGGATGTCAAACGTGAGGGCACCGACGTAACCGTGGTAGCTCTCTCAAGAACCGTTTCGGAGGCCGTTGCCGCCGCAGACAGGCTTAGAGAGGATGGTGTAGGGGTTGAGGTGGTGGACCTGAGGACAATCCAGCCAATGGACTACGCCACTGTAGAGAAGTCTGTGAGGAAGACTAACAGACTCATAGTGGCTGAGGACAGTGTGAAGACGTGCGGTGTCTCGGCGGAGGTTGCAGCCTATATCGCCGAGTACGCGTTAGACGCCCTTGAGGCACCCATAGTCCGTCTTAACTCACCTCCCATGCCGACTCCGCAGTCTGCATCCCTCGAGAGAGAGTACATGGTCACATCCGACAAAATAGTCGAAGCTGTGAAGAAGCTGCTAAAATGAGGATTTCTCAATCTCCGCGATTGGCTCGCCCACCCTGACCTCCTCACCAACTTCATGGAGTATTCTTATAATTTTTCCGTTGACGTCGGAGGGTATTTCGACGGCGGCCTTCTCGGTCTCCACAACAACGACGACCTCGCCCCGGCGGACACTGTCCCCCTCCCGCTTAAGCCACTGAGCAATCTTCCCCGACTCCATCGCCACATCAACCCTCGGCAGAATAAGCCTGTACACATCGCCCATGAAAGAGCTTTGACAGCGGCATGATTTAACCTGTTTCTACTACTCTATGACGCAGTGCTCTCCGTCGAAAAATACGTTCTTGTATGGCACAAGTATCCAGCCCCTGTCAACTGTCATTCCGTCCTGTGGGGTTTGGAACCCAACCATCCCGTAGGAGCTAGTTTTTATAGACAGCTTCGGGGCGATAAACTCCTCCTCTAGGATGAAGCGGTTCTCGTTGAGAACCCCTAGGCCTACAAGCCAGCCCGGCGGCTCCTCCCCGTATGCCTTCCAGTAGCTTATCCTCGCAACCTTCGAGAGGGATTGGCGGTCTATCGGCGGTGTGACTATCTTGTCGTAGATGTACGTGGGCATCGTGTGAGGGACGCGGGACCAGCTTTTTAAGGTAATATCCCGGCTGGCTGTTCAAACCTCATGCACTTTGAAGTCGTTGTGGTGGGCGGGGGCTCCACAGGGACAGCGATAGCCTACTACTTGGCGAGGGAGGGGGCTGGTCGTGTCGCGCTTGTCGAGAAGGCTTATGCCGGCTGGGGGATGACGGGGAGGTCGACCGCCGTTGTCAGGCTTCACTACAGCACTAGGGAGGTTGCCTCCATGGCGCTACGTAGCTGGGAAGTCTTGAGGGATATGGAGAGGGTTGTGGGCGGGCCTTCGGGTTTTAGGGCCACGGGCTTCGTCATCTTAGCCGGCAGAGAAGATGCGGAGGGATTGCGTAGAAACGTTGAGATGCACAGGCAGTTGGGCATAGACTCGAGGCTTCTGAGCCCCGGGGAGCTGAAGGAGCTGGTTCCGCAGATAAACCCTGAGGGGTTGGAGCTTGCGGCCTACGAACCGGGGTCAGGGTTCGCGGACCCTGTGGCGACGGCCCAGTCCTTTGCTAAAGCAGCCCAGCAGATGGGATGTACTCTGATGGAAGGATGCGAAGTAAAGTCGGCAAGGTTTTCAAACAACCGTGTTGAGCGGCTTGAGACCTCTAGGGGGGTTTTGTCAGCGGACATTGTGGTCAACGCTTCCGGCGTTTGGTGTAACAGGTTTTTGGATATGCTGGGTATTGAGCTCCCAGTAAGGGTTGTGAAGGAGGAGATTGTCGTCTGGAAAAGGCCGGAGGACTTTAGCGGAGAACACCTAGTAGTAGGTGACCTACCTCTAAACTATTACATGCGGCCATTCGGGTTGACACAGAGCTACATGGGCAGCATTAACCCCGACATGTCGAGGCAAGAGAAATATCCCGAAGCCTTCAACCTAGAGGAGAGAGTCGGTGTTGAGACAGCCTACAGATACGGTGAGGCTGTTTCAACTAGGTTTCCCGCCATGGCCCACGCCTCGTTTGCAGGCGGGTGGGTGGGGCTCTACGACGTAACACCCGACTGGCATCCGATCATCGGCTTCTCGAGAAAGCTAACAAACCTTTTCAACGCCGTCGGCTTAAGCGGCCACGGCTTCAAACTCGCACCCGCAATCGGGATGCTCTCCGCCGAAATAATCCTCGGAAGAAAACCCACAAACATAGACCACAAATTTTTCAGCGAAACCCGCTTCGAAGAGAACAGGCTCATCGGACGCACATACCAATACGGCGTCATATCCTAAAAGAGGTTTAATTATTTAAGAAGGAACATAGCAAACAATCAATGGGCCCTGGTAGCTCAGCCTGGTAGAGCGAACGCTTGGTAAGCGTTAGGTCCGGGGTTCAAAGCCCCGCCAGGGCTTTCGATTTTAATTTGTGGTTGAGTTCAGGCCGGGCTGGTTTCATGGGTTCTTAGCTCTGCTCTATTTTCAGCGGGGTGAGGTCTTCGCTCCACTTTAAAACCCAGACCCCCTTACCTATTGCGTATTCCAATGCGTCGGGGGTTGCGTAGTCGGTGTATATTGCTTTAATTATCCGTGGTCTTAAAAGCTCGGGCCTCCTTACCTTGATGAAAGCAATTTTGTCGAGAAGTTCGTCCACTAGGCCGGTGCCCATCCTAACCGTCGCCTCACACACAACACATAGTTCGTCCGCAGCACCGTAAACATCAACCTCGCGCGAATCAATAAAAAGCCTACTCAACCGAATCTCGACGCCTAGATCTGTTTTGAGCCTATGTCTGATGACACTTAAAGCCTCTTCCTCGACACTAATGGTGAGCCTATCGAGGGTAGCGGCAACCCTGTTCCAGATGACCCGCATATCACGGACCTCCTCCCAAAGTTTTTGAATATTGGTTTCCACGCTGTCAAGCCTTTTCAATATCTCGGAAAGCCCTAAATAACCTGCGACAGTGTATCGGAAGTCTTTATCCTCTTCCAGAAGTTTGATGAATGATTTTTTCAGCTTGGCCGTCATTTCCACGATGTATTTCGCGCAACTTCATATAAGGTTATTGATGTGTTTTTGGTCAGAAGCTAACGGGTATGAACCTTCTCCTTCCCGAGACCTTTTTAGCCGGCGGTCTCCCGATTATGTGGACGGCGTACCCGCAGTTGGTGCATCTGTTGTTTTGGTTGAGCCTCCAGTCGAGTATGTCGTAGCCGTGTCTCTCGACGACTATTTGACCGCATCCGGGGCAGTAGGTGTTTTCGAGCGGGTGCCCCGGTACGTTTCCGATGTAGACATAAAGAAGCCCCTCCTCCTTGGCGATCTTTGCGTGCTTCTCAAGTGTTTCGACAGGGGTCCAAGGTAGGTGGAGGAGTTTGTAGTCAGGGTGAAAGCGGAGGAAGTGTATGGGTGTCTCGGGGCCGAGGTTTTCGTAAACCCATCTCGACAGCCTGCGGGCCGCGTCCAGGTTATCACCTATCTCGGGGACGATGAGGTCCGTTATCTCTATGTGTATTTTTGTCCGCCTCTTCATCTCGAGCAAGGTCTGGAAAACGGGTTCGGCGTCAGGTATCCCGATATACTTTCTGACAAACTCCCTCTCACCACTTCCCTTAAAGTCTACTGTTGCGCAGTCGAGAAACTCCGAGGCCATTGTTACGGAGTCGGGCGTCCAGTAGCCGTTCGTTACAAAAATATTGATCAACCCCTTCCTCCTCGCAATAACCCCGATGTCGTGCGCATACTCCATGAAAATCGACGGCTCGTTATACGTGTAGGCAATACCGTCACTGCCGTAACGCAGCGCCATCTCGACAACTTTCTCAGGCGAGGCCTCAATTCCCTCAACCTTTCTCCTCTGGCTTATGTCGAAGTTCTGGCAGTAAGCGCAGAGCCAGTTACAGCCAGTTGTTGCGATGCTGAATATTTTTGTGCCTGGCATGTAGTGTGTTACGGGTTTTTTCTCGATGGGGTCGATGTGTCCAGTTATGACGCGGCCGTATACGAGTAGCCGGAGTTCACCGCCAAATACACCTCTCACCCCGCAGAGACCTATCTGCCCCTCGCGGAGCCTGCAGTATCTTGCGCAGGCGGTGCAGACTATCCTATCCCCCTCACGTCTCTGGAGTGTTGCAGGTGCTCCGAGTAGCTGGGACTCCACTAACTTAACTATGTGCAGGAGGTGTTAATAAGGTATTTTCATTTACCTAAGGGTATTAGGGGCTTGGAGCCGAAGAGGCGGTTGTGCTCTTTCATCATGCACCTGTTCCAGACAACCGTAATACCGGCTTGCGACAGCAGCTCTGCAGCCTCCCTGCTGTATATCCCTTCCTGCATCCAGAAGACCTTCGGCTTTACCTTCAGGGCCGCCCTCGCCACCTCTGGAACCGCCTCACCAGGGCGGAAAACATCCACTATCTCGACCGGCGGGGGTACCTCTTCAAGCGACTTGTAAGCCTTGACACCCAACACCTCGTCGGCGAAGGGGTTTACGGGGACAACCTCATAGCCATGTCTTTGGAGGAAGCGTGGAACATAGTTAGCTGGCTTAGAGGGCTCGCGGGAAGCTCCCACAACAACAACCCTCCTGTACCTCGTCAACACATCCCTGATATATTCATCTGGAAGTCCGTCACTCTCCATGCCGTTGAATTGTTGCGGGGAAGATATAAACGTAGCTTAATGGTTTTATGACTGGCCACCTTATCAGCGAAGCTTCTGACGTTTTGCATTTATCTCTTGCGGCGTGGCTGTTATGCTTCGACGAGGGTTATCCCCTCCTTTTCAGCGGCTTCGTAGGCTTCTTCGTATATCCTAAACCCTAGGATTACCTTGAGGCCTTGTCCGTAAATTTTTTCTGCGGCTGAGGCGAGTTGTGAGAAATCCTCCACTTCCCTCGACCTGACGGTTGACTTGGCCTCCGCATAGAGAATTCCCTTCCTGCCCTCTGTGTCGACGTATTCGGCTACGAAGTTGATCTCCCTGCCCTCTACAGTAATTGACCTCAGCCTCCCCAGCCTTATCCCCTGAGCTGCGGCCCATTCCCTCAAAGCCCTTCTTGCACCGCTCTCAGCTATAGCGCCCACAGTGGCAGAAATTCCTGTAAGCTCTGTGCGGAAGACTATGAAGTCGTGTCTCAGCTCCCTCACCTCCTGCCACAGCTTTTCCTGGTTCTCTCTGAGGGCCTTAACCTCTTCCCATAGCTTCTCCGTGTTTTCCCAAAGCTTCGACTGGTTCACCCGTAGCTCCCTCACTTCCTCCCATAGCCTTTCCTGGTTCTCTCTAAGGCCCTTAACCTCCTCCCAGAGCTTTGTCTGGTTCACTCTCAGCTCCCTGACTTCCTGCCACAGCCTTTCTTGGTCTTCTCTGAGACCCCTGACCTCCTCCCATAGCTTTGTCTGGTTTTGGCGGAGTTCGCGGACTTCCTGCCATAGCTTTTCTATGTTCTGCCATATTTTCTGCTGTTCCTGTCTGATTGACCTGAGTTCTTCGAGGTGTTGGTCGAGTTTTTTCAATGTTTCGGCTAGGCCGAGGTATCCGGCTACGGTTTGGCGGAACTCGGGGTCCTTCTCAAGGAGTTTGATGAATTCTTTTCGCAGCTTTGTTGCCAAGGCGCCTACTAATAGAGTTGGGTGGGGTGGGATTTAAACTACGGAGTATGGCTGTATGTCTGCTTTGGTGGTCTGTGGGTGCAGCGGCTGCGCTGAAAAGGTGTCGTTGGTTGTTAGGTTGCATGTTATTATGGGGTTTTGCACGTATTACTGTGGTTATGGTTTGTGCCGGTTGCATACCCGAAACTATAAATACATTAAGTGAAGGGATGTGGTTGAAATGAGGAGGTATACGTCGGTTGGTTTGAGCCCGTTGGTTGCGGTGATTCTGCTGATCGCTATTACGGTGGCGGCGGCTGTTGTTGTCTCGGGCGTCTTCTTCAACTTAGCGAGCATAGCGGGAAGAAGGCCGACTGCGATAATAGACCAGGTCAAACTCATAGCCACGCCTGCGGGCGCTGGAACTTGGACTGTTGTGGTTAAAAATACTGGTGACGTACCTATAACATCCATCGTAGCTTCCTACCCTGTAGCAACGTGTAACCCAGGTCTTACATTTACCCCGCTCCCACTAAATCCCGGCGCTACGGCATCTGCACAAGCATCAACTGCGTCAGGATGCAGCTTGGGGACAACCTATAGGATAATTTTAACGATAACATTTCAGGACGGTTCTACACAGACTCTTGCGACGCAAGTAACAGCGGCAATAGCATAAAAACACTAATTATTTATTTTATGTTTCGAAAAGTTGATAGTTCTATAAATTCTAGGTCTTTACGCTCCATTACTATGTCTGCCATTATATGCAATAGGGGGTTGAGTTATGCTGTGGGTGTTTTGCTGGTTTTGGGTGTTACTCTTGGGGCTGTAGTTGTATTTACTCAGGTTCTTGGTTTTCAGGCAGGTGTTTTAACAAGCCTTCAGGCCTTGGATGTTAGGAGGCTTGGGGAGAGCCTCGTCCCCGTCGAGGGAGTCAGCATAGGTGGGAAAATCATCCTATACAACAACGGCCTCATACCTACATGCTTTCTTGAGCTACGTGTTGTAGATCCACCTTACGGCTACTCCGTTGCATCATGCAGCCCTGTTCCACCACGACAGACAGATGTTGTCAGCCTCGGGGCCACAATATCGCCCGGCGAATACGTCGTCATAGCACGCACACTCCACAACAAGATCGTGACCTTCAGGGTGGTTTTCAGATGACTGAGAGTGGAAGGATTGATGTAAAGGCCGTCAGCACAGTCATAGCCGCCGTCATAGTGCTTACCGTCTTCCTCGCCCTAGCGTCAGCAATCTATACAGGCCTCCTCCAGCTAGGCAACGAGTCCAGCAACCTCGTTAAACGTGAGGCCGAGAGAGCTATGGAGTCCTTTTTCCAAATATACTGGCTAAACAACACACACGTAGTCCTCTTCAACAACCACAGCAGCGTACCCGTAACACTGCTCTACTGGGTTAGCATAAACCCCGCATCCGGCGCCTACACCGTAACCCCGCTTAATCCCGCCACCTACACCGTTCCGCCAGGGACTAGATATATCATACAGAATCCGCCAGCCCTGTACCGGTCAAGCCTCAACCCGGTCAACAGGGTTGTTTCGGAGAGAGGAACATCTTTCGAGGTGGGCGACGCCCCCAGCCAGCCATTCCAACACTTCACGCTTGTGAACAGCAGAAAGCTCGTCAGACCCGGCTTCACAAGCACCCTTCACGGCCCGCTCAGCCAAATAATTCTTTCAACAGGGCCGGGATTTCTAGGCGGACCTGTCACATTAACATGTGTGGATGCATACCCTGCCCCAGCATCCTGCGCCGGATGGTCCGTCACCTTCAACCCCGCCAGCCCCGTCAACGTTCCATCAAACGGATACGCGGTTGTAAACATAACGGCAAACATTCCAGCATCAACCCCTACAGGAACCTATTTCATCCGTGTCAGGGCAGACACAGGAGGTGTGACAAGAGACCTTGTACTGATGGTGAATGTAGGTGACTTTACCGTGAATGTAGTCCCTAGCGTGGTTAATATTGCGAGAGGTGGTTGCGCCGTATCTGTATCGTTAAGCGTTGTTCCCGGAAATTATGATGGTGCAATCTCTTTCAGGATACTCTCCGTGGTCCCAGCTGATGTGCGACTAAAGTTCATGATTACGCCAAATCCCCTAGAAACACTCCACGGATTATCAAGCAGCCTCGTAATCTACCTAGACAGGTTCCCGGCAGGAGGAGGGGCTAGGACGATAACAGTAGAGGCATTTGATGGGTTAGGTCCGTCTAAGACCACCTCGCTGACGGTGAACATCGTCAACAACCCAAACACATGCTAAGAACCCGTGTAGAACCTATAGTAGGGTAGACGCCACAATATGTGCGGCTATCGTGGTCAATAAGCCCGCTCCAGCTCTCCATGTTGCTGCTACTGTCTGGTCCTCTGTTTTTCCAACTACTATGCCGAGGGCGTATGCTACGAGTGCTGCGCTTGGCAGGACTATGTCGAGTGACGGTGTTATGAGGAGGCGTTGGACTTCGCCCGCTATTTCGGGCGGCAGGGTTGTGAAGGGCTGAATGGCGAAGAATGAGACGGCCACTATGGCGGCCCCGCTGGCTATGGCTAAGGCGTCGTAGAGCTTCATCCGGGCCCTCGCGTTCGTGAAGCTGAGGTAAATCGCGATGGCAAGCCTCGACATCAGCCCTATAGCCTCCGCGCCAAGCCCCCCAAGCCTTGCGAGCTTCACGGTCTCTATTGAGAGACGCATAAACCTGTTCAGGGGCCTCAGCTCAAGACCCCTTGAGACGGCCTTCGCATACCTCGCATACCTCGGGTCCACAACCCCCTCCAGGCTCCTCCCGATGGGGTAGCCGGCCCTAAGCCTTGCCGCAACACCGTCAAGAAGCAGGAAAGCCGCCTCACCCTCAGCAACAGCCCTCCTCACATAAACAAAGTGGACAAACAACCCCCAGCCAAGCAGTAGAAATCCTGCCACGGCTGCCAACGGTATGAACGTGGTACCGAGGAAGAGGACCCCGACCAAGCCGCCGGAGACTAAAATCACCGCTAAGCTCCCTAGGGTTATGTGCCTCGGTAGGTCGACGAGGTGCATGGGCTCGGAGGCCGCCGAGACAACGTAGAAGACAGATGCGGCCAGCAGTATGATGACGGCTATGTAGATGACTGGGAAGCCGCCGAGGATTGTGCCGACGACGTATAGTAGCGGGACGAGGAGAATAACCGAGACAACGGCCTCCCCCAATGTCTCAACAGTCCCAACATACCTGCTCCACCTCTCCGTCTCACGGGCCGTCGCCTGCTCAAGGAACTTCTCAAGCTTCTCCACCACGCCGAACCCGCTCTCCAAATCCTCGCCAATAGAGCCGACCAGCAGGCTGAACTCACGGCTTGGGTGGACATACCTCCTAAAAGCCTCGGCAAGCGTGGTCCTCTCACCTTCACGCCTCAAATACGCCGCCTCCCTCGAAAGCCTCTCAACAATCTCCTTCTTCCCTGCGGCCTCGGCCAAGGCATGCATCAAAGTCTTCCCACTCCTCATGATAATGTAAAGGATTGAGAGGAAGAAGGTCTGCTCCTTCTCAGCCGCAGCCCTCCTCTCCGAGTCCGCCAGCCTCCTCCAAAGCCCGGCAACCGCGGCCGCAAACCCCGCAATAAGTATGTAGGCCCAGTACTGTAGAACGAACGCGATAAATGCCTGCGGCTGAATCATCAGCTTATCAACTCTAGGTCGACGCCGAAGGTCTTAGCAACTTGCTCGGCCTTCTCATCAACCTCAAGCCCCGCCGCAACCCAGCGCACGCTCCCCACAACACCCTCAACCGATGTCTTCTCGATGTCCAGCCTCTTCACAGCGGAGTTAAGCAGCTCGGAGGGGCTGACCCTGTAGAAAACCATGTAAATCCTCGTCTCGGAGCGGTCCCCCTTGACGGCTACAAGGTCGAGGACGTATTCGGCGCCGCTGATGCCGCGGACCTTAACCCCAAGCCTAACCACATAACCGTTCGAAACAAGCTTCCTAGCAAGCATCTTCAACGGGTCTGTTGACAACAACACACTTAACCCCTCTTCGGTCAAGCCGTACTTCATCAAAACAATCTGTCCCGCGTTCTTGACATGGTCCTGCCATCCACAGGACACACATCTGACGTTGCTCCGCGGCTCCTCAAAAACTGCGCCACACTTCCCGCAGATAAATCGGTAGTCCATGACATTGAGCGCCTCTAATCCCTCACCGCATTTTGGGCAGGAAGTAAGCTTTCCGACAGCAACGTCGGGTATAAGGGCCCCACACCCATGAAGATATACGGATGATTTTGATATGTTCTCGGAGCCGCAGGACGGACACGCCGTTTTCGGCACAAGCTTTCTTCCTCCACATCTCGCACATGTTAGGATTTTAGACTCAAACTCCGTTCTAAGCATCCCCTTCTCAACCAGTCCTTCAAGCCTCTCCATCAAGCCCTCGGCCGAAACCTCTTCTCCCACCGGAATGACTGGCACGACAACTCCCGCATCGTTTACGTCAAAGACCTTGGCGAACCCGTCCTCCCCCGCCGCATTCTTTATTGTGTTTAGGAGGCCGAGCTCTTCGGCCGTTAGGCTAGGCGACGACAACCTGCCAAGACCTTCTGAACTCTTCAACCTTTCCTGCCAGCTGCTCTGCACTCCACCTCTCACCTGACTCGACAAGAAAATCTATTATGGCGTAGCGCTTCTCAAACTTCTCCCTTAAATCCTTATCGCGTGTCAGCGCCGGGGAAGCGACGACAAGCTGTCTCCACGTCTCGGGGAAAAACCTGTCCATCCCAGTGTCGTACCACGAAATAAGGCTCTCCTGCCCAACCCTCTCAACCTCCCAGATACTCAGCACACGCCTCCCCTTCGGGGTCCCCCTGATGAGCACCACAACGTCAAGATATGAGAGCTCATCCCTCTGAACACCCATGCTCACAGATGTAAGCCTCTGATAAACATCCTCCAAACCCTCTGCATGTATTGTCGAGGCCATGCCGTGACCTGTTGCGGCCGCCGAGAACATTACCTGCGCCTCAGTACCCCTAACCTCGCCCACCACCGTATAGTCGGGCCTGTGTCTAAGGCTTAGCCTTAGTATGTCTGCGAGGCTGTAGGCGGTCTCACCTAAAGTCCTCCTAGTCACAAAACTGTGCCAGTTCTTATGCCATGAGAGGTTTATCTCGGGGTGGTAGTCCTCCAGCGTTAATATCTTCCAGCTAGGGGGCAGGAGCTGTAGGAGGGCTGAGAGAAGGGTTGTCTTCCCGCTGCCCGCTGGCCCCGCAATCATGACAAACTTCTTCTCCTCAATCATCGTCCAGAGATATGCGGCGGCCAGCTTGCTGATCGTGCCGTTACGTATGAGGTCGATGATAGTGTAGGGTGAGCGGGGGAATTTTCTGACGGTTATCGTGCTGGTGCCTGGTGTGAGCTCCCCTGCGTAGGTGAGGGCTATCCTGTCGCCGTCATGCGTCATTACCTCGGCCGATGGCTTCGCTATGCTCAGCTCCGCACCGTTCCTCTCAGCCAGAAGCCTAGCCTGCCTGTCTAGCTCCTCACCCGTGAAAACTATGTTTGTCTCGATCCAGCCGAGGTCTGGGTGTGCTCTATGAATTACGTAGGCTGGCCCGGGCTTGGTGACGGTGATGTCCTCCAGCCTTTCATCCCTTATCAACGGCTCAAGCTTCCAACTCCCCTTCAAGTCCTTCAACACGTGGTAGGTGACAGCTTTGAGGCGGCTTTCCTCCAATTCAAGGTCCTTGAGGAGCTGGTGAGGCTCGACACCCTTTTTCACGTAGGCTTCCTCCACCTCCTTCACGATTCCCTTTAACTCATCGTCAAGCTCCGGCTCCGCAACCAGGTACTTGTAAACCCCTCTGTCGTTGACTATTTGGACCCTGAGAAGCTCGTCGACAACGTATTCGTCCAAAACCTCTGGACCAGGGGCCGCCTCAACAGCCTTCTCCTCCTCAACCTCAACAACCTCTTTCCTAGACCGCCTAAAGACGAAAAAAAGCCCAACCCCGACGGCTGCGAAGACGCCGAAAACCAGAGCCATGTTAACAAGGCTCAGGGATGCAAACCTGACCAGCGACTGGAAAAAGTTTACAAAGTAGGAAACGATAAGACGGGCCGTCTCCGCAACCATCTGGACCGCGTCCAACTCAGATTCCAGATAGCTAATAAGCATCTATCTTTAAAAACCTTATCAAATAAATCTGATTAGCCATCATACTGTATAACGGAGACGCTACTAAAGAGATACGCTGTACGAAAAATATTATATCATGCGCCGCGTTAGTTAAACATGGTTGGTTCGATTTGATGGTGCTTGTAAACGAGGAGTCATGCTTAAAAATCGTGGAGATGATCGGAGGTGAAAAAGCCGTTAGCGTGGTAAAAACCCTTCTCAATAAGCCTGCCCTAACCGATGAAGAAATCTCAGCCTTAACAAACGTGGACGTCAAGGAGGTTAGGAGGATACTTCATAGGCTAGGTGATGTTGGGGCTGTCTCCTACGAGGTTCACAGGGACAAGGTTACCGGGCACCGGGTTTTTAAGTGGAGGGTCCAGCAGGAGCAGCTTGTCGGCTACACGAAAACCCTGATGAGAAAGGTTTTGGAGAGGCTGAGAGACCGTCTTGAATACGTTGAAAACAATCAGCTATACTGGTGCGGGACATCGGGCTGCCCAAAGTACAACTTTGAGGAAGCGATGCAAGCCCTTTTCAAATGCCGTAAATGCGGCAAACCCCTAAACCTCTTCGACAGCACGGAGTTCGCCGAGAGGTTAAGAAAAAAGATAGCAGAGCTTGAGGCCAACCTAAAATAGCTTGATGGGCTTGCTGGCTGTTTTCAGGCTTGGGCACAGAGTTCAGAGGGACAAAAGGCTCACGACCCACGTCGCCTTGGTGGCTAGGGCCTTCGGAGCAGATAAAATGTTCTACAGCGGGGATAAAGACACAACAGTCGAAAAAACAGTTGAGAAGGTTGTGAAAAAGTGGGGCGGAGGCTTCACGGTAGAGTACGTGGACCGGTGGCGGCCATTTCTCAGAGACTGGGGTGGAGCCGTGGTACACCTAACCATGTACGGCCTTCCTTTAAAACAGGTTATCGACGAGCTCCGACCTTTAAGGGATGGCATGCTTGTTATCGTCGGCGGGATGAAGGTAGAGCCCGAGGTTTTCAAGACCTCAGACTACAACGTGGCTGTTACGAGCCAGCCCCACAGTGAGGCTGCAGCCCTCGCCGTCTTCCTCGACTGGCTTCATCAAGGCCGAGAACTCGAAATATCATTCCCCGACGCAGAGCTCATAGTTGTTCCTAGCCCCCGCGGCAAAAAGGTTGTGCGGAAGCAGACTACTCAATCCTGAGGTTGACGAAGGGCGTCTGGCGGATAAGCTTTCTGAAGGCCTGGCCCGTGCCCTCGTAGAATTTGCTGAAGAACTCGTAGACGTGGAGCCTCATGGCCTGTATGAAGACCAGCATCCCTTCCAGCAGCATTATACCGATGTTTCCGACCAACAGCAGCGGCAGGGAGACGAGCCCCAAGGCCTCCCAAGCGGTGTTGAGTAAGAGCAGGAGCGCGGCGTGAACTATCAGAAGGATGGTTAGACGGCTGTAGGAGATTGTGTTGGAGAGGAAGTGAATAATGTTCTCAAGTACCTCGAGAAGCCCTGCGCCGACGGACGCTATAATACCTGTTCTATGTCCCAAGCCCGTTATCCCTACGACATACCTGCCGAAGAGTAGTGTGATTATGCATGCAACAGCCCCGTAAACACCAACAGCACCGACGAGATTTGTTGGAAGGTTTAGTAGGGGTGCAGGGTTGGTGGACGTAAATATCGACTGGATATCGCCCCCAGCTCCGAAAAACGCCAGCGCGAAGAGTATTCCGAAAAGATACATCGCCAGAGAAGGGGCTTTAACGGACAAAGCCTCACCGGCCTCACCCTCCTTCAGATGCTTAACGATGGATAGGACGTAGCCTACGATTATGTGCACCACCCCGAGGAGTATTGTGAAGATTAGTAGGCGCTGGACCTCGGCTATGTTGAACTGTTTTGCCTCACCATGCTCCTCTACCAGGTGGAGCAGCTCCGGCGAGCCTATCAAGCCCCCTACCTTGAACCCAAACGCCTCACCGAGAAGGAACCCAGCTACGGCGGCGGAGGCCCCGAGGAAGGCCAGCAGCTTAGCCCACTCCCGCAGGTCCCCGACCACACGCCTCATCATGTACAGCGCGAATGCAAGAATGACAAGCCCCTGCCCAAGGTCAGCGAACATAATCCCGTAAAAGATTGTGAAAAATATCGAGACGTAGGGTGTTGGGTCTATCTCCCCGTATTTGGGCGGGCCCTGTATTAGTGTAATCTTTTCGAATGGTTTAACGGTCGAGCTATTGCGCATCAGCGATGGTTTCTCATGGTGTTTGCCTCCGCCGGACTCGATGTAGACAGGGTATTTGCTCCCAACGGTTTTTTTGAAGTCCTCCAGCCTTTCCAGCGGCACATACCCCTCTGCAATTGCGAAAGAACGCAGGTCACCGGCCCCAGCGAGCCGTGTTAAAGCCTCTCTAACCAGCGCGTATCCATCCCTGAGCGAAACAAGCTCGGCCCCCTTCTCCGCCACCAGCCGGGCCAGCTCATCCTCAACAAGTTCTAACTCTTTACTAAGCGATTCAGTCTCGGCCAAAACCTGGGCCGCTGCGTCTTTTAGGTTCTGGGGGTAGCCCGAGGGTATCGTGAGGGGCTTTACACCCAACCCCTTCAAAACCCTCTCAACGTTCTCAGCCTCTGAAGCCTTCGAGACAATAAGGATAACCGTGACACCGTTAGACGGGTATGTTAGGACGCTGGACGAGGGAAGAGACCTCTTTATCTCGCCAATCTCCTGACCCGAAGCAATCCCAACAAAAATGTGAAACCTTCTAAACTTTTTCAAAACATCTATGTCAAGGTCAAGCTTTGCGAAATACTTCAGGGACGTGTAAAGCGCCTGTGTTTCGTTGAGCCGCTCAACTAGGCCAGCCTTTCTCTCCAGAAGTTTGTTAAGCGTCTCAACCAACGGCTTCGACCTACTATCCAAACGGTCCAGAAGCTCCTTAAGCCTGTCTGCTGAAAATTCTCTGGGCTCTGGTATGCCTCCGCCGAAAAGCTGGTCAAGCAGACCAACTGTGTCCCTTACCCCAAGCTCCTGTATAAGGGCCTGGGTCGAGACATAGCCTAGCTCAGCCCTCCTCTCCATCTCGTAGAGCTGCGGATCCCTGTACTTCGGCTTCTCGCGAGGGTGGAAGTCCTCGAACTTAATCAGGTCCTCGACTAGTTCTTCAGCCCTGTGCCTTGGTGCGATAACGGCTACCTCCACCACCTGAGCTAGACCCAAGCCAACCAGATGGCCCCACAGACCGCAACAATATTAACTTAGCCACCAGCCCTGCCGAATTACACATTTATTCAGCTACATATCGGTTGATGTAAGGGGGTTTGGGATGAACCTCGAATTTATCGAGATAGTTCTTTTGGTTGCCGCGGCGTTTTTTGCCATGCTGGCGGTCGAACAGAACAGGCTCATCAGGAGCGTTATGAGCCTCTTTGGTTACACAGCAACTCTTGGTGTGTTATTCTTCGTTCTAGGTGCCTACCCTGTCGCAATACTCCAACTGCTTGTCTACGCTGGCGGGATAGTGGCGCTCTTCCTATTCGTCATACTTCTGACAAGAGGTTTTGAGGAATGAGGGCCGCGGAGGTTTTAGGGGCGGTAGCGACTGTTGCACTTGCATTCATAGTTTTGTCAGCCCTCGCCGGGCAGTCCCCCGCCTACAGCTATTGGAGGGAGGAGTCAGGCCGCCTAGTCCAATCAGATTTCCTAACTCTGTGGCGCAGCATCAGCAGCCTTTTGTTCGGGTCTCTTTTCCCTTTATTCATAGCTTTCGGGCTGGTCCTTTTAACACTTGTATTAGGTATTTCCGCCTTGCTTAGACGGGGTGAATGAGTTGGGGCTACCTGTAATCTATTACATACTTGTCTCGGCGCTTCTATTTGTCGTCGGCGTATACGCCCTCGCAACACGTAAAAGCCTAATCAAACAGGTAATCGGACTCGAGGTAATGGTTAACGCAGCACATCTCAGCTTCGTTGCATTGGCGACAAAGCAGGTCCCCGGACTCTCAGACCCTTATGCGCAGGCCTTCATACTGGTTTCATTAGGGGTCGGTGCAGCCGTGGTGGCTCTGGCTCTGCTCCTCAGTGTACAAGTCTACAGAACCTATAGGACCACCGACGTGACGAAGCTCAAAAGGCTCAGGAGGTAACCTGCACCTCGAGAAAGTAGTAGCGTGCCACTATCATCCATAGTTTTTAAGCTCTAGGGGAGTGTAATGGACAATCCATAGCTGGTGGCCGACGGAGGCGTGCTGTGGCTGGCCGATATGGTATGTCTCGACGTTTTGATAGTCCGGCATTGTTTCAACAAGGAGGAGTATCTTTTTGGCGGGCAGGGATAAGTAGCCTAAACCTGCGGTCTTGATTGCGAGTGTTGTTTTAGTTGTTGTCTTGGTATAGTGGGTTATCGTCTGGCCGCTTTGCGGCATGTAAGATGCGCGGAAAAAATGAACACGCCTGGCCCCCTCATTAATGCGAGAAAGAGAGCCGCTGCCTTCAAACACCATACCTTTTAAGACTGTAAAGACCTAGCTGACGAATTTCCCCTGAAGGAATCTGAACCTCGTAAACAGCTACTTCACCCTCCTCCGTCACGTCCAGTAGGTTGAAGCTGTTGCCCAACCTACCCCTAGTCCTCACAGAAGAAACCGTTCCCGCGTTAACCATCAACGTGTTCCCCACGGTAATAGCGTTACGTACATGGCGATGCCCCATCAACACAATGTCGACTCCTGCGTCAACAACTGTTTTCAAGACATCTCCCGCATCCTCGAGAATGTCCTTTTCCCTCCCCGCGAACGGGACGGGAATTAGGTGATGGTGGAAGGCAACGACTTTGAGGACGTTTTCGGAAAACGCTTGAAAGCTCGTCTTTAAGAGCTCACGTCTCCACCTGCCCAGCCGGCCGTTATCAGTATCGGGTATTGCACTGTCAAGAACAAGTACGGCAACCCTCTTGAAGCTGTTTAAGACATCCGTCTTAGACACCATCTCCCTGAAAAGCGAGTCGCCGTAGTTTCGTTCGTCATGATTTCCGGGAAGATAGAGTATGTCCGGTTCAACCTCCTCCATCTTCTCCACGGCCAGCTCGTAGTCAAGCAAAACACCGTTATCTGTCAGATCACCTGTATGGATCACTATATCGGGCGCTGGGTCCAAGGAGTTAATTATCCTAATGCAGGAGTCGAGGAATTCTGGGATATGCATACCAAACTTTGTTATATGTGTGTCAGAGATTTGCGCAATCCTTACCGCAAGCTCACCTAACTTGCCCCCTTTCATGATTTCTCCCCAAAGATGTCGAACGCAACCATTTAACTTACTAGTTATGAAGCCATCCCCATTTTGTTAGTTTATATTGGACTTTTGAGTTTTCGGCCCTTTTAATATCTAGTAGTCCTGTGTATGCATCATGGCAAAAAATATACGGACCATCAAGCTCTTAAACGAGCGAAATACTCGACACAAACAAGGAAGCGAGGTCAAAAGCCTGAGAAAAGACCTCTTAACAATCCTGGACGAAGGGCTTTCGAAAATAGAGAGGATATCAAGGCAAAAATCGGTTTAACCTAAGCAAATCCGTCATCAGAGATTCAGACAACAACCTGTGGGAGTTCATGCATATGTGGACCGGGGGAGATTTGAACTCCCGACCTCCCGCACGCCAGGCGGGCGATCTTCCAGACTGATCTACCGGCCCCGATGTGGCTGTACTACTCCAGCTATTAAGATTTCTCTATTTCTTTGATGGAATGGTTTTTAAGCTATGATGTTTAATCGGTGATGTGAGTGTTGTGGAGTTTTTGACGGTTGACGATTTCGACGTAGCCGGTAAAACTGTTTTTGTGAGGGTTGACATAAACACGCCGGTAGACCCCGAGACCGGGGCCCTCCTCGAGAACCACAGGCTGCGGGAGGCCAGCTTCACCGTCAAAACACTTTCAAAGGCAAGGGTGGTACTTGGAAGCCACCAGGGCAGGGTGGGCCGGTACGACTACATCTCCCTACACCAACACGCCAAAACACTCTCCGAAATCCTCGGGAAGGAGGTTAAGTTCGTCGAGGATGTATTTGGGGAGGCGGCCCGTGAGAGGATAAGGTCCCTAAGGGACGGTGACGTGCTTTTACTTGACAACTTAAGGTTTGCCGCCGAGGAAAACTTCGAGTTCAGCCCCGAGGAGGCCAAGAACACGCACATGGTTAGAAGGCTTGCCCCCCTCTTCGACCTATGCGTCCTCGACGCATTCCCCACAGCCCACCGCGCCCACCCAAGCATCGTCGGCTTTGCCGAACTCGTCCCAACGTGTGCCGGATACCTCGTCGCCAAAGAGCTCAAATCACTCAACAGGGTTGTCGTTACATCCAAGGCACCCTACACGGCCGTTCTAGGGGGTTCAAAGGTCTCCGACAGACTTGAAGCGATCACTGCACTTATAAACAACGGACGGGCAGACAACGTACTACTGACAGGGCTAATAGGACTGGTCTTTCTGAGGGCTGCGGGGGTTTTGAAGAAACCTCTGGCAGCAGACCTCGAGAAATATGTCTCTAAGGCGGCCGCAGTTTACGGGGAACATAGGGAGAAGTTCCTTCTGCCCGAAGACGTTGCGGTGGAGGTTGACGGTGAAAGGGTTGAAGTCCCGGCTGGAGAGGTCGAGGACGCGGCGGCGGTTCGCGACATAGGTGAGAAGACGATTAAGAGGTATTCGAAGATAATTAAGAGCTCTGGGACCATCTTCATAAGCGGCCCGCCAGGCATGTTTGAAAAGAAAGGCTTTGAGAGAGGGACTGACGAGCTTCTTTTAGCGGCCGCAAGCTCCCTAGGTACCTCCATCGTAAGCGGCGGGCATCTTTCCGCGGCCCTTGAGAGGCTTGGGGTGAAGGACTGGATTGACCATGTGAGCACTGCAGGAGGAGCCCTCGTCCTATACCTTGCGGGGCAGAGGCTCCCGCTCATAGAGGCCTTGGTCAGAAGTATGAGGCGTGTTAAAAGGAGTGAGGTGGTTGTTCGTTGAGGGTTGGGGTTAACGGCTACGGGACAATAGGGAGGAGGGTTGCCGACGCGGTGAGACTCCAGCCTGACATGGAGCTCGTCGGGGTGGTTAAGGTGACGCCCGACTACAAGGCCCGCCAAGCCATAGCTAGAGGTATTGGCCTCTACTGTACCGACGGACAGGCATGTGAGAAGTTTGAAAGGGCCGGTATAAAAACAGTCGGAACGCTTGACGACCTTCTAGAAAAGGTTGACGTTATCGTCGACTGCACCCCCGGGGATGTGGGAAAAACCTACAGGGAAAGATATGGGAAGTTCGGTGTGAAGGCCATCTTCCAGGGAGGTGAGGAGGCAGACGTTGCGGAGACCAGCTTTGTGGCGCAATGCAACTATGAGGCCGCTATAGGACGAAAAAGCGTGAGGGTTGTCTCCTGCAACACAACAGCTCTCTGCCGTGTCCTAAACGCATTGGACAGTGCTTACGGGGTTGAGAGGGCCCGTGTGGTCATCGCCCGCCGTACCTCCGACCCAGAGGAAACCTCGAAGGGCTTGGTTGACGCCGTCGTCCTCGACCCAGTCGAAATACCTTCACACCACGCCGAAGACGTTAAAACAGTCCTCCCACACATCGACATAACCACCATGGCTATGAAGATACCGACAACCCACATGCATGTACACGCTGTAAACGTAACCCTGAGAAACAGCCCTTCAACAACATCTGTAAGAGAGCTCCTCACAAACACGACGAGGGTGAAGACGGTTACGAAGGCCGACGGATTCAAATCCACCGCCAACCTCTTCGAGTACGGGAGGGAGCTGGGCAGGCCGAGGGGAGACATTTACGAGGCGGTTGTATGGGCTGACTCCGTATCTGTCTCCAGGAATGACGCGTATTTCTTCATGGCTGTACATCAGGAGGCCATAGTCGTCCCCGAGAACATCGACGCAATCAGAGCTGTTTTCGGCGAGGTGTCTGCAGAGGCGAGCATTAAAAAGACTAACAAGACCCTCGGCATAGCTTGAACCGCTACAAGGCGGTTTTCTTCGACGTTGACGGAACACTATACAGGAGTAGGGAGTATGAGGAGCACCTGCTGCTTTCAGCCGTAAAGGTATTGGCTGAGATGCTGGGAGTCGGAATGGATGAGGCATTCCGTAAGCTGGACGAGAAGAAGCGCGTGGTCAAAACAGTCAGCCGCAGCGTCGAGCTACTCGGCCTAAACAGACACGAGTTCTATGAGAGGCTTGGGGAGGTTGTTGGGGTCGACCGATATATCAAACCGGCTCCAGAAATAACCAGTATGATGAGGGAGCTGCGTGGACGGGGTGTTGTGGTCGGGCTTCATACCAACTCCGGCAGAAAGCTTGCATCAAAAGTGTTGAATCAGCTTGGTGTCGATCCTCACTGCTATGACTTTATTGTTACGAGTGATGATGCGGAGCCGAAGCCGGACCATTCAGGATACATGCTGCTTTTGGAGAAGGCGCGGGTAAATCCCGGTGAAGCGTTGTATGTTGGGGACAGGTGTGAGGTCGAGCTTAAGCCCGCCTATGAAATCGGGATGGATACGGCTATGGTTGGAGCCAGCCCCTGTAAATATGCGAGGTTTGTACTGAAAACTGTGCTGGAAGTAATTGGGCTTATCTAATTCCTAGATACAGTTTGCCGAGCTCCTCGTGTTGGAGAAGTGTCTGAGAATTTCCCTCGTATACTGGTCTGCCGCTGACCAACAAGACAGCTTTGTCCCCTATCTCGAGCGCTTTTTTAGCATTCTGCTCTGCGAGGATTATTGTTTTTCCATGACTGTCGCGGAGTTCTTTAATCACGTTAAGTATTTGGGTCGCCATCTTTGGAGAAAGGTTTCCTGTGGGCTCGTCGAAGAGCATTAATTTCGGCTTCCTTATAAGAGCCATAGCTATGGCCAGCATCTGCCTCTCCCCCCCGCTCATCTCGGCAGCTTTTCTGTTTCTGTAGGTTTTGAGGTGTGGAAACAACTCCAACACATCCGTTACAGCGTCTTCGTCACGTTTAAGACCGTAGCCGGCTATCAGCAGGTTTTCATAAACCGTGAGATTTGAGAAAACGTTGTCGACTTGCGGCAAGTATGCGATTCCCTTCTCCGCAACCTTATGTGGAGGTAGACCTGTTATGTCCAGACCGTCAAGGAATACTTTTCCCGAGTAAATTTTTGTCAAGCCGAAGACGGTCTTCAATAATGTGCTTTTACCGCTGCCGTTGGGGCCTACAACAACCGTCAACAGGTTTCTCGGAGCTGTTATGGTGACATCAAACAGGATTTGAAGTGTTTTGTAGCCCGCGTTAAGCTTTTCAATAGTAAGCAAACCTTAACCACCGAGGTAGCTCTCTATGACTAACACGTTCTCCAAAACCTCTTTGGGGGCCCCCTCAGCTATTATCTTGCCTTGGTGCATGGCGTATACGCGGTCAACGTAGGGTATGGCTATGTCAAGCCTGTGCTCAACCAGTAGAAACGTGACGTTTAGTTTTCTGTTTGCCTCTCTTAGGTGTGTGAAGACTTCGTGGGCGAGGAGTGGGTTTATTCCCGCGGCCGGCTCATCCATCATTATCATTTTCGCACCGCTCATCAAAGCCCTCCCTGTCTCCAGCAGCTTCATCTGCCCGCCGCTTAACTTGAAGGCCTGCAGGTCCCAGAGGTGGTCGAGCTTGAGTAGCTTGAGTATTTTGTAGGCTTTCTCAACCGTTTCAACCTCGTGTTTAAACCATCGTCGTCTAAATAATGCTGTAAAGAGTCCTTCGCCGGGGTGTTGCTTGTCGGAGACCAGCAGGTTTTCGAGAACGGTCAGGGATTGGAAGGGCTGTGGAATCTGCCAAGTCCTCACAAGCCCCAGCCGGTATATCTCGTGGGGCTTTAACCGAGTTATGTTTCGGCCGTCAAAGAATATTTCCCCGTGGTCAGGTTTGTAAACACCGGTTACAGTGTTAATAAGAGTTGTTTTTCCACTCCCGTTTGGGCCTATGAGGAGGCACATCGAACCGGCGTCAACTTCGATGTCTACGCCGTCTAATGCCATCAGGCCGCCAAAAGATTTGTAAACACCCTTACACGAAAGGATGGTATTACTGTTCATTCAACAAAAAATGGGGGAAATATAATATAAGTATATGGCGCTGACCTATGGCTGGAACCCTTCAGCCCACTCGAATGTGTTTGACGCAAAGACGTATCTTCCGGCCTCAACCCATCGGGGCTTGCCATCAACTGTTTTCACCACCCAGAGAATGTAGTCCGAGTACGGTAGGTCTCCTGCCTCGTCGAGCTTTAGGCTGAGGAATTCCTGTGCTATCGTCGGGAGAACAGCCCTAACCGCTTCAGCGTCATATTTTTGCGCCGCCATGAGTCCGAGAGCATACGCCCAGACAGCGCTGTATGCGGCGTATGAGTAGGCGTCCGGCGGCGACCGTCCAAGCACTCTAAGCACTTCCGCGTCAACCCTGGCCTTTCTATCCGGTGTGGTTGCGAAGAACAACGGGTTAATCCATTTCACTTGCTCGGCGAACTGTGTGGCTGCAGGGTCTTGGAAGATTGCGGCTGTTACAGCGGTTCCGTCACTTCCAAACCATCTAATCTGCTTCAGCACAGGGTATTCATTTGCAGCAGACAGGAAGGCCACAACCTCGTCAAACCCGACTATCTCCACCATAATCTTGTTGGCGGAAATGCCTCTGTTAAGAAGCTCTTGCACCTTCGCCGCCAGCTGCGAGACCTCGGCTGAGAACTCGGTCTTGTCGGGGGCATAGCGGAGCTCTAGCTCCAAGTTAAGGCCTAATTTCCTGGCCTCACTTGTGGATACTGTATGTAGTCCATCACCCCAGGCATCGCCCCTCCAGACGTATAGGAAATGCGTCACTCCCAGCAGCTTTGCGAGCCTCGGGCCTATTGGTCCCTGTATGTCGTCGGCAGTCGTAAATCTGAAGACAAAGTCGCCCGGTATTTTGAGGTCCGGCGCGGTCGAGGACTGAGATATCAAAAGTATCTTGTTTGTGTCGGCAAAGCCCTTAACCTGTCTAACTTCGGCAGAAGTCATAGGGCCTACGATAAACCTAATACCCCTAGCGTAGAGGCTTCTGATCTTCTCCTCTGCTGTGGCGGGAGCACATGCAGTATCTTCATGAACTAGTTTAATCCTGAACCCAGCTCCTGCTCTCTGGAGAAATTCGTTAACCTCCCTAGCCGCAAGATCCATGGCAACCTTCTCATTCTCAGCATACGATGACAGAACAGCGCTAAGGCAGAGCAAAGTACCTATTTGTAACTCGCCAGTTAATCCTCCAGCTGCAGTTTGGGTTACCGTGGCTGTTTGAGTTACTGTCGCCGTTGTGCCGGGGCCTGTAACGGTTTGAGTCACCGTAACAGCTCCACCCGTCACCGTTTGCGTCACAGTCCTAGTTACCGGTGCAGGCGGCGGGCTAATGACGGGCCCTAACG
>Ga0079998_117215_pt1 | contig 53708 bp, 59 predicted proteins | sample PerSpoBPS_BMetaG_FD_69201 | JGI IMG/M metagenome (GOLD analysis project Ga0079998, IMG submission 69201) | Thermal spring microbial communities from Yellowstone National Park, Wyoming, USA - Perpetual Spouter B (PS_B) MetaG (SPADES assembly)... | ecosystem: Environmental > Aquatic > Thermal...
GGCTGGTCATTCAGCTCTTGACCACGGCGGCGCTGGTGCCCATCGCAATCGCCGTCACGCCTTCTCTCTTCTACGCCGTGGTTCCGCCGCTGTTTATCCTCGCGCCAATAAACGCGTTGCTGGCGCTCTACATTGCGGCAGTGACGCTGGTGAAGACGCTGGAGAGGGGGGCCCCGCCCTTCATCCCACTCGCCTTTGTGTTCCTGGCGGCGTCGCTCATGTTCCCGTTGCTCTCCCCCGTGGACGTCCTCCTCAGGCTCATCACGGCCGTGCTTCTCGCCATAGGCGTGTTGTATGCCGCGGAAAAGACGAAGTAGGCTCGAGATTGTGGCCGACATACTCCAAACGCTCTCCGCCGGTTGCAAGCCGCCTACACGCGTCGCCACGGAGGCCAACTTGGCCTACGACCGCATGGCTAAGATCGTGGAGACCCTCATGGAGAGGGGCGTTGTCAAGGAAGACGGCGGCCTGCTCTGCATAACCCCCGAGGGGCTCAAGATCCTCAACGCCTACAGACAGTGGCGGGGGTTCCTAGACGCCTTGGGGCTTTGAACTAGTTGGCCTGGACGTAGCGGAGGAACTCCTCAAGCTCCTCCCTTGTAAAGCAACCGAACCCTAACCTCTGGGCCAGTTCGCAGTTTTCTAGGAACATAACAAAGGCGTCTCCCTCCCTGGGTGCTTCTCGCGAGATCTCAAACCCAAGCCTTCTAAGAACCTCGGAGTATTGCTCAGGGACATCACCCACGAGGACAACCCTCACGCCTAAAATATAACACAGTTTTATAAATTTGGTGTTTCTTTCAAGAAATTACTTCCTCTTTCTAAATATAAAGAGCGTTGCGAGAACCGCCAAAAGGACCACCGCCGCGAGGGCTAGGTACATGCCTGTGTCGGCCGAGGCGCTGGGGGCTGTCGTGGTGGCGCCTGTCGCCGTCTGTTGGGCGTTCTGCTGGATGTACTGATTCAGGAGGGCCTCCGCCTGCTGGTACCGGGCCCTGGCCGCCTCGCGCCAGGCCTGGTACAGCTTGTCACGGTAGGTGGGGTCGGACGCCACCTTGCTGTTTATCGCCACGGCGTCTTGGTAGGTGAAGGTCTTAACCTGTCCCGTGGCTGGGTCGGTGTAGTTAACCGGGGCGCCCAGCCGCCTCCACAGCTCCTCAAACTGCCTCTGGGTGATCTTCCCCGAGTAATACGCATCCACCACCCTGCCCCAGAGGGAGGACAGCTGGTCCTGGAGATCCACGAGGGTGGCCTCGTAGTAGTAGATGAAGCTGTAGTAATACGCCGCGCTTTTCTCAGGCGGAACCGCCAGAACCTTCGCGTTTATGAGCTTGGAGAGGTGTTGCTTCAAGACGGCGGCTTTCGTCTGGTTCACGTCAGGCGAGTCGAGCAGGGCGGGGTTTCCAGGCAAGATGTACCTATCCACCACGCTCTTTTCAATCTCCGTGAGGAAGACCCTGGTGAGGGTAGTTGCGACCGTCATGTTGGCGCCTCTGGGCACCGCTATGGGGTCGAAGAGAATGTCTGTGCCGTCTGTAGGTATGCAGTACTGGAGGCCGGCTATGAAGACGTAGTAGTCCACCATGGGGCCGAACGCCGCCTCGCCCCTCTTCACGGTGTCCCGCACGGCGCCGCTGGAGTCAACAAAGCGGGCCACCGCCGCCGTGGAGGCGAGGTACCTCCACCCCTCCTCCCACCCATATATCTCGGTGACTAGCTGCATCATAGCTGCGGTTGAGGTAGACTTGGTGGGCCTGGCAATCGCCACGGGCTTGCTACCTGTCTTGAGGTAGTACTGGGCCAGCTCCGGTGAGGCTAGGTCCCGCCAGCTACACGCCGGCTGGAGACCCGCCTTTGCCGCGGCATCCTGGCTGTAACCGATGACGTAGCCCAGCAGGCCGTACACCACGTAGTAAACGCTCCCGTTTACAACGCGCTTAAGCGGGATGTTGCCCACTCTCTCCGGCAGTTGCCTCAGCTCGGGCACGTCGGGCATAGGCGCCAGGTAGCCCTCCCTGAGCAACGACTCGTAGAGCACCGGGGCGCCTGCCCAGAGGAAGTCCACGCCGCCTCTGTCAATGAGGGCGCGCCACTGAGTGGGGTCAGCCGGGATGATCTTTATATCAGGTATGTGCCTCTGCAAGACGGGCAGGGCCACGTCGATAGAGGCTTGGTCCGCCCTGGTGAGTATGGTGGCGGGGAAAACAGCCCCCGCCAAGAGGAGCAGAGCCAGTAGAACCGTGCGCATGGGGGATCAAAAGATTATGAATTTAAAATTATTTCATTTTTAGTTTATACCCGCTCAAGCACCACGGCGGCGCCTTGCCCGCCGCCGACGCAGAGGGTGGCCACGCCGTAGTCCACGCCGTCTATCTGCATCTGCCGGGCCAACGTGCCGATTATTCTGGCGCCCGTGGCGCCGAGCGGATGCCCGATGGCTATCGCGCCACCTCTGGTGTTTACGGCGTCTGGGTCCAGCCCCAGCTCTTTTATCGCGTAGAGCGTAACAACGGCAAAGGCCTCGTTGATCTCCCATCTGCCGATCTGCTTAGCTGTTAAGCCAGCCTTCTCCAGGGCCTTTTTGGAAGCGGGGACGGGGCCCATGCCCATCACCTCCGGCGGCACCCCGGCGAAGGCCACCGCCCTCACCTTGGCGAGGGGTTGCAGGCCGTATTTCTTAACCGCCTCGCCCGACGCCAACATGACGTAGGCAGCGCCGGAGTTGAGAGGCGACGAGTTGCCGGCGGTGATGACGCCGTCTGGCTTAAACGCCGGCGGGAGCTTAGCCAGCGCCTCCAGCGTGGTGTCCGGCCTCACGGACTGATCCCGGTCCACCACCTTCTTCTGCCCCTCTTTCTCCACCGTGAGGGGCACGATTTCGTCTCTGAAGTAGCCCTTCTCCTGCGCCTCTGCCGCCTTCTTGTGGCTTCTGAGGGACCAAGCGTCCATCTCCTCCCGCTTTATGCCGGAGATCTCCGCGAGCCTCTCGGCAGTGAGCCCCATGACGTATCCTATGGGGAGGTTGTACAGCTTGACGTATTCCTCGTCGGTAAGGAACCTGGGGTTTATCTCGATGTGCGGGTTCTCGTACATGGGGGTCTTGGACATCTTCTCGACGCCGCCTGCCACAACGACATCGGCCATGCCGGTTGCGACCTCCATCGCGCCGAAGCCCACCGTTGTGATAGAGGAGGCGCACTGCCTATCGATGTGAGCCGCCGGGATGGTGTAGGGGAGCTTCGCCGCGAAGACCACGTGCCTCCCGCCGTATAGCCACTGCTCGCCGACGGGAAGCGCCGTGCCCGTTAGCAAATCCTCCACGGCCTCCGGCTTGATGCCCGTCCTCTCCAACACAGCCCTCACAGCCGCCGCCGCGAGGTCCTCTGGGCGTAGGTCCCAGAAGTCGTCTCTCTGGGGCTCCTTCCTGGAGAACCTGGTAAAAGCCGTCCTGGCAAACGCGACGAGGTAGACGTTGTCCAGCCTCCTCCCAACTGTTGCCATAGTGCCCATCGTTTATGAGTTAATATGTGTTGGGTCCGACGGGGGCCGAAAAATTTTATAGAGCCCCCAAAACTCTTCGCAATGTCTCTCCCAAGGGCGTTCATAACGTCGGTTGTAGGCTCGTGGCCGAGGCCCACGTGGCTCATTGAGGCGTTTGAGAAATACGAAAAGGGACAGCTGGACCAGCAGACCTTTTCCCAGTACCTCGACGACGCGGTGAAGCTCGCGATTAAAGACCAGGAGGAGGCGGGGCTAGACGTCATTACAGACGGCGAACAGAGGAGGACCTCCTTCGTGGCCTTTGTGGGGCAGAAGATTAAGGGGTTCAAAATCGTGAGGGTGGAGGAGTTGCACCCCAACGCCAAGGAGATCATGAAGAAGTACAAGGCGCCACTGACGCTTTGGCGCCCCGTGATAGCTGGCTACATTGAGGACAGCGTCTTGGCGGTGGACGAGGTGCAGTACTCCAAAAAGGTGACTCAGAAACCTCTCAAGGTCACCCTCCCCTCGCCCTACCTAATCATGTGGGAGGCGTGGCACGCCAAGATATCGGCGCCGTATTACCCCAGGCCCGAGGACGCCGCCGAGGCCTACGTCAAGGTGCTGAGGAACGAGATCGCCAGGCTTATAGACGCCGGTGTCGCCTTCATACAGCTGGATGAGCCCATGCTCGGCGACTTGATAGAGGCGGAGCAGGACAAGCCAGACCGCTATAAGCAGGTGGCCTCTGAGCTCTACGGCCAGAGGTACCGCGGCCTCAGAGACGAGATCCAGCTCGCCGTCGACCTCGTCAACGAGACTGTGAAGGGCTACACCTCCTCCGTCCGCATCGGGATGCACCTAGACCGGTGGCCCACCGAGGAGTCGCCTGTGGTGGGCTACGAGCGCCTCGCGCCGCAGGTCTTCGACATAAAGGTGAAGCAGTACGTGGTGGAGTACAAGCATCCGCGGATGGGCAACCCGGAGGAGTTCGCCAAGGTACTCCCCAGCGACAAGGAGATCGGGCTCGGCTCAATAGACGTAAGAGACCACAGGCGGGTGGAGACCGTGGAGGAGGTGGTGGCACATGTGGAGAAGATCGTGAAGTACGTAGACCCCACCAGGATCTGGCTCAACCCAGACTGCGGCTTCGCGCCTGGCATGTACCGCGCCTTCCCACGCGCCGTCGCGTTGGAGAAGCTGAAGATAATGGTGAAGGCCGCCGAGGTTCTCCGACGACGCTACTGGTGGGCTTAACGCCCCCCGCATTAGCTCTCCCAGTTTTTTCAGCTACGCGCCCTACGGCCTTCCTTAGGCGCTTTCAGTATATGGTTCCACTGCGCCGCCACGACCCCCGTTCCCAGTTGGCGGGGGAGTCCCGAACGCGTATGCGTTAAAGCTAACCGCCCACGTTTGCCCGCTCCGCATGGCTTCGGTATGTATTCTCCTCACTATCTTCGGCCGTGGGAAACCTCTGGACAGCCGCGTTTTCTTCTGCGCAGGGCTTTATATATGTACGGTCTTCTGGCCGTGGCTCGGGTTCAGCCTCTCTGGGTTTCGTTTTTCCGCGCTCTGGCGGAGGCTGGGGTAGACGTCTTGTGTCTTCCCCCGCGTCTTAAGTGTAGGTGGGAGTTGCCGCAGTGCGTGGCGCTTTGGGTCTTGTTGGGGAGGTACCAGATCTGCAGGGGGGAGGGCCGGGGCCGCGTGGCGGGGGTTTGGGGGGGCGTTGCGGCCCTCGCCGGGCGGGGCGAGGAGAGGTGCGGCTGGGTTCTGGCGCGGCGGTGTGAAGAGGCCTTGAGGCTCGGCTTCCAGCCCCCCGAGATGCCGCGTATCGTGGTGGATCTCTCTCTTTGGCATGAACATACGCCGGGGGAGAAGCACGAGCTGGTGGAGCAGATATTGGCCGCTCTAAACGTGGTGAGGGGCGTGTTGTGGGACGGCGTGTTGTGGGTGACGAACGCCCCTGCCGAGTTTCTCCAGTTGCTGGACCTACACGCCCGGGGTCTTGTCCACGGGATGAAGATCGTGGGGGGACTGCCTCCGCTCTCCTCGCCTGTGGTCCTCGACCCGGAGGGGGATTGCCTCTTTACGGAGGAGGTGGCGTACAGCCACGACGAGTTTGTAATAGGCGGCATCGTGGACAAGGAGAGGACCGCCAAGTCCGGCACCAAGAGGCTTGCCCAGCTGATAGGCGTGGAGAGGCGGTGTCGAATCGAGCTGAGGGGGTCGCGGGTCGGCGTGCCTGACCGCATAAACAAGATCACAGAGATCGTGCTAAGGACTCTGTCGGGGGTTCCGCTGGAGGAGGCGATACTTGCGGCCCAGGCCAAGAGAGATAGGGTGTACCGGCTCATGTGGGAGATCCAGAAGAGGGCCGTGAGGGGGCCAGGCGGCAGGTTGTGGATAACGCCAGAGGCCTTGGCCGAGGCCAACTGGCTCAGGGCCCCGCCGGAGGAGGTTGAGCTGGCTCTGCGGAAGGCCCATGCCGTGTTAATCCAAGGCCTCTCTTAGGACTCTGTAGGCGTTGCGCCACGCCACGGCCTCCACCTCCTCGCCGCTGAAGCCGGCCTTTCTCAACGCCTTGAAGAACGTCTCTATCTTGTCCACAGACTCGAGGCCGGGCGGCGTCGTCGAGATGCCGAGGTAGTCTGTCCCCACGGCCAGCGCCTCCACGCCGTACCTCTCCTTGACGTATTTGGCATGCTTAATCAACGCGCCCGCCGTGGGGCTGTCCGAGATGGTGCTGGGGATGAAGGTGAGCCCCAACACGCCTCCGTTGTCCACAAGCCGTTTTATCACCTCGCCGTCGACGTTGCGCGGATGCCTATACACGTCGTTTACGTTGGCGTGGCTTATCACCACCGGCCTCCTCGCCGCCTCAAGCACGTCTAGCGCCGTCTTCCTCCCGGCGTGTGCCAGGTCTATCACCATGCCGAGTCTCTGCGCTGCCTCCACCAAGGCATGCCCCTCCTCGGTCAACCCGCCGCCCCCCTTGGCGTAGCAGGAATAGCCCCATCTATTGTTTAAATTCCACGTCACGCCGACGCCCCGCACCCCCAGCCTATACATGAGCCTGAGGTCGTCGACGGAGTTGAGGACGTCGGCTCCCTCCAACACCAGCAGAAACTTAAGACCTGGGTAGGCCAGGTCTCCCCGCCTCTCCACCAGCCTCACCCCGTGGCGTTCGGAGAGGGAGTAGTACACCTTGACGGCCTCTAACGCCAGCTGGAGGCTGGGCGACCACCCGCCGTAGGCGTTGACGAAGGGGAAGACGGCGGCGAAGACCAGGTCTGCGCCCGCCCTCCTGAGCTTAGGTAAATCGCTCTGCCTCCCCTCGGCGTCTACGTCAAAGGGAGGCGGGCTCAACGACGTCAAGAAGTAGTAAGCCACGTCTTGATGCAGGTCGACAAGCATTACTCCTCCAGCTCGTCGACTATGCTCCGGAGCTCGTCTAACGCCTCCTCCACAAGCCCCCAGTCCTTCTCCTCCACCGCAGACTCCAGGAGATCCACCACGTCCCTCAGCCGCCTTGCGACTTTCTCAGCCATGTCCAGTAGAGAGCAGATGTTTTTAACTACCTCCCTCCGACCCTCCGCGGTCATTAGCCTTTCCCAGCTCCCCACCTAAAGCCCCACGCCAGACACAACCACCGTCAAAACGTCTCGCGCCTAAACAGTCTAACTCAGGAGGAGGCGGTGGGTATAGAGTCGATTATCTCTCCCGCTCATTGTCCCAGGCCACTATGTGGAGCCGGGGCGTCACCCTAAGGCCGAACTTCACAGCGGCGTCCCATATCCTGCGGAGAACCTCAGCGTGTTTCTCAGCGCTTTGAGACATGGGCATGAGGAAGACCTGGTCCCGCGGGATGCCGAAGGCCTCCACGTAGCGGGCCGCCTCTTCCACGTCGCCTACGTCGCCCACCACGAACTTAAACCAGGCCTTGGGGCTTGACACGTAGAACTTGTCCAGCGGCGCCTTGACGCCTGCGTTGCTGAGCTTTGGCGACACGTCGTAGAAGTCGACGCAGGCGTCAAGCCGAGGCGTCGGCTTGTACACGCCGCTGGTCTCCACCTCAACTGCCCCCAGCCCCTTAAGCCTGCACACGAGCTCCTCAAGGCCGCGGCCCTGCCATATGAGCGGCTCCCCGCCGGTCACCACCACGTGCCCCCTCACCCCCAGCTCCGCCGCTTTTGCCACCACCTCGTCGACGCTCATCTCTACGCCGCCTCCGAAATCCCAGGAGTATTTCGTGTCGCAGTATACGCAACGGAGGGGACACCCGGCCAGCCTGATAAACACCGCCGGCTTGCCAAGATTCACACCCTCCCCCTGTAGAGAGGCGAAGACTTCAAGCACCCGCACAGCCCTCACACACCCGCTATAAAAACCCTTAAAGCGGCGCGTATGTAACGTCGGGGAATTTCCTAAGCAACTCCCCGTCCAGCGTGAGCAGGCGTGCGTCTAGTCTCTTCGCCAGAACGACGTACGCCGCATCGTACACCGTGATGCCGGCATCCACGGCGAGTTTAAAAGCGTCCGCCGCCACTTCTCTATACGAAAAAACTTCAAAAGTCTCCAAAAGCGACAGAAGCGCAGAAACCACGACGTTGCCCTCCTCCATGGAGAGCTCCCCCCGACGCACCCGCCGCCACACCGCGTTCCCCACCTCATACGCCGCCAGATCCAGCGTGGAGACTCTCTCGGCCTCTTTTACTGCTTTCTCCACCTCCTCGCCGCCGCTTTCCGGCATCAACAAAGCCGCCAACGCCGACGCGTCAATGACCAGCATCTCTGTCCTCCCTAATCAACTCGGCGGAGGGGGACAACGTGCCGACTTTACTTCTCAACCTCTCTCTCACCTCCCGCGCCTTTTCAAGAGCCAGCCGCACAAGGTACTTGGGCCATCCCTCCATCAGCACGCGTCCCCTCTCCAGCTTCTCAAGCCAGCGCTCCGCCTTGCCGGCATCTATCCAGCCTCTTGCGACGGCCTCCTTGACAATTTCGGCGAGGGCTTTTCTGAGTCTCTCGTGTCCAGCCGCAAGCATGTCGGTGGAGGCGTAGACGTACCAGATGTCTCTACCTTCCCTCTTCTTCACCTCCGCGCTGACGCCTGCAAGCCTGAGGAGGCGCGCCGCGAGCTCCACGCGGTCCCGGTCCGTCGAGTGGAATTCAAGCTCGATCGCATCTCCGCGCAGATATACGTTGTACTTGACGGCGGCGCTGCCCACCGATATTGTCAAGTCGGCGGCGACGTGGCCGCCCTCAGTCCTCCTCAGCCCCTCCCAGCTGACGTCAAGCCCCTCGGCCGCCAGCTTCATGGCCTCATCCAGCTTGTGGTTCTTAAGCCTATCGTCTCCTTCAAGCAGAGGAGCCCCGTGGTGGAAGTATAAGCCAGCCAGCTTGACTGCATTATCACCAGACGCGACCACTTGGGACGCACCCCTCCAGACTCTCTGTACCTTCGCCTCTATGCCGTGTGCCGCGAAGGCGACCGCCCAGAGCAGGGCAATTTCGCGCTCGCCGCTGGCCAGCTCGATTCTCTTCATCGCCGCAGACACGTACCCGTCGCCGTCTATTGCCCCGGAGATAACAGCGCCGAAGTACCTCAGCGTTTCCTCGTTTACGCCCAGCCTCTCCGCTTGAATAAGCAGAAGGGCAGGCGCCACGATCTCTCTAGCCACCTTGTCGTCGTCAAGCCTGTTCTTCAGCCTCTTTAACTCCTCCAACGCCCCAGCCAAGTCGAAGCCGGAGCCGACCTTAACATCTTTGAGCCGCCTCTTCACCGCGTCTATTACTTCGTCCCAGTGGTCAGCAACCCACCGCTTGAGGCCGTCCCAGCTCTTCACGTACATGAGGTCCTCCAGCCCCGCCTTGGTTCCCAGCATCTTGAGCCACCCACCTTCTGCGCTTATTCTGATCGCCTCGTCGAGTTTGTCGAGAGAGGTATACACGTCAAACTGCGGCTTCGGCCCCTCAAGAGTCAAACTCACGCGGGACACCGCAATGTTAGACCAGCCGAACAGAGCATGAGTCTCCGCCAACTGCCACAGATGAGTGGTGCCCATCCTCAACAGTCCTTCACTTATCGCCACGTCTGAGTTAACCCAGCCCCCCATGTAGGGGAGGCGGTCCTTCACAGGCAGACGTCCCCCAACCTCTTCCGCCGCCTTCACCGCCGCCTCAAGCTCCGGCCTAAAGAAGTCCCGCCACCTCCCCACGTCGAAGGTCAGGGTGTAGGTTATGCCCGCCCCCTCCCCCTCTCCCACCTTTGCAATCCTCAGCTTTATGCCCAGCTCCTTGAGCCCGCCGTCCTCCTCAACTCTGAATAGCTTAAACACGTAAGACCCGGTCTTCTCCTTAGTCTTCTCCTCCACAAGTTCCAACGCCAACATGCCGCCCTTTGCAAGCTCCTCGACGAAGCCGCGGTGGTGGTCGGCGCCTGGCTTTAGGAAGAGGCGGCGGAGTGCCTCCGCCACCATCTCCTCCACCGCCGCGGGCCTCTCCGCCTTAGCCCTCTCGGCCCTGTTGTACGCCGTTATTGGTGCATAGTAGAGGAGCCAGGCAAACCCGCCCACCTCAAGCCAGTGCCAGGCCGCCGTGCCGTATGGACTCTTTCTGCCCAGCGCATACTCCCTATAGGCGATTAAAGCCGCCAAAGCCTTAACGCCGAAGCTTACGTCTTTGAACTTGGGGAGCTCCGCCTCCACCGCCTCCGCCAGCTCCCTCGCCACGCCCTCCTCGACGTTTAGGTCTTTCAGACCGTGCCTGACTGCGTATTCGTTCAGTCTCTTCCTGAGAGCACTCAAGGCTTCTTTGAAGGCCGCCTCCTCTTTCTCAGCCAGCTGTGCTAGACGGCCGAGGTCCGCCACGTACCTAACCCGCCTGAACGGCTCCTCCCCCACCTCCACCCTCTGCACCGCCTTCTTAAGCCCCTCCACAACCTCTCTCAACGCAGACCTGTAGACTGCGAAGGCCTCCTCCAGCGCAAGAACGGCGTAGAAGAGGGCCTTCTTCTTCCTCTCATCAAGTTCTCTATACGTCTTGCCCATCATAAGCCTTCTCTCCTCAGACCGCTTCGGCATAATCAAAACCCTCAACGACTCCCAAGGCTCAGCCAGCCCTATCTCCCCGGCGTTGGCCGCCTTGGCTATTTCCCTGAACTTCTCATAGGGGTCTGGATCGTTCTTCAAGATATTGAACACCTCCTCTCTTGAGTACTCCTTAACGCCGGCGGGTACAAACGGCGTCAGAGACGCCGCATACGCCAACTTCTCCATCTCCACAAGACCCCACAGATTCAACGCGGCAGACAGCGCGATCACTCCAGCCGCCACAGCCGCCATCAAGAAGAGATACGCCTTATGTTCGTCGATCCAAGCCAGCACACGCGTGACAGCCTCGACGAAGAGCTCCACGAGACGCTGAACCGTCACCTTCACTTTCTCGAACGCCTCCTTAGCCGCCTCATACAGCGTTTTGGCGGCCTTCTGGACGTACTCAACAGCCTCCCTAAACCGACCCACCTCTGCCAACGCCACGGCGGAGGCGACGGAGGAGACAACGGCCTCGCTGTAGAGGCCGCTGTATACAGAATACAGCGCCGCGGCTGTAAGCCCGGCGAATGCCGACGTCCTCAGCGCCTTCTCCACCGTGGAGATGCCCTTCAGCGCGTCTCTCCTATACCGCTCCCCAGCCCTAGCCAGTACGTCGATTACCTCAAGCACAAACTGCTTGATGCGGTATTCCGCGTCTGAGACGCCGGCTTCCTCCGCCCTCCTTACGGCTTCTCTCACTGTGTGTTCAATCATCTTGAAAAGCACCTCGCCGTCTCTCGTCTGATACCCCTCGAAGAGGTAAAACAGCGCGTTGTACACATGCCTAGCGGCGTCGGGCGACGCCATCAGCCTCCCGAAGGAGCCCAGCACGCGCTCAGCCACCTCAGCCAGCACGTGGGCAAACTCGGGCTCTTTTACAGCCACCTTCTCCAGCCGGGCCTTCACCTTAGCCGTCGCTAGGCTCTTCGCCTTAAACGCCGCCTCTCCGTTTTTCTCCAGATCGTGGCTGGGCGTCCGGTCTGTGGGGGTCCACTGGTAAACGACCGGGAAAGGGGAGAGACAGTGTGCGCCCAATGCGGCCTAGTGGTGGCTGAAGCGGCGGTGGACGTGGGGCCGGAGTGGCGTTCTTTTGACAAGGTGAAGCGGGTTAGGACGGCCCCGCTTAAGCTGGTTGTCAAGACGGATTTGGGGGTAAGGCCGGAGCACGGCGCGAGGTGGCGCATGCTGGCGAAGCTCCACAGAGAGACCCTGCATGGTTACGAGAGGAGGCTGGTTAAAATCGGCGGCGAGCTTAGGCGCATTAGGGAGTGCGCCGGACTGCCGCAGAGCGTGGTGGAGGAGGCTGAGGCCCTTGTGAAGCGGTTTTTTGAGGTGGTGGCTGGGTTCCCGCCGGAGGTGGTGGCTGTGGCTGTGTTGTGGACTGCCGCTAAGGCGGCCGGCGTGCCGAGGCCGCTGGAGGACTTCCTCAAATGTAGTAAAGCCGACGAGAGTCGGGTTAGGAGGGTGGCGTGGAGGCTGAAAGAAGTAATGAAGCTGGGCAGGAGGCCGAGCATTGAGGACTACGTAAAGACATTGGCGGCTAGAGTCAACCTGCCCGCGGCTGTAGTCAAATCGGCAGTGGAGCTTCTGGAGAGGAATAGGCGTGTTTTGTTTGGCAAAAACCCGTGGGTTTCTGCGGCGGCGGCGTTGTGGCTGGCGTCGTTGAAAAAGCTGGGTCTTCTGAAGGCGCTGGCTGAGGCGGCTGGCACAACGACGGTTAGCATAAGGAAAGCCGCTGGGAGGATGAAGGTATGAAGGTTTGGAAGATTAGGCAGTATCTGCCGGCTCTGCTTTTGCACATACAGAGACGTGTGGGTGGTGAGAGAGGGTTTTTGGTTGCGGTGAGGACGCGGGATGTGTGCGGCATGGATAGGCGGTGCGGCATGGCTGTGCACAGCCTCATGATGAGGCTGGTTGAGAAGGGGCTGGCGAGGCGGTTTAAAAAGGGTACCTACTTAATCGAGAGGGCGGCGGTGGAGGAGGTGTTGACGGCTTTGAGGCAGTGGATATGACGACGGCGGTCAAAAAGATCAAAACCACAGCCTCTGTTTTTGAACTGCCGCAGAAGCTGGGTATTCTCCAGTATGTGGAGTATGAGCCTCCTCCGAGGGAGTGGTGTGCCGACGACGGGTGCTTGTACGAGGGGGTGTTGACGGCTGAGGGCTGTAAGAAAGGCGTATGCATAAAGTACCGCGTGTGGGTGCATTCGAGGGATAGGAGGAGGTGGGAGGCTAAGGAGCGGTGGAGGAGGCGTAGGGATGAGGAGGTGGGTTCATTAGGCAACAGGTGGCGGATGCACTGTGGGAGCTGGCTGGGCAGTACGAGGTGGGGCTGTGGTATGAGTATGTGAGGGTGGGCGCGGGGGTTAATCAGTACGACGTCTTCTGTGGCGTTGTTGTGAACGGCGTAAGGCTGGGCCAGCCGTATTGCCGTGCGGTGGAGGAATGTGTTGAGGAGATGTTAAGAGACTACAAGAGGGAGGTGGAGAGGCTTAGGGAGCCGCCTGAGCCGGCTTTAGTTATCAAGATCGACGGGTCGGAGGCTTGCATCTCGCTGAACCCGCCGAAGGCTTTTTGCGCCCAAAACGGTTCGGTTAGGGAGGTCAGGTTAGAACTAGAGTTTAAGCGATACGAAGAGTATGAGGAGAAGATGAGAGAGGTATACAGACCCAAGGGGTTACTGGCATTCGCCGTGGCGGCCAGGGAATACGTGAGGATGCTTTAACGCCGTCTTCACCCCGTGGGCTTCTTAAGCCTAAGCCGCATCGCGGCGAGGCGTCTAAGCACGGCGTCTATATACGCCTCGGCCTTCTCCCTCTCGATGCCTCTCTCTGCGTATATGTGCCGGAGCACCTCCTCGTACCGCTTGTACTGCTCGTTAAGCCGTCTCCAGGGGACGCCCCTCAGCTTTTCTCCAAGTTCGGCGTCTGTCGGTAGCTTCCCCTCAGCCATTAGACACGCCAAGATGGGGTAGCCCACGTACCCTCTGTACAAGGTGCCGTTGTCGTTGCTGTAGACAAACCCTCCCTCCACTACGACGTCATACACCCGGTCCCCCTCTGAAGACACCACCTCGCACCGCCCCTCGCCCACCAGCCGCACCCGGCCGTCCACGACGGCGCCTAGGGCCTCTAGCACCTTAATCCTCGGGGGAAGTCTAAGACTCACGTCGCTACCTCGCCCCAGATATAAAAGATTACGCCTGCGTCGCCGATATGTATTGATGCCGGGGTTACAGAGCTTTCTCAACCACTAGTTTCTCTATTTGTTCGATGTATCGCCTTGCTTGTTCCGGCAAGTATCTATGTATATCTGTGGTTATGAAACCGCGGACGAGGAGGGACACAGCCTCGTCATATGTAAAGCCCTTCGCCTGTAGGTAGTTGATCTCGTCCTCCGCCAGCCTGCCTATGGAAGCCTCGTGTGTAAGCACGGCGTCGTGGTGGCGGGCGGCTAGTTGCGGTATTGTCTCCACGTTGGCGTAGGGCGACATGAGGAGGCCGCTGCACGCCACATGGCCCTTGGCGGGTGCGCGGGCCTCAACTAAGGCGCGCATGGTGACAACGGCGTTGTCTGTGGCGATGGCTCTGGTGGCAAGCTCAGTAGCCGCGCCGTTGCCCTCCAGTAGCGCCGTCGTCCCCACATCTATCTCCGCATCTCCCAGGCCTAGGAGGATGGAGGTTGTGTGGGCCTTGGCCGCATCCCCCAGCCAGATCCTGGGGCTCGTCTGCAGGGTCTTGACCGCGGCGAGGTTGGCGTAATACTCGACGTATTCGCCGCCCTCCCCCACTAGGACCCCCGTCCTAGGCCTCACGTGGGCGGCGCGGTTCCAGTTGTGGACCATTATGAACCTCAGCTTGGCCTTCGGCATGACGTAGAACTCGGAGATGCCCACGTGGAGCCCCACCGCCTCAGGCGCAATTACGCAACCGGTGTAGACAGTCGCCTCGGCCCCCTCCTCCACAATCACCACGTTGTGTGGAGCCTGGAGCCCGCCCCTTACTATGGACAGACAGGCGAGGACGGGCTCCTTCACCTTGACCCTGCTCCTCACCCTAATTACGTATCCCCCCGTCCCCCTCAGGGCGGCTACGGCTGTGTATTTATCCAAGTCGGGAGGGACAAGACGCCACAGATAATCCCTAACTAAGTCGCGGTGCGCCTCCACGAATTCCTCCAGCCGGTACACCTCCACGCCGGGTATTCTGCTGAGGTATCTGAAGTAGGCGTTGTCCGCCTGGACGTAATACGCCTGCGCGGCTGTGGAGACGCCGGCTTTCTCCACGGCGGCCGCCACCGCCTCCTCATCCGGCGCCGCCCTCCCGTCGCCAAACTGCGTCACATCTACGTCGAGTCCGTAAGCCGCCGGCTTCGCCAAGGCGGCCTTAGCCCTCTGCCTAACCTCCTCAAGCCAGCTTGGCGAAGCCATAGGCAAACACCTCCTCCACCACCTCCAGCCCACCGCACTTTTTGAAGGTTCCGCCGTAGAGGACGCATGCCTTGTGCGGAGGGATGTAGCGGGCGATGTGCGCCCCGTGGGTCACCACCACAAGCGCCGCCTCTGCCGCAAGCTCCTTCAGGCCCCGCGCCACCACGGCGAGGCTCTCCACATCGACCCCGCTGTCGGGTTCATCCACAAGAGCGACCCTGGGCCTCTGGGCGAGCACGGTGGCTAGCTCCACCCTCTTGCTCTCGCCGCCAGACAGCCTCCCCACCTCCCGGTCCATGAGATGTTCCACCTCCACAGCCCTAGCCACCTCCCTGGGGTCGCACCCACTCCGTCTGCAGATGTGCGTCAGTAGCACCCCCACCTTCACCCCGTGGAGCCGTGGCGGCATCTGGAAGGCCAAGGCGAGACCTCTACGCGCCTTCTCAAAAGGCTTCAGCGTCGTCACGTCCTCCCCCTCCAGCAGGACCCGGCCCCCCGTCACCTCGTACCCCGGGATGCTCACCACGGCTTTTAACAGGGACGACTTACCCGCGCCGTTTGGACCCAGTATGTACAACACTTCGCCTCTAGAAAGCGAAAAAGAGATGCCGCTGAGTAGCGGCATCCCGCCCACTGAGATGGAAACTCTGTCCACTGCAAAAAACATGTTAGTAAAAAAGTGTGTCTATTTATGGCTATGGGTGCAGAAAACGCATTAAATCTTCAGAAGCATCTCCCCTACCTGCCTAATCCTCTCCTTATAAGGCGCCACGCGGTCGGGCTCCGTAGCGGCGACGTCTAAGAGAAACATGGCCCAGCTCTCCAGCTCCTCCACCACCTCGTCGATAGACTTGGGGGAGCCCGGCCTGGGGATCCGCGCCCAGGGAATCAGCCGGGCGGCGCTTCTCCCAGCCTCGGTGGGTTCGTAACGCCCGTCTTGCCTCCGCCTCACCAGCCCCTCGGCTTCCAGTTGCTTCAGCAGGGGGTAGACGGAGCCTGGCGAAGGCTTCCAGAAGCCCCAGGTAAACTCCTCCACAGCTCTGATTATCTCAGCGCCGTTCATAGGCCGGTCCGACAGAAGCCACAAAACCACTTCCCGCAAACCCCGCCTGCTTATGAACGCCCACGGAGGCGGACCCATGGCCATAATTTCCTGCCTGTTTATAAAGTTTTCGAAAACGATATCGGAAAAATAACCCTCCACTCAACGCGGCGTTTGGGGATGTCCGAGACCGAAGGTACCATCATTACTTATATAGACGTGGGGTGTGGAGGCTATGAAGCTGTTGACGTTCACAAAAGACGGGGTGAGGAAGGTGGGGCTTTTCAAAGACGGGAAGATCCTCGACCTGCCCGAGGCGTATAAGGCGGTCTACGGCACGTTGGAAGCGCCGGACTTCCTCTGCGACATGAGGAGGCTCATCGCCCTGGGTGACCCTGCGCTGGAGGTGGCGAGGAGGCTCGGCGAGGCGGCCAAGGGGCCCTTCTACCGGCCAGGCGAGGTCACGTGGGAGCCGCCGGTGCCTAACCCGGAGAAGATTTTCGGCGTCGCCGTAAACTACAAGGCGCACGGCAAGGAGACGGGGTTGGAGCCGCCCGAGAGGCCCTACTTCTTCCCCAAGTTCCCCAACGCCCTGGTGGGGCACGAGGGGCGCGTCATCAAGCATAAGGTGGTGCAGAAGCTGGACTGGGAGGTGGAGCTGGTGGTGGTCGTGGGCCGCCCCGGCAAGTATATACAGCCGGAGAAGGCCCTTGACCACGTCTTCGGCTACGCAGTCGGCATTGACATGTCCATGAGGGACTGGCAGAACCCAGACGAGAAGACCGCCAGGCAATACGGCAAGCAGTGGATCTGGGGCAAGTCTATGGACACGGCGGCGCCTGTGGGGCCTTACATTGTGACTAGAGACGAGGTGCCTGACCCCAACAAGCTTGGGCTTAGGCTGTGGGTAAACGGCCAGCTTGAGCAGGAGGGCAACACCTCCGAGCTGATCTTCAACATACAGCAGCTGATCCACTGGGCGTCGCAAGGCATAACTCTTAAGCCAGGCGACCTCATATTCACCGGCACCCCGCCCGGCGTGGGGTGGGCCAAGGGCAAGTTCCTGAGGGGAGGCGACGTGGTTGAGGCCGAGGTGGAGCAGGTGGGGCTTCTGCGGGTGTACGTGGTGGAGGAGTAGCTACAAGACAACGATCTTCTTCAGCAGGTCCGGCCTGTCTACCCTCACGCCGCCGAACTTCGAGGCGAGGAGGAAGAGCCTCCCCCCGACCTCCACCCCGGATAGGTCGAGCCTGTCCCCTGCCGACTCCACAACGTATATGTCCCCCTCGGCGGAGGCCCCCGCGAGGCTGACTACGCCGTTTACCCCCGCCAGCTCCAGGGAGTACGCCTTGACGCCGAGAGACACATCGCCCCGGAACCTATCCACCAGCACCTCCCCCACGGCCGATGCGCCAGCCGCGTCCAAGAAGCCGGAGGAGCCCACCACGTGGAGCCTCCCCCTCACCTCCGCCTCCCTTGCCCTGACCCCGCCGTCTACCGCCACGGCCACGAAGCTGTCGGCACTCCCCCCTGAGAAATCCACCACGCCCAAGACCGTGTCTATGTAGACATGGCGGAACCTAGCCCCCACCAGCCTCACGTCGCCCCGCACGCTGTAGATGTAGAGATCCACGCCGCGGGCTCCCTCCAGATCCACGCCGCCGGTGACGGTCTCGACTATCAGCGGCCCGTGGATCCTTGCCTCCCGCAACCTCGGCGGGGCCCCCGACACCTCGCCCCCCGGCAAGTGGCACCCCTCGCAATCCGGGGTGAAAGACAGAAGCCTGCGGCAAGACGGGTCCTTGACGCATTGGGGGTCGTGATATATGCAAAGCCCGCTACTCCTCGCAGGTCTCCCGCAGAAACACAACACGGCAGAAAAAACAGCTCTGTTTTTAACGCTACGCCCCGCAGACGAAAAGCCCGCCGAGCAACGAGGCGCCCCTCCCGGCGTTAAAAGCCGCCGCGTCTCTCCGCTCAGCATAAATATACCGGCTGTCTAGAGGCCGTGAGGTACTACCTGATGTCTATCAAGCCGAAGTTCGGCGAGGAGATCCTGTCGGGGGCGAAGAAGTACGAGCTGAGGAGGCTGGCGGGCCCCCTGGTGGAGCCGGGGGACCAGGTCTTCCTCTACTTCACGAAGCCAGCAGCCGCCGTGGCGGGGCACTTCACAAGCGGCGTGGTGTTCATAGTGCCGCCCAGAAACCTGCCCCGGTTGCTGGCGGAGCTGGGGGACGTCGGCGTGGGGGAGGAGGACGTGAAATACGTGGAGGGGGCCAGATACGCCATGTTGTTACAAGTCAAGGCGCCGACGCGGTGCGCCAAGCCGGTGAAGCCGGCGGAGGCCGGCTTGAGGCCGCCGCCGAGCTACAGACGCATAGACAAGCGTGCCGCAGACAAGCTCCTCGCCCTGTGTAACAGTAATATACAGATCTAATATCTAACATGCGGTTCCCCACAGTGAGGCCCAGGCGGTTGCGGGCCAGCAAACTCATCAGAGACGCCGTGGCTGAGACCTCGGTGGACCCCTCCGACTTCATATACCCTATCTTCGTCAAGCCCAGCGGCGGCGCTGAGCCTATCTCCTCCATGCCAGGCCAACGCCGCTGGCCCGTGGGGGAGCCCCTCGTCAAACACGTGGAGGAAGCGCTGACTCTTGGGGTAAACAAGTTTATCCTATTCGGCGTCTTGCCCGACGAGATGAAGAACCACACCGGCTCCGGCGGCTACGACCCAGAAGGGGTCGTGCCCAGGGCTCTACGCCTCCTCAAAGACGCCTTCGGCGACAAGATCCTCCTCTTCGCCGACGTCTGCCTCTGCGAATACACAGACCACGGCCACTGCGGCGTGGTGGAGGAGAGGCGGGGGAGGTGGTACGTGGACAACGACGAGACCATCAAGCTCTACGCCAAGGAGGCCGTGGCGTACGCAGACGCAGGAGCCGACTTCGTGGCGCCGAGCGGCATGATGGACGGCCAGGTGGCGGAGATCAGGAAGGCGCTTGACGCCCACGGCTTCTACGACGTCGGCATCATGGCCTACAGCGCCAAATACGCCTCAGCCTTCTACGGCCCCTTCAGAGTCGCCGCCGCGTCGGCGCCTAAGTTCGGCGACAGGCGGACCTACCAGATGGATCCGAGGAACGCCCACGAGGCGCTGAAGGAGGTCCAGCTGGATCTGGAGGAGGGCGCCGACATCGTGATGGTCAAGCCCGCCCTGGCCTACCTAGACGTGATAAGGCTCGTCAAGAGCCACTTCCCCTGGGTCCCCCTCGCCGCCTACAACGTCTCAGGCGAGTACTCCCTCGTGAAGGCCGCCGCCGCGGCGGGGTACGTAGACGAGAGGACGATAACGCTGGAGATACTCGTCGCCATAAAACGCGCCGGGGCGGATCTAATCCTCACCTACCACGCCCTAGACGCCGCCCGGTGGCTCAAAGAGGGGACGCCGTTTTAAAAGGCTACCTTTTTAGTTAGGTTTTTTAATGGAAATTCGTAGTGGGCCATGGATTCTCGGGATGTGGATCTTTTGATGGAGGCTCAGCACAATTTCCCTCTAGTGGAGCGTCCCTACAAGGCGCTTGGAGAGAGGCTGGGCGTAGACGAGGGCTGGGTTATCGAGAGACTTAGGGGGCTGGTTAAGGCGGGGGTTTTGAAGAGGATTGGGGCTATTTTGAACTACAGGTCTCGGGGGCTTGAGGCGGCTCTGGTGGGGATGGCGGTGCCGGAGGACATCATAGAGGAGGTCGCCGCCGAGGTGAACAAAGACCCCTACGTGAGCCACAACTTCCAGCGGGACTACAAGCCCTACAATCTGTGGTTTGTCACCAAGGCGAACAGCAGGGAGGAGCTGGAGGCCAAGGTGGCCTCCGTTGCGAGGAGGTATGGGCTGGACTACGTGATTTTGTACTCGCTCCGTAGCTATAAGGTGGACGTCCGCTTCGACCTGCGCCGCGGCGTCTCGTGGACCAAGGGGGAGCTTCTGCCGGAGAACCCGCCGCCGCTCTCCTCCCTAGGCGTCCCCATGGTCTTCTTCTCCAAGGTGAAGTCCCTTCCCCTGGCGCCGGAGCCTTTTAAGGAGGCGGCCGAGGCCCTCGGCGTGTCGGTGGAGGAGGTCCTGGGCAAGATAAGAGAGTTCATAAAACTCGGCGTCCTCAGAGACCTCCACGCCACTCTCGACGGCGAGGCTGTTGGGTTTAGAGAAAACGCCATGGTGGTCCTGCGGGAGCCCATCTGCGAGGCGGCGGCTAGGCTAAACATAACGACGCACGTGGTGCTTAGAAACACAGTGCCGGGCAAGTGGGAGTACCCATGCTACTTCATGGTCCACGGCGTCTCGCGGCAGGTCCTCGAGGACTACGTAAAAGACGCAGTTAGGCGGCTGGGGGCTTCGGACTACCGCATGTTGTACAGCGTACGCGACTTCCTCGGCGGCCGCGAAATGGGGAGACGCGTAGAGAAGGTGGCCGAGTAGCTAACGCCCTCGGCAGATTATCTCAGCCATGTTTCTCTTAGCCGCGTAGCCGGGCCCCAGCCTAAGGCTCTTGACGAACTCCACCGTCTTTCTACACGCCTCTGGTCTACAGACGAAGTCGAACTCCTCGTCGGCCAGCTTTATGAAGTGCAGGCCGTACTTCTCGGCGGCGTATCTACAAGTCACAGTGTAGTCCCCCTCCCCGGCGGCCACCTTCGCCGCGGCCTCCTCGTGGGTCCGGGCCACGTTGAAGTAGCCCGGGGCCTCGCCAGGCGGCACCCCCAGCTCCTCCAGCAGTCTGTCTATGCGGACCCGCGTGCCGGCCCCCGGAGGCCTGTTCACGAGACGCATCTCTGCCAAATCCCTCAGCCGACCCACGGGCCTCCGGGCGGCCACCCCTATCTCTCTGTAGAAGCCCCCCACTAGGCAGAGGTGGGGGCCGTAGGCCGCGGTGAAGCTGAGGTTGTCGCCGAGGTGCACCCCGCCGAAGTGGGCGAGGCCGGCGGCGACGAGGAGGAAGCCTTGCATAGAGCCGACGAAGTAGGCCTCGTGCCCCCTCAACGCCTCCTCCACCATGGGGTCGTGGCTACCCGCGTATATGAAGTCCGTGAGGCCCAGGATTATGCCCCTCCCCGCCGCCTCCGCCATGTAGGCCCTAAGAACCTCCCTTCCCCGGTCGGTCAGCCGCGTCCCGCCGCGTCTCGACGCCTCTACGAGCCTGACGCCGAGGGCCCGCTCCGCCCTAGCCACGAGATTCCACAAAGTGGCGTAGGGCACACCTGCAAGCGCCGCCGCCCTCTTAAAAGACCCCGACACCTCTATGGCGAGAAGAGCCTTGAACACAGCCGCGCCTAACTCCACGCCGTCTGCCACCACCTTGAGCTCTGGGATAAACTCCATCAATATTTAAACACAAGATTTCTAAATATCTGTATGTCCAAGATCGGATATCTAGTAATAGCTATAGTGGTTTTGGCTGTGGCGGCGGCCGTGCTCTACGTGGCGAGCTCCGGCACCCCGCCCTCTCCGACGGTCACCGCTCAAGTAACTACCCCAGCCCTGCAGACGGCGGCCACAGCCTCCCCAAAGACTGCGGTTGCCCCGCCGGCTAAGACTACGCTATATATGGCCACCACCACCAGCGTAAAAGACACCGGCCTCCTCGACGTGTTGATACCTGACTTCGAGAGGTGGGCCGCCGCGAGGGGCTACAACGTGGAGGTGAGGTACACTGCGGTGGGCACCGGCCAAGCTCTGCTCATGGCGTCTAGAGGCGACGTAGACGTGGTAGTGGTCCACGCCCCCGCGCCGGAGAAGCAGTATCTGGAGAACGGCACCCTCAAGTGCAGAGACGTCATCGCCTACAACTTCTTCATAGTGGCGGGCCCCAAGGACGACCCCGCCGGCGTGAGGGGGCTCACGGCAGTGGAGGCCTTTAGGAAGATCGCCCAGGCCAAGGCGCCGTTCGTCTCCCGCGGCGACAAGTCGGGCACCCACGTGATGGAGCTTTCGCTGTGGCGGAAGGCAATAGGGAGAGAACCCGACCCCAAGACGGATCAGTGGTACATCTCGGCGGGCGCCGGCATGGGCCAGACCATCCTCCTGGCTAACGAGAAGAAGGCCTACGTCCTCTCCGACACCGGGACTTGGCTTAAGTACAGGGACAAGCTCCCCGAGCTGGACGTGGTGATCTCGGCGTCGCCCGACCTCATCAACATCTACAGCTTCTCCATTGTCAAGCCGTCGGAGGTAGCGAAGCTCATGGCGCAGTACATGCTGACCAGGGGACAAGCCGTGATGGCCAACTTGACCATCGCCGGCTCGCCGCTGTTCACGCCGATAACCAAGGCAGACCCCAAGGCGATGGAGTGGATAAAACCGGCTATATTCGGCCCCAGCTGTGTCAGCTGAGGAGCTGGTAGGCATAGTGCTCAACACTCTCTACGTCTCCACAATCCCCACTCTTTTTTCAGCCGCCGTGGGGACCCCCCTCGCCGTCTATCTACACGTGAGGGGGGGCCGAGCCGCCGCGGCGGCCGAGGCCGTCTTCAATGGCCTCGTGGGCATGCCCACCGTGTTGCTGGGCCTCCTGCTCTACCTCCTCTTATCCCGGTCGGGCCCCCTCGGCTCTCTACAACTCCTCTACACTCTCAACGCCGTGGTGATAGGCCACGCAGTTTTGATACTGCCGCTGTACCTCTCCTTCGCCTTGACTGCGCTTAAGGGGGTAGACCCCAAGGTGAGAGAGGTGGTGGAGATGTTTAGACTAGGCCATTTGGGGGCCTTTAGGCTGTATGTGAGAGAGGCGGCTTGGGGTCTCGCCGCGGCCGCCGTGGCGGCCTACGGCCGGGCGCTAGGGGAGTTGGGCATCGCCCTTATGCTAGGCGGCGACATTAGGTACAGGACGAGGGTCTTAACGACGGCGGTGGCCCACGAGACCATGCTCGGCAACTGGGACGCTGCGCTTCAGCTAGGCGCTGTCCTGCTGGCGCTGGCCATTACCGTAAGCGCCGTCGTGAACGCCCTGGGGTTTAGATACAGGGGATGATATCCGCCGCAGGCCTTGGCAAGAGGTTCGGCGACGGCTGGGTGTTCCGCGGAGTCACTTTCCAACTGCCGGAGAGGGGGCTCGTGGTGGTGCTGGGTCCCAACGGCTCCGGCAAGACCACCATGCTGAAGATACTCGCCACCCTTCTTGAGCCCACTGAAGGCGAGGTGAAGATACTGGGGCTCAGCTGGGGCGAGGCCAGGGGGAGGCTGAGGAGAGAGGTACTCTATGCCCACCAAGAGCCGGTGGTTCTGTCGGGGACTGTGGAGGACAACCTCTTCTGCCGCGACTACGACGTGGAGGACGCCCTCGGCCTAAGGCCCGTGTTGAGGAAGAAGGCCAAGTCGCTGTCGGGAGGCTACAGAAAGCTGGTGACGCTGGCGAGAGTGCTGGCTTGCAGGCCCAAGGTAGCCCTCCTCGACGAGCCCACCGCCTTCCTCGACCCCGAAAAACGGCAGATCGCGGCGGCGCACATAGCCGAGTACAGCAGAAAAAATCTGGTGGTGTGGACCAGCCACTACCCCTCCGAGCTCCCTCCGGCGGAGAGGCTCTACGAGCTACGGGACGGGGCCTTGAAGGAGCTCTCCAACATTCGGTAGACCGCGTTGATGACGAGCTCTGCGCATTTGACACAACGAGCACCCTCCTCCGAGAAGGCCTTACGCTCGAGACACTCGGCGCACTCCTCCACGTCAGGCGGCGAGGCGCCGATCGCCTTCCTAAGCAGAGAGGGCAACCGGTCCACCTTCTGCAGATCGCCGTAGGGGCTGTAGCCCAAGACGCCCTTGAGCAGAGCCTCCACAGAGACGTAGGCGTTGTAGCAAGCCGCCATGCCGTCGCCGCGCTCCAGGTGGTAGAGGGCGTCTCTGAAATGCCTCATGTGCCTCTCCAGCCACTTGGGATGCACAGCAAAAATATCCTTCTCCCACAAAAACTTTCCGCCGCCGGCGGACGCGGCACGGGGCCAGATAAAGAAGGGACCAGCCTTAGACCGATTGCTCCACATGCAACAAGCTGTGAAAACGCCGGCGGAGACCAGCAGAACCGCGGCTACAAACGGCGCTAAGCAAGGGCCATCGTCGAAAAGATTTATATGTAGAGATTAGGTCCGTCGTGTGTCTTGAGAGGTTTGATGAGGTTAGGAGGGGCGTTGGGGTTCTGACCGCCAGAGACGTGGTGGAGCGGGCGAGGGCCACGGCGGCTCGGCAGGCCCCTAGATGCGCCGTGTTGACATGTAGCGACTCCAGAGTCGCGCCGGAACTACTCACGCTGTCGAACCTAGGCGAGATGTTCGTGGTGAGGGTGGCAGGAAACGTTGTCGACGACCTAGTCCTCTACTCGCTCAAGTTCGCAGTGGAGAACCTGGGGGTGCGGAAGATATACGTGATAGGACATAAGAGGTGCGGAGCCGTGGCGGCGGCACTGGAAGGACGGGCCCCACCCCCCATTGCACAACAGATAAAAGAAGCCGCGGCCAAAGCCGGCTCCGCGAGTCCAGAGGCGGTGGAGACAGAAAACGTGAAGATAACATGCGAAAAACTTAGAGGTTTAGGGGCAGAGGTGGTGGGATACTACTACGACCTAGACGCCGTTGAACTTCGGCGGATTTGCTGAGGAGACCCCCAGACCGCCGTCCCGCGCCGCGGCTACAAGCCCCGCCGCCCTCCTCCCCACCTCCACAGGTTCCTCGCCGAATACCCTCACCACGTGTCTCCTGCCGCCCGAGGCGTACCCAGCCGTAAACTCCAGCCCAGACGGCGTCAGCCGCGCCACGCCGCCGACGGCCACGTGGCAACCAGCCCCTACCTCCCTAAGGAAGGTCCTCTCCGCCAGCGCCTCCACCGCGGCGGCGGGGTCGCTGGCTTTTTTAAGCAGGTCGACGATGTGGCTGTCTCCCTCCCGCGCCACCGCCGCCACGATGCCCTGGCCCGGAGGCGGGGGGACCTCCTCCGGCCTAAGCGGCACCACCGCCACGGGGGGCTTTTCGCCGTACAGCCTGTACACGCCCGCCGCCGCCATAACCGCCGCGTCGAACTGCCCCGCCAAGATCTTGTTCACCCTGGTATCCACGTTTCCCCTTAGCGGCTTCAGCTCTACGTCTGGGCGCAGGGCCTTTATGAACTCGGCCCTCCTCATGCTGGAGGTCCCCACCACGGCGCCCGTCGGCAGAGACTCCAGCGTGTAGCCCCGCGCGCTTACCAACGCGTCCAGGGGAGGCGCCCGCCGCGAGAACCCAGCCAGCACAAGCCCCGGCGACAGCTCAGACGGCAAATCCTTCAAGCTGTGAACCGCGATATCTGCCTCCCCTCTAAGCACCGCCAGGTTCACCTCCTTCTCGAAAATCCCCTTCACGCCGATTTGATACAGCGGCTTATCCACGATCACGTCGCCGGTCGTCTTCACCACCACGACCTCAAACTCCACCCCGGGCTCTACTGCCCTCACCTGCGAAAGAAACTCCTCCGTCTGCAACAAGCTCAGCCTGGACCCCCTAGTCGCTACCCTAATCCTCATACCCACTCCCGGCGCTGATTATACCCACCACACAAGCTACAACCATACAGCGCCCCCAACCCCCACAATAAAACACTTTCTCCAACCAAAACCTCACAGACACCCACAACGCCACATGAGCGGCTTTCACGCGTCTCTAGGGCCGTAGACCACGGAACTTTGAGCACACGCCGAGCATGAAATTCTCGAGTAAAGAAGACCATATTCGGTGCTTAAAGGCGTGACCACGTCGCGAAGATTTGTACATGTTTCAGCGACGCTAGACAACGGAGAATACGCTAGAGATACAGAACGACGCGGTCCCACAGTAAACTGTTAGGCACGAGGCGTTGAGCGGCGTGGTTGCTGAGACGAAGATGGTGGGGGCCCTCGTCGCGTTGCCGGTATCGCTACAAGACGCGCCAATCATGCAACTCCTCCAGGCTACCAGATGGTATCGACAACTTGTAGATATAACAATTCCTCAGCGACAAGCCAAAAAGCTATAGACACCCCTCCCCCGAGAACCAACACTCAAGAAGCGGTTCATATGTCCTTCTTGTGGATGCACAGCACCGCGAAAACACAGCATAAGTTACTAACGCCACGGAAATAGTGTGACACACATGAGGTCAAGCCCCCACGGGTCGTTGTGTACAATGTTTTTATATTAGTGTTGGGGCTGTTTTGTGGGTGATATCTCCGGCGTTGCCTACGACGCGGTTAAGATGGCGGTGGAACACGTCTTGAGCAAAATCCGGGAGGGTAAGAAGCTGTCTACTGAAGACATCCTCGTCCTCTACCTCGGCACCATAGTAGGCGACTTGAAAGAAATAAGAGCCGACATAGCAAGACTAGACGATAAAATAGATAAAACAAACCAACGCATAGACGACATCGTTAAAACACTCTCGGCACGGATAGACGACGTTGTTAAGTCGCTCTCGGCAAGAATAGACGAAACAAACAGAAGAATAGACGAGACCAACAAAAGGATTGACGACTTGGCCAAGAGGATAGACGCCGTCCAGACCACCCTCCTAGAGATCCAGAAGCTGTTGATAGAATTAGTTAAAACCCGCCAGTAGTTTTACAATAGCGCATTTATCGGCGTGTTGTAGTGCGCTGAGTGGCGGTTTGAGGACGACTTCTGCGGCCCAGGTCTCCGTGGTGATTGGTTTTTGTCGTTATTTTGTGTGTGTTGTCATTTTGTCTGCTAGTCTCTGCCCGGCGGGCGTGTGCCGCTCCGTGTATAGGCCCTCGTGGGTCTGATGAGGTAGCATAGCTTGTCTAATGTAAAAATCTCTCCTGAGCCGCGTGGCTGTTGTGGGGTGTTTTTCACTGTGGTTGATGCGCCGCGTGGGGAGGGGTTTTGGGTTGTTGGGGTTTATTGAGGAGGAGGCTGGGTATGGGGCAGAGGGGGTCGTCGCCGAAAGTGTCGCCGGTTAGGTAGTGGGCTCTGGCTCTGTCGCCGCCTTTGCAGTACTGCTTGTAGGGGCAGGCGGAGCACTTGGGGCCTCTGAGGTACTTCTCGGTGTGTATGAAGAGCTCCAGCTTGTCTGGGGTCAAGATCTCCTTGAGGGGTATCTCCCGCACGTTGCCGAGTTTGTAGAAGTCTATGAATTGGCAGGGGTAGACGTCGCCGTTGGGGTATATGGAGATTATCTTCCTGCCGCATCCGCCGGTCGACTCCACGAACTTTAGGTACTGCTCGTCGCCGTTGCCCAGCGTGAGTGCTAGGTATATCCCGTCGAATGGGGCGAGGGTGGTCTCTATCTCCAGCCTCCCGGCGTACTGCCGGGCCTTGGCGATGAGGGTTTCCATGAACTGGCGGTACTGCTCCGGCGTGTACCACCAGTCTGGGGGGAGCTTCTGGGCCCTGCCGGCGGCTGAGAGGTGGTAGAAGGTTATCCTCCTCACGCCGAGCGCCGCGGCGAAGTCCACGTACTGCCCAACCTCGTGTATGTTCTTGGCGGTGACGGTGAACCTAAGCCCCACGTCCAGCCCGGCTGCTAAGGCGTTTTTAATCCCGGCGAGCGCCGCGTCGAAGCTCCCCGGCATCCCCCTAAACGCGTCGTGAAACCTCTCGTCTATGGAGTCTAGGCTGACCCCCACGTAGACGAAGCCCAGCTCCTTAAGCCTCTTTGCCACGTCTGGCGTGATGAGAGTCCCGTTGGTGGAAAGCACCAGCTTAATCCCCAGCTCCCTCGCCTTAGCCGCTATTTGGAAAAAGTCAGGCCTCGCCAGAGGCTCGCCGCCGGTGAAGAGGATGAGCGGCACCCCCACCTCCGCCATCTGATCCACCAGCCTCAGCGCCTCCTCCGTCGACAGCTCCCCAGCCTCCGCAGGCCCAGCGTCTATGTAGCAGTGGAGACACTTGAGGTTGCACCGCCGCGTGATGTTCCAGCTCACAATAGGCCGGAGCGGCGCCGAGAAGTCGCTCGGCCTCCCCACACCGAACCTGCCCTTGACCCTAAAAGAGGTGGTGCCCACCCCCGTCACCATGACACTGATGGGGATCATAAAACACAAGACGGCCATCTATAAATTTCTTCACCGGTCAGAAGCGGAAGGACTCCCCACCACTCGGCGCATCTATCAACCCGCCAGTTTAAATAAGCCGCTACCGGCCTTACTCCCAGCTTCCCAGCCACGTTGAGCTTTTCCATCTACGGCGTTAAAAAGACAGCTCCGCTGGAGACGCCAGCCTTTACCGAGACGTAAACCCCATCCGTAAACAATGGCCTGCACCGCTTGCAGAGACTCGCCGTCGAAGTAGCCGCACTCCATAGACCAGTCGCACCCCCCTCCACACTCATGACGGCCTCAACGTCGTCTCTACACCACGCCGAGCCCTCAATGGCGAAACCACGCCGCGGGAGCAACTTGTCGCCAAGGCTTTTATAAACTCCCGTTTCCTTTGGCCGTGTTTACGATACGGGTTAGGGGGATTTACGCCACCGTACTTACCAAGCTGGCGCTGGACTGGGGGTTTAAGGTGGTCCAGGTTACGCCGAAGGTGGCGGCGAGGCTCGGCGTAGAGCCGGACTACTCGCCGCCAGACCTCACCGTGAAGGACCACCAGTCGAGGAGCGGGGTGGTGCTACTCGGCGAGTGCCCGGCCGTCGAGGAGTTTCTACGGCGGCTGAGGGACTACGCAGAGCCTGTGGTCTTCACCTCGTCAGTGGGGCGGCATGAGGTCTTCGTGGGGAGGGCCGTCGGCGGAAACGTCGTGGAGGGGCCCGGCGGCCTCCTCTTCGACGTGCCGAGCCGCTACGTGTTGGAGCAGGGCGCCGTGTCGGTCTACACGGTCTTAAAGCCGCCACTGGGGCCGGCGCGGGGCGTCGCCGCGCCTGAGATAGTAGTTGAGGGGAAGTACCTAGAGCTCAACACCACGGGCCGGGTCGCCTACAGCAGACACATACCCCCCGAGGAGAGGCTGAGGCTTAGGATCCTCGCCGAGACGAAGCTGAGGAACTACGCCTCTCTAGGCCTCCGCTTTAAGTCGTCGGCGCGATACGCCGGGGAGGAGGACTTGGCGAAAGAGGCAGAGGAGCTGTACAGAGATATGCTCCGTATCTCCCAAGGCGGGCCCCCCGGCGCGGTGCTTAGACGCGGCAAGTGCCTAGCAGTGGCTCTCTTTGACAAGTACGCAAAGGAGCGGCTGGACGCCGCGCGCTCCGCCGCCGCGCCCACGGCCAAGGGGCATCACGCCCTGAGGGCGCAGGGCCTCGGCAGATGTGTAGACCTGCTGGACTACATAGGCGTCGACGTGTATGACAAGGCTGTTGAGTTCCTCGCGGAGGAGGCCGTGGAGATACTCCACATAAAGCCCTGGGGCGACGTGGTGAAGATGCGGGGGGAGGTGATACGGAAGACGTCTCAGATGCTCGTGGTGAGGCGGGTCTTGAAGCCGGGCGGCGTCTTAGACGGAATCGGCGTCAAGATCGAGAAGGGGTTCTACGCCCTTACCTGCATACCGCGGAGAGGCCACTACGTGGTCCACAGCTACTACGACGCCGGGGGCAGACACGTGGGGACGTACCTAAACATCAACACCGAGCCGGAGTGGGGCCGCCGCGTGGTGTACATCGACCTCCTCGTCGACAGGGTCTACAACGGCGAGGAGAAAACCCTCGACCTAGAGGAGTTCAGCCGCTATATGGACGCCTTCCCGGAGAGGCTGAGAGATCCGCTTGCGCTCGCGCCAGGCGAAAAAATCTACTGCACACCAGAGGGGGTCACTTCAGCTCCTCCTCAGTCCGCCTCCTCTTAACCGCCTGGTCGAAGACTATCCAGTTCCGGTACCACTCTTCGTTCACCTTCTTCAACTCGGCCAGTATGTACCGCGTCAACTCCTTCGCCGTCACGTTCTCCCTCTCCATAACCATACACTCCACCTTCTTCGCAATTCTCCTCGCCACGTCCACAGGCGCCCCGGCCTTTAGTATACTTACTACAATCTTCTCAGGTATAAACTCCTCCTCTTTACCATCTCTTTTCACCACCTTAACCATGTATAAATCACGACTCTTTATTTAAATATTTTCTAACGCGCCGCCCGCGACGGAGGCCACCTTGACCTCGGCGCGTATCCCCTCCTCGGCGTAGGCCTTGGCCATGGCGTTCTTCACGGCGTCGCTGTGTTTCTCATCCACCAGCGCAACGACGGAGGGGCCGGCGCCGGAGATGGCGACAGCCAAGGCCCCGGCCTCGGCGGCGTATCTCTTCAACCTGGCGTATCCGTGGACAAAGGGAGACCGGGCCGGCTCCACCACGTCGTCCCGCATGCCCAGGGCAACCAGCCGGGGGTTGGAGGAGGCCAGCCCCGCCACAAGCGCAGAAACCCGCGAAAGCTGAGCCACGTAGGTCCTAAACGGCACCTCCCGCGGCAACACGCCACGCATGAGCTTAGTCTTTTCAGGCATAGGCGGCACGTCGGGAACGCCCACCACGAAGGTAAGCCTCGGCGAGAATTTGACCACCTCAAGAGGCTGGGTGGAGACTATGACCACGGCGCCGCCGAGAGCCGCCGCCGCCACGTTGTCGAAATGCGGCGACCCGGCCGCCGCCGCCTCGCCGAGGCCAGCCGCCTCCACCACAAGCCGCGGATCCGCCCTCAGCCCCGCCTCCCGGAGAAAAGCCGCCAACGCCGCCGCCGAGGAGGCCCCGCTGCTGCCCAGCCCCCTCGCGATGGGGATTCTGTTATCCACCTCCACCTCCACGCCCCAGCAACGGCCAAGCCGCTCGAACAAGTGGCTGAAGGCCCTCTTCACGGTGTTGTCCTCCCCCGGGTCGAACCCCCTAAACCTGACGTGCACCCCGCACCCCGACCCCACCTTTACGTACGCCTCGGCGAAGTAGGCGTCGTGGGCGACGGCGACGACGTCGAAGCCAGAGCCCAGGTTGGCGCTGGTGGAGGGCGCCCTCATAAAACAGCCACTGCCCTGACAGGCGCGCCGCTACCACCAGACACCTTAATCGGAAGACCTATGAACTGGCCCACCTTCCCCACCACCTCCGCTAGGTTGGTGAGGTTCTCATATATGAGGACTCCGCGGCTGAGCAGGATTTTGTGTATCTCAAAAGGCGCATGGTCGGGGCTGGGGGCGTCGACACCGACGGCGTTTACCCCAAGCTTGGCGAGGTGCTCGGCCAGCTCCGGTGAGAGGTCGGGATGCTCCAGCCACTTGTCGGTTCCCGCATACGCGTCGTAGCCGGTTCTGATCAGCACGACCCAGCCGGGCCCCAGCTCCACCTCCCGGGGGAGCGCCTCCTCGAACTGCCTCAGCCCGATGGAGGCCCTCGGGGGGAGGCGGCTGAAGTCAACTGCGGCGAACCTACCGAAGAACTTAGACACCTCAACCTGATCCACGGTCTTCGCGCCGGGGACGAAGTGGGCGGGGGAGTCCACATGCGTCGCCACGTGTTCTGGGAAGAACAACACATTGCTGTAATAGCCGTGGACGTCTATCTTGCTCCACTGCAGAACGGCGGGCCGCGGGTAGCCCGGAAACACAGCAGTCCCCGGCCCCACTGCCATGGTTAAGTCGACATACATAGCTACGCGAAGGCCTAAGTATATAAGCCTGTCGCCTCTATATCAGAATGCTTAAATAGTTGCACTTTACAAACAACAGATAAAATAGATAATACATTGGTATTACTGGATAACTGTTATAAATGTAGAGGTACAATACTACAACCCACGGCGCTCAGCCGCCCCGGGCCTAACCCCCAAGGGCCCCCACCCTTGGAGGGAAACGGGGGATAAGCTGGCGGCGCTGGACGGGTCCACCCCGCCTGGCGTTGCCGGCAAAATCGGCGCCGACGGCTGGGCGTCGTGGGTCTTCTCTTTTGTCTACGGCGTAATCAACCTCCTCCCCCCGTCCACGGGTATCAACGCGCCGGTCACCCACCTCGCTTCGTCTGTAAGCAACCACAGCACGACATCGACGACGTGTTCCGGCGGCGCGGCGGGCGCCCCCAGCCTCGCGGCCTCCGCCTCCCTAGACATGGCGCCGGGCGCCACGCCGTTGACCCTAACGCCTCTGTCCAGAAGCTCTGCGGCTAAGGTCTCCACTAGGGCGGCGGTTGCGGCCTTGCTCACGGTGTAGGCCAAGGCGCCGGGGGACCTCTTGATGGGCCCCCATATGGAGGTCACGAGCACCACGGCGGACCCCGGCCTCATCAGCTTGAGGAAGGATTTGACGGTCCAGAGATGCGCCCTTAGGTTGACCGAAAGCATGGAGTCTAGGATCTCCTCCTCTGTTTCCTCAAGCCTCCCAGGCGCCCAGCCGCCTGCCGTGATGGCCAAGCCGTCCACGCGGCCTAGCACCCTCTCGGCCGCCTCGGCGGCGGCCTCGGCCCCCTCGGGCCTGGAGAGGTCAAACGCTCCTGTCCATATCCCAAGCGCCGCGAGGGGCTCCAGGTGTTCGCGCCGTCTCGCCACTGCGTAGACTTGGGCCCCCTCCTCCAGCGCGCGCCGCGCTACGGCGGAGCCCAGCCCGGGCCCCGCGCCTGCCACCACCACGTTTCTGCCGCTGAGTCTCATGTGTCTATGCTGATATGTACATTATAAGCTAGTCGCGGCGGTGTTGTATGAGGTAGAGGACCACCCCGGCTAGTAGCCACAGGCCGAGGGCCCAGAGGTATCTGTACTTCTCCAGGACGGTGAGGGCTATGCCCACTGGGAGGAGGGACATGGCGACGAGGGCTGAGAGCGGTATCCCCGCGACATACGGCGTTTTGAAGGCGCTGTAGAGGGTGCCGCCTCTAGCCGCCTTCGCCAGCGCCATGGCCACCAGCAGGTAGTTTAGGAGGGACCCAATGGCGTATATGGCCAGGATTATTTCTATCTCCCCCGGCAAGACGAGGACCAGCGAGATTAGGTACACGGCGGCTAGCGAGAAGTAGGGAGTTCTGAACCTGCGGTGTAGTCTGGCGAGGACCCCCGGTATGTGGCCCTCCTCAGCCAGCATATACATCATGCGGGAGAAGGAGACGTACCCCGCCAGCGCCGCCACGGTCATCACAAGGAAGAGGTTCAGGGCAGCGGCGTAGAGCAAGGCGGGGTGTATCGACGCGGCTAGATACAGCGGGGCCACCGCCGGGTCTTCTATGTCCTCGGGCCGCAGAGCAGACATGATGGCCGCCGTGAGCCCAACGCCGTAGAAGGTGCCCATCGCCACAACCAGGGCCGTGGCCCTAGGCACCTGCACCAGCGGCTCGCGGGCCTCGCCCGCCAGCTGGCCTATGGCGTCTATGCCCGTGAAGCCGCGGGACAGGAGCGAAAACGCAAAGAAGAGACTTGCCGCCTCTGCCCCGCCCCAGTTGAAGTAGGGGGGCAAGGCGGGGTGGAGCAGAAGAGCTGATGCTATTAGGGCGGGAACCACAGCAAGATCCAGCGACGCGACGGCCTTGGCCAGCGTAGCAGACTCCTTTATGCCCACGAGGGTGAGGGCGAAGAGCCCCGTGGTGAGGGCCGCGGCGAGGAGGGAATCCGCGACGTTGAGGCCCAGCGCCTTGTTCAGGGTCTTAGCGGCGTCTATGGTGCCGTATGCCACCATCACGATTTGGTCGAAGGCGATGAGCCACGCGGAGACGTAGGCCACCGCGGCGCCGAAGGCGTATTTGACGTAGAGGTAGGACCCGCCAGTCTCGGGAAAGCGAGACCCCATCTCGCCGTAGGTGAGGGCAATGGCGGCCATGAGCAACACGCCGTATAAAGCGCCGAAGAAGGCGTACTGCCCGGCGTAGTACGCGATGAACCCTACCAGGAAGTAGTAGGTGCTCTGCACGTCTGAATGCACAAGGGCATACATGTCGAAAACGCCGAGCCTCCGCCGAAGCCACTCCCTAGTAAGCGCCACGGCAGTAAAGGGAGGCCTATATAAATTATGTACGGAGCCACAACGGCGTCCGCCGGCGTGCCAGATGAGCCGCCGTCCCGAGACGCAACTGCAAGTAACGACGCCGCATGGACTAGACGTTAGTTCCTCTCTAAAAGCCGCCTCAGGTGTCTGCATTGAGTAAGCAACATGCATAAATACGGCTATGATGACCCAAATGTGTTAGATGTGCTCCTCCTCGCCTTAAACGCCGCAGGAGGCGTATACCTCTTCGTGTTAGCCGCCGGCGCCGTCAAGAGGCCGCGCGTGCCGCCGGACACGCCACCTGTGGATAACTACCTCGTCGTGGTGGTGACGGTGGGCACGGAGAGGGTGCTCCCCGCCCTCCGCGAGACCGTGGCCCAGCTACGGCGCCTAGGTCTCAGATACGTCGTGTTGTCGTCTAACCCCCTGGACATGTCCAACGTGATGGTGGTGCCCCGGGACCAAGACGGCAACAAATACAGGGCCGTGAGGTGGTTCGTGCTGAACTACGCGAAGCCCGACACGTGGTATATATTCCTCGACGACGATTCGTACCCCCTCGACGCCAAGTTCCTCCAAGACATCGCCTACTACGGCGCCAGGGGATACGTGGCTGGCAACGGCGTCTTGGTCCCCAGGCCGGGGCGCTCCGCCCTTGCATACGCCCTCGACTGGGTCAGGCACTTCGACGACCTCACCCGCTTCCGCTTCGCCCTGGAAGGCCTCCGGAGGCCCATATTCGGCATGCACGGGGAGTTGCTCATCATCCGCGGCGACGTGCTGAGGGAGTTATGGCCCGCCATGGGCGACACAGTGACGGAGGACTTCAGGCTCGCCATGGAGCTGGTCAAGCGGCGGTACCGCACCTTCCAGAGCAGGACATACGTCTCCATAAAAAGCCCAAACAGCCTCCGCGACTTCATCCGGCAACGCGCCCGGTGGGCCAACGCCCTGGGAGACGCCGTGAGGTACAGAAACCCGGCGCCGCCCCTTTCCACGGCCCTAGCGGCGTTTTTCTCCGCCGCGATCCCCCTCGCAACCATATATGCCCCCACCTCCGCCACGGCCGTCGCCGCGGTCTACGCCGCCGTGTATATCTACGGCAGCCTCAAAGCCAAACGCTACGTAATCGACGTGCTTCTGGCATCCCCCCTGGAACTCCTCGCAATGCTGGCCGGCGTAATACACCGCCCTAAACGCTTCTACGTAATAGACAAATCTTGAAGCTCCAGGAGACGCGGCTCCGCGAAGAGGCTAAAAACCCTCCATTCATCTCTCCATGATCTTCCTCGTCCAACACGGCAAGGCCTACACAGAGGCTGAGGACCCGGAGAGGCGGCTGACGCCTGAGGGCATTGCGGAGACAGAGAAGGTAGCTAGACATCTCGCGGCGGTTGGCGTGAGGCCGGCCGAGATAATACACAGCGGCAAGACGCGGGCCCGGCAGACGGCCGAGATCCTCGCCAGACACCTCGGCGTCCCCGTCAGAGAGGGGGAGGGCCTAGGCCCAAACGACGACCCGACACCCTGGGCCCTGCGGCTCTCTGAAGCCGACAACCTCATGGTTGTGGGTCACCTCCCCCACCTCTCCAGACTCGCCGCCCTCCTACTCACGGGAGACCCACCCAAGGAGGTGGTGAAGTTCCGCTACTCAGGAGTCCTCGCCCTAACCAAGGAACGGGGTAGGTGGTCCGTGGCGTGGTACATCACGCTAGACCTACTACCTCAACCATAACCACAAATCCCCCCAGGGAGCTTGGCATCTCGGCCGCTGGGACCGGGAAAACAGAAACGACGAGTTGAAGACTTTGACCCCAGCTACGTTGACTGGATCAAGAGATGGGGCCGCCGCCGGGATTTTTGGGCGGGCTCCTCCTGAACCCGGGTCAACGGGACCACAACCCGCCATCCTAACCGCTAGACTACGGCGGCTGCTTATCCGTAACCCCGGCATATATAAACTTTAACCGCCGCCATAGTAGAAAGCTTACACTACAGCAAGACATATAAAACGGGTCTGTGGCGGCGTCCATGGAGGAGAAGAAAAATAAAGAGGATAAGAAGAGGAAAAAGAAGGAGGAGACCTACGTAGTGAAGGTGCGGTACGAGGTGTTTTAAGCCGTTGCGCAACCTCCGCCGCAACAGGTAACTGCATACTGGAAGTCTTCAACGAATTTCGGCTGGTCGGCTCTGTTTCTCAGCTCCGCCTTGACGAGCGAAGGGAGGCGGCTCTTATCATATTCTCCGCGTTTTTGTTTAATCGCGTTAATTAAATCGCTACAAGCGGAGGAGGGGGTGATCCCCAGAAGCTCGCCTAGCCAAGCCTCTAGACAAGGATGGGCAAGCACCACCGCGATTCCGCCGCCAGATTCAAGAGAGATAAATCCAACAAGGCGGTCCGCATCGAAGGAGAGCTGAGGTCGTAGACCCACGTCACGTAAATGTTCCACAACCGCGTCGATTACTTGGTGCGGATCTAGCCCCTCAGTGTCTGCCACCACCACGGCACAGCCGCACTCCGACACGCCAAACTTGAGGTAGCGCCCAAGCTTGGCGTCGCATATATTAACCGCTTGTTCCGAGTGGCGGACACGCAATCTAAGCCCGAGGTGATCCAGCAGGACACGGATTAGATCCTTTGCATATCTGTTGTCCCTGATGAAATATATACAGCTCATCCAGTAGGCTCCAACAAGCCAGAAAGCACAAGTTCGCTGAGCGTTAAGCCGTACCTCTTTAACTTCTCCCTCGCCTCCTCCCTAAGCCTGTAGGCCTTCGTCTCTCCCCCTTCGAGACGTAAGACAACCACCTCGCTGGGGGACTTTACGTAGTCCAGAGGCACGGTGGAGTGCGTTGTGAGGAACACATAAGTCCCGCTGTTTCTCAGCTCGTCCATGAGAAACTGCTGAAGCTCTGGGTGCAGACTGTTTTCAAACTCGTCTATTACGACGACTGTGGGTTTGGCTTGGAGCGCCGTCTCCACAATAAGCGTTTTCAAAACACCGGAGGGCATGGCGGCTGACGAAAGAGACACACCGTCGGCGGTGGAAAGTCTCAAATAAACCCGTCCGTCCGTCGTCACGTCGAAGCTCAGCCTGCAGTCGCCGGCGTCCGGCACGGCGTACCTCACAGCCTCCTCAAGAGCAGGCGGCACCCTGCCGCCCGTCACCGAGAAGAGAAACGGCACAAAATTAGAAGCATCCGGCGCGAGGCGCTCATGACGCTCAAGCCGCTGAGGCGACCTCACAGCACGGTGGTCAACCTCCTTGATCACCAAGAAGCCGTTTACAAACTTACAAAACATAAACCACGCATCAACAAGAAGAGACCCTGACAAGTTGAGAACCAGCGACATTAATGCACGCATCAACAAATTATCACTACCTTTGCCTTCCGTAGAGATAACCGGCTTAACCACCACCTCTTTCATCTGTCTAAGAATTTCAGTCTTGGAGTCTTCCACAGCTTCCATAAGTTCAAACGCAAGACGGATAGCCAAAGCTCCCCGCCACACATCGTCACTTGTGCGACACGCATCTAAAATAAGGGAATACTTAAACGGTATCTCAAACACGGCAACACCTGGCTTCAGCTCTAAAGATTGAAGATTACGGATAAGATCTCTGAGAGCTCTACCCATTAGACCATACCGCATGTATTCTGGAAGTCGGTCTAACAGTCTTTCGGTACCCTTTTCTGTTCGGAACTCGCCAAATAACTTGGTGTCCATTTCTATACGAAGCATGCCCTTGAAAGTATCGTGCCGCAATGAGATGCCGTTTCTCTCTGTTTCAAGAACTTCGCCTAGTATGCGGAACTGTCCGCCGCTTCCCGTGATGTGTACTTCGTAGCTCACACGCCGCGGGAGCTTGGGATCCGCGCTGGACAGCTCAAGCCCCAGCACTATGGGTAGGGTCTCGTCGTGGCGCCACACCACCCGGTCGTAGCCCCACCACTTGAGAAATGGATTGACGACACGTCCCCTGGCATAATCAACCAGATCGCGCCAGAGCTCAAACACCTCCACCAAGGCCGTCTTCCCCGAGCCGTTGGTGCCTATAACCACGTTAAGACGCGTGGGCACATCCAAGGAGAAGTCCCTCAGCGACTTGAAGTTCCGCACCCACAACCTCCTCAGCTCTATCCCGACCACAAAACCATGGAGACGCTAGTTTATATATTAAAACTCGTGCCACACAAGAGAACGACACATCCCTTATTCCTAACTTATATGGCCGCAGGCACGTCGGGAGGACACAACAAAATATTTCTACTGAGTGTGTTATATTGGGGGTGCGTAGGCGCAGGGTTGTTAAGTTTGTGCGGAAGGTTGGGGCCGTGTTGGCGGAGCAGGTGGCGCACTACTTCGGAATGCCGGTGGAGGAGGCCCGGCGCCTCCTCGACGAGCTGGTGGAAAGGGGGGAGCTGAGGGCGGTGGAGATAGCTGGGCTGAAGTTCTACTTCGTAGACCCCAAGGAGGCCGCAGAGGCGATCCTCGGCTCCATCAAGCCGGATTAGCCATCTAGGCGCCGCCTCGGGCTCCGCCGGGGAAGGTTTTATATATCTGCCTCTCACTTGTTTTTATGAATGTGGCGCATGTTGGGGTGTTGCTAATCGGCGTGGCGCTTATTATAATCGCCGTCTTAGCCGTCTATGTATACCTTGACACAAGGAAGACGTATCCGCCCGCGGAGCCGTTGCCGTTTAGCGCCTACTGCCACGACGGCGTGGTAGTGGTTTCGGCCCGGGTAGACCTGAGAGACGTAAAGGTGGTGGACGCAGACGGCAGGGTCTACTGCACCTTCACCTCCATCAAGGCCGGGGCCGAGAAGCTTTGTAGGGTGGGAAACGCCACGGTGTATCTCGTGGAGACGGGCGACTTCTCACGTGTGGCGCAGTGTTACCGCCCCGTGCCGGTGATTCCCGCGGGGGATTAACTTAAAAGGGTCTTTTTACCCCCTTCCCATGCTTAGGGTGGAGAGGCAGGGGCCGATCGTTAGGCTCGTCTACGAGGGGGGCGGGAGGGAGGCGGTGGCCATCGGCCCCCTCTCAGACCTCCCCACGGTGCTGGGCCTCTTCGTGGCTCAGATGACTAGGGAGGGGTTCACCGCCGAGGACATCTGCACCGCGTTGAGGAAGGCCCTGGAGGAGCTGGGAAAAAAGTAGTTATTTTTTCCTAGCCAGAAGCGCCAAGACCACAGCCCCAACCACCGCAATCGCCACCAACGCCACCACTTCAACAGGTAGCCCAGAGGGGGCCGCAGGCGCCGCGGTGGCCACAGGACTAGTCACAGTCGGCGTGGCGGCGGCCGGCGTAGAGGTAGACACAGCGCCAGTGGGGCTGGTCGTTGGGGTTGGAGTAGGTGTGGTGGTGGGTGTTGGGGTAGTCGTTGGGGTTGGTGTCGGCGTTGGGGTGGTGGTTGTGGGCGTCGGGGTTGTTTGGGTTGTTGTAGAGGGAGTCGTGGCCGTCGGGGTGGTGGTTGGGGTGGGCGTGGTTTGGGTCGTGGTGGGCTGTCCTATCTGTATGGTGATGGGAGTTCCGCCTGGTGCCTGTATCGGTACTGTGGTTGGCGCCTTGTATACGAATTTGTAGAGGTAGGCGGGTTGCTCCTCTAGGTAGGAGGCTAGGAGCCTCGTCCCGTTGACAACGAGGAATGGTATGCCCACGTTGGGGTCCTCGGCTCTGAGGGTGACCGTCACAAGGTCGCGGGGCGTGGGGCTTCTGGGCAGTATCCTCTCGACGGTTATCTTGGGAGCTGGGGCGTATTCGCCCACCACTACCCATATGGGCTGGCCGGAGAGCTTGAGGACGTAGCGGGTGTATTTGCCCAGGGGGTGCTTCTCGGCCTTCACTAGCTCGGCTGTGCCGTTGAGGGCCTTGACGCCGGCGTAGTCGCCGGGGAGGTCAACGGCAAGGGTCCCCGACACCATGTCGCTGTCTATGTATATCTGGGCCGCCTTGGAGCCCCACGTCATCACGGCGAATTTCTTGTAGGTCCAGACCTCGGGGTCTACCTTGACCGTGCCGTTGGGGAACACCACGTAGGTCCTGAAGCCGTGGGAGGTGTCTATGGAGCCTCCCAGGGTTCTGGTGGTTACGAAGTACGTCCCGTTTATGACTATGGTGGAGTTGCCGCTGTGGACGTGGCCGCTCATCACCACCGCCACCTTGTATCTAAAGGTGAGGTTTAGGAACTTCTCGAAGCCGGCTCTGTTCTGGAGGTGGCTGGTGTAGACGAGGTAGTAGGGCCTCCTGCCCGTGGGGTCTCTGCTGAGCCGGTCGATGTCCTGGGGGCCGCGGTAGGTCTCCACCACATAGGCGTTCTGGAGGTAGAAGGGCGGGTGATGCATAAGCACAATCTTCACCTTGTCCGGATGCCTCGCCAGGACTGCCTCGTAGAACTTGACTTGTTCGTTTGTGAGATAGCCGTCGAAGCCAGTGTCTAGGCCTATGATTAGATAGGGGCCGACCACTCTGTACCAGTAGGGGAGGCCCTGGTATTTTTTGTAGTTGACCAAGGGGTCGTCGCCCGCGTGTTCATGGTTGCCGGGTATCACAAACACGGGTTTTGTTATGGTGGAGGCGTAGCGGACGAAGAGGAGGTGGTGCCAGGCCTGCCCGCCGACGTCTGCCTGGTCGCCTGTGAAGAACACCACGTCGAAGGGCATGGCGTTGGCGTAGAGCGCCCCGTGGATCAGGCGGTACACAGAGGCCATGTCCAGCTCCACGCCCATATGTTCGTCGGTGAGCTGAAGTATCCTGAGAGGCCCGGCGACGTTGCCCACCCACACAGCCTTAGGCTCGTATATCTCCCCGCCGTTTATCACAATATCATACAGCCCAAGCGGCGTGTCGGGGGGGACATTTGCCGTAATTACGTTGCCGGAGGCCGTGAACTTGAGCTGTATTAGAGGCGCGCCGGGGGCCGCCAGCGCTACGCTGTTAACCGCGGCGGGGGCGTCGAGGGTGATGTTGAAGGAGCTACCCGGCGTGACGTATATGGGCGCGCCCCACCTGGGATCTACGATAGAGGCGGCGATCAGAAAAGCGGCGGATAGGAGGAGGAAAAAAAGAGACCTCATCGTGTTTTAGTCCCCTCCGCGGCTGATGTCTTGCCTCTGCGCAGGGCGAGGACGGCGGCGGCTATGGCGAAGACCAGCGCCAGAGCCGTGCCGGCGAAGGCCGTGGTCTTGGCGTTGTTGGCCTCGGCAACTGCGGCGTTGAGTTGCTGGGTCAGCTGGTTGATCTGCTGGTCGATCTTCTTGTTGAGATCAGCCACCTGCCCGCTGAGGCTGTTTACCTGGCCAGACACAGTGCCTAGCTGGCCGGATACCTGGGAGACGCCGTTCTTAACCGCAGCTAGGTCGCTCTGAAGAGCCGCGACGTTGTTTTTGAGAGCCGCCACATCGCTCTTAACTCCAGCCACGTCGTTTTTAACAGTCTGCACATCTGCGGCGAGCTGGCTCACAGCCTGTGTCTGCTGAATCATCGTAGTGAGCTCTCTGTAGTTGCCCGTGGCCCACAGCATTAGGTTTCTGAAGAACCTAGGCCCATCCAGCGGCACTCTGTAGTAGACCGGCGCCACGCCCGGTTCGTAGCCGCCGTAGGGGGTTTCGCCGGAGAGTATCAACACGCTTCCGCTGGGCATGAACTCCATTGCCATCAGGGCGAAGACGCCGCGGTCGCCCGCCGTGTGGGCCTTGCCGTCTCTGCCCTTCTTGTCGGCCGACGTCCTGTGTTCGAGAATGACGCCGTTTTCGGTGGTCCTGACGACGACAAAGATGTTGTTGTAGTACTTCTGCACCTCGGGGCTTGTGGCAGGAACCCACCTGCCGTCGGGGAGCACCACCGCAATCACGCCGGGGCCGTGGAAGAGGACGCGCTGGGCCATGAAGCCGAGGAAGCCCAGCTGAGGCGGCGGGTCGACGACGCCAATCACCCTATAGCCCGCGCCCGCGTTGTGTTGCGAGTCCTCCACAGAGACGAAATCCACCCTTATGTGGGCGCCTAGGTAGTCGGCGATGTCGTCGCACGCCACCTGGGACTCCTCAGAGCCCTGGGCAGGGTAGTCAGAATCCGCGGCGCACCACAGCACCTTCCCACCTGTCTCGAACCACTTCTTCAGCGCCGCCAGCTCAGCCTCCGTCAGAGGCTTAGGCGGCTGGCCCAGTATAATCACCTTGTATCTCGAGAGGTCTATCGTGGAGAGGTCCCCCCTCACCAATACGGCGGTTTTCGTGGCGTTTAGTCTCAAGAGCAAGGGGTCTTTCACCTCGCCGGGGGGCACCAAGATGTGTAGCTGGGCGAAGTCGGATATGGCGTAGGGATTTACAGTGCTGTTTACCCAGAAGTCCAAACCCTTGGTAGCCTCTCCGTGGGCAACATCGACGAGAATTGGTACGTAGAGTTGTTGGGCGGCGGCTAGGGCCGCCACCAGGAGAACCGTTACTATTTCAGTTCGCATAATTGGGACTGTTTAAGGTTTTAAATGTATTGTGCATAGCATTCCGCCTTCGGGCAAATATTTTAAATACTTGCATCGACAGAGCCATGCGAACAGGCCTAGTCCTGGGAATAGCCGCGCTGATTGCAATTGCGCTTGTGGCGATTTACTTCGCCACACTCCCCCCACCCCCCACGCAGACCACGTCCACCGTAACCACGCCCACCCCAACCACCCCGACGGCTACAACTCCGCCTACAACAACCCCGACGCCCACAGCCACTACCCCAACGCCGACACCAACCCCAACATCCACCACCACACCTACTCCAACCACAACGACCAGCCCCACGACGCCTGCTCCGTCGGCTTGTACCACTCTTTCCGTCGTTACCAGACACCCCACAGACATACTTGACGCCGCTAGGTCGTTGTTTCTAAAAAGCGAGGTTGCGAAGAAGTATGGAATTAAAGACGTGGTGTTTAGGCCGGTGGCCGCGGGGCAGTGGAGGGCGCTCATCCAGAGTGGGCAGGTGGATGTGGCTTGGGGCGGCGGGCCGACTCTCTTTGACTCGCTCTATAAGGACGGGCTTCTTCTGCCGCTTGAAGGCCCGGAGGTCAAGGCGGCGCTTGCCCAGATACCCAAGACCATAGCGGGGATGCCTATGATGCGGACTGACCCCGACGGAAAGGTGTATTGGGTGGCTTGGGCTGTGTCAAGCTTCGGCATTACCATAAACACGAAGGTGTTGAAGCAGTTGGGTCTGCCCGAGCCCAAGACATGGGCCGACTTAGCCTCCTTTGAGTACGGTAAAGGCGTCATTAAGGGAATCCCCGTGGCTGGTTTGGCTAACCTCCCCGCCTCTACTAGCAATACTAGGATTGCGGAGATTATCCTCCAGGCCTACGGCTGGGAGGAGGGGTGGCGCGTCATAACGCTCACTGCCGCCAACGGCAAGATCTTCGGGGGGAGCGAGGCGGTTAGAGACGCGGTGATCGCCGGCGAGATTGGCGCCGGGTGGACCATCGACTTCTACGGCTACACTGCCCAGCTCCAGAACCCGGACACTAAGTACGTCATCCCGCCCGACACCTCCGTCAACGGCGACCCAATCGCGGTGGTTAAGAACACCAAGTGCCGGGACGCCGCTGAGGCTTTTGTGGCTTGGGTAATTACGGAGGGGCAGAGGGTTGTGTTCGACCCCAAGATCAACAGAATGCCCGCCAACCCCAACGCCTTCAACACGCCGGAGGGGAGGCAGAGACCTGACCTAAAGACTATCTACGACTACATGTTGACTTTGAAAACCATCGACTTCAACGACACGCTTGCCCTCGCCGTGGAGAACGTGGTGATGTACTACTTCCAAGCCGCCATCAACGACAACGCCGACGTACTCCAGCAGACTTGGAGTAAGTTGCTGAGGGCATATTTCGACGGGAAGATCGACAAAGCCACTGCCGAGGCCCTCGCCAAGAGGCTGGGCGAGCCGGTGACGTTCACAGACCCGGAGACCGGCCAGTCTGTCAAGTTGACGCTTGAATACGCCATGAAGATCAACGACAAGCTGAGCGACGCAACGTTTCGCGACAGAATACAGGCGGCGTGGAGAGAGGCGGCGCGGAAGAAGTATCTAGAGGTGGCTGGTCAAATCCCCTAGTTTTTTCAAAGGACGAATCCGTACCTCGTCTTGAGCACCTTAGTCGTCAGGGTGATAGCGGCTACTTGTATCGCCACCAGCAGGAGTCCTAGGGTGGCGGCGTCTTGGACGCCGTAGAGGCCGCTTTCGAAACGTTCCCTCATGAAGGCAGTTATGGGCATGGCCGTGTCTTGGCCGACGCCTTTCAACACGCCGAGCGTTATGCTGAGGGAGACCTCGCTGGTGACGTAGACAAAGCCTATCAAGGCGCCGCTGAGGATGTTGTTCTTAAGCAGGGGGACCAGAATCTTCCTAAGGACCCCTGCGTACCCATCGCCGAGGTTCATGGCCACCTCCTCCATGGAGGGATGTATCTGCTGTAGCCCGGCGTATATGCTACGCACTACGAAGGGGAGCTTCCTCACGGAGTATCCCACGATTAGGTACAGCTCGGGATGTCTCAGAGGATCTAGTAAGTCGGCTAGGTCGGGGGCGACGCCGCGGAGGCCTGCGGCGAGCTGTAGAGCCGTCAGGAAGTAGGCGTAGGCCACCACCAGCCCCGGAATAGCGATGGGCATCGTGGCGAGGGCGTCGAGGGCGTCGGCCGCTGCGCCTCTCGACCTGGCGGCGGCCAGGGCGATGAGCATCCCCACCGCCACCATTATGAGAGTGGCAGCGACGCCGTAGTATACCGTGTTGACCACGCCCCGCAGGTACAGGGGGTTTTGAAAAACTGCGGCGAGGCGCTCCACGGCGTTTTCTAAAGTTAGGCCCTCGGGGAGGGGGGCTGTGGTCCACCTATCTGCAAACACCAACGAAAGCGCCCCCGCGAGGGGGACTGCGGCGGCCAGGACCAGGGGGAAGGCGACTGCGTATATCAACACGGCGCCGAGGGGCCCGGGGACGTAGGACTTAGGCCTCAGCTGTCTAATCAACATGGCGTACTGCCTAAGCCCCACGTACCTCCTCACGGCGAGGAAGGCGGCGGTTGAGATAGTGAGCAGTATGAGGGCGAGGAAGGCGGCGGTTGGGCTTATCTGGCCCCGTAGCTGGTCGAGGAACTTGGAGTATATCTGGTAGGATAGGAGCTTCCTGGCGGCTGGGTCGTCTTGGAAGATTATGGGAGCCGCCACGTCGTCTATGGCGAAGATGAAGACTAGGACGAAGGCAGCGGCGAGGCCCGGCGTAGATAGGGGCAACACCACGTCTCTGACCGCCTTCCTCTCGTCTGCGCCTAGGTTGTTGGCCACCTCCTCTAGGGTCGGGTCGACGCGGGTCAGGGCGGCGTAGATGTTGAGGTAGGCTATCGGCAGGTACATGAGGCTCTGGACTATGGCCACGGCGGCGAGGCCAGAGATCTCCACCTTAAACGGCAGGTTTAAAACGTCGTGGAGGATCCAGTTGAGGGTGCCCCACCGGGGGTCGAGTATCTTCCTCACGACGTACGCCGTGGCAAACGGCATGACTATGAGGGGTATTGTGGCGAGGAGGCCGAGGAGGGTTCTGCCCGGGAAGACGTATTTAGCCAAGACGTAGGCCAGCACGAAGCCCAGCGCCGCGTCGACGGCGGCCACGGAGAGGGCCACCCAGAGGCTGTTCAGCACGACGCCTAGGTCAGGCCCCCTGATTACGACGGTGGGCGGGTCCGTGGGCCTGATGAAGACGGCGTTTGCGAAGGCGTCCGGGGAGGGGTTGATGTAGAAGGGGTCTGTGATTGAGGTATAGACCTCGCCTATGCCGGCTAGGACCTGCCAGAATATGAAGACCAGGGGCAGGACTAGGAACAGTCCGAGGAAGGCGTAGCCCAGCGTGGTGGACCACCTTATGAACATCATGGCTTGAAGGCCCAAGCCCTCGCGATCTCTGCGGCCACCTCCTCGCCCGGCTGGGCCGGAGGCCTCGGCCCCTCGGCCTTAAGCACCTTCCCCGAGCACCTAAGCGTGGTTTGGTAGTACCTGCCGAGGAAGACGACGTCTTCCACGACGCACTTGACCCCGCCTCCGCCGATGAATATATCCTCGGGCCGCACCACGACGTCGACCTCCTCCCCCGGCGCCAGCCTGTGGGGGGTCTGGGCGGCTACGGGGAACCCCACGTCTACTGCGGCGGCCTCGCCTTTCGCCTCCACGACGCGTCCCCTGAGCACGTTGGAGCGCCCCACGAAGGTGGCGACGAAGAAGTTGGCCGGCTTGTGGTAGATCTCCTCCGGCCTCCCCACCTGTTGCAACCTGCCGGCGTTCATGACCGCGATCCTGTCGGCGACTGCCATGGCCTCCTCCTGGTCGTGCGTCACGTAGATCGTGGTGATGGAAAGCCTCTTTGCGATTTTCCTAACCTCCTCCCTCAGCTCCACCCTGAGCTTGGCGTCTAAGTTCGCAAGCGGCTCGTCGAGGAGGAGGACCTCTGGTTGCACCACGAGGGCCCTAGCTAGGGCAACCCTCTGTTGCTGGCCGCCGGAGAGCTGGAACGGCTTTCTCTCTTCGAGACCTGCGAGGTCCACCAGCTCCAGCACCTCCCTCACCCTCCTCTCAATCTCCTCCTCGGTTAAGTTCGCCTTCTTCCTCCTCAGCCGGAGGCCGTATGCCACGTTGTCAAAGACGGTCATGTGGGGCCAGAGGGCCCAGGTCTGGGGCACCACCGCCGTGTTCCTCTCCTGCGTCGGCAGCCGGGTGACGTCGCGGTCGTCGAAGAGGATCCTGCCGGAGGAGGGGTCCTCCAACCCGGCGACGAGGCGGAGGAGGGTGGTCTTGCCGCATCCCGAGGGCCCTAGGACGGCCATTATTTCGCCGTCGTTTACCACCAGGTCCACGTCGTCTACGGCGACCACTCTGTTGTCGAAGACCTTCCGTAGCTTCTCCAGCCGGACGACGGTCACGGGGAATCCTACAGGCCGTTATTTATATTCTATTGATATGTCTTCTCTATCCGCGGCGGGGCGCGGGCAGCGGGCGGTAAAGTATATAAACCGTGCCGTAGGGGGCGTCGTGTCTTTCGTCTACCCGGATGCGATAATCTCCACGGCGGGGCACGTGGACCACGGGAAGACCCAGACCACCTACGCATTGTCGGGGGTGTGGGTTATGAAACACAGCGAGGAGATCAAGAAGGCGATGACCATCAAGCTGGGATACACCCAAATCGGCATCTACGACTGCGGCGAGGAGTACTACTACACAGACGGTGTTTTGCAAAACGGGAGGTGCCCAGACGGCTCGGAGCCGAAGCTGATAAGGAGGGTTTCCCTGCTGGATGTGCCGGGCCACGAGGTGTTGGTGGCCACCATGGTGTCCGGCGCCGCCGTGGTAGATGGGGCGATTCTCGTGGTGGACGCCTCCCAGCCCGCCCCCCAGCCGCAGACCGTGGAGCACTTCGCCGTGTTGGATATAATCGGCGTTAGGCGCATGGTTGTGGCGCAGAACAAGATAGATCTAGTGACCAAGGATAAGGTCCTGGAGAACTACGAACAGATCAAGGAGTTTCTAAGGGGGACCTGGGCCGAGAAGGCGAAGGTCGTCCCCATCTCCGCCCTGCACAAGGTGAACATAGACGCCTTGGCCACCTACATGGCTAAGGCGATTCCCCCGCGCGAGGCGGAGCTGGGGAAGCCCGCCAGGTTCTCAGTGCTGAGGAGCTTCAACGTAAACCCGCCGGGGACGCCTCCGGAGAAGCTGAGGGGCGGCGTCCTGGGGGGCACCCTTCTGCAGGGCGTTATTAAGGTGGGCGACGAGCTGGAGATAAGGCCGGGGCTGAAGGTGGATAAGCCGAAGCCCGGCTACCAGCCCATCTACACCAGGGCGCTGAGCATAGAATACAGCGGCCACAAGGTGGACGAGGCCAGGCCCGGCGGCTTGGTGGGCGTGATGACCGGCTTGGACCCCGCGCTTACTAAGGCCGACGCCCTCTCGGGGGCTGTGGCTGGGAAGCCCGGCACCCTCCCGCCTGTCTGGACTGCCCTAGAGATCGAGACGAGGCCCATACCCAGGGCCTCCGAGGGGAAGGCGGAGCAGTTTAAACAAGGCGAGGTGGTCCTCGTCGCCGTGGGCCCCGCCACAGTCTTCGGGGTGGTACAGACAGTTAAGAAAGACGTGGTAAACGTGGCGTTGAAGAAGGCGGTCTGCACGGAGCAGGGCTCCAAGGCCGTTATAATTCGGCAGGTGAAAAACAGGTGGATCGTCACCAACTACGGAACAGTGAAGGGCGGCACCGCGGCGTTGGAGTAGACCCGCCCAGCTGACCTCCACGGCAACTACGGCTAACAACCTCCAAGGCCGCCTCCGGCGCAGGCACCTCGGCGTCTACATCACCGTGCCGAAAAACCGGCGCTCCATGGGCCCAACCCACGCCTAAGGATGCGCATCTGGGGAGGACCCTCAGAGGGGGTGCGGGCTCCGACCTGCCCCCCGCCGCGGCAGCTGAGGCTCTTCGTCGTGGAGGAGGCGCTTAGCTACGAATTTTCAAGTAGGCGGACGGCTCAGACCGCGGAATAGTTCTCACCGGTCGATAGGGGGCAAGTCGTCCTCATCGCCGGCCGTATTCACGCATTAATATTTGAACCTTTCTTTCTACATGTGTCTCTCCGACGTGCGGTACGGCGGGGGCGCCGACTGGGCCGCCGTGGGTGTGTTGCTAAAAGGGGGGAGGACCCTCCTTATTAGGCGTGTGGAGAGAGACGGCGACCCGTGGTCGGGGCAGGTGGCTTTTCCCGGAGGCCGCTGGAGGCCGGGCGAAGACCTCTTGGGCACTGCTGTGAGGGAGGTGGAGGAGGAGGTCGGCGTGAGGCCCACGGCGCTTGCCGGAACGTTGCCTCCTCTGTCGCCGCGCAACGCGCCCTGGCTGAAGGTGGTGCCTCACGTCTTCACGGAGTGGGAAGGCGACCCGCGGCCCAACCCCGCCGAAGTGGCGGAGATGCGTTGGATAAGCCGCGGGGATCTGAAGGAAACGGAGTGGATGGGGACGCCGGCTTACGCCGTGGGGAACTGGGTCGTGTGGGGTCTCACATATAGAATACTAGTCAGAATAATGGAGTGCGGCCTCCTCTAGCGATTTTTTACCCCCCTCCCCCAGTTAGCACCAAGGCCGAGACATCTCATTAAGCTTCTTAATTCACCACAGGTATCCTCGCCCGCCTCATCAAGTCTCTGAAGTGATCCAGATCAAGCCCGCTGATCCACTGCGCCCGCCGGAGATCCCCGGTCTCTATGTAGTAGATCAACGCAGCCCTCAGCCTCGGAGGAAGCCGCTCTATGAAGTCCCAGTCGGCGTATCTCCTCCTCAACTCCCTAGCCTCTACTTCCTCCCAACCAGACTCCATATGTATTCCCAGTCTCTCCTCCTAAATAAGTGCAACGCCTCCTGCTCGTACCGCCTCAGCTCCTCCACGATGTCTTGTACAAACCCACGCCTCCAAGCCTCCACAAGCACCTCAAACGCCCTCCACACAGCCACGCCGAGGTTAAGCACGCGCAGCGCGAAGAAGGCGCCGCCGTTTTCCGAGAGGACCGTATACCCAAACATAAGTCCTGCGGCCAGACACACAGCCTCCGGGTGTCGATCGCCTTTAGGGGCTTAGACCGGCTCAGCGCCATGAGCTCCCTCGCCTTTGTCTCTACGTCAGGCGTCTCGGTAAAGAGGGCGAAGGAGCCGTCTGCGAGTCTCTCAGCAACCCAGTCAACCGCGGGCGGCAACTGGATCTCCCGCAACACAGACTCCGGCACGTGTACAACGTCAAACAGCCGCGTCAACAGATCACGCCGTGAGTACCGGCTCCAGTCTATGAAGAATCCGCAATGGCTTCAGGTGACACTGGGAACCCTCGCCTTTATCCTCAGCTCGTTAAACTCGGCCACAGACATGCCAGCAATGCGAGACGCCACGTAGATATCCCCAGTCTCGATGTAATAAAGCAACGCCGCTTTGAGCTTAGGCGGAAGCCGCTCTATGAATTCCCAGTCGGCGTGTCTCCTCCTCAACTCCATAGCCTCCCTAAACGCCTCAAGGACATCCTCCACGGCTAGTACATGGCAGATAATTATAAACTATTCGTACCTCAACGCGTCCACGATATTGAGCCTGCCGGCTCTGTAGGCGGGCGCCAATACGCCGAGTATGTTTACGGCAACTACCAGCGCCGCGGAGGCGAGGACGACGCCGGGCGTCGCGAGGAGGCGTAGGTACATGCCGGGGCCGAGCGGTATCGGGACCATCGACATAGCCGCCAAGACGGGGAGCGCCGCCGCGATGCCGACGCCTACGATAATCAGCGCCTCCAAGATCAACATGGCTACTATGTGCCTCCTCTTGTACCCCACCGCCCTCATTATGCCTATCTCCTTGGTGCGTTGCAACACCGATATGGCCATGGTGTCGTAGAGCCACATGGCCGTGACGAGCGTGCTGACCCCCGCAAGCGCCCCAAGCCCCAGCTGGGCCGTGGAGGCGAACTGCCCCACCTGCCGCGCAAGCGTCTGCGGCGAGAAGATCTGCGCCTCTGGGAAGTAGGGCCTAAGCCTCTCCGCGGCGCGCTCCGCGGCCTGGGGGCTCTCCGTCACTATATACAACATGAAGTACTCCCGCCGGGCGGCCAAGGCAGCGTCTGCGAAAACCCCAGCGTTGACCATAACGCCCGTCGCCAGCTCGAAGGTGCCCGCCACCACGAAGTCCGCCGCGCCGCCGTCAAGCCGCACAAAGGTGACTGGGGTGCCTGGCCCAAGCGGCTTGTCGCCGGCCATCCGTATGTTGTGGTTAACGAGGACAAGCGAGCCGCCGACGTACCGCTGGCCGCTTCGCATCGCCTCCCGCGGCACCAGCAACTCCACGTACTCCGGCGGCACATAAAACACGGTGACGCCCACCTCGCTACCGTCCGGGAGCCGGAGCCTCCCCGACTCGCCAGATATGGGGACAACCACGGCCCTTCCCCCCAGCGCCGCCGACGCCGTGGCCGCGTCTGCGTCTGTAAGAGGCACAGACCCCGCGATGACCCACACCGTGTTGAGGCCAAGTTGCTGGAAGGCTTGCTCCACCGCCTGCTTAACCATCTCGCCGATGGACAAGGCCACGGAAAGCGCTAGGAAGGCTATGAAGACGCCGAAGGCCGCCAAGGCGGCCCTGCCCGCCCTCTCCTTGACGGAGAGCCACGCCAGCCTAGCGAGATCTGCCAGCACGGCCCCTCCAGACCCCCAGCGCCACAAGCGCCAAGCCCACGGCCACCACGGCGGCCACGGCGAGGAGCTGATCCGACTGAGTGCTGGACGCGGCGGCCGTCCGCGTAGGCGCCGCTTCGGTGGAGTTGACGACGACGGTGACGGTCCTCTGCGCCGTGTAGAGGCGGCCGAGCCTGTCGAAGTAGGTGGCGGTCACCGTCACGTTGTAGGTCCCCGGCCTTTCGGCGACGAGGGTGAAGAGGGCGTCTCTGCTGGTCTGCGGCGCCACGGCGCCCAGCGGGGAGGGGGCCCTCACCACCTTGACGCCGGAGGCGTTAAGCCTGACGTCTCTCGCCTCGACGCCTCCTGAGTTGTAGAGACGCACCGCCAGGTAGAAGGGGTCCCCGGCGCCGGGCCTCTCGGGGGTCACCAAGGCGTCTATCAGGAGTACGGGCCTCTGGAGGGCCACCAGATACAGCGTCCCCACGTACTCGCCCGACACGCCCGAGGCGAGGACGTAGGAGACCTTGTACCCAACCGCCACGTTCCCCACCACGTCCGCCGGAACCTCCACCGGCAGATCCACCATGCCGCCGGCGCCCAGATAGACAGTCCTCTGCGGAAACACCACCCCCGAGACTGGGTAGAGCGTAACCGCCACTTCCGACACGTTCACCCTAGGCCTCACGTATATCCTCACCGTTTCTCGGCTGCCCGACGGCACCTCGGCAGGCTCTACCCACACCTCCACCGGGGCCCTCTGGCTAGCCACTAGGTTAATCGTCGTCCTGCCCACCCCGGCCACCGACACGTCTAGCGTGACAACTGGGGAGGTGGGGATTACGTTCAGCACCACCTCCGAGCCGATGAAGGGCACCGGGTGCTGACCCAACACGATGCCTCCAGACACTGTGATTACCCCCTCCGCGACCCTGGGGTCCCGTATCTTCACAACCACCTTGTTTATGTCGTTCATAACGAGGACCGTCGGCTCGGCCGACACGCTGAGCGTGGGCTGGGTCTGATACACCGGGAGCTGGAGCTCCACCCTATCCACCGCGCCCGTATCCAGCTGGACGGTCACGGGGATTACGACGTAGGGGCCGCTGGCACAGACCATGGGCCAGATATACGCCTCGCCTTTCTCCAGCGTGGCCGAGGTGTGTATTGCATATACCGTGCCGTTGACCGGCATGGGGTACATGACGCGCAGGCCCACGGTGGAGCAACCCGAGGGGACCCACTGCCGATGCTCCACAACCACCATGGGCGTGGGCCGAGGCTTTACAGAAAGCGGCACCTGCCGCGCCACGACCACCTCCCTGCCAAGGGCATCCCTTGTCCGTATAGTGACTGTCAGCGAGGCGGAGAAGTCCAGCGGCGCCACCTCCAGCGGGGCCGTGAAGTTGCCGAGGTCGCCGCGGAACGTGACGGGGCCGTACAGCCTCGCCCCCACAGCCGACACCTCCACAGTGCCGTTGTAGCGGAAGGAGTCCCACACACGCAACAGAACCCTGCCCTTCACGCCGATGGTCAAGCCGCCCACGGCGGCGACCTGCGGCGAGGGGTAAGGCGGGACGTACACCTCGGCGTACTCCACCTTCTCAACGCCGCCGGAGAGGGCGACGGACTTATACACGTAGCGCGACCTAAACACCGCGGTACACCCCTCAGAAACCCCCAGCCTGTCGGCCCTCACCTTGAGGATCGCCTCGTAAACCCCGGGGCCTGCCGACGGCGACCGCACAGGCTCTGCATACAGGCCGCAACGGCTCAGCGACGCTGAGACGTCCACATGCTGATCCGCCAGGAAGAACGAAAGCTTGAGCAGGCCGAAGTCCCCCGGGAACTTCGGCACGTCGACCCACTGCGCGCCGAGGAAAAGGAAGTCCACAGCCGGCTGAAAAACTGCGGCCTGCGCCGAGAGCAAGACGGCGGAGAAAAGGAGAAGGATTGGGGGCCTAGGCACGGCCTGCCGCTCTGTTTAGAAGCCACGCCAGGAGGATGGGGCCCGCGAAGTTCAGAGCAGTGCTGGCATAGCCGTAAACCGCAGGAGGCATTGGGATGCCCGGCGGCGGAGGTGTGAGAAGGGAGGGAAGGCTGAGGAGAACTGTCAACACGACGCCGAAGAGCGCGCCCTTGGCGTACCACGGCAACTTAAGCCTCTCCCACACCGCCGCCATGACGAGCCCCATTATGAGATAGACAATGACGTTACCGACGATGCCGCCCGCAAACGCAGAAGGCGGCGCGATCTGTCTGATGAGCTCAGCCGCTTGTCTAGCCAGCGCCGGCGGGGTCCCCATCTTCACCCTTTCCTGGTAGGTGTACTCCACGAGGGCGTCGAGTATAGACATAACAGACATATACGCCAATACGCCGGCCAACACGCCCACCACGAGACCCGCCACGAGGCCCCACTTGACGCCAGTTGTCAACTTCATACCTACACCCACGTCCCATTATTTAATTCTTTTCTCAACCTCACCCTTAGTCCACCGGTTTAGTGGAGGGACGTATAAGGTTAGAGGACGCCCGCGGCCAGCTGG
>Ga0079998_108398_pt1 | contig 53408 bp, 58 predicted proteins | sample PerSpoBPS_BMetaG_FD_69201 | JGI IMG/M metagenome (GOLD analysis project Ga0079998, IMG submission 69201) | Thermal spring microbial communities from Yellowstone National Park, Wyoming, USA - Perpetual Spouter B (PS_B) MetaG (SPADES assembly)... | ecosystem: Environmental > Aquatic > Thermal...
TTGACGCAGCTTTTGCCAAAAGCTTCTCCTCTAAACGTGGGACATCATAGGCTATCTCGATCACGAAACGCGAAGCCATGTCTCAGGTTTTCAAAAACGTTTTCGCCGGCAACTTAATAAGGCCATCGTGAGGTTTGTTGAAGTCGGTCGAAAAACAGTTAGACAAAGTTATCTCTTTTCTGCTTTTTATTGAACCCAGTGCGTGTTCCAGCAGTCTGTGGATGTCTGTGGGTTGCTGCAGTTAGAGGTTTTTTTCTCACATGGATGGTGAAAGAAAATAGACGAGCTGATGCCTTGGCCCGAAAACTATCAGGTTATGCACACACTTCTCTTCCCGAAGATGATACTGCATGTGGAAAACCTGGGCGGCGAGATTGATAAAGTGGCCAGCCGTAGATGCGTTATAGCCGCTTTCCCGTTTAAGTTCGACGGCGGTGAAAGCGCGTACTGCCGTGTTGTGGCGTTTGTGTCGGAATGAATAGGTCATGGAGTCGTTGAAGGAAGAGGTAGAGAGGGCTAACTCTACGGCCGTAGAGAGGATGATGGAGGCCCGCCCATACCTGATAGGCTTAGAAGAAGCGTCAAGGGCGATTCCACATCTGAGGAGGGGGATGGCGTTGACACACGCCGGGCCGCCCATAAGCTGGGAAAAGGCGAGCGGGCCTCTACGGGGTGCAATAATTGGGGCCGCGTTGTATGAGGGGTGGGCCGACAACCCTGAGAGGGCTGAAAGGCTGGCTGAGACGGGAGAGATAGCTCTTCAGCCAAACCACCACAACGATTCCGTTGCCCCCATGGCCGGCGTTATATCTCCCTCGATGAAGGTTTTCATCGTAAAAGAGCAAAACTCATCCAAGAAATACTTCACAAACATTAACGAGGGCCTCGGCAAGGTGTTAAGATACGGCGCATATTCCAAAGATGTTTTGGAGAGGCTTAGGTACCTAAACGGCGAGTTCTCAACAGTTGTAGGCAATGCCCTCTCAGAGCTTGTGGCGGAGAAGCAAGGGGTGGACCTCAAAACCCTCATAGCTCAGGCGATACACATGGGCGACGAATGCCACAACAGAAACGTGGCTGCAACGTCTCTTCTCTTCCGAGAGCTGGCCCCTTATATAGTAAGGGTCACTGACAGACAATCAGCGGAAAAAGCCTTCAGAACAATTGACGGTAACAACCACTTCTTCGTCAACCTAGCCATGGCTGCATGCAAGGCTATGGCTGAGCAGGCGGCTGATGTTAAGTATAGCACGGTGGTCTACACTATTTCACGCAACGGGACGGAAACAGGCATTAGGGTGTCTGGGCTGGCCGGTGAATGGTTTACAGCCCCTGCCACAATACCGCGCGGACTCTATTTCACAGGTTTTAATGAGACAGATGCAAACCCAGACATAGGCGACAGCACAATAACAGAGACCGCGGGCATAGGCTCCGCCGCGATTGCCGCAAGCCCCGCAATAGTTAAGTTCGTCGGAGGCGATGTCAAGACCGCCTTAGAGATAACCGATAGAATGTCTAAAATAACCGTCACCAAACACAAATACTTCACTATACCCTATCTGGAGTTTGAAGGCACTCCTACGGGTGTTGATGTGAGAAAGGTTTTACGACTAGGTTTGCCCCCCGTAGCCGACACAGGCATAGCCCATAGATTGCCCGGCGTTGGACAGATTGGGGCAGGAATCGTGGAGCTCCCGATGGACTGCTTTAAGAAAGCCCTCAGACGGTATGCTGAGGTCTATGGTCTGCTCTGATTTTTTTAACATAGCTTTCGAATAAATCCTTCACAACCCTGGCCAGGCTCCGCCTCAACTGCTCCGGTTCTACAACTGTGTCAACCACCCCCAAGGCGAGAAGTTTCTCACCCGAAAACCTCTCCCTCAAACTCCCAGCGAATTTGGCTATCTCCTCCCGCCTTTTATCCTCAGTTAAGGTTTCAAGTTGTTTCCTGAAAATGATTTCGGCGGCAAGTTCAGGCTGCAGCACCGCCACCTCAGACCTTTCAAGCCCTACTACATAGTCAGCTCCAAGTCCTTTACTGCACATAGCGATGTAGGCTCCTCCATAAGCTTTTCCGAGGAGGACGGAGACCTTGGGCACTCGGGCCCCTAGATATGCCGTGAAGATTTTGGAGGTTGATTGGACGAGCCCGTTAAGCTCTTGCTCGGGTCCTGCTGCGAAGCCTGCTGTATCAATCAACGTGACTAAAGGTATGTTGAAGCTGCTACATATTCTGATGAACTTTGAGACCTTTCTCGCGGCGTGGATATCTATACAGCCCTGCATGTGTTTCGGCTGGTTTGCCACTACCCCAACAGGCACACCGTCCAACCTTGCCAAACCGGTGAAAATATTTGGAGCATAAAGTTGTTTCAGCTCAAGCACACTCCCTACGTCGAAAATCTCCAAAACCACGCTCCGTACGTCGTAGACCTCATCTAGCTGTAGCCTGCATTCCCTGTCGTGTGGGTCGTTTGAGTGCTTGGTTGGTGGCTGCTCCAAATGGTTTGAAGGAAGATAGCTAAGGATTCTTCTAACTAGGTTTACCGCCTCAGCTTCATCGGATGCTAGAAGGTCTATGGCGCCGCTCATCCTCGCATGTAACTCAACGCCTCCAAGCTCTTGAACAGAAACATCTTTACCTGTGAAATGCCTTACCGCCCGTGGCCCGTTAATAAACATGTAGCCACTATTCGTGCACCCGATCACAAAATCACCTAGGACAGCGGAGTAGGCCGCGCCGCCAACGCATCCCCCCACCACAGCTGTCACCATCGGAATCCTGCCGACAGCGTCGTGTATTGCTTGAAATAGCTCGCCGACCGCCATTAATGAGAGCGGCCCCTCCTGTAATCGCGCGCCCGAGGAATCTGAAAAACCAACTACGGGCACACCCTGTCGAAGTGCGAGTCTGTAGAGGTGGGCGAGCTTTTTTATGCCGACGGAGCCTAGAGACCCTCCTAGGAAGGTGGGGTCATGTGCGTAAACTGCTACCCGTCTACCCCCTACCTTAATGAAGACCGCTACAACGCCATCGCCGGCCTTTTTCCCAACCCCTTCTACGCCATGTTCTACACCGGACAATATCTCCACTAGCGTCCCATCGTCTGACAGGCTTGTACATCGGGTTACGGCTGACACGCTCAACTGGCAGTTTTAGTGTGTAACTGCACCTTTGCTGGCTGAGCCGACCAGCCTAGCGTATTTTGCTAGAACGCCCGACGTGTACTTCGGCTTTGGCGGTGTCCATTCTTTCAGCCTCCTCTGTATTTCTGCGTCATCGAGTTCTACGTCAAGTCTGCGGTTTGGTATATCTATGACAACCATGTCTCCGTCTCTGAGGGCTGCTATTGGCCCGCCTACAGCTGCCTCAGGTGATACGTGTCCAACCATAAGTCCATGCGTAGCTCCCGAGAACCTTCCATCGGTTATTAAGGCAACCTTCTCCTTAAGACCCTGCCCAACCACTATCGCGGTGACGGCGAGCATCTCCCTCATACCGGGCCCGCCGCGTGGGCCTTCATATCTTATCACAATCACGTCCCCGGGAGCTATTTCACGCCTAAGCAAAGCCCTGTAAGCCTCTTCCTCCGAGTTGAAAACTCTCGCAGGCCCCCTAAACCTGTTGACAACCGACGCGGTGGCCTTGACGACGGCCCCCTCGGGAGCAAGATTACCTTTCAGTATGGCTATTCCCCCAGTGCTGTGTATTGGGTTGGTTATTGGCCTTACAACTTCGCCGCCGTCGCCGACTTTAAGCTCCCTTAGGTTTTCCGCGAGAGTTTTCCCAGTCACCGTTAAAACATCTCCATGCAGAAGACCTGCCTCCAGCAACTTCTTCAAAACCACTGGGACTCCTCCAACCCTGTCTAGGTCGGCCATCACAAACCTGCCGCCGGGCCTCATATCCGCTATGTGCGGGGTTTTCCTGCTGATCCTATCGAAAACCTCTATGTCAAGTTTTACACCAGCCTCGTGAGCCATGGCTGGAAGGTGGAGAACCGAGTTTGTTGAACCGCCCATAGCACAGACAGTTGTAACAGCGTTTTCAAAAGCCTCATAAGTCATTATGTCACGCGGCTTTATGCCGTTCTCCACAAGCCTCATCAACTGCTGCCCAGACCTGTACGCCGCGTCATACATCCGGGCGTCCACAGCGGGTATGGAGGCAGACCCAGGCAGCGACATGCCTAGCGCCTCGATCGCGGCGGCCATAGTGTTTGCGGTGTAGAGTCCCGCACAGCTCCCCTCCGTCGGACATGCAACCCTCTCAAGCTCAAGCAACTGCTGTAGTGACATTTGCCCAGTACTGTATGCTCCAACCGCCTCGTAGACATCCTGTATTGTTACGTCCCTGCCCATGTATTTTCCAGGGAGTATTGTGCCGCCGTACAGGAAGATGGACGGTATGTTGAGCCGGGCCATCGCCATAACTGTTCCGGGAAGGCTTTTGTCGCAGCCCGCTATTCCGACAAGTCCGTCGAACCTCTGCGCAAAACACATCAACTCGATGGAGTCTGCTATGACCTCGCGGCTAACAAGAGAGCCTTTCATTCCCTCCGTGTTCATCGAAATGCCGTCGCTGACAGCTATGGTCGTGAACTTTATAGCCACACCCTGCGCATCCCACACACCTTCCTTCGCCCTATCCGCCAAGGAATCAAGGTGGAGGTTGCAGGGCGTCACCTCGTTACCAGTACTAGCAACACCTATGAATGGCTTGCTAAAGTCCTCGTCACGAAGGCCTACGGCTCTAAGCATCGCTCTATGGGGAGCCCTTTCAGGCCCTTCCGAGACATCTCTGCTCCAAACTTTTCCCTTGGCGAAGTTCATGAATGATGCAAGGCCTTACCGCATTTAAATTTAACTAAACGTAGGATTCCAGGGTTGCCTCGGGGAGTTTACATCGCTGTTGAGGGGGTGGACGGTGCGGGTAAGACTACACAGGCGCGGAAACTCGTAAAATATCTGAGGAAACACGGGTACAACGCTGTCTATACATACGAGCCGTCGAAAGGCCCTGTAGGGCAGGTCATACGACGTATGTTGAAAAACATGCTTCACACCTCCGAAGACGTGATGGCTCTGCTTTTTGCCGCAGACCGCCTACACCACCATCAGCAAGTGGTGGCGAATCTTCTAAGACAAGGGTTTGTGGTCGTATCAGATAGATCTGTTGTATCTTCTTTAGCCTACCAGACGGCCGCAACAAAAAGGCGTGACTGGGTTAGGGAGGTCAACCGTTACGCCCTAAAGCCTGACATAGTTGTCTACATAGATTTAAGCCCCGAAACTGCTTTGAAGAGACTTGGGAGAAAACGTTACCGTTACGAGGAAGCGTCATTTCTCCAGAAGGTTTCAAAAGAATACGACAGGATTTTAAAAGCTGGCTGGCGTGTTGTACGGGTTGACGGCGACCAGCCAGTCGATGATGTCTTCAAAGATATTGCTGCCGGGGTCGAGAGGTATCTCAGGAAATTGAGTGGATGATCTCGTCGGCCGCTTTCCTGACACGGTCAGCTTCGGAAATATCCCTATCCACATAAACCCTTATTATATGGATGGGTTTTGCAAGCTCTCTCAGTATCCAGGACTCGGCAGGGGCTTTGTAGGGTTCACTTGTAAGTTTTATTTCGCCCGGCCCGTATTTTGTCAGCGGGGGTGCGTGGGAGTAGTCCACGTAAACCTTGCGGGGGTCCAGACCAAGCCTCTCGCATATCGTCTGCTCAATCTCTGTTTCCTTCAAGGGTTTCTTGACCTCGCCTAAGACCTGTTTCTCAAATACGCGCTGCGGTAGAATCCTTCTTTCAAGCCTATCGATTACCCACCTTGTCTCCCGCCTTTGCTTCATCATGCACCAGACAACGTAGTCGTCGTATCCGAGGTATTCGTCCACAGACATCGAGGCGAAGTCGATCTCGTCCGAAAGTAGTCGCACACCCTTCAATAATAGAAGCTGGGCGGCTCTCACCGCATGGTGGAAGTAAATGTTGATGAAGGAGTGGTAGCGGGCTAGAGCAAGCTCTTCCACGGCGCCAGCTCCTCTGGCGTCAATCGCTGGACCATCTTCAAGGAGTTTCGTCAACCTAATTATTCTCTTAACATCTACCACACCATAGGTAGCTCCCGTAAAGTACGCGTCTCTCACTAGGAAGTCTAGCCTGTCAACATCAAGCGGCCCAGAGACGAGGCTGCTGAGGACGTTCGAACCATTTAGGACATCTACAACCTCCTTTCTCGACAGCCCCATTTCCTCCAATGCTTCACAGACCTCGCCGTCTTCTTCTATAATCCGCATGCTCATCACCTCGTGCGACAACCCTTTCTCAACAAGAATCTGTTCAAGGAGGTGGGAGTAGGGTGTGTGGCCGAGGTCGTGGAGCAGGGCAGCTGTTTTCAAAAGGGACGTTTTATGCTCATCCAGGCCTAAGTGTTGGGCGAACTCACCCGCTAAAAACATGCATCCAAGGGAGTGGTCGAAACGGCTGTGGCGTGCACCGGGATAAACCAAGTAAACCAGCGGCAGCTGACTTATCCTCCTCAGGCGCTGTACAGCCATCGAGTCCACTAGCTTTAGCTCCGCCTCCGTCAGGGTTATGTAGCCATGGACCGGGTCTTTGATGAGTTTCAACGAGGATCAGCTGCAGGAGTTGTGCATAAGCTTTATTCTTCAAACTCCTTCTCGGCGTCAAACTTTTGTCCTAAATAGCTGTAAACCGCTGCCTTGAGGGCTTTAAGTGACAGCAGGGCGCATTTCACCCTGACGGGCCCTATTTCGATGCCCAGCATTTCGAAGATATGGTTTTTATCCAAAGACTTGAGCTCGTCAACCCTCTTTCCCTGAATTGATTCAATCAGCATGGAGGCGGATGCCTGGCTTATCGCACAGCCATGCCCCCTAAAAGAGGCCTTCTCAACCACTCCGGCGTCGTTTATCTTAAGGTAAATTTCTACTACGTCGCCGCATAACGGGTTAGAGTCCTTGACCTTTACCGACGCGTCCTCCAAGGATCCGTAGTTCCTCGGGTTACGGTAGTGGTCCAGTATGACCTCAAACTGTGTCTCGCTCAACTGACGCCCCAAACAGTTGTTCAACGGATATTTTTAACGTTTATAACCTACAAAGAACCGTCCTAAATCCGCCACAAACATAAAGCATGCTTTTTATACCTGCATCATATTAGAAATCATGTGAAAGTTTTTCTGAGAATCGAGTCAGATATCCCACCCACCCTGACCCGGTACGGCAAGATAAGAATACCTCCAAAGCTTCTCCCGGTTTTGGCGGAGAAGGGTAGGGCGCTGAGGGTGCGATATGGCGGTGAAACCGTTTCTCTCAAGGTCGATAAATACGGCCGGGCCACTCTTCCAACGAATATAGCGGCCGAAAGCCAGGGCAAGTCAAAGATGGTTATAGAGATGTCTGACGGAGATGTCCGGCTGGAGTTCCGTTAATTCGTCACCCCGGCCCTTAACCGCTCCAACCCCTCGTCTGTAATTTTCTCGAACAAGGGCTTAGGCCGGCCCAGCCTAGTCCCAGCTCTAAGTATCCAAGGCTTTTCACCACTCCAGACCGGCTGTAGACCACCCTCGCCTACTAGCTCCAAGATGCGTTGGGAGGTTGTGGGTGTGAAGGGCGAGAGGAGTAGTGCGAGTGCTTTCACTATCTGGGCCGCTGTGTAAAGTATAGTGGCTGCTGCGGCCCTGTCCTTTTTAACAACCTTCCAAGGCTCTCTTCTGTTAAGATACGTATTGCCTTCGCGGGCCAGCTGTAAAACACACTCCAACGCCTGCCTCTCCCTGATTTCCTCAAACAGCTTCCTAACCTCGGTAAAAGTTTTCTCGATTTCCTCCAGCATGTCTTTGTCCTCCGGTGTGAGTTCTCCGGGTTCCGGCACCAACCCATCGAAATAATTTGAGATAAACGTCAGGACGCGGTGTATGAAGTTGCCTATGTTGTCGTTGAGGTCTGCGTTTACTGCGGCCTGAAGCCCCTCGTAGCTAAAGTTTGAGTCACCCATCTCCGGCCTTATCTTGACGAGATAGTGGCGCCACACATCCGCGTCTAGGAGCTGTATTGCCTGGTCAAGCCATATACCGACGCCCTGGCTTTTCGAGAACTTACGCCCTTCGAAGGTTAGGTACTCGGTGGCGGAGATTGTGAACGGAAGCGTGTATGGCTCGTGGGTTGCCATGAGGAGTGCGGGGAGGATTACTGCGTGAAAAGGTATGTTGTCCTTGCCGATGAAATACACCGTACGTGTGTCCGGCTCCAGCCAGAACTTTTTCCAAAGCTCAGGGTCTCCCCGTCTATGGGCCCACTCTATGGTCGCGCTTAGATATCCTAGCACGGCCTCAAACCAGACATAGATTGTCTTCTGGCCGGAGTTTGGAAATGGAGCTGGGATGCCCCATAGGTTATCCCTTGTAACAGCCCGAGGCTTCAAACCCTCCTTAATCCAGCTGAGGCTAAAGTTCCTGACCTTCTCTGGGAGGGTCTTGTTGGAAGTCAGCCATGCATGAAGCCTTTCAGAGAACCTCGGGAGGTCGAAGAACCAGTGTGTGCTACTTTCTACGACTGGTTTCTGGCCGCAGATGCTGCACCGCGGCTCGACTAGGTCAAGCGGGTCCAATACCCTGCCACATGCCTCACACTGGTCTCCCCGCGCCCTTGGGTAGCCGCATGAAGGACATATACCTGTCACAAACCTGTCGGGTAAGAACCTTCCGCAGTTCCTGCAGTAGAGCTGCTCTATGTCTTTTTCGTAGATGTATCCGTTGTCGTAGATTTTCATGAAGGTGTTTCTGACAAATTCCATGTGGGTGGGGCTGTGTGTCCGTGTGTAGTTGTCGAATGAGAGGTTGAATTTTCTGAAGAGCTCGACCACCATAGCATGGTTTCGGTCGGTTATCTCTTGTGGGTGGATATTCCTTTTAGCCGCCTCCACCTCTATCGGGGTGCCGTGCTCATCCGACCCGCTGACAAAAACAACTTCCTCGCCGACCGCTCTAAGATAGCGTGCGAACACGTCGGCAGAAAGCTCGGACCCTATAAGCGTCCCTAGGTGCGGGACCGTGTTTATGTAAGGCCATGCACCGCAGACAACCCAGCGTCCGAGCTTACACCACCTGCCTTATACGGCTCCATGGATGGCTAAAAATGTTTGCCGAGAACAATTACAAGCACATCCATGAGACGGGAGATAATATAGTCGGGACGGCCCGACACAAGCTTTCTGCCAAACCGGTCAAACAGCGCAGCGTATATCCCTGCGGCCTTAGCCCCCGCTATGTCTTTAACAGGGTCATCCCCGACCATCAAACACTCGCTTGGGCTAAGCCCGAGCATTTTGACAGCCAATCTAAACGGCTGGGGACTTGGCTTGGCCTCTACCCCGTCCTCCCCCGCAATGACAACCACTTCGAAAAAATCTAGGACACCGGCTTTCTCTAAGCGTTGTCTTTTCATACCAGGGAGTCCATCTGTGTTTGTCACGAGTGCAAGCTTGCAGACCTTGCGCAGAGTTCCGAGTACGTGCAGGGCGTCTGGGAACAACTCATGCTTCATGTACTCCTCCCAGTAAGCCCTCGTCCATTCTCGCAGCAATCTCTCGTCGACGGCGTCCCCAAAACCCAGCTCGGCTAACACATGTTGCCAGTACCTGTCTCTGTCATATACGCCGTGAAGCTCGAGAACCTCCTCAGCACGTTTCAGAACTTTAAAAATTTCCATGCTGTGTTGTGGTTTTCCGATATACGTTGCTATGAGTTCCGCTACCTTTTGCTGGGCCTTCGGCAGAACAGCCGCGGAATCCACTAACGTGTTGTCAAAGTCGAACAACACGCCCCTAAACCTCAAGCCATCCACCCGGTAAACCAGACATGGAAGTTCCTAAAAACCACTACATACTTCAAACCTCTGGATTACAGTACATGACAGTGATGACGCCTAATTTTCCGCAGCCGTGAGCCTTTTTGATAAGGTTTTTTAAGATGGTTATGCGAAATATTTAGCGGATGGGGGCTGGGAGCACTGAGACCAGCGCTAAGATGTTTAACACATTCGGTCGGCATGTGATCGGTGAGCTATACGAGTGCACCCCATCTCTGCTTAAGGATTTAAATAAAATATCAAACGTAGTTAAATCTGCTGCCTTAAACGCTGGGGCAACCATCGTTGGGGATTTCGCCCACAAATATGATCGCGGTAACGGCATATCATACATTTTGGTCGTCAAGGAGAGTCATATATCAATCCACAGCTGGCCTGAACACAGGTATGCATCGGTAGATGTCTATACCTGCGGCCAGGTCGATCCATGGCGGATCTTCAACGAGATTGCACTTTTTCTCAGCCCTAAAGTGGTAAGCGCAGTTGAAGTCAGGCGTGGCGTAATGAGAGAAATCATAAACAAGGGTGAGGAGGAACCCGCCATTAAGGGTTTTAAGCAAAAACTTCCTGCAGCATTAAAACATAAGGTATAAAGATTTTTCCAAAAGACTTTACACCATGGCTACTGTGGGGGTGGATCGTCTCTGGGTCTCCGAGCTCGTTTCAGAGGGCTTTCTGGCCCTGTACTCTGTGGAGAAGGTGATTGAGAGCATAAAGACCAACTACCAGAATGTTTTGACTGTTGAAACAACGCCTTTCGGTAAGTGTTTAATTATAGACGGTAAGGTCCAATCATCTCTACTTGATGAACATATTTACCATGAGTCACTTGTCCACCCTGCGCTGGTCACTGTAGGAAACCCGTTAAACGTTTTGATCATAGGTGGTGGGGAGGGAGCGACCGCTCGAGAGGTTTTGAAATGGAAGACGGTCGAAAGTGTAGTTATGGTGGAGCTTGATCCATCAGTTGTTCAGTTATGTAGGAGAGTTTTGCCTGAAATGAGCGATGGGGTTTTTGAGGATAGGCGGTTTAAGCTGGTCGTTGCGGAGGGCAGGGGTTATCTCGAAAGCCTTGGTGACGGTTCTTTGGACGCGGTTGTTGTTGATGTGACAGACCCATACGAAGGCGCCCCATCACAAAGGCTCTACAGCCAAGAATTCTACAAGCTTGTGTATAGAAAACTGGGCGATAACGGCGTACTCGTAACGCAGGCAACCTCCGTCGTCCACAGCCCCTTCACCTTCAAGTCGATTCTGGAGACGATAAGGACGGTGTTTCCCTGTGTAACGCCGCTCGCAGCTTATGTGCCATCTTTTTCTTCTCTATGGGGGTTTGTGGTTGGGTCTAAGTCTAGGGCTTGTAATAGTTTATTAGTTGAACAGATTGACGAGATCTTATCACACCACATCAGCGGCCCTCTAAAGTTTTATTCAGGAGAAGTGCATAACATGCTTTTGCAGCTGGCGGAGATATACGTCAGACTCAGCAGCAGTAAATACAAGATTGTCAGAGATGAGGACTTGGTCGCCATTCCATAGTTGGGTGGGCTGAGCCGGGGAGGGGATTTGCACCCCTGTAGAGCGGCTCTGCAGGCCGCCGCCTGACTGCTCGGCCACCCCGGCCCATGGAAAAATAGTTCTGAGGTGTTTTTAGATTTATTGTGTTGAGGCGGCTTGGTGACCGCCATAACGTATCCGACGAAGCCTACGGCCGTGAAGAGGAAGAGCATGACAAGGAGTGCGGCCAGCCTGACCGCGTCATCCTGCCTGAGCAAAGGCATCAGGCCAGCCCACCAGAGAATATAGAAGACAGCGCCCGTTACAGCAAGAAACATTATCACCACACCCATCAACCGCGGCGCACTCATGCCGAAGAGAAATAAACCCCACGCTTTAAATCCCGTCCCGTAATAGCCAACAAAACAAATGATACACTTTTGTGAAATATATTAACGAGGTCGAGGTCTTCCAGGGCTGTCGAAATGGCACGTGTTGGGGTTGTGCTGGTGGGGCATGGACAACTTCCATCCGACATCCCTAAAGAGCTTGGGTCAGAATATCTCAAGTTGAAGTTTAAGGAAAACAGGACCAGGTTGGAGGAGGAAAGGTTTGAAGAGTTTGAAAATATTGTGTTGAACCGGGCTAGGAATGAGGTGAATGATCCATATGCTCACTCCTTGCAAACCCTTGCTTCCGAGCTCTCCATAATTGGTGGATATGAGAAGGTTGTTATGGCATTCAATGAGTTCTGTAGGCCGACGGTGGAGGAGGCTTTGGTGGAGGTGTGTAACAGCGATGTGGATGTTGTTGTCGTGGTAACCACTATGACCACAAAGGGCGGGGAGCATTCTGAGAAGGACATACCGGAGTTACTGGAGAAGATGCGGAAAAAATGTTTAAAGCAGATAGTTTACGCATGGCCTTTTGACGTTAGAGCGGTGGCGCGGCTGCTCGTAGAAACAATCAACCTTCATTTATCGAGGATGGGGGAGTAGGCTAGTTTCGCTGTAGGCTCTGCACTTTCACACTACTCTCTCACGATATATGCAGGGGTTTCTACAATTTTTGTGTGGAGGGCTGGGTTCTCGACGTCTACGCAGGGGTTGACGGCATCTCTCTGTGGCTACGGCAGCGTGGAGGAGGTGTTGTTAAAGCTGTTGTGGACTGGTGTCCAAGGCTTTACCTAGCCGGGCCCGCCGACGTTCTGTCCGATGTGGAGAGGGCCTTGGCGGAGTTCTATTGTGTGAGGCTGGTGCGGAAGAGGTTGCTCGGGGCTGGGTTGGTTGATGCTCTGGAGGTGGCTGTCCCCGCGGTGGACAGGGGATGGCTTGCCGGCGTTGTCGAGGAGAGCTGGGGGCATCTCGGTGTCAGGGCCTACAACACCGACGTACCTGCGGCTCAGGAATTTCTCTACAACCACGGCATAACACCAACGCAGTACATAGTCCTCGAGGACGGTAAACCGAGGCCCGTGGAGGAGGCCGACACAACCCACTACGATACGTCATTCCTCAAAACAGCACGGCTGGAGGCGGTGATAGACAGGTCGGGGCCATTCTACAGGTTCTCCGACAGACTGAAGGCTGTTAGGGTTGAGGCGGGCGGCGAGGCTGTCGTCGTAGATGGGGAGGAGGGAGAGGTTTTGCTCGGGCTGTGCAGGGTGCTTGATGAGCTGGATGTCGACGTTGTAGTCACGGAGGGTGGTGACGGCTTCTTGTTTACATACCTGTGGCACAGGGCTTTGGAGAACATGGTCGAGCTCAGGCTGGGGCGTGAAGGCGGCAGGAGGCCAAAGGCAGGCGGACACACCTACATCAGCTACGGCCGCACCTACCACCGGTATAATACGGCCAGGCTCAGAGGTAGGCTCCACATCGATGCATGGAACTCCATGCTGTACGGCGAGACGGGGCTGGATGGTGTGCTGGAGGTTGCGAGGACCTGCCGAATACCGGTACAGGACGCCGCGCGATACACAATAGGCCGGTGCATGACCTCTCTCCAGTACCGGCAGGCATACCTGAACAACGTCCTCATACCTAGAGAGTGTGGGAGGCCTGCGTGCATGACCGCCGCCGAGCTGGTTGTGGCTGATAGGGGTGGCTGGATACTCGACCACAGGCCGGGCGTCTACTGGAACGTCGGCGAGCTTGACTTCCACAGCCTCTACCCCATGCTCATGCTGGAGCACAACATTAGCGGGGAGACGGTGGACTGCGGCTGCTGCAGCGGCGTGTACATCCCTGAGCTCGGCTACCATGTCTGCAGGAGGTGGCGTGGGATTGTTCCGCAGGCCATAGAGACACCGTTAAACAAAAGACTGGCCTACAAAAGGCTCTACAAAGAGACAGGCAACCCCATCTTTAAGGCACGGTCCAACGCCCTCAAATGGATACTGGTCACCTCCTTCGGATACCTAGGCTACAGGAAGGCCAAGTTCGGTAGCCGGAAAGCACACATGGCTGTATGCGCGCTTGCCAGGGACACCTTGCTGAAAAGTGTCAGGGTTGCGGAGGAGCTGGGCTTCAAGGTCCTGCACGGCATCGTAGACTGTCTCTGGGTTTGGCGCCGGGATGCCTCTGAGGAGGACTACAGGTCCCTAGCCGTGGAGCTGGAGAAAAGGGTTGGGCTGCCCGTAGGCTATGAGGGGACCTACAGGTGGGTGGCTTTCCTAACCTCCAGGACACAGCCGGGCAGGCCCGTGAACAACCGCTACTTCGGTGTCTACACAGACGGCCGCCTCAAGTACAGGGGGATAGAGTTGAGGCGGAGAGACACACCGCCGCTGGTCAGGCAGATGCAGTCAGAGATGTTGGAGAAGCTGGCTGAGGCCAGAGACCCCGCTGAGGCAGGCCAGAAGGCCGTTGAATGCATAGGTATTTTTCAACGATACCTGCACATGATTTACACGGCCTCCGTGGGTCTGGAGAAGCTGGCTGTAGAAAAAACGCTCGGCTCACCGTTGGACGCATACACAAGACCTCCCAAACACGTTCTAGCGGCCAAAATGATGCGGGAGGCGGGGGTGGAGCTACACCCCGGCCAGACAGTGCAGTATGTCGTCAAGCGCTGCGGCGCTGTTCCAAAACAGCTTCTGACGGACAACGGATACTCGGAGACCTACTATGAAGAATACCTCCGCAGGGCCGCTGAAACAATATGCGCACCTTTTGGCTTAAGGGTTGGGAAATGATTTATGTTGCTGTGAACACATAGCGATGACATGAGGGTCAATAACATCGAACAGGAGCAGGTGTCAAAGGCCGTTGAGGAGTTTAAGGCCATGCCTGATAAAGCCGTTAAAACAATCTCGGTTGAGGGTGTTTGGCTCCTGGACAACCCCTCCGTCCAATTTGTGGCGACAGCTAAGTCCGAGAATAACGTCTTCAACCTTGAGGTCGACTCGCCAAGCTTCTTAGGTGGTAGCGGAAGCCGGCCGGGCCCCATGCACTACTGCCTAATCGGTCTCTCATCATGCTTCATGGCTACCTTGGTAGGCGTTGCCACCGAGAAAGGCATATTGTTGAAGAAAGCATCGGTCAGGGCCAGCTGCGTCATCGATTTCAGGAAACCCCTCGGCATAGGGGACACAAAACCAGTCAGGTCAATACGTTTCGAGCTATCCCTAGAATCAGATGCTTCACGCCAGAGACTTGAGGAGGTTGTAAAAGAGGCTGAGGAACGCTGCCCAGCGATATACAGTCTGAAAAACCCGCTAACGCCGGAAATAGCCTTGCTGTAGAATTACTCGGTTTCGGGAGTTGTGCTTATCGACATAAAGTCCTCGGGCTTGACGACTGCGTCAAAATCAGCCGTTAGCTGACCCCTCTCCTCGAGAACACGCCTAGTCAGATACCAGAATGCGTAGGGCAGTGATGTCCTGCTCCTGTTGTTCATGGGGATGACGAGGTCGACGTTGGAGTAGGTGTTGTCGCTGCTGCACATCGCTATCACGGGGACTCTGGCGACGCGGGCTTCCTCAAGAGCCTGCACGTCGTACCTCGGGTCTGAGACAATGACCAGCGATGGCTCGAAATAGTCTTTCAACGTCCTGTTGGTGAACATGCCCGCCCTCATCTTACCCGCTATAGCTTTACCACCCGTCAGCTCCGCAAACTTCTCGACGGCCTTCATACCGAAGACGTGCGTGGAAACAGCAACAATGGAGTCAGGAGGATAGTACGTGATCAGTTTAGCTGCTAGATTAAGCCTCTCCAGTATCTTTTTGACGTCGAAAAGGTATACCCCGTCGTAGCGCATCTTGAAAATGAAGGGCTCCATGTGTTTGACTTTTATCCTCGAACCTACGTGGACGTTGTAGCGGACAAGCTGCTCAAGGACAGCGGCCTCCTGCTCAGCCGAGAGAGTCAAACCACACCCACCTCCGCCAACGGGAGACTCTCGCCATGCATGCTGTAAATCCTGACAAGCTCATTCGCCTTAGCCACCCTCTCACCGCCTAAAACACCTGCCTTAATAAAGGTGGCGCCGAGCCCGACCGCCAGATGGGTTAGGAATCCATCACACGTCTCACCCGACCTGTGGGAGACAACCCTCACTATCCTATTACGCTCCGCCTCCACCGCAGCCGCAACCGTGTCCGATAATGTTCCAACCTGATTTGGTTTCAGTATAACTGCCCTCACGGACCCCTTTCGGGCCGCTTCCCTAATAAGCTCAGCCCTTGTAACAACTAGGTCATCGCCGCAAACCAACAACTTCGGAAACATCCTGCAAAGCCTCTTATGGCTCTCAAAATCCTCTTCATGAAACGGGTCCTCAACATAGGTTAGGCCAAACCTCTCGACAAGACCTGCTATGTACTCAAGCTGTTCCTCAACTGTTTTCTCAACACCCCTGTTTTTGTAAAAGTATTTTCCCAGTTCAGCGCTGTAGAGGTTGGACGCGGCAACGTCTAGGCCTAGACCCATGCCTGTCTCCGCAGCAGCCTCTTTTACGGCTTCGAGTGCGGCCTCGTCGTTCAATGGGGGTGCGTACGCCCCTTCATCTCCCCGTCCTCCCCCGTAACCACCTACCTTTTTTAGGAGAATTCCGCCAAGCCTCTTATGGGTTTCCACGTTCTTTTTGACCGCTTCAACAACATTCGCAACTCTCTGTGGGAAGACGAGGAACTCCTGTATATCGGGTGCCCCCATCCCTGCATGGGCACCTCCACCCAAAACGTTGCCGAGAGGAAGCGGGTAACATGGTTTTAGTCCAGAAAGTTTGGCGATATGCTCCCAAGGCGGTATGTTCTGAGCCCTCGCAGCAAGCAGGGCTGAGGCCGCTGAGACAGCGTAGGCGAGGTTCCCGCCAACTCTTGAGAAATTCGGCGTCCCATCCACTCTCTTCAGAAGCTCGTCAACCCCTCTCTGGTCTGACGCGTCGAACCCCAGGAGTTTTTGCTTCAAAACAGTGTTAAAGACTTGGACTGATTTTCTTGCATCATTTTCAGGGAATGGGGCCACCTCCTTGGCTCCGCGGCTTTTCCCCGAGGGGGCTCCGACACTTACGGAGGTGTTTCCCGACTGGAGCGTAACTTCTACGGTTTCAGAACCCCTGCTGTCTAAAATAACCAAAGCCGATGCATCAGTTATCTTACTCAGCGGCCTTCACTCCTCCCGAATACTTTGCGTAAAACTGAACAACCTCCTCCATAACATCCACAGCTGAAATAAACATTCTCCTGCAGCAGTATCTGCTAAAGCCGAGGTCGTCCAGCACCTTTCCGGGTCGCTCGCCTGCACTCACCCGTTTCCGGTACTCATCCCACTTATGAGCTATGACGCGCCCGCAGCTAAAACACCGTATCGGAATCATCACGGCAGGAATCACCTATAACTCTTCTGCTTAAACCTCCGTGCACTCCTGCGGTTCGGCTTCTTCGGCTCAGCCTGCCGCGGGTCATCAACCAAAAGCGCTCTGTCGTACGAGGCTATAACGCTTTTTCCCTCCGGTGTAAGCGCCGCAGCAGCCTTAGAAATAGCTATGGCCACCGCGTCCGCTGAAGAGGAGTAACCGCCGCCGCGCACAGTTACGGTGAAGTCGTGGCTTTTCCAGAACTCTGGCAGGAGTTTGAGGGGTGTGAGGACTTTGCTCCTGAAAAATTCGTTAAAAAGATTCAGCGGTGTCTTGTTTACGACGATGTTGCCGCTACCCGGGCTTACGAAGACGCGCGCAACGGAGGTTTTACGCCTTCCGACAAAGTGTGAAACTTTTTTCACGTCCTACCACCTCTTAAAAGTTTTGAAAGCTCCTCAAGCGTCATGTAGCGGATGATTTTACCCGACCTGTTCACGGGCTTTAATAGTTTTGCGTCATCAAACTCTATCGGCTCCCCCGCATACTTGGCCACACCGCTCTTGACCTCCAGCCTTCTCGCAGCAGCCCTGCCTTTAGGTTTCTTGCGTGGAAGCATTCTCAGAATTGTGTAGCGCAGGATTGTGTGAGGCAGGGTTGGGTACCAGACGGAGACTACTTTATGAGACTTAAACTGTCTCCTCCCCCTCAGCATCGTGTAATGCTCTAGGAGTGAGTTCTTGGTCCCCGTTATCACGGCTTTTTCGGCGTTGTATATCTTCACGCTGTGTCCCTGCAGCAGCAGTTTGGCCACCTTTGACGCCAGCCTACCAAGTCGATAGCCCTCGGCGTTTATTACATACGTCTTTTCAGCCAATAATCTTCACCCCTGAACCATCCTTGAATTCCTTTAAAAAATCTTCAGCAAGAAGGGCGCGTCCCCCTGCGGCAGCAATCTTTGAGATGGCTGATTTAGAGAAGCTGAAGGCCCCTACTGTCAGTTTTTTGTCGAGTGCTCCATGTCCGAGGACTTTGCCCGGGACGAAGACGACCTCGCCGTCGGAGGTGTGTCGCTGTAGACGTGAGAGGTTTACCTCCCTCATCGACCTCCTGCTTCTCCTTAACTCTCTAGCTAGCCTTTTGCAAAAACCGGACTTAGATCTTTCCAACATTATCTCAAGAGTTCTCCTGCTCACCGCTTCTCACCAACCTCATGAAATGGTCCTCCAACTCACCGAGTTTTCTAGCCACAATATTAACAGCTTCTTTTAAAATCCTGCTTGGGGTTAGAAATCCGTAGCTCTCGATGTAGAGATATCTTTTGCCGTCTTGTTCGTAGAGTGTTGCTATGCCTGACTGCCACTTGCTGTGTTTCCTACCTTTGCCTAGCCTGACATACAGCTCCAGCTCAACCCTCTGCCCCGGAGCTAGCATTACTACAGGTATGTCTCCGCTGAAAGGCCTTACTATGCCGGAGGATGTTTCAGGCTGGATGTCCCTCGAGTAAACCGTGATAACCTTGTCTGTGGCCTCGGCGTGAAGAACGAACCTCACCACACATTTTTCACAGCCAAGCCTGCTTTGGCAGCTACATTCCTCCGGCAGGTTGTAGTTGTCAAGGTCTGTTACAAAAGGTATCAGGGAGAGCCTGTGAGACAAGACTTCGTTCGTCAGCGGCGAGGTGTTCTCAATTATTAAAACCTCCTCAACGGCCATAGTGGGTACCTCTCTAATAACCATCCGCCTCACGGCGTTAGCAAAATACTGTGGAATGTCTGAGACATCGACCGTCACCGATTCCTCCGTTCTTGAGACTATGTTCAATGCTGTTCGACCGTTTCCTAGTGAGTGTGGAAAACCTTATTTATTTAAGTGTAAAATCGCCCACCACACCCCCATCTACAGCCATCTCTCCGCGGCGTATGCGTGCGCCATCAACCCCTCAGCACGGGCTAGGAGACCGGCGTGCCGCCCAAGCCTTCTCGCAGCAGCCTTAGAAACCCTAACCTCCGTAACTATCTTCACAAAGTCCATGACGCTGAGACCTCCTCTGAGGGCTGCCTGTCCGGAGGTCGGCAATATGTGGTTGACGCCGACGATATAGTCGCAGAGGACTGGGGATGTATGTCTGCCCGCCGAAATCAGCCCGGCGCTTGTTATCTTGGGAGCTATCTTGTTCGGGCTGGAGGCCAAGTATAGATGTTCCGGCTCTAATTTCTGTATTAGTTCTACGGCTGTAGAGACCTTGTCGCAGACGGCTACAAACCCGTTTCTCTCAAGAGCCTGCCGCACCACATCACCTCTTTCAAGCCTAGGAACAATTATGTCGAGATACTTCATTACCTCGCTGGCGAGGTTTTCAGAGGTTGTTACAAGACCAACAAATGTGTCTGGGCTGTGCTCGCTCTGGGCGCATAGCTCGAAGGCTATGTCTTCGCTGTCGTCAACATCCTCGCCATATACGACGAGCTCGGTAGCACCCGCCAACATATCTATTGCGACATCTTGGCTCACCAATTTCTTGGCGGCTGTTACATAGGGCCCGCCCGGCCCAACAATTTTAGCAACCCTCCTGACCGACTCGGTCCCGTAAGCCATGGCGGCTATGGCGTGGGGCCCACCCATCGAGTAGGCCTCATCAGCACCTGCTACGTAGAGGGCTGCCTTAACAACGTCAGGCACCTCACCTGTTTTGGAAGGGGGTGTGCAGACAGCTACGTAGGGCACGCCGCACACTTTGGCAGGCACTACCGTCATCAAAACCGTGCTGGGGTAGCTTGCACCACCCCCGGGCACGTAACAGCCAACGGATGGTATGGGAGCAGGACGTTGTAGAACCCTAACCCCTTCAGCAAGGCTTCGAGAGGTCCGCAGCCGGCGAAGCAGATGTTGACAGAGTTTCCTGATGTTTTCAGCGGCAGTATTCAAGGCTGCCCGCAGTTTTTCATCTAATCTGCTGTAGGCCTCCGCCAGCTCTGAACGCTGTAGGCGAAGCCGCTCAAGCGAAGCACCACCGTAGTCGAACTTGCGTACGTATTCTAGAAGGGCTTTGTCGCCTCTAGACCTTACGTCATCTATAATGGGCTTGACGAGAGGAACATAATAATCCAAACTTAGCCTCCCGGAGAGAATCTCATTTAACACTGTCTGAAGATTTCTCCCATCAACTTTGTAAAACTTCACATAAGGCGGTCAGCCTAGAAGGATTTTAGTTTGTTTTAACTAGGTCGTAAACCCTGATCACAGATTTTGGCGAACGCTCTTTGACCACGCGGTTGAAGACTATCTCGAGGCATCCCATTGTCGCTAAAGTTTCCTCCACGACCTTTCCGTCATCTCTTTCCTCGAGAGTGTATAGATGTATTTTCCCATTGGTTTCCAGAGCTGCTACGGCTGTGGGGAGGTAGCGGAGCGAGAGATGGGGGAGGTTCATCACAACCCTGTTAAACTTGGTCTGGAGGCTGGGGACTACTTTGGCGGCGTCGCCGTGAATTGGTGTTACACGGCCGACAAGCTTGTTAAGCTCTACGTTGATGCATAGGTACCTGTATGCTTCAGGGTTCTTCTCCACGGCGTAAACGGTTGCGCTGGGATGTTTGCGTGCTATCACTATGGAAAAGGGGCCGACACCCGCGAACATATCCAACACCATCTCTTCTCGGCCAATCTGTGAAGACACCCGTAGCCTCTCGCCCGCGAGCCGCGGGCTGAAAAAAACCTTGGTAGGGTCCAGCCTGAATAAACATCCCGACTCCCTATACAGAGTCTCTGTCACAGGCTCACCCGCCACAACAACGTATCTGGCCACCCTCTCATCGCCCGATACCTCGCCCCTTTTCAGCAAAACCGTCTTCACAGCGCTGTGTCTGGCCATAATCTCGCCAGCTACCACAGCAGCCCTCTCCAACGACATGTTTAGGTCGTTTATGACGGCGACGGACCCCAAAATATCATATGAAGACCGCAGCTCCGGCAACTTTTTCATAGTAGCTGGCGGTAAGTCGGCCTCGACAACCTCATACTCCGGGCCCGGTTTTCCGAGGACCGGTATCAGAACATAATCCCCGTCCCGGACAACTCTCCTCGAATAATCGTATAGGCTTAACTTGATGACGTGGCGGCGGGCTTCCTCGGCCCTTTGCTTGGGGACTTTCACCGCAAGCCTCATATCTGGAAGGGGAAGGATTTGAGGTAGACTATCCTGCCGTAAACATATCTAGCGTCAGATATTGAGTAGGTGTATTCAACCACACCTCCCGACGTGGTTGGCCTGTATCCTGCGAAAGGTGCTGCCGGCTTCTTATCCAACTCGACATAGTAGAGGATGGGGAGTGCAGCCGAGTCATAGTATTCGAAGACTGGGTAGAAGATGCCTGCTACATACTTGCCCCTATTGGCGAAGCACCAGAGGGGTGGGCTGCTGGCTTCGTCTGTCAGGGCGGAGACCATCCTCATAAGGGACTCCATGTTTTTAAGACGGACTGAGACAAGCCCTCCAATCTTCCTTCTAGGCGGCATAGTCAACGCCTTTTCTATAATATCAGGGGCTGGAAAAGCCTCGACGACCGGGAAGGAGATATATCTACCTGACTCAGGGGTATGCGAGAACCATGTTTCTTCATGCTCCAGCGGTGTGTAAACGAGGTAGGCCTTCGGAGGTTCTTTCAGCTCTGTGTATAAGAGGAGTGGGATACTGTATCTGCCGAAGGGGATGGAGAAGGTGTGTGAAATGATGTGCCTGTCTTCATTTAGGTATGCCAACAGGGGTGCTATGTAGTCCGCGCGTGTTGAAACGAGCCTAGCGAGGCTGGCCAAGTCCTCGACCTCTACCGGAACCGGGCTCCTCCTCGAAGTCGACTTCATTACCTGTTTCTACGCCAAGCCATGTATCCAGATGCCTGCTAAAAAACCTAGCATAAGCTCATATCCAGCTTAAATCTGTAGCATCCATGCGGGAAGTTGGGTTTATCGGTTTAGGGTTGATGGGCAAGCCCATGGCTAAAAACATTCTCGGTAAAAACTTCCGGCTCGCTGTTTACAACCGGAGTAAGGCACCAGTCGATGAGCTGGCCTCTATGGGAGCGGTTCCATGCAAGTCTCCGGCTGATGTGGCTAACATGTCCGACGTAGTTATAACGATGCTTCCCGATGAAGTCGCTGTAGAACAGGTATTGACCGGGACTTCAGGGGTTCTGGAAGGCCTACGGCCTGGGGCGGTGTTTGTTGATATGTCTACTGTTTCGCCTTTCTTTTCACGTCGGATGGCCGAGCTGGTGAAGTCCCGTGGAGGGGAAATGCTCGACGCACCTGTTTCAGGCAGCACTTTTGCCGCGGAGCAGGGGACCCTTACAATAATGGTCGGCGGCCCTCGGGCGGCGTTCGAGAAGGTTTTAGATGTTCTTCAGGCGATGGGTAAAAACATTTTCTACATGGGGGAGAACGGGGCGGGAAGCTTTACAAAGCTCTGCAACCAAGTGGCGGTGGCCCTAAACCTCCAAGGAGTATGTGAGATGTTGCTCCTGGCTTCGAGGGCCGGGCTTGACGTAAAAAAGGTTATCGAGGTTGTCTCAACCGGCGCCGGTGGGTCGTGGCAGCTTTCAAACCTCGGGCCACGGATCGCCTCCGGAGACTTTAGGCCAGGATTTAAGGTCTCCCACATGCGTAAAGATCTACGACTAGTAAGGGAAACAGCGGAGAAGCTGGGAATACCCCTGCCGGGGACGTCATTTGCCTCAGAGCTGTTCAAATCCCTCGACGTTTTGGGATACGGCTCGGAGGGGACGCAAGCCCTTTACAAGCTCTACGAACGTTTGTCGGAGATTTCTAGAAATCGGTCTGAGCCTTAGGGTATGAGCCAAGCACTTTGATGAACACAGTGTTGTTGGAGAGCTCCCTTAACGCATCCCTAACATGCTGGTCTTCATGATGCCCCTCGAAGTCGACGAAGAAATAGTACTCCCACGGCCTCTGACGGGTTGGCCTCGACTCTATCTTGGTTAGGTTGATGTTGTGTCTGGCGAAGGCGCCGAGGGCGTTGTAGAGGGAGCCGGGGCGGTGGGCTGTCGAGAAAATTATCGAAGTCTTGTTTTCCTGACCACGCTGGGCCTCATGCATGGAGATTACCAGAAACCTTGTGTAGTTGTGGCCGTAGTCCTCGATACCTCTCGCCAAAACAGCCATACCGTAAAGCTGCGCGGCCCTCTCGCTGGCCACCGCGGCGGCGTTCCTTAAACCATTTTCCTTAATCATCTTAACGCTCCCGGCTGTATCGTAGGTCACAGCCGTTTCAGCCCCCAGCGATGACAGAAAACCCCTACATTGGGCCAAGGCTTGAGGGTGCGAGTAAACAACCTTGACATCGTTTATCGAAGTCTCAGGCAGGGCGACGAGACAGTGCCTGATTCTCAGGATTATCTCGCCGACAACCCTGGCGCTTGAGCTCAGGAACATGTCGTACGTCTCGTAGACGCTGCCCTCGATGCTGTTCTCAATTGGGACCACGCCGTAGTCGATGACCCCCGCCTCCGTGTTCTTAAAAACATCTCTGATAGTTTTGCAGGGGAAAACCTCTACATCATCCCCGAAATACGTCCTCACGGCCTCCTCGCTGTACGCCCCTCTCTCCCCCTGGAAACCCACCTTCACATCCCGTAAACCCGGAAAACGGTATAAAAAGGTAATATCTCAAAGACCTTAAATTAACCGTAAAACCCTATGAGTGTAAATGGATACGGGGACTACACGCATATCTCAAGCCGATAATCCGGGCGAAAATGTTTCTAAAACCACTTCAGAGAAAGTAGTGGTTGACCTTAGGAAATGTCTAGAGCTTCAGGTTGGTAAAACAGGAGAGGTCAGGACGGAGTATGGTGGGTTTGAGATCGAGGTTGCAGAACCCGCCTATTTCCCGTGGTATGACTGCTTTGCAACACTTCTGAAGTATGGCTACGAGGTCTGGGTGACAAGGAAGAGGGACAAATTGGTTATAGTTGCTAAACCAGTCGGGGACTAGGTCATAAACGGGAGCTGTAAAAACAGGAGTAATAGCGCCAATACTACTGTGGGAATTGTTACGGCTGCACCGACACCTATCCACTGTCTAAGCGTGAGATGTATGCGTTCACGTTTCTCAAGCATTCCCACGGCCACGATGTTGGCTGTGCTCCCGATTATTGTGAGGTTGCCCCAGAAGGTCCCTGCAAACAGCATAGTCCACCACAGCGGGAAGATGGTTAAGCCACCATCTCCCAGAGACTTGATTATCGGTATCCACGTAGCTACAGCCAATACATTATCCATTAAAGCCGACATCAAACCTCCCGCAACCATTACTAGTACCATTAGAATCGGTATGGAATCACCTCCGATAGCCTGGATTATTTCCGCAAAAACATCTGTGGCCCCGGTATGGCTCAATGTACCGACGCTTGCGAAGAAAATCATAAAGAATAACAGGGTCCACCAGTCTATCCGCCTCTCCACGATCTCCCTAGCCCTCTCTCTTTCAAACAATAGCACCAGCCCCGCAAATAGCATTGGGACACCTAAAAGCATGGCGTTTTTCCCCAGTCCTAGGAGCTGCTCCAGCGGTGTGTGAAGTACTAGACCCGCTATGGTTAGAACGAAGATGGCTGCAGGAAGTCTTATGTCAGGCCTTGCACCTCCGTTCGTCGGTTCTACTGCCTTGACGGTTACGGCTGTAGCTGACATTGCTTGTGCAAGCGATTTAATATCCCGTCGGAAAAAGTATAGGCTTATGACTATGCACAGAAGCAGAGACATTATTGAGATGGGTGTGGCCCATCTGAGAAAATCGAGAAACCCAAGCCCTGCCTGAAACGCTATAATAACTCCTACGGGATTGCCGACAACTGTGGCGGAGCTGCCTATGTTTGTTGCAAAGATGGAGAGAATTATGAACCGTACGGGGTTTAATCCGTACCGGGAGGTGATGTCCAGAATTATCGCTATCATTATGAGTATTGACGTTACCTCGTCAACTAAAGCCGCAAGAAGTGCAGACATCCCCATGATAAAGACAACAACGGCGACCGGCCTATTCCCAATTCTGACGAGAATTTTGTCGATGACAACTTCGAAGAAACGGGCTTCCTCAAGATATCCCACAACGACCATCATTGATGCAAGAAAAAGAATTGTGTCCAGATGTGCAAACTTGATTAAAAGCTCTATTTCCAATAGGTCAGCTCCCAGCATGAATGCTAGGGCGAAGAATGCGAAAACCAGCCTAAACCTCCAGAACATCAGCGTGGCCCCGATCATGCCCCCGAGAACCATGAGAGATGCAGCCTGTCTGAATTCAAGCCCCAGTAGATACGCTATCAGGGCCAGCCCTACAAGTATGCCCGTGTATTTTGCAGCCTTATTTACCACGACAAAACACCAATCAAAGAGCTTGGGTGATTAAGGTATTTTACCTTATCCACAAATCAAGCTGTCTGCGAAGACCTTATCGTCTCCAAAATGCTTATCGCCATCCAGAGCTGCGTCCGCGTAAAGCTGGGCATATTCGGGTCGTTGATAATTTCCTCGATAAGCTCTATGGAGTTAGCAGCTCTGACCGCGGGCGCATATTTCTCGTTAAAGAGCTCGTCGAATGCCTGCTTAGCTATCCGCCTAATATTCCGCGGGGTCTCCGTGTCGTTGATGATCGTCTCCAGTATTTGGACAACCTGCTGTCGCTTTCCCTGCCAATCCTGTGCCGGCATCGCCAAGTCCGTAGCACCCCCGCAAACCTTCTAATTAACTGCCATTTTGGGTATATAAATATGTGGAAGCAGCCCTTTTCAACTCGAAACCTCCAGATGGAGAAGCCTAGGCTAACCCGGAACAGTCGATGTTTTGTGGTTTTAAGTTCGCGTCCTTTTCTCAACCCCTGCGCAGTGCACAACGCCCCTAACCCTTCTGATGTGGCTGACGCACACAAAACACGTCAAGAATGCCACCTGCGTCCCCGCCAGCGGGCATTCGACATATTCTTTCTTCATCCTTGCCAGCATCTTTCCCCTGACAACCTGTTTTACCGCCTCAAGGGCCTCCGGCTCCGCCTTCAAAGCCTTCTCCCCAACCTTGACCTCAACCAGATACTTTGCATCCAACCCAAAACAAGCCTTTGTGCCTAAAATTTACATGTTTCCCATACCGCCGTATACAATCTATGAGTGATGTTTGGGCTAACTATATTAAAAAGCAGTCTTCATCTACTTCCATGGCGGGCCGTCGACGAAGCATCCTGAAGACTGTGTTTGGTACTTCTCTGCTTGTGACTTTAGCACCGTTCCTCTCATGGGGCGGGTTCCTCTACAGACAGGAGGCCGCCTCTGGCCGCATAAGACAGAGGCTGATAAACCTCAAGGACTTCCCCCCCAACAGCAAGCTGACCTTCCCATTCCCCGCAACAGGCGACCCAATGGTTGACTCCGACCCATTCCGCCAATGTATATTAATACACCTGCCCAACGGCCAGCTGAGGGCATATAGCAAGGTCTGTGTCCACCTGTGGTGTCTTTACGACTACTTCACAAACAAGGGAGAGCTACAGTGCCCGTGTCACGGAACTGTTTACAACGCTGACACCGGGGTGGCCGTAAAGGGGCCTGCGTCGCTTCAGCCCTACCCTACAAACAGCTTACCAGAGATAACTCTTGAGGTGGATGCTGACGGCACAATCTACGCCACCGGTATTAAGGGTAGGGTTGGCTACGGAAGAGAGTACAAGTCCGAGGTTGCATGGCTGCAGCAACGGCTCAGCACCTCACCCACAACCCCTGTCACAGCATATACACCGTTCAGAGACCCGCTTAAGCCGGATGATTTGCAGGACCTAGCCCGGAGAAACGATGTGCAGATAGCCAAGTGGTATGGATTTGTGGATGCGTCGGGCCGGGAGAGGGAATGGCTTACCGGGACGGCCGCCGATGTCTCAAGGCCAACCGGTATATACTCCGCCGAACTCACCGCAACACCCGACAAATTGCTCAAACTAATGGAGGATAGGCGGGTAATACTGCTGATGCCGCGGACATAAAAACTTTGGCCCATTCTAACATAAATATAGCCATTTTAAACATATCCGTCAGTATATGGCTGTGAAAGTGTATCTACCCACACCTCTCCGTCAATACGCCGAGGGCCGTGAGGTTGTAGAGCTGGAGGGCTCCACGGTAGGCGAGGTATTGATGAAGCTAGTAAATCGGTTCACAGCCCTCCAGAAACATCTTTTCACAGAAACAGGCGGTGTAAGAAGCTTTGTGAACGTATTTCTGAATGACGAGGATATAAGGTATCTTAAAGGTTTGGACACTGAGATAAAGGACGGGGACGTTGTTTACATCATACCCTCGATAGCGGGCGGGCTGAGCATGGCAGAAACAGTAAGCGTTTCGCGCAAGCTAGGTAGGACCGTTAAGGAGCATGGCAGAATAACTATCCCGATGAAGCTTTTGAAGAAGGCTAGAAAACGTGAGGTGGCTATGGTTGTTGATGACGTTAAATATGTTTTTGAGCCTGACAAGTATGGGCGGATATACCTTCCCCCCGCCATCCGTGAGAAGCTTGAGAACATGGCCTCCTTCGAGATCAGCCTTGTCAACAACGAGCTATACCTGAAGTTTAGAAGGTTTTAGAGGGTGTAGGGCGTGAAGTATGTTGTAACAATCGAGGTTGGCGATATCGAGGTCTCATGTGAGGCAGGCTCAAAGGAGGAGGTGCTTAGTGGTCTAGACGAACTCATCGAGCTGTCGCAGAAAGTAGCCGAGAGAGTTAGGGCAAGACCGGTAACACGTCCCTCTAAACGCCGCGGGAAGTCCGAGGCCGTGGAGGTCTTGAAGCTTATCGAGGAAAAGCTCCTTCCAACTGATTTCTTCAACCAGCCAAGGTCCACCGCAGATGTAAGGCAAAAGCTTTACGACCTTGTGAAAATAAAGTTCCAGAGTAGGAAGGTTAGCCAAGCCCTCGGAATACTCTACGATAAAGGCATCCTGTCGAGAATTGGTTTGAAGGGAGAGTACAAATATTTCGTAAAACGGTAGCGGTATCATGGCGGCCCCCCTTCTCCAGACGGCTAAGAACTATTTTCTTCTTACAAAGCCAAACGTCTGGTGGCTGCTAGCCTTCACGGGTGTGGCAGGGATCGTCGCCGCGTCAGGCGGCATCCCCGAAATACAGACCTTAGTTCTTGCGATGACCTCAATTATCGCCGGTGTAGCGGGTACGGAGGCTGTTTCAAACTATATTGAGAGGGATTTGGACGCTGCTATGAAAAGAACCGCCAAACGGGTAATCCCTAAGGGCTTGATAAAACCAGCGTGGAAAGCCCTAGTATTCGGACTAGGCCTAATCGCAGTTTCTCTCGCGGTTGCATCCTTGATAAACCCCGTCACATTCCTCTTCATGGCTACGGGCATGGTTGACTACCTGGTTATCTACGTTATGTGGAGTAAGAGGAGAACGCCGCTCAACATTATTTTGGGCAGCTACGCTGGGGGTGCGCCGCTCATGGCGGGATATACGGCTGTAAGCTACTGGCCGACCCCGGAGGCGTGGATAATGGCCGCGTTAATAGTCCTATGGATACCTCCGCACATCTGGAGCCTCGCTCTAATCTACCGCGAGGATTATCGAAACGCCCATGTACCTATGCTTCCTGTGGTTACCTCTGAGGCCACCGCGATAAGGTGCATAGCGTCCACAACCGTTCTATCGGTTCTGTTCAGCTTCCTCCTCTACTTTCTCCACCCAGATAAATACGGTCTCGTCTACATTGTGGCCGCCGGCTTGAGCGGCGCCGCAATAGGGTTGACCGCGTTTGCGTTGATGCTTAGCCCCAACAGGTCGACGGCCTACAGGCTTTTCAAACTAACAAGCCCCCAACTCTTCATCCTAATGCTCGCCATAATAATAGACAACATAATCTAAACATGCTTAAAACTTCCTGCTTTTACCTTCTGAATAAACGCCCTGAGGGCCGCATAGATTGGGATTGCGACCATGCATCCCACAACCCATGGCAGGGCGTATCTAGAGAGTATAACCAATGCCAAGATTGGGACCGCAAAATTCATCTCGACTATTTGGAAGGCTGCATCCCTGCCGCCGCGCGTCCTGAAAACCCTAGCAACAGCAACCAGACTGCAGCATGATGGCCGGAAGCAGTAGCTCAGTCACAAGCTGATGCGGGTTTAGAGGTACGAGGTTGGACTGCTCAATCAGCCTAATGACCTCTTCTGACATACTCGTATTTATGTCCGCGACATGCGTATCAAGGTTTACCGTATCCACCTCCTCCCGCAGTCCTGATAACCAGTGTGTCGCCAGGCTCTAGGACCGCCACATCCTTTGACCGGAGCCTAACCACTTCTCCGCCGGCTTTCTGGATAAAGTATTCGCTGGGAGCCCCATCGCCCCCGCCCTGCAGGCCCCAAGGCCTGTGCCGCGACCTGTCACCCATGACTGCCACTCTTATAGTGGCGAGGGCTGTGAAGCTTCTCTCAATCCCCATCCCTCCCCTCCACCTACCGCTTCCACCGCTGCCGTCCCTGAACCTGTACGACCTGAACAGTATGGGGTAGTAGTGCTCCATAACCTCAATTGGCGTGTTCATGGTGTTGGTCATGTGGCAGTGTATTCCGTCGACACCATCCATGCCGGGCCTCGCACCCCCGCCTCCCCCAATTGTCTCATAGAAGGCCCATGTTTTGCCGGTCTCGGGGTGAACGCCCCCCATCATCAGGTTGTTCATGCTTCCGTTGCTCGCGGCGGGTATCTTATCCGGCATCCCCTTGGACAAAGCTTTGTAGAGCACGTCAACTATTCTCTGGCTTGTCTCTAGGTTCCCCGCGGCCACTGGCGCAGGTTTGACGGGATTAACCACAGTGCCCTCCGGAGCCCTTATCACAATAGTACGCGTGAACCCGTCGTTGAGGGCTATGTCTTTGCTGAGGAGTGTTTTCAAGGTGTATGTTGTTGCCGCTGTTGTAACGCCAAGTACGGCGTTTAAGGGTTTGTCGACTTGGCGGTCTGTCCCCTCGAAGCCTACTGTGAAGCCGTCAGACTTAACCTCTACGGTGGCCCTGATAACTATGTCGCGGTCGTCAAGCTCAAGGTAGTCCTCCCCATCCCATCTCCCGTGGGGTAGACGTGAAAGCTCGGACTTCACAAGTATGTGTGTCTTTGTTAGGAAATCCTCAACGGCTTCATTAAAGGCCTTTGGCGTGACCTTTTCAATCAGCTCCAGCAGCTTCCTCTCACCCATTAGGTTCGCGGCTATCTGGGCCCTCAAATCCCCTAGTGTAACCTCCGGCATCCGTGTGTTCGACTTAATTATCGCGACCACATCCTCTACAAGCCTGTTCTCCTTCATCAGCCTCACCGGGGGCAGGATAAAGCCCTCATGCCACAACGTCTCAGCACGTATCGAGATGCTCGAGGGGTCTATGCCGCCGACGTCTACTTGGTGAGCCTTGTTAGCGACGTACGCCACCAACCTGCCATGGACGAAGACAGGCCTTACCGTGGTTACGTCGTTGAGATGTGTCCCAGCTATGTATGGGTCGTTTAAAACATACATATCCCCAGGCCTAGGCTCGACACCGTTCTCATCTAGGTACTTCAGTGTGTTTCTCAGCCCTAGGGGTAGGGACCCTATGTGGACTGGTATGTGCTCGGCCTGCCCTATCAGCCTTCCCCCCGCATCGAGGATTGCGCAACTGTGGTCCGCCCTCTCCCTAATATTCGGCGAGAAGGCGGACCTCCTCAAGGCTACCCCCATCTCCTCCGAGATGTAGATGAGGCTGTGTTTGACTATTTCCGTTAGTGTCATCGCCACATCACCATACATCCAGTCCCGTCAACGCTCAACCTCCATCCAGGGGGTACAACGGTGGTTGAGTCGTATTCTTCGATGACCGCCGGGCCTTCAAGCTCAAACCCGGCTGGGAGGTCGTCCCTAAGGTAGACGGGCGTATCCAGCCACCCGTCCTCGAAGTAGACTTTCCTCATCTTTTTGCGGGGCCTTCCTTCCGCAGCCGGCTTGGCGAGGGCGGCCTTCTCCCTCTGAACTGTAACGGTCACCCTTAAAGCCGTTACCTCCACGGGTTCTCCCGCGTGTCTGTAGCCGTATGTTGCCTCATGTCTTTCCTCAAACACGGTGACGCAGTTCTTGAGGTTGAGGGGCCGCTCGGCCTCCACCTCTATCTCATACCCCTGCCCGTAATACCTTAGGTCGATGCTGCGGCTTACAGAGGCTTTCCCCAAATCTATCCCTCTCTTGCCCAGCTGGGACAGTGCAGTGGACTCGAGCTCCCGAAACATGTCTTCAAGAGACGCTTCGTCGCTCTTGGTCAAAACCTTGACAACGCCTTTTACATATGTGTAGCGCATGTCGGTCATCAACAATCCGAGAGATGAGAAGAGGCCTGGATGCGGCGGTATGACGACCGTGTTTACACCTGTTTGGATGGCGAGCTCCGCTGCATGCAAGGGCCCCGCCCCGCCGAATGCGTAGAGGACAAACTCAGAAGGGTCAAGCCCCCTCTCCAACGTGACTATGTGTATCGCTCTCGCCATCTGAAGGTTTGCTAGGACGAGAGAGTCCCTAGAACACTCGACGGCATTAAGCCCAGCCCTCTCGGCAACCCTCTCCATGGCTGAGACCGCCAAATCCCTGTCGAGCTTCATCCCGCCCCCGAGGAGATGTTCAAGCCTGTTGAGTATGAGGTTGGCGTCGGTTATTGTCGGCATGGTGCCTCCCTGCCCATAGCAGACGGGGCCGGGGTCGGAGCCGGCGCTCAACGGGCCGACTTTAAGGGAGCCTGCCTCGTCAACATCTATCACCGTACCCCCTCCGGCGCTCACCTCAGCCAAATCCACCGACGGGAAGCGAACGGGGTAGCCGCTGCCTTTCACAACCCTACCCATGTGCACGTATCCTCCCACCTCCATCTCCGGAACATAAGCCGGCCTCCCATCCACAACCACGCCGGCCTTCGCGGTCGTGCCCCCCATATCGAGGCTTATGACCTTCCTGTGTCCAAGGGATTTCGCCAACTCCGAGGCCCCTATAACTCCTGCAGCCGGTCCTGACTCGATGCATGCAACGGGCCTTGTTACGGCTTCGTCAATATCGACCAACCCCCCAGACGAGCTCATTATCTGCACCGGCGCCCCAACCCCTATCTCTCTGAGCATTTTCCTGATGGCTGTAATGTAGCGGGCTACAACGGGTGCGAGGACCGCGTTCACGACCGTTGTGCTAGTTCTCTCATATTCTCTGTGCTCCGGGTCTACTTCGTACGATGTATGTACGGGGATGTCTATAGACGATGACAGAATATTCTTAACCAGATTTTCGTTTGACGGGTTGATGTAGCTGTTTAGGAAGGAGATGGCCACGGACTCGACATGTTCCTTTTTCAAGACATCAACCAGCCGGTTAAGCTCTTCCTGCGAGGGCTCTTTCAACACATGGCCCCTGCTGTCAACCCTCTCCCCAACCTCGAACCTCATCTCACGCGGAACCAGGGGGGCGGGTCTCCTGTAGAAGATGTTGTAAAGCTCGGCCCTGTTCTGCCTACCTATTTCGAGAACGTCGCGGAACCCCTGAGTTGTTATGAGGGCGGTTTTGGGTGGTTCGAGGCCGAGCTGTCCACGGAAAAGGTTTGTCCCTACGGTGTTTACGTGAATTGTCAAGGAGACGTCGCCGGGGCTCACCCCATATTCCTCAAAGAGTTTCTTGAAAGCCTCGATAAACCCTAGCTCGGGTCTCCGTGGAGTACTCCGCACCTTAACACGGAAAAGACCCTTCGTTGAACGGCTGTATGCAACAAGGTCTGTGAAGGTCCCGCCCACATCAACGGCAACAGTCAAATTTCCTAGCATACACTTTTCAGTATGGTTGCATCACTATATATTTCACACATAAAGAAATGAACGAATAGTTTAAAGCTTTATTCCAAACAGGGATTGGGCGAGAGCACCTACTAGGAAGACCCCGTAGAATATTTTTCCAACGATTAAGGCGACAGTTACGATGGGCGATGGCCTTAGCCGTTTCCCATGAAAAGTATGTATGCGTAATGTGTCTGGTTAGTATGTTAGACCTAACCGATCGTTTGTGTTAAACCTCTCTCCACCCTTCCAAACAGGCCACAGTGGCTTTTTCAACACGTCTGAGAATCGCTGGAACTTTATAGGTGGCTGGGTTGCCCGGGTCCCCAGGAAGTCTTGGAAAACGTGTGTCTAGAATAAGCACACCGAGTTTCCCACTCATACTTTAACACCTACTTTGCGAACAGCTGACCCAATGATTTATCATGTAATTTTAGCCCTAGTCTCTGGAGTACGTTCCAGAGTGTCGCGGAGTTGCTTGATACCGTGGGAATGTTTAGTGTTTGCTCGATTTTTCCCAAAACTTTAAAGGTGCTTAGATTTGTGCAGCTTATGAAGACCGCCTCCGCATTTTTGCCTGAGTGTTTGACAGCCCAATCGAAAACCTCCTCGTCCTTGACTCTCCCTATCGAGGTGTTTTCCTTTATTGAGGCGTGGTATGTTGAGATTGTTTCAAAGCCGTGTGCAGAGAGATAGTTTCTCTCAATCTCGGTTATGTCATGCGTGTATGGTGTTATTAGCGCTATCTTCCTAGATTTTAGATGGTTTAGGGCCCTGATGACAGCACCTGCAGTGGCAACACAAGGTATGCCGAATGACTTCTCAACCTCCTCCTCGATGGCGGCGTACTGCTGATGCCCTCTTATGAAGCTCCCACTGGTACAGCCATAGACTATTACGTCCACCTCCGCTGTAGAGAGTTTCTCAGCCTCTTCGTAGACGCCTTTCTCCAAAAAAGTAAGCTCCCTCGATTCTACATTGACAAGCTTGATTCTCCCCGAGTGTACGGTGGCAATACCTTGGAGAGCTGTGCAGAACTCCCTCTCCATCGTTGTGTTTGAGGATGGAATGATGAGCCCGACTCTCAACAAATACCCCTGCTTGAGGGTCTAATATATCCTTTAAACGGTTAAAATTTGATCAAGTCACCTAATAAAGAGGCCTCAACTATTTTGTCCATCATATTCAATGCCTCCTCTGATGGCCCGTGATATCTTATTTCACCGTTTTCCATATAGTAAACATATTTTGAGATCTCAATAGCCCGCTTAACGTTCTGGTCCACAAGCAGAACAGTTATGTCAAAGTCCTTGTTTAACCGCAAAATAGACCTGTACACATCCTCCGCGATGATCGGAGAGAGTCCTACGCTTGGTTCATCTATAAGCAACAAGGACGGTCGTATCATCAAACCACGTGCGATGTCAAGCATTTTTGCCTCTCCACCGCTAAGGAGCGAGGCTTTCTGATTTCTTTTACGATATAGATTTGGGAAGAGGTCGTAGGCCCACTGCAGTCTTTGCTGGATTTCTTTTTTGTCTCTACTTACCCACAGCCCCAACATGAGGTTTTCCTCGACGGTCATCTCTCTAAACGGCCTAAGATCCTGAGGTATGTAGGCAAGTCCTGCTTTTTTCAATTCGTGTGGTTCCATACCGGTAATGTCTTTCTCTTTGAGGAATATACGCCCTGTGAAGGGTTTCAGAAAACCGTAGATAGTTTTCAGTAACGTGCTTTTTCCAGCTCCGTTGGCACCCACAACTGCTATCAGCTCCCCTTCCCCGACCCTTAGATTGATATTCTTGATTATGGCTAGGTCCTCCTCGTATCCCGCCGAAACATTTTCCAGCCGCAATATGTCAGATCCCAAGGTAGGCCCTCCTTACTTCTTGTACTAAAGCAACTTCCCTCAGAGTTCCCTCAGCTATCTTAACCCCCCTGTCGAGGACGGCGACCCTCTCACAAAGTCTGGAAACGACACCAATTTCGTGGCTGACCACCACAATTGATGAGCCTTTTTCCACAAGCATTTTTAATATGTTAACCATCTTGCTGATTATCACCGGGTTTACACCGGCGAAAGGCTCGTCTAGAAGCATCAGCCGTGCACGTGAAGCGACAAGTCTAGCGAATTCGAGAAGTTTTTTCTGCCCCCCGCTCAAAGACTTTGCCTTTGAGTCCCTCAAACCAGCCAACTCGGTTATCCTTAAAGCCTCGTCGACTATCTCCCTCTTCACGTTCTCAAGAATGTTTTTGTTGAAGGCGTTAATGAAAGTCAACAGGTTTTCGTAGACGGTCATGTCCGGGAAATACCGGGTTATTTGAAAAGTTCTCACCAACCCTAGTCTTGCAAGCTCATGTGTCTTTAACTTATCCGTCCTCGTCGAGTTTATGTATACTTCTCCCTTATCTGGTGGATATATGCCGCTTATCACGTTTAGCAGAACTGTCTTTCCCGCCCCGTTCGGGCCTATTATGCCGAATATCTCCCCACGACGTACATCAATATTAACACCCCTTAACGCCTCAATTCCACCGAAGCGTTTGTAAACGTCAACCACACGCAGCGCTATTCCATCAGACGGCATCGAATTCATCACATCGCAATCATCATATAAAGTGTGCTTCGACGGAATCTGAATCCGGGCGTTTTTCCTTTACTATGGCTGTATTGGGTAAAAGTTAAGTAAGATGACTGTGCTGGGTACATGGTTGCAGGCTATGCGACCTATAGGTGACCCTTGACGATTATTGGGTAATATTTTTTAAGCAAACCATAAACCCCTTCACGGTAAAACCTAACCATTAAAACTACTGTAACCGCAAACGCCACAAGCCTCCATTCCTGGTATATTCTAAAGCTCTCCATGAGAATGTTAACCAACACCGCTCCGATGAAAGCTCCCAAAAGCGTACCGTAGCCGCCTACTATCGACATCATTATTATCGTAGCCATTTCATGGAATCCGAGTATCGAAGGAGCAAGTACACCTACGTAATGTCCAAACAAAACTCCGGCAACACCAGCAATCAACCCGCTTATGACTGTTGCGACGATTCTCCACTTGTACACGTTTACACCTGAAACGGCGCTCAAGACTGGGTCCTGTCCAACAGACCATATGAAGTAGCCGTATTTGGACTTAGAAAACCAGTAGAAGAAAGCCCCGGTAGCAGCTGCTGATGCGAGAAACAGATAGTAGTAAGGTATGAGATGCCTGAGACCGAACAAAGTTGGGGTCTGCAACCCTAAATCGCCCCGTGTTATCTCGTAAAAAGCGCTTACCAGAAGTCGTGATATCTCTGAAAAAGCCCACGTCGTCAACGCAAGGTATATGCCCCTCATTTTTAGAGTAAGTGCTGCAAGGGAAAAACTAATTCCAACAGCCACTAAAACGCCGAGAGGCATGCTAAGGATGAAGGGGAGACGATAGTATGTTATCGTTAGGGCGGATGTGTAGGCCGCAAGTCCGGATAACGCATGGATGCCTAGGCTAAATATTCCAGCTCTTCCAGCCAAAAACCCCCAAGCCGACACAAGCATAGAATAGTAGAAACCAACAATCAAAACATGTTGCTGATAATCGTTTAGAATCCATGGGAGAAGGACTAGTATTGCTCCGAGCGGTAAGGCGATTGTACGGGTCCTCATCTATACATACCCCACAGACTACCCGCCAAGGGTGTACATTGGTCTTACATGTGGTGAGATAAAACCGCTTTTTATCATTGTTTCAACACCCGCAAACTTTAGCTTAAACACGCTCCTAATGTACTGGCCTATCTCGTCGTCTGACGCGCCGCCTCTTAGTAGGCTTTTTACGTCATACTCGTCTCTGCTGAACAGGCATGGCACTATTTTTCCGTCGGCTGTGAGCCTGATTCGGTCGCAGTCGCCGCAGAAGGGGTTGGTCATCGAAGTTATTATGTTAACCATGCCTTTCGAGCCGTCTCTGAACCTGTATGCCGTGGATGTGCTTCCCGGCTCTCGCGGCAGCTTCTCCAACCTGTAAACAGCCTCTATTTTCTGAATTATCTCCTCACCGCTTACAAGCTTATCAGTGCTCCAGGCGTGACGGCCGTCGAACGGCATGTACTCTATGAACCTAACCACCAAGCCGGACTGTCGGGCGAGCTCTACGAAATCGAGTATTTCGTCGTCGTTGCATCCCCGGGTTATTACACAGTTTATCTTTACAGGGTTTAGCCCAACGGCTTGAGCAGCCCTGATACCGTCAAGAACCTTGCCGAAGACATCTTTCCTACCAACTATTTGTTCGAACCTCTCAGGTTTTAAGCTGTGCAGGCTTACGGTGACGCTGTCCAGCCCAGCCTCCCTGAGCGCTGCCGCCTTCTCAGAGAGAAAATATCCGTTGGTAGTGATTGAAACGCTCTCAACCCCTAGTGCCGATTTAAACATCCCCACCCCCTTCTCGAGATCACGCCTCATCAACGGCTCGCCGCCGCTAAGCCTTATCTTCGAAACACCCATACGTGCGAGAATCCTTACAAGCCGCGCCATCTCCTCGTATGTGAGTATCTCTGATTGGGGAATCCATACAGGGTTGAGGGGCATGCAGAAGTCGCACCTAAAGTTGCATCTGTCCGTTACGGAGAGACGTAGTTTTCTCGCCACGCGGCCGAAGCCGTCGACCAGCTGCAAGCCACTATATAGAGACCTCTGTGTCTAAAAAGTTTAGCCCACCTACTTGACCTGCTGCATAATATGTCTGTAGATGTGTGCTATGAGGCCGAAAAGCATAACGACAACCCCGAGGTTGAACATGGAGAGGTTCTTCAACCCTTCGAGGTATTGCTGGAAGGCTAGGAGCGACAGAATACCTATGGTCGCTAGGAGACCCATTATCAACCTTACACCCCACTCGAACGGCAGCTGTATCGTTATTGGCCGCGGCTTCGGAGCAGGCCTTGCAGCTTCTTTAGCCGGCGGCGCTATGTATCTGTAGCTTATGATGAATGTTGCGGCGACCAAGAATAGTAGCGTTGGGTAGAATATTAGTGGCTCTACGTAGACTGCGGTGAAGGCCTCAACCCTCGGCGTCGTATAGAACCCCCACACAGTTGTAACAATTATCAGAACGATTGATGCGAGACCTGCGGCTGTGAAGAAAGGTCTATCCCTCCAGCTGAGCTTCTTAGACCTGTCGACAAAGGGTATTAAAAGGAAGAAAAGTATGAAGAGCAGGGGTAGCAGGGCGCCTGAGGTAAACCTTTCCAGCCCAGTTCTAATGAATGCGTATATGGCGGTGAGATACCATTCGGGGACCTCGACTATTGCGAGGGTTGGGTCGTATTTGATGCCAAGGTCTACAGGGTAAAGCCCCCCCGCTATAAGCAGAGCACCTATAACTCCGGCTACGGCGGGTGGGTCGAAAACTAGGTTTCGCGGGAAATGCACTAGGGCCAGCAGGAGCATAACCATGGGCAGTATGAAGACATGGAGCGCGTAGAACCTGATTATGAGGTCGTAGAGGCCTCCGCCGAGGAGTAGTGAGGAGACCATGGGCCCGAGAACCGGGGCCGAGTTTGAGAGGCCTACGGCGATGTTGACGGCCAGCATAGCCCTCTGGTTAAGTATTAGGTCGTAGCCCGTGAAGGCTTCGAGGACTGTAACGGTTCCTAGGATTACCCCCGTCACCCATATGACCTCGTTCTTGACTTTGTACCTTCCGCTGAAGTACTGGTAGAAGAGGTGGGCTATGGCGAGGAAGACCATCGCGTTTGAGGCGTGGTAGTGGAGGTTTCTGAGGAAGAAGCCGAACTGTACTCTTTCCTGTATCTCCTTGACGCTGTTGTAGGCTAGGTTGACGTCTGGCCTGTAGTAGAACATCAGCAACCCACCTGTGACGCCGAGGATCAGGAAGACAATGCCTGTAAGCGTGCCAAGGTATCCGAACGGGCTGACCGCGAGACGTGGGACCTGAAACCTGAAGGTGACGATAGGAGTCCTCTCAAGCCTGTCAACCAGCCACTTTACAAACTCGTCAAAAACCCTACCAAGCGGGCCCTGCTCTACCTTCTGGGTCATACAGTGATAATTTTTTTCACTCTGTATTTAAAACTATACGAAGAACCCGCCCTCTTTTTAGAACAGCCACTCCACCATGAATATCAGGGCTGTGGTGATAAGGCCTATGCCCATCATCTTAGCACCCGTTAATATGAGGCTCTGTCTTGTGAGCTTACCGAGCGTGGCCCCGAGGACGAAGAGTGTTACGAGTCCTAGAGCTATGGATGACAGCATGGCCGTAGGGCCGGATAGGCCATAGTTCACCGCGTAAAGGTAGGGGCTGAGGACTGTAAGTGAGAAAATTAGTGAGCCAAGACCCTGTATAAACGCAGCGATGACCGCGCCGACTTTACCAGCCCTACCCACCTCTGTGTGTTCCACGTCTATGAGCATGGAGTCGTGAAGCTCCTTAATCCTAAGCTTGGACTCCGCAACCTCTGTGGCATAGGTTCCCATAAACCCCGAGAGAAACATCGCCAACGCGGCGCCAAGACCCGCACTTGCAACGGTCAGGTTGTCGGCTCCGGCGAGGAGGCTTGTTCCAAGCACTATGCCCAGCATGGACATAGCTCCGTCGAAGCCGTTGGTGAAAAAGTACCTCCTCACCATCCCAGCCTTCCCCGAGTACTGTATCGACCTCTCAAGATACCTTATGAACTCTAACAGCTTAGCGGCAACCAACGCCTTCACCTTTTCTCTACGACGACTTGGTCGACGCTGTGGATTGCTGCCCCGAGGCGCTTGACTACCGCCTCAACATCCTCAAGCCTTATGCCATGCCCCTCAACCACGAGCTTAACAGTCTCGGTGTTGGCGTCAACCTCGACTATCGAGACATCCACCCGATGGATGTTTTTCACAGAGTTTATCTCTCTGGCGAAATCGACGATGCTGGGGTTGTGGGGCTTTAAAACATCCAGAACCACTTTTACGACAAACCCCTCCGGACGTTCAGGCATCTGCTAGCCTTTCACCGAACTATCTTGTGGACGGGCTCATATAAACATGTGGACCTAATATGTAAGGAAAACTTATATACGGTAATACAAGTGACAGGTTCTTCTTCTACCCGCTTTACAAAAAGCTGTCTACCGTTTGGAGCGCCAATTAAATTAGGTGGGGCGGCAAGCCCTTGTTAGAATGCTTAGGTACTTGGTTGCTCCGGCCTGGGTGGACGGTCCTAAGACGTTTAGTCCTAGCTTCGAGGTTGTCGTTGAGGTTGGAGGGCGGTTATTCAGGCTATTTTTCTCGGGGGCGGAGTGTAGTGGGGAGCTCTATTTTGAGGGGGTTGTCGGTGGGAGGTGTGTTTTTCAGGCGTTAGGCCCGGGGGCTGGCGGGTTAGCTGATAGTGTAAAGTCTCCAGCCAGCTTTCTCAGCGGCTTCGAAGGGTTTTACGGCGGGTTCGCAGCCGGCGACGGTCTATGGGTTTTCAGGGACCATGCAGGCCTTGTCCCCGTATTTGTCTGCGGAGACGGGCTGTTGGTTACGAATGTGTTGGCGGAGGCGGTTGCCTGGGGCTCCGCATATCCCGTTGAGCCCGGTACGCTCAGGGACCTTATCACAAGCACCACGTACAACCTGTGGAGACCTGCGGATGTCAAGCCATCGGTGCAGAGCCTTAGACACCTTCTCGTCTACGGAGTCGGCAGGTTTCTACCCGAGAGGCCCGCTGTATTTTTCTCGGGCGGGCTTGACAGCTTCATCGTGGCGTGGGCCTGTCTGGAAGCTGGGCTTAAACCGCTGTTGCTCACGTTAGGTGTTGAGGGTGGACACGACCTTGCCGCCTCCGCAAAGGCCGCAGAGGCGTTGGGCATTGATGTTCACAGAGTGGTTATCGAGGTTGAGGATGTTCGGGAGGCGCTCATATCTGTGGAGGAATTACTCGGCAGGTTGAGTGTGATGGATATGTCGATTGCATCGGCCATGTATCTTCTGGCAAGGGAGGCCTCAGGGCTTGGACACAGGGTTGCTGTCGTCGGCCAAGGGGCTGACGAACTGTTCGCAGGCTACAAAAAATACGAAAACCTCTACCTACAAAACGACCTCAACACCCTCACAAAAACCCTCCAGAAAGACCTTGAGACGCTCAAGCTCCTCGGGCTTGCCCGGGATTTCACCGCCGCGCGTGCCGGTGGGGTTTTTCTTGTCCCGCCATTCATGTTCCGGGAGGTTATGGAGCAAGCCCTCATGACGCCTTTGGAAGATAAGATTGGGGTTGTCGACGGCAGGGTTGTGAGGAAGATGGTTTTAAGGGATTTGGTTAGGGAGGCTGGGTTTGACGTGGTTGCGGGGGTTGGAAAGAAGGCGCTGCAGTATGGTTCTGGTGTTGAGAAGATTGTGAGGCGTTTAATGAGATGAAGAGGTTTGAGGCTGCGGCTCTTTTGCTTAAGAGGGTTCCGCGGAGGGGCTGGGTTGAGGCAGGGATTAAAAGACCTGAATCTGTGGCGGCACATAGCTACGGGCTTGCTGCTCTAGCGATGGTATATGCCGATTTAATGGGGTTGGATGCTGAGAAAGCGGTTAAGATGGCGGTTCTCCACGACCTGGCGGAAGCATACATAGGCGACTTGACGCCGAGGAGTAAGAGCAGAATCCGTAAAAATATTCTTGAGGCCGTTGAGAGGGCTGTTGTGAGGCAGCTGCTCGCCGACCTTCCCAGGAGCATGGCAGAGAAGTATGAAAGTTTGTATGATGAGTTTCTGTATAATCGGTCTGCAGAGGCTCGGCTCGTCCACAGGCTTGACAGAAGGGAGCTTTTCAACGAGGCTTCGCTACTCATGCTGGAGCAGGGTCTGCGCGTCGAGAGGTTTGGTTTGAAAAAAGCTAAAGCCTTTCACAACATAGTTCGAGGGGCTTAGATGGCTGAAGACAACTATCTGGCTGGGGCCCTGCTGTCGGACTTCCCGTTCCTCAAGGAGATCAGGGACTACGTCGCCTCAACGGGGCTGAGGCTTGAGGATTTTGAGGCAGCCGAGGACGTTGTCAAGGAAGCTGTGAAACGGGTTGAGAACGCACTCAAGCCTTGGAGAGGTTTTCATGAAGACGGCCAGAAGCCATACCATGTTAAGGTCTTCGCCCACCCTCTAGCCATGGCCCTTGTCGCCATGCTGGACAGCCCCTTCGCCAGAAGGAGGTTTGCGGCCTACGAGGCGGAGAGATATGCCGCGATGCTGAAAGCTATGAGGGAGGGGCAGCGGCAGGCTCTGCACTACATTGCCGTAAACGTCCTGGCGCTCAGAATCCGTGAAGGAAGCCCTCCTCACGATTTCTGGATACGTTTCGACGACTATCTTAAACTCTCCGCGGAGCTTAACGAGCCGAGGTTCAAGCTTGTTAACCGCATACTGGACAAAGGCTTTGTCGGTGTGAAGAGGCCTGAGATGATTACCCTTTTCAAGAACGGGCTTGAACGCCTTATTCTGGAGAGGCTTGAAAGGATGGGGAGGCTGGAGCCTCCTGACTTTCTCCGCCCATACGTTGAGGGGTTGAGGAAGCTTCTTGAGGCCCAGAGGCAGGCCGCTGGAATTAGCCTGACACCTCTGAACCCCGAAAGCTGGCCCCCATGTATGCAGGCCCTGCGGAACCGCCTCCTTGCAGGTGAGCCGGTAAGCCACTTCGGTAACTTCACGCTCGCAGCATTCATGCTCAGAATAGGTGTAGGCGTCGACGACGTAATCTCCATGTATTCGCAGCGGGGTGACTTTGACCCGCGTATAGCAAGATATCAGGTGGAGCACATAGCAGGTCTTAAGGGCAGCCGGACCAAGTACTCGGTACCACGCTGCGCCACAATACAATCACACGGCCTATGTGTTGAGGAGGGCAGGCTCTGCGGCGGGGTAAAAAGCCCCATGCAGCTTTATAGGAGGAGGGCCAGAGTGCTGGGAAGAAATGGTGAAAGAGGAGAGGCTGATAAACCCGTCAAGGACGATAAAACGTAACCTGGCATTACTTGCTTCGACACAAGCCCTACTCACTATTGTGGTGCAGACCTTTGTCGTCCACGTACCCATAACCATAACAGCTCTCGGCGGCTCCACAACCTTGGCGGGGCTTGGAACAGCTTTGATGTGGGGTGGAAGACTGGCCACCACCTACAAAATGGGAAGCTTGATGGACAGGGTAGGTAGGATGCCGGTAATAATGTCAGGCATGGCTTTAATGGCTTCAACCGCCGCTGCCGCAGCAATATCCACAGTTCAAACGCTTATGGCGGCGTACCTAGCGGTGCTTATAGTGTTTGGTGTAGGGCGTGGTATGGCTGACTACAGCAGGATAGCCGCGGGGGACATGCTACCACAGGAAAGGAGAGGTTTGGGGACAGGTGTTTTGCTGTCTGGCAGTCTGGTGGGAACTTTGGCGGCAACCCCCGTGGTCGCCACCGTATATGCCTTGGCGGGAGAAGGTAACCTTGCAGCCATATATTATGCGGTAATTCCCTTCGCATTAGCGGGGTTTGTCGCAGCATTCGCAGTCAGGCCCGACCCGTTAGAGATAGGCCGCCGTTATGTTGAGCGAAGGGACGTGGACATAGGACAGTCCACACATGGAGCTAGGAGCATAAGGGTGCTAATGACGCCTGCGATGGTTTTTGCCTATGTCTCTTCAGCCATGTCAACTGGTGTGATGGTTGCGTTCATGTCATTAGGCTCCCTCATCCTACACATGCACCACGTCAACATAGCCGTAATCTCCCTAGTAGTAACCATTCACGTAATAGGAATGTATGCATTCTCCATACCACTTGGAAAGGCTTCAGACATTCTGGGGAGAGTGCCCGTAACGGCTGCGGGTGTTGTGGTCTGTGCCGTGGGGGCCTTTATATCTGCGGTAGGTGTGTCACTAACCGTAGTTACCATCGGTATGTTTTTAATCGGCGTGGGCTGGAGCGCGGCCACCGTCGGCTCTATAGCGCTAATATCCGATGAAACGGAGCCCTCTGTAAGGGGGAAGGCCCTCGGCTTCAACGACACGGCCATCGCCTTCGCCTCCCTTGCAACACCCCTGATTGCCTCAGCCGTCCTAGAAAAACTCGGAGCGGTCGCACTTGGCCTGACCGGTCTAGCCTCTGCTATACCAACACTGTTCCTTATAATTGGATTACGTCGTCGCGCCTAAAACATTCTCTGCGGCGGCGGTGTGGGCTGCCTCCTCCTGAATATTGCGGCCGCACCTACCAGGGCTACAGCGAACACAATGATAAGTGGGAGCATGTAGTTTGTGAATGGCTCGGCGAAAAGGACTGTAGAGGTTGCGGTTGTGGAATACGTCTGCGTAGTCTGGAATGTCTGAGTGGTCTGGAGTGTTTGAGTTGTTGTCTCTGTCCGTGTCTGTGTTGTCGACAGGGTCTGGGTGGTTGTCTGTGTGGTCGTAACTCTTTCAGTAGATGTAGTGGAGGATGTTAAGGTTAATGTGGTCAGTAGGGTTGAGACCTGTGTGCTTGTGACCGTTGTTGTTGCGATTGCATAGGCTGTGGAGGTTGTGGTCAGGGTTGTAGTGGCGGTGGTTGTTACACCTGTGGTGGTGGTTACTGTGGTGGTTGTTGAGGATACTATGCTGTCTGGGCAGAACTTTGAGTAGAAAGCATCCCCTCCTGCAAGTGAGTTGATCGCGGGTGTAAAGCCTGTCAAGCTCGGGCTGACAGACGATGAACTCGGTGAAAGTGACGTGGTTGAAGGCGTTATCGACGAAACCGTCACGGGGAAATTGTTGAGCTCACCTTCAACAACTGCATAGACCATCGGCCAAGTATTAGAGGCTCCTGTGGTGAAGACGCAGGAGCCTAAACCATGTGCCGCGTCACCTTCGTCAAAGCCTGCGCCCGCCCCAGCTATTGCGAATGAGTGGGAGACAGCGCCCGTGTCCGTGAGGGCTGTGAGCAGGACATCAGGCGAGCCAAACACTGTTGTGTGACCGGTAACATATATCAATCCACCGGCGACAGCCAGCCCTTTGCCCATCTCATTGCTCGCCGCGGTTCCGTAAATCTTTGCCCATAATAAGCTAGGTGAGGTATCTAACGCAGCCATAACAACCTCAAGTCCTCGACCGGGGTAGTTGACAAAACCAGCTATGTATATTCTGCTCCCCGAGATTGCCACCGTTTGAGCGTTTTCTGGCGAGGAGCTTGCAAGTTCTCTCGTGGCAACGTGGGAGCCGGCGGAAGTAAATATAGTAAGATACATGTTCAGGTCTCCTGCGTTGTCAGCAGCTCCAACGACGTATATCCTGCCCCCAGAGAAGACCAAGTCACTGGCTATGTCATTTGCACTCCTTACTCTGTAGCCGACCGTCCAGACAGGGTTTAGGCTGCTGTCAAGCTTCATGACGAAGCTGCCGCCTATTCCAGACCCGAATCCTGACACATAGAACGCTGGGGTTGCCGCGGGCTCTACAGCAATACCTGTCGCAATCTCCCCAGGACCTAGATCATACAACATGCTTGTCTGAAAACTGCATGTTGTCGCGTCAAAGACGGCTATGAAGAAGTTCGGCGGGTTCGCACCAAACGACGTCCTACCAAGCAGGTATACCTTGCCTGCATGGACAGCAATCCCTACCCCCTCTTCGTTGGCCCCTAGGTCGACTGCGACGCTGCAGCGGTGGGTGTTGTCTGTGTTGAATATTGTCAGGTATGCGTTGGGCGGGTTTCCACCGAAGCTGCTCGTAACGCCAACCATGTAGATGCCGCTAGAGTCGACGTAGATGTCCCGTGCAGCATCAAAGCCCGACCCACCGTAGATCAGCTTAAAGCTTGTTAACTCTCCAAGCGCTGTCGGGAAAAGCAGCAACATGAGCAAACCGCCTAAAAACACATACCTCGGCATCATGCCGCGATAGACCAAACTCAATTTTTAAATACTTTTGGGGTTCGAATGCATTAGAATATTACCGGGAAGAATACGGTGGGAATATGTTCTAATAGAATGGGTTTTTAGACTTTGGCTTTGGCGAATCTCTTCTCTACGTCGTCCCAGTTTACGACGTTCCACCAGTTGTCTACGTAGCTGGCTCGGTCGTTTTTATATTGGAGGTAGTAGGCGTGCTCCCATACGTCGAGTGTGAGGATCAGGGGTAGGTCGGGTGGGTGCATGAAGTTCTGCTTCTCAACCTGGTAGATGAGCAATGTGTCGGACTCGGCGTCGTAGGTTAGTATTGCCCAGCCGACAGCTTCCACGTTTTTAGCCGCGTCGCTGAACTGCTTTTTAAAAGCCTCGAAGCTGCCGAAGTCTCTGTTGATTTGGTCGGCTAACCGTCCGCCGGGGGTTCCCCCACCTTTCCCCGAGGGAGCCATGTTGGGCCAGAAAACTGCGTGGAGTTTGTGGCCGCTGAGGTTGAAGCTCAGGTCGCGCAGTATGCCTCTCACGTTCTCCGGGTTCTCACCTTTTCTCTGCTTCTCAAGCCTCTCCAAGGCCGCGTTCGCACCCGTCACATAGGCCTGGTGGTGCTTAGTGTGGTGCAACGTCATGATCTCACGGGATATGTAGGGCTCTAATGCCTCGTATGAGTAGGGTAGAGGCGGAAGCTCATATTTCTTCATGCACGAATGGTTATGAAAACCCTATATAAGTCTTGTCCAACTTAACAAGCCCAGCCGTCCAAAACCATTCAATCAGTTGAAGGATAGTGTCCAAATAAGGTGTTATGTTTAAAGGCCGGTTGATGTGTTTTGTTTGTATGGATGTTGTGTCTCTGGCTGTTTTATTCGTAATAAAAAAGTAGGGTGTTTAAGGTCTTAGCTGTATTGGACTACATTTTCCATGGTAGCTGTAGAAAAGTTTCACAGGGTTGAGACGTTCTTCAGGTACCTAAAGGAAATACGGTATTCCACCATAAGCTAAGCGCAAGAGACCGTGTACAGGGAATAACAAAACTAAAGCTATTCCTAAGAGCCTAAATTCACAATATATTATCGGGCTGCGAGGACAGGGAGGTGAGCGAAAATGCTTATTTTGACACTATCGGTTTGATGGCCTCACGACCCTTATTAAGCATAGCCGAGTCTGCGTTTTAACTCCTCGAAGAGGGCTATTGTTTCATCCCGCTTAACGTTGGAAAAATTCCATCCATGCACTGCGAAAGTTATACTCCCCTGCTCCCCTTGATCACCTCTATAATGGAGTCTTATGAACGGGGCTTTAGGCGTGGCCAACCCCGTTTTCTCCTCCACTAATTCAATACCCGTCACCATCCCAAAGGGTATAAAAAGTTCTCCAGACCTGCTATTATACCATGCCACAACCGTCGGCATAATTAGAGACATTAGAAATTTCTTCTTCATCGTACCAGGTAGCTTGAATTTGACCCCCTCGGGTAGGACTTCAACATCACCAACCTCACCTCTTTTTAGATGGCTGCCGACAAGTATTGTCGCCCTCATGTGCCCTCGTCGCCTAGGTCTGCGATTTATTTGATCTGAGCTTTATAAATTTTTCGATGTATTCAGTCGTCTAAACCATGTTTCCTACTCCACATCTCTCTTTCCAGCTCGCCCTCATGGGTGTACAGACTCAGAAGCTCTTTAGCCCTCTCCCTACTATCTCTAAACCGCTCCAAGAAGGACGTCACCTTCTCAATCAGTATCTCATTCATCTCACCGCTGAGGATCCGGCCGCTCCTGTACTCTTCACGGAGCCTTTCCACAGCATTGTCATCTTCCTCGAAGAAGTAATAGAGCCATTGGAAGGTTACGTCCACATCTGGATTTCCATCGAACATCCTATGCTGCTCCACAACGGGCTGGCCTCCAGAATATGCAAGCCAGATCTTTTTTCTCACAGTTTTGGGATCGTCATTTAGAAAGACCGCGGAATCCGGCTGGGAAGCACTCATCTTGCCCGCCGGCCCCATAAGGGACATGAGAAACCTGCTATGTATTGCAGCGGCCTTGTAGAACCCGAGGCTCTCAGCGATATCCCTCTGTATGCGCCAGTAGGGGTCCTGATCTATGGCGGCGGGCATCAGACAACGTCTCTCCTCAAAGGGTGCTGGGACTATCTGAATGGCTGGGCATGACATGTAGAGACAACAGGCATAAGTCTTGTCCAACTTAACAAGCCCAGCCGTCCAAAACCATTCAATCAGTTGGAGAACCAAAAAGCTTATATCAGCTAGAGCCGTCAGTGGTATCCGACTATGTCGGGTTCTGAGGGCTACGGTCGTCTGAAGAACTACATTGGAGGCATGTGGAAAGAATCCGAGTCGGAGAAGAATGGGGAGATATATGACCCCGGTAGCGGCAGAGTTTTGGGGACAGTCCCGTACAGCACGTTGTCGGAGGTTGATGAGGCGGTGGCGGCTGCACAGCAGGCCTTCGGGAAGTGGAGCAGGCTCCCGTTACCCGAGCGTGTACAGTACCTTTTCAGGCTGAGGCAGATGTTTGAAAGACATTTTGAGGACTTGGCGAGGATAAACACGCTAAACCACGGGAAGACGCTTGAGGAGAGCCGCGGAGACATCAGGCGGGCCATCGAGAACATAGACATGGCTATCTCGGCTGCCCACACGCTGGCTAAGGGCGAGGTGTTGGACAGGGTCGCTGACGGAATTGACGAATACATGGTCAGGGAGCCTCTCGGCGTATTCGCAATAGTTTCGCCGTTCAACTTCCCGATAATGATACCCTTCTGGTTCATCCCCTACGCATTAGTTCTCGGAAACACCGTTGTTGTCAAACCAAGTGAGATCACGCCGCTCCCCATGAACTACGTGGCTGAGCTGATGGAGAAGGAGGTGAAACTTCCAGCCGGAGTTCTAAACATCATACACGGCGGCAGAGAAACGGTCGAGGGACTCATCAAGCATAGGGATGTTGTAGGTGTTTCGTTCGTAGGCTCCACTGCTGCCGCGCGAAACGTCTACCGCCTCGCCGGAGAGCATGGTAAGAGGGTGATAGCGCAGGGGGGTGCGAAAAACTCAATCGTAGTTATGCCCGATGCAAACCTCGGCTACATGCCGTCAATCATATCCTCTTTCTTCGGCAACACCGGACAGAGGTGTCTGGCGGGTTCAAACCTCTTGGTCGTAGGCCAGAACGGTGAACGTGTCAAGAGGCATTTTACCGAGGCTGCTGCGAGACTTAGGGTTGGGCATGGGCTTGAGCCTGGGACGGATATGGGGCCGCTGGTTTTGGAGACAGCTAGGAGGAGGGTTAGGATGTATGTAGAGAAGGGCTTGGATGAGGGGGCTGAACTAATCCTTGACGGACGTGAGACAACCGTGGAAAACTACCCCTACGGGTTCTACCTGGGCCCAACAATCCTAGACAACGTGACACCTGACATGGAGGTGGCGAAGACAGAGATATTCGGGCCCGTCGCAAGTATAATCGAGGCGTCTAACCTTGACGAGGCCATTGACATCATAAACCGTGGAACGGACTACGGGAACATGGCCTGCATATACACCTCCAGCGGAGCAGTTGCAGACCGGTTCAGGAAGGAGGTCAACGTCGGAAACGTCGGGATAAACATCGGTGTAGCAGCCCCCGCGGCATATTTCCCGTTCGGCGGTAGAAAATCCTCTTTCTTCGGCACACTCCACGCCCAAGCGGACACGATAAACTTCTTCACAGACAGAAAAATCGTGGTACAGCGCTGGTAGCTCAAGATAGGGGCAGAACTCCCTCTTCGGCTGTTTTGACAAAGCTCTTAACATGTTTTTCTGAAAGGAGTTTTACAATGGGCTCCGGCTCAAGCATCTCTGGGGTGAGCACACCGCTCTCCTCAACCATGTTTCGTGCGACCATCGAAGCCACTACAGCGGGAACGGCCCCCGTCAGGTATGCTGTTGCATTTGTTCTAAACAGGCTATATGCCTCCTCATGGCCCATGTATGTGAACAGTGTTAATTCTTTGCGCACACCTCCCTCACGGCCTACTGCCTCCACCGCCAACGCCGCATAACCCTCAACCTTTCCCGCAACATCATAAGGCTTCGGAAGAAGTGTTAGGAATACGTCGCGGGGAGATACCCTGACCCCCCGCACCCAAACCCTCCGCGAGCTCAGAATACCCAACTTCTTCAGAAGCTTGACCGAGTGCACGAACTCTTCCGACAGGTTAAGCTTGAAGTCGACATACTTGAAGTAGCGCGGCAGTGTAAAGACCTCCTCATGACTCATAGAATATACGGTCTGTTTTCCGACGGGTTCAGGGAATTCATATATTTCTCTCCCACTCAGCGGCGGCATACGTCTATATCTGCCGTTTACGTAAACGTAGGCAGGGTTCAGAAGTTCGCCAAAGAAAACCTGAGGTGAAAAGAGAGGAGCAATATCGTATTTCCTGCTCTTTGAAAACTCGCCGTCTCTAACCTTGACTGCTACGATGTTTTTGAGCCTTCCAGCCGCCAGCTTGACGTATATGTTTGAGAGCCCCGGGTCCTCGCCCAAGCAGATTAGTGCTTTCAGCCCTTTTCTCCTCCATCTGGTATGTTGTGAAAGCTGTTGCCGAAGGTCGTCGCTGGCTAAGTCGATGTAGTTTAACCCGTGTTTGAGACAAATGTCCATCAAGAATTTGTTCAGACGTGGTGTGGCGGCGTTAACAAGCAGCTCATGCCCCTTCACAATTTCCTCAAACTCTGAGGCTTTAGCTATGTCAGCCGTATATGTGCTAATCTTTCTACCACCGAGACGTCGCCTCAAAACCCTTAACCTTGCCTCGTCTAAGTCGAGAAGTGACAGCGATATTCTGCTGTCACCGACGAGATGTCGGGCTATAACCTCGCCCACGGACCCAGCGCCCACAAGCATCGTATTCACGACAAAACACCAGCGGCCCGGCAGCGGGGGTAGCCAACCTCATCATGGCGATGGCTTAACACTGTCCCACCCTAGGGCTGATGCTGTTTTGGGCTGTCTTTGATAAAAAGTATAACAGCTAGCTAGTTATCGCTTGTTTTACACTGGCGATAAGAGCCTCCCCCGCCCTAGCAGTCATCTCGCTGTCTATCACCAGAGGTGGCTGGAGCCTTAAGACATTCTTAAACAGGCCGCCAACCCCTATGAGGAACCCTTTACCTCTCATGATGGCCTTGACCTTGTCCGCTATCTCGGGCGCGGGCTTTCTAGTCCTTTGGTCCTGAACAAGCTCAACCCCTATCATCAGTCCTAAACCCCTAACATCACCGATAACAGGTATCTCCTCCATGGCCTCCCTCAAAACCCTCATGAAGGCCTCACCCTGCCTGGCTGCGTTTTCATACAGTCTGTCACGTAGCAGGACATTGATTCCCGCAAGGCCCGCGGCGCAGGAGACGGGATTGCCCATAAATGTGTTGAAGTGGTCTCCGGGCTCCAAGGCGTTGTCAACCCTCTCGGAGACAGCTATCGCACCAAGCGGGAGGCCGGCTCCGAGGGCCTTCGCCATAGACATTATCTCAGGCTGGATACCCCAGTGCTCTGAGGCGAAAATCCTCCCAGTCCGCCCAAACCCAGTCTGCACCTCGTCGACTATCAATGGCACCCCGCGTTCGCGGCATATCTTCTCAAGACGCGGCAGATATGTTGGAGGTGGCACGATAATACCCCCCTCACCCAGTATCGGCTCCGCTATCACAGCTGCGACATCGCCTGCGCTGTAGTGGTCGATTATGTCGGCAACCCTGTCTGCACACCTTTCACCGAACTCTTTCTCAGAGTAGCTTCCCCCGTACCGGTAGTAGTATGGGCAGGGTGCGTGGATTATGCCAGGATAGTTGGCGTAGTTGCCGAGCTTTGCCTTGTATTTTCTCTGTCCCGTAAGGGTTAGTGTTAGTGAGAGCCTGCCATGGAAGGAGCCCTCAAGCGCAATCACCGCGTTACCTTGCCTTCCCTCCATTACTGCCAGCTTTTTCGCAAACTTAACCGCGCCGTCTACAGCCTCTGTCCCGCTGTTGCAGAAAAAGACCTTTCGCAGGCTTTTCGGAACGATTGAGATAAGCTTCTCAGCCAGCTCAACCTCCGGCAGGTGTGTGTAATAACCCGAGACATGCATGTGCCTACTCACCTGCTCAACAACAGCCCTCACAACTTCGGGATGACAGTGTCCAAAGTTGTTCGTCCCTATGCCTGAGAAAAGGTCTACAAACCTGTTCCCCTCAACATCCTCCACGTAAACACCCTGCGCGCGTGCAACAACCACTGGCTCACGGGGAACGATTCCCCGTATCAGGTAGCTGTCCCGGCGTGCCGTTATCTCACTGGTCTTCATAGCGAACCCTGTTCAAGCAAACCGATATAAGTCTTCGGTTATGATGTAAAACCGCTTAAATCCAGGGACTGGCCCCTCCATCCATGGCTGGTTACAGTATTCTGGCTCTGGGCGGTGTTGGCTCTGTAGGCCGCGCGGCTTTGGAGGATGTTTTGAAACACGGTCCCTTTGACGAGGTCGTAGTGGGCGATATTGATGTGGCTAGGGCCAGAAGGGTTGTTAGGGAGATTGGTGATAGACGGCTTGGCGTTGTAAAGGTTGACGCGGGTAAAATCGCTGAGCTGCGTAAGGTTGTTAAGGGTTTTGACGTCGTGATGAACGCGCTGCCCTTCAAATATGACGTGGCTGTAACGAGGGCTTGTGTCTCTGCTGGCGTAAGTGGATGCGATGTTTCAAGCGTTGAGGAGCAGTTCGCAATGGATACTGTGGCTAGGGGGCGGGGTGTTGTGTTCGTGGCGGGGGTTGGAGCAACCCCGGGAATCACGAACATCATGGTGTCAAAGGCGGGGAAAATCCTAGACAGGCTGGAGGAGGTCAAGATATGTTGGGCCGCATTCAGGGCCACAGCCCCCTCCCCCGGTCTGCTGGAGACAACTCTGTGGGAGTTTGAGCCAAACAACCCTGAACGCGTATACTTCGACGGCACGTTCAAACACGTACCGCCTTTCGCCGGAGCCGAGTTGGTTGATTTCGGCCATCCCATAGGACGACATGAGGTCTACTACGTGCCACACCCGGAGACAAAAACAATACCGAGAAGTTTTCCATCGGTTAGAAAGGTGGAGGTCAAAGGGACATGGCCACATGAGACGATGAACATGCTTAGATTTCTCCTCGACTACGGTTTCTACTCAGGGAAGCCCGTAAAGGTCGGCAGGAGAAGGGTTTTGCCCCTCCAGCTCTTTCAGGAAGTTCTGCTTAACATGCCGCAGGCGAAGACAACTAGGCTCTGGGGCTATGGACTGCACGTAGAGGTGGTAGGGGTGCGTAACGGAGTTAGGACAAAAGTTGTTATGAAAAACAGCCACCCGTCAATGGACAGATGGGGAGTGAATGCATATTACAACAACGTCGGCATACCTCTAGC
>Ga0079998_107231_pt1 | contig 52686 bp, 59 predicted proteins | sample PerSpoBPS_BMetaG_FD_69201 | JGI IMG/M metagenome (GOLD analysis project Ga0079998, IMG submission 69201) | Thermal spring microbial communities from Yellowstone National Park, Wyoming, USA - Perpetual Spouter B (PS_B) MetaG (SPADES assembly)... | ecosystem: Environmental > Aquatic > Thermal...
GAGCTCGTTCCACAGCCTAGCACATGCCAAGCCAATATCGAATAGCGTTTCTTGTTCATATCTGTTTGGGAATAGCCTCAACCTAACTGTTCTCTTATTGCTCCTCTTCCTCCTCTCTATCTACTTTTTAAATGCTTCCATGGGTCGGGGTCTATGGAGGCACGCCTCGGGGATTCCCCCGCCGGACATCTTACTAGCATATTTGCCCACCGAGACTTGACCCCAACTAAATAACACGATGAAAACCCTATAAAAACATACCCCGCCCTAGAAGAGTAGGGCTTCCAGTTGTGAAGGGGGTTCTTAAGATGCTTAAGGGGTTTTTAAGAGATTTGACTAGCTCTCTAACTGATCTAATATGTGTGGCATCTATTTCAGGTGCTCTTTATAATTTGTTTTGAATAAGTAAAGTTATAGATAGATAAATCATGGTCGCTAGAGCGTTGGAGTGTCCATCGATAGATGAATTGGTCAAGAATTTTGAGAGGATTTTGATAGAGTCTTTTCTATATGTTTTCGGTGATAGGCTTGTCTCTCTTGTTCTATACGGCTCATACGCTAGAGGGGATTTTAGGGAGGATAGTGATATAGATGTAATTGTTGTTCTAAGCAGCGTTGTAGATAGATATACACTGCATCTAGAGCTAGATAGGGTTGAGGAGCTGTTAGCACCTACTCTAAGATGTTTTAACTTGTATGGATATAACCCTGTTTTATCGCCTATAGTGTTAAGCGTTGATCAGGCGAGGAATATCCGCCCACTCTATCTAGATGCCATATTCGATGCCAAGATTCTATATGATAAGACTAACTTCATATCAAATATCTTCGAGAAGTTGAGGAAGAAGCTTGAGGAATATGGTGCCAGAAGGGTTAAAATAGGTAGGAAATGGGTCACAATATTGAAGAGCGACTATCGATTTGGAGAGGTGATCGAGTTTGAATAACGTGGAGATGGCTAGAGCATATGTAGAGGAGGCTGAGAGGAGGATAAGAATAGCTGAGATGATGCTGAGGGAAAAAGCATATGCATACTCTATTAGACAATGCCAAGAAGCTGTAGAACTACTTCTCAAAGCTTCGCTAAGACTTATTGGGATCGAACCTCCTAAATGGCACGATGTTGGCCCAATATTAATGGAGTTCTCTGAGAGATTCCCAGACTGGTTTAGGGAGAAAATACCAGGGTTAGCAGCAATATCCCGTTGGCTCAGGCGTGAAAGAGAGCCATCGATGTATGGTGACGAGGAGCTCGGCCTACCGCCTACAAAGCTATACACAGAGCCATACGCACTTAAAGCTGTTGAGGGAGCAAGAACGGTCTACACCTATGTAAAGAGGCTTCTAGATAGCTATCTATCTAGTCGGCAACGATGAAGATCTCTGCTAAGCAAACATAAATAGCAATTTAAAGCCTGAAATAATAAATAATTTAGATAACAACCATCACTATATACATAGCCTAACTAAAACATCATATACGTTTCCAACAGATGAAAGCCGGCATTAAGCATTACAAGGATAATCTCATCCGTTTCGAATCCCACTCTTGGTGTTATATATAATTTCTCTAGGTTCTAGACATGTGAAGCCTCCTTTATCAATTTTGATGAGGCTGAGAACCAGGGTTTAAGTAGCTCTATTGCCGCCGTTATAGGTATAGTACTATGTGCGATACTGACATCCTCCCACTCGGGGATGCTTTCAGCTGTAATTCATAGCAGGGGATTTAGGTTCGTTAAGCGTGTTGAGCCCTTTACATCTCTAGCCTTCGTCTGTCCAGCCTGAATCCGGCTCTGCACATCCCTCTTCAAGCTTCTCCCAGTCATTGGTCTAGGGGAAACTCACATATATCAGGTATCTATCTCTGCCATGACAGCAAACCCTATAAAATACCATATTGTTAGATGTTCCAATATTAACTGCTATAAACTAATATAAAACCTAGAATGGCAGACAAAGATATATAGACATGTACTTATAGCTAAAAATTAAAAACCACTGAGAAAAATAATAAAGTAGCCGGGGTCGCCTAGCCTGGTAGGGCGCCGGCCTGCTAAGCCGGTGGGGGAAACCCCGCGCGGGTTCAAATCCCGCCCCCGGCGCCACAGCTATTGATTCTTGTTTATAAATAAGTGATCCTCGGGATCTATTTCCGATCCGTTTGGATCGATCTGTTGTTTCTCGTGTCCTTCCGATCCCTCGTGCAGATCGGAAGGATTTTCTGTTTGAATATATGTATAAATATCCCTATGAAGATGTCTCCATGATGTGGCTCGATAATATAGATATCAAATCCCTGGGTGATAGTACATGGATTTTGATCCTCCAGAGGCTGAGGGAGGGGCTGGGGTATGTGGGTGCCTATAGGGCTCTTGGAATCTCGGACTCATCCCTATCAAGATACCTAAGAGGGGAGAGGAGAACACCTGGCGAAGTGGTTAGAAGAGCCCTCCAACACCTTGGGGAGGAGGAGTTTAGACAGATCGTGCAGGGGGAGGAGAGGCTGAGGGCTCTGGGCATAGTGAGGAAAGAAGGATCCATAGACTATGGGTTAGCCTACAGCTGATAGCCCTAGCATCTAGGGTTAGGGTTCACACACTTGTAAGTTCTAGGTTCTGTTTTTAATATGATTTGCTAGACTGGGGGTGTTTCGTAGTTGATTGCTAGGGGTTAGATTTATAAGCATTGTTTTAATTATTGTTATGGGGTCAGGCTCGGGAGGAGCTCGTGCCGTTAGCCCCGATGCCCTATGAACCCACTCTCGAGGTAGTAGTGCTACCCCTGAAGGAGTGAATGAGGAGAAAGTCTCTAGATGTGACGAAAATTAATGAGAATGAGCATCTAGAGACAAACGGTGTATTTCCTAAACCTATTTCTTATTTGCTAGCTCTACTTAGGTGATACGATTCTAAGCACTATTGCTATGATTATGACTAGCCAGCCTATGGCTATGATAACCCCCAGGATCTTTCTGAATGCTGAGACTAGTACTAGTAAGAGATATATTGCTGTTAATGATATCAGCAATGTTAAGGCAGATCCGTATTCTCTTGCTATATCAGGGTTGTCCTTTATTATCGTCTGCTGGAGAATAGTTGTTATTATATTCACTAGCCAGTTGTAGATCGTTAAAAGCCCATTCACAATCATATCAGATGTGCTTCCAGCCCCGGCGCTGCTCACAATCCCACCGATAATATATAGCTCAACCCCCTAATATGAAACACCTCAATTCCATGCCACGGCTATGCTATGTTAAAAACTCTAGACCAGAAGATTCTATACTACGCCCACCTTTAGCTGTTTTGGGTTTCATATCTCTATTTATAAGGGTTGATATATAGTCTTTTTATGGAGCGATTTTGCTGAAGATCCTTGAGCTTGTGAGAACATACTCTGTACCTATCAGGGATGATAGGGTTAGGGGGCTGATAACATGGTATGTCAAGACTCTACAGAATGCTATAGATATGATCTGGGATAATATCGAGTGGAAATACAGCTTCCCAGAGCTTGTTAGAAAAGGTAAAAAGCTGGTTGTAATCAGAGGTTCGAATGTGAGGATCCCAATAATTCCGAGAGACAGGGTTTTTAAGAAACGCCTCAGAGATATGCTTATGAAGGATAATCCCTACGCTGCTCATTGGGTTGATGCTGTTATCAGAACAGCCTACTCGATTATGGAGAATCGGAGGAAGAGATATCTAAGGGGTAGGGCTAGGAAGGTAAAGCAGAGGATTAGGAGGAGATTCGCTAGATGCAAGACAACGCTTATAAAGATAGATTATCAGGCTAAGACCATAAGAATAACTCTAAAACAAGGAGAATATCTCTATGTATCGTGGAGATCGACGTGGTTTGAGAGAAGGGTTAGGGGATGGGGTGTTGGCGAGGTTATAATCAAGGACGATAGAGTGGTTATCCCTTTCAAGAGCTCTAAGGAGATCAAGGTTAGAAGGTTTATTGGATGGGATAGCAATGAGCTTTCATTGGACGGCTACGAGCCCAGCATAGGATTTATACATGTAGATCTAAAGCCTCTCCAGAGCATTAAGATCACCTATGAGCGTAAAAAGGTTATAGCACAGAGGAAGGGTAGAAGAGAATTATATGAGAAGTATGTTAGAAGAGAGAGGAATAGGGAAAAAGACTTTATAAACAAGCTCTCAGCAGGCTTGAGAATGCTATTCCAAAACACTATTCATGTCTTCGAGGATCTTGATAAGGAGGATCTCGTGTCTAGGAAAAGGGCTAAGAATAGGAGGAAGAGGAACTATAGAACACCTTGGAAAAGAATACATAAGAGGATATCAGAGGTAGCTTTAACAGCTCATGTGGATCCGAGGAACACATCTAGAGAGTGCCCCAGATGCGGGTATGTTGTGGAGACCCAAGAGGGGCAGATCTTCGAATGCCCAAGATGCGGATTAAAGATGAGTAGGCATAGGGTTGCATCTATAAACATTAGGAGGAGATATCTAGAAGGCAAGAGGAGAGGGAAGAGGAGAGCCAGGATGCGGGGGCATCCCCACAGCAATGAACCTGAGGAAACTATGATGGTGGAGCTGTGGGTTGGGGTCACCCCGAGCGGGTGGAGCCCTGTGATATGGATCCCGATGAAATGGGATCCTGAGGGCGATGAAACCAAGGGAAGAGGGCTTGATATCAAGCTATATCAAGCCCAATGAAACCCGAACCCCTCAAGATATGGGGGCGTGTATACATTTATGGCTACGAGCCATATTCTTAGACACAATGTCTATTAAGCTTCTCAACATATATTACTATGGCGGTCTCTGTAGAGATGATGTGTGTGGCGGTCTCTGAGCAGTGATGTCTTAGGAGCTCGCTGAACCCCCTATAACACCCCTTTCAATATTATAGAAGGTGAGCCTAGATAGCAGGTGACAGAGGTCTGGAGGAGGTTAGGAAGATCTTATCCAGCTCTAAAGCCCTATTCATAGACCTAGACATGACCCTTGTAGATACATCGCAAGAGCTTATAATAGCTATCTCCAACGTGTGGAGTGAATATGGATGGAATATAGATATAGATACAGATCCTAGGGCTTTCATGAAGATATATTATAAGGAGAGGCTACCCAGACCAAGCGATCCCATGGCCAGATGGTACTTCTGGAAAGCCGTTTGGATGAAATACCTCGAGAATAGAAGATATGGAAGGCCAATGCCATGCTCAAATACCCTGCTCACAACATCCTCGGGAAGATATATAACGGCAATCGTGACTGGGAGGGAGGTGAGGGCTGAGATGTTTATGGAAGAGCTCCAGAGCTATGGCTTTCCAACCGGGCTTATCAGGGTATATTCAACAGGAGATCTATGGCCGGGAGCTACGAAAAGAGATCTATATGAGTATCTAGCAAACATATACAGAGGACTAGGTGTTTCCAGGGAGGAGGTGGTGGTTATAAGCGACTCGCCTAGGGATATAAGATTTATTAGGGAGACGGGCTTCAAGGCTGTGGGCTATATACCCTTCAAAGATCCCGAGGTGGTCTCTATGATAACATCTGAATCTCTAGGAATAGCGATCGACTCTCTATGCATAGACCGAATATTATGATTCAAATAAAAAATAGAGATTGGGTAAAAAGATAAACATGAACAAAAATAGCCGGCTTGGAAGAGATCTCTATAGCTCCTGTGTTCTATTAGCATATCCGATGGAGTATTTCTTGGGTTTGAGGACCTCTATTATATACTCCATAGCCCTCCAGGGATCCGAATGATCACCGCATGTATATACATCAACCGTTGCATAGGAGTACTCAACCCATGTGTGTATAGATATATGGCTCTCCGTTATAAGAGCTATAACAGAGACACCGCCTTTCCTCCCACCGAAGCTCCATGACTTAACCTCTACCAAGTGCATGTTGGCTTTTTCAGCTGCTTCAACAACTAGTTTTCTAAGCATCTCCTCGTTAGATATATATCTTGGGTCTGGATCGTATAGGTTGGCATATACATGCTTCCCAATGATCCTCGAATCCTTATCCTCAAGTACTAGGCCTTGTATAAACCGGGTACTTCTATTTTCTTCCCCAGAGCTATCCCCCATCTTTGACCATTTACCCTCCTTTTCCAATTTTATTAAAAACATTAGGTGGAATTTAAGCATAACGGAGAGTTTCTATGGATATCTAGAATGTGGAGGGAAATACCCCCGCCAATCCAACTTCGATCTTTAAGAAAATATGTCTTCAGCTATAACAATGATTAGATTCTATCTAACTGGACACTAAGGCTTCTAATATATATCAGATTAGTAGTAGAGATCCTAGCCATTATAACTATAAGCCTCACCTTTTAGGGCGGGGATGGAGATTTATAAGCTCTATATACTCTGGTATTCTCGATTATGATAGCGGTATATGTGAACATCGGGGTCATCCTCTAGCTATACATAATATGTATGATAGATACGTAAGATTAAACCTGCGTCTCTGATGCTAGGGTAATGAGCTGGAGACCTCGGCAAAAAGATCTTCTATAGAACTTAGAGAGAGGGGTCAGCTCTTCCAGAATCTCATGACTATAAATGGGTGGGACCTTGCTCTTCTGATATGGTGTTAGATCCTGGTTTTCCTAAGATCCTTTGGCAAATGTTGTGGATGTTTAAATGTTGTGTTAAACTATAGAGCTGGGATGTATTTAGTTGGATGCTATAGCTGGTAGTGAGGCCGAGCTGAGGGATGTATATGCGGTGAGGACTAGGCTTGAGGAGCTCGGATTTGATGTAAGGCTCTACAGTGTAGATGTTGTTTCGTGGTTCCATGGCAAATGCTATGTTAATGGTATCAAATGTGTCCCTATCCCTCCGACTGTGGGTGGAGATGTTGAGGGGGTTTTAACCGGGGATATAGAGAGTTGCGGCGATAAGATCCTGATCTCTTCTACAACAAGTTTTCCAGATAATATATGGAATATCTATAACATGGCCCTTGAAAGGGGTGCCAAGGCAGTTATATTTTATGACTACTATCCAGGCAGATTTAGAAAGATAGTTGTGAGCGGTGTGTGGAGCTATGGATATAACCATAGATCTAGCCCAGAGATACCGGCTGTTCATATAAGGCTTGAGGATGGTGTGAGGCTTATTAGAAGGATGGTTGGTAAGAGGATACAGATTAGCTTAGCTGCTGAGATCAAACCCTCCAGAGGCATATCGGTGGAAGGCTTGATAGGCGGTAAAAAGCAGGGTTCTATCTTGGTTGCTGCCCACCACGATAGGTGGTTCAACAGCTATAGAGACAACATGATCTCTGTGAAAACCCTCCTAGAGATAGCTTTCCAAACATCTAAAACAGGTAGGGCTTTACACGATATAAGGCTTGTAAGCTTTACCGCAGAGGAGTTTGGAGATCCTAACATGTCTGCCTGGTACTGGGGCTATGGATCCAGAATATATGCTAGAGAGATAGATGCTGGGGAAATCCTATTGGCAATAGTTATAGATACAGCTTTTAGAAAGCCTATAAGGGTTTCAACAACATCTCCAGACCACCTCACAGCCCTTCTCGAAAGCGTTCCACTTGATGCTAAGCTAGAAGGGTATGGACACCCATATACAGACGCCCCATCCCTCTGGATGGCAGGAATTCCAACGATAACCCTCCACAACCTAGAAGATCTCTACCCAATATACCATACAGATCTAGACATTGAGGATCAGCAGCCTGGGTTTACCAAGATCCTAGGGAGAGAGCTCTATATAGGGCTTAAAAACTTGGAGCCCACAGCTGTCAAGGGAGAGAGGATCCTAAGGGATCTGAGGGAAAGGATTCCCTACGAGATCTTCAGAGAGATAGAGAGGAGCCTCAACAAGAACAAAGCATATGAGCTGATTAGATGCATAAACAAGCATACAATGAAACCCATATACTTCGGAAGCTATAGAGAGCTATATAGAGACATGCAGGTAGACCCATTCCCCTATTCAATAGCATATAGAGCATCCCTAGAAAGGGCCCGCGAAGAAATAAGGATCCCAGGGGAGGAGCTAGTGCTATACTCGGGTGAGGGTGAGAAGGAGTCAGGAGAAATATATAGGGTTTTGAAGGCCGCGGCAGATGAGATAGTATCATGTGTAAACGGTTAATATAAAGATCCAAGCTCTCTAGATATGAAAACATAGATCCTATGATCTGTTATTGGAGAGCTATCCAGGTTTATCTAGGCTTTTAAATTCTCTTCTACAAAACTATTTCTGGCGATATATTTGAAGGCTAGGATAAAGCCTCCTAGGATAAAGCCTGGGTCTAAGATCTATCTCGTCGCACCCTCAAGCTACCCAGTATATCCTAATATGAATCTCAGCCTTGGCATAGAGATCCTTAGGAAGCTGGGTTTCAGCGTCGTAGTTGGGGAAAGTGTCAAATATGCTATGAGGAGGTGGTATCTATCAGCCCCTGACGAAGTGAGGGCTAGAGATATTATTGAGGGGTTTAAGAAGGACGATGTTGGGGCTATATGGTGTGTTAGGGGAGGCGCGGGCGGTCTGAGACTATTGGATCTGATAGACTATGATGTGATCGAGAGGAATCCCAAGCCCTTCATAGGTTTCAGCGATGTTACTAGCCTTCAAAACGCCCTATACTCAAAGATAGGGCTTGTAAGTATACATGGCGAGATGATAGCCACAACCCCCAAGCTAGGTGATGAGATAGGTATGAGGAGGTATCAGAAAAACCTAGAGATGGCGATAAAGATCCTCATGGGAGAGGTGCTCGAGTTAGCACCGCCGGAAGACGGGCCATTCCCAAAAACTATAAATCCTGGGAAAGCCTCTGGAGAGATTGTCGGTGGAAACCTAATCATATTTACACTTCTACAGGGTACGAGATATGCTGTGAACACAGAGAGGAAAATACTATTTATAGAGGATATAAGGGAGGATGCGTGGAGAGTGGATAACTTCCTCACGACGCTAGCCTACGGAGGCCATCTACAGAGAGCATCTGGAATCATATTCGGCGAGTTCCCAGAACCAGAGGTGAGGGCTCCAACGCCGAGTCTGGAGGAGGTTATAGTGGATAGGGCTAAGAGATATGTGATCTCGCCATCCTTTATAAACTTCCCATGCTGCCACGGGGGAGACGAGCATGGACACTATGTATATCCACTACCAATAGGAGGTAGAGTCTCTATAGACGCTGACAACGGGGTAGTATATATGGAGGAGCCTGCTGTGGAGTAGCTGAGTTGCTATGTATGCAGCGGATACTAAGATATGTGGCAAAACCTATTTATGGTGGAGAGGGGTCGTGGAAATCCTGTAGCTTTTGAAGAAACAGCTCTTATTCCCTGTGTGGCATATAGGCCCTGAGGGTTTCGCGATATAGATTATAGAGTCGCCATCACAGTCTATAAGTATCTCTTCAACCTTCAGAAGATTCCCCGATGTCTCTCCCTTCATCCATAGCCTGTCCCTAGACCTGCTCCAGAAGTGTGCATAGCCAGTTTCTATTGTCTTTAAAAGGGCTTCTCGATTGGCGTATCCAAGCATCAGGATCTCCTTTGTAATGACATCTTGAACGATGACTGGTACAAGACCTCCTCCCTTTTCAAAGTTTATGTTTCTCAGGAGATCTTCTACTCTCTGCATCTAGATCCTCACCTGAAAGCCTTTACCAGCTAGGTATCTTTTAACATCATAGATCCTGTAGATCCCATAGTGAAAGATCGATGCTGCGAGAACAGCAGAAGCCCCAGCCGTGATAGCCATAGCCATATCCTCAGGGGATCCTGCGCCCCCACTAGCTATTACTGGAACATCGACAGAGCTTGAAACCCCCTTTATTAGCTCGAGATCATAGCCTGACCTAGATCCATCTGCATCTATAGATGTGAGGAGGATCTCACCAGCGCCTAGATCCACAGCCTTCGATGCCCACGAAAAGGGGTCTAGATCTGTCTCCACCCTTCCACCCCCTATATATACTTTATACCTACTCCCAACCTTTCTAGCATCTATCGCAATAACGGTTGATTGGGATCCATATTTTGATGATATCTCCCTTATCAGCTCAGGCCTTTTAACAGCGTAGGTGTTTACACTGACCTTGTCAGCTCCAGCTCTGAATAGCTTATCAGCATCTTCGATACTTCTAACACCTCCACCAGCCAATATTGGTATCGAGATCTCTCTAGCTATCCTCTTAAGCGCATCGAGCGAGAACTCCCTACCATCTGGAGAAGCGCTTATATCTAGCACAGCTATTTCGTCAGCACCTTCTTCCTCATATCTTTTTGCCAGCTCTACGGGGTCTCCAACAACCCGTAGATCTAGGAAGCTTCTGCCCTTCACAACAACGCCCTTATCCATATCGAGGCATGGGATGATCCTAATAGTGACCATGTTAGATCCCCTCTATGGAGGCTATATCCTGTGGGGAGAGAAGACCCTCGTAATATGCCTTCCCAACCACAACCCCTCTAAACCTTTCCCCCCTAAGCACCTCAAGATCTCTCTTAGACGAAACACCTCCAGAGTAGATTATATACTCCCTATATATCTCAGGGATCATTGATAGGGCTTCGAGATCCAAGCCGCCCATCGTTCCATCCCTCTCAACCATCGTGACTAGAAAAAGTCTGAATCCGGCTTTAAAATATCTTCTGAGGATATCTCTTATTTTAAGCCCCGTGCTAGCTCTCCAACCGCTGTGAACAACATGGCCTCCTCTCATATCGCATGCAAGCACAACCTTCTCTCCTCCTAACCTGAGCACATCTTCAACAGCTAGATCGCCTCTATATATTGCAGTGCCAACTACAACTCTATCAGCCCCTGTCTCTAGGGCGGCATCTAGATCCGAGGCTCTTCTAATTCCTCCTGCAACTGTTACAAAGCCTCCGGCTTCTTTAAGCTTTTTAGCTGTTTCGAGGGTGAGGTAACCAATTGACTTACCCTCAATAGCTGCTTCGAGATCCACTATATGGATTCTTTTAATTCCTGTGTTAAGCATTTCTAAACCCTTTTCAACGGGGTTTCTAGAATATATAGTAATATCTAGAGGATCTCCCCTTGTCATCCTCACCACCATCCCCCTATATATATCGAGTGCAACATGCACCTCCATCTCTACCCCCTCATATAGCTTTTAAGAGCCTCTGCAAATAGATCTCCGTATCCCCCGGATCTCTCGGGGTGGAACTGTGTTGCAACTATCCTGTCTTTAACAAGTAATGATGGTATCTCTAGAGATCCGTATCTCGAGATACCCACCACGGAATCTTCTGTTGTGATCGCATAATATGAATGTGCGTAGTAGTGCCATGCACCATCAAGTATTATCCATGGGGATATCTTTCTAAGGATCTCGAGCCTGGACCAACCGATCCTGGGAATTCTCAGGCCATGGGATCTCGGTATTCTGACGACCCTCCCCCTAAATATCCCGAGACCCTTTCCAGGGCCCTCCTCGCTCTCCTCGAAGAGGGCTTCCATTCCAAGGCATATAGCCAGCACATACCCCCCAGCCTCTAGGTGCTCTTCTATCTGTCTCCTAAGCCTCGATATCCTCTTCGAGAGGGCTGAGAAACTGCCTACACCAGGTAGTACTATGAGTTCGTAGCTCCCTGGGCTTCTAATCTCCTCTACAACCTCTACCCTTGCCCCTAAGGTTCTCGATATGTAGTTCTCAAGATTCCCTAGATTGCCGAAGCCATTATCTATGATAGCTACCCTCACTAGGCAACACCCTTAACACTTATAGATCCCCTCCTGGTTCTCGAGATTGCTTGGGAGAGCGAGATTCCGAGTGCCTTAAAGCATGCCTCAGCTATATGGTGGAGATCCTCCCCATATATCTTTAGAGCATGAAGTGTGAAGAATCCCGAGTAGCTCATGCTTCTAAGAAAATGCTCTATTAGCGAGCCCTCTATATCCTCTATATATGCTCCTCTAAGGCCAAGTCTGATCTCGCTATATGGTCTCCTAACAAGATCTATAGCAACTGCTACCAGGGCATCATCCATAGGGATCAATGCATAGCCAAACCTTCTAATACCATCTCTATCCCCGAGAGCCATTGAAAGGGCCTCTCCGATGGCTATTCCAGCATCTTCTATCACATGGTGCATCATATCACCCTCAGCCTCTACAGTGATCCCCAAGCCCCCGTGGTGCGCCATTGTCTCTAGGAGGTGTGTGAAAAATCTATACGGCGTCCTCACCCTATAGCCCTCCCTATCTAGGCTCACCTCCACATAGATCCTAACTTCTCTCGTCTCTCTCACAGACTTGCCTATTCTCTCACTCAACATTCTCAAGCACCCCAACCAATAGATCTAGAATATGGCTCTCGGGAACAGTAATCCTGAGGTAAGAATCGCCCTTCCTGAAAAGGCTTCTATATAGCTTTACACATATACCCCTATCCTCGAGGGCCTTAACAACCTTCTCAGGATCTATATGTATTTTTGTGAGAACAAAGTTTGTCTGCGTATCATAAACCTCTAGATAGCCTATATTCCTCAGCCTAGATATAAGGATCTTCCTAGCTCTCTTCACATCATCAACATATCTGAGGAGCCTATCCCTCATCCTGAGAGCCTCGACACCTGCTGCGAGTGTGAACTTATTCATTTGAAAGGGTAGCCTCAGTATTTTAAGGGCCTTAGCAATATCCCTGCTAGCGACTATATATCCAAGCCTGAGCCCTGCCAACCCATATGACTTGGAGAATGTCCTTATAGCTACTAGATTCTCATAGGACTTTAAAAGTTCGTCCTGAGGATCTTCTGCGAACTCCCTATACGCTTGATCGAGAACAACTATCCCCTTCGAAGTCTCTGCAACCGATCTTACCACATCCCGTGGGAGAAGATTCCCAGTTGGGTTGTTAGGGCTGCAGAGAAACACAAGATCGGATCTAGAGGCTATCTCAACGGCTCTATCCATATCTATTGAGAAACCATTTTCAGATAGCTCTATATATTCAACCATATAGCCCCTAAGCAGAGATCTAAGGCTATACATGGGGAAGCTGGGCTTTAGAATAGCTATCCTAGGGATCTTCCCTAGAGAGCCTGCTAAGGAGAGGATAAGATCTATTGCCTCGTCGCCGCCATTGGTAATAACGATAGATTCATGATCTAGGGAGAAAGCCTTTGCAATCTCCCCTATGAGCTCCTCCTCTTCCTCACCTGGATATGTTCTAGGATCTATTCTAGATGCTGCGTTAACCATGATCTCTCTTACAATCTCTCTTGGTATGAATAGATTCTCATTCTTATCTAGATGATATATGCACCTCTTTTCAGCACTATATACAAGATCTCCTTTCTCTTCAATAAAGGCCTTGATCCTCTCCATCAACCCCTAACACCCCTGTAGATCGAATCTAGATGTAGCTGGAACCCCTCTTCCATGGCTATTGGCATCACCTCACCAGCTATCTCTCTCAGACCATCTCTAGAACCCCTATAAATAACTCTCCTCCTCAGAGCCACAAAGTCTAGGATCGACAGGCCCCCTCTAATCCTTGCCCATGTCATTGTGGGGAGTATGTGGTTTACACCAGAGTAGTAGTCGTTTATCGCGCTAGAAACACACCCATCTATGAGGACTCCATAGCTGTTAAGCATATCCCGGAACCCCTCTAAATTGCTACATACCTCAACATGCTCTGGCGACAGAGCATCTATAAATCTAGCCGCCCTCTCAACGCTATCTACAATGACCATGTTGAGAACCCTTGAAACCCTTTCAAAAACCTTAGATCCTATGGTAGAGGCTTTTTCAGCTGATATTCTGGCGAGGGAGCTAGCGATCTCGTTATCAGGCGTGACCACGGCTAGAAGCACTGAGTCGCCGTGTTCCGCTTGAGCAGCTAGGTGGGATAAGATCTCCTCCTCATAGCCCTTTCTATCTATGTATATAACAAGCTCTGTAGGCCCTGCAAGCATATCGATACCAACGTCCTTCGATACGAGGGCTTTGGCAGCGGTTACATAGATCCCACCCGGGCCTACGATCTTATCCACCCTCTCGATCCTCTGGGTTCCATATGCAACCGCAGCTATACCGTATGGCCCTCCAACTCTATATACACCATCAAAACCAGCTATTAAGAGCGATGCAGCCATGCCGGGTGTTAGTGCTTTAGGAGGTAGCAGAGCTACAAGTCTCTTAACACCTGCGAGTCTTGCTGTTACACCGCACATGAGAGCAGTTGATACATATGGTGTAAGCCCACCTGGTATGTAACATGCCACCCTTTCAACTGGTCTGAAGAAAATCTCTATATAGAGCCCCTCCCCAGCTTTGACTCTCCATATGCTTGACGCGATAGAGAGTAGAGGGCGTTCAACATCCTCAATTCTCCTGGAGAGCTTTCTAAGGGATTCCACAAGCTTTTGATCTGCTTTTGATGCTACCTCCGAGAGCTTAGATCTATCTATGTAGATCTCCTCCGGTTTTAGATCGGCACCATCAAGCCTTCTAGCATATTCAATCACAGCCTCATCGCCTCTCCTTCTAACATCCTCTATAATCGGTCTTACAGAATCGATCGCTCCCTCTAAATCAACTGAGGATCTTATTATCCTCAATACCTCCTCTATATCTAGATCGCTATATATCCTATAGATCCTTGGCATCTCTAGCCCCTCCCAAGATCCTCTAGGGGTATGACTAGCTTAGGCTCATATACAACCAGGCCCTGTGCGAGTCTCCTGAGCACTGGCATGATCCTTATGAGTTCTTCTTTACTAATAACAGTATTGATAGCAACCCACTCGGGATCTGCTAGGGGGCTTATCGTGGGGCTCTTAAGAGCTGGGAGGATCTTTAGAAGCTCCTCCAGATTGCTTCTCCTCACATTTATAAATATATGGTATCTAGTTCTAGCGTCTATCACTCCTCTGAATATAGCAACTATATCTGAGATCTTTTCGGCCTTAGCGCTATCCTTGAGAGAGGACGGGTTTGCTATGAGGACTGCCTGCGACTCTAGCACAACATCTATAGTCTCTAATCCATTGCTCTCAAGCGTAGTGCCTGTTTCAGATACATCTATTATAGCATCAGCCTCCTCAGGAGGCTTAGCCTCTGTTGCTCCAAAGGATAGGATCACCTGAACCATTTTATTCTCCCCCCACCTCCCCCACGGCGTTATGATCAGGGGGGATGAGGAGCCATATATCTCTCTATAGCTCCTTCTACCCGATATATATCGAGCTGATGTGTTAAGATACTCCGTAGAGATCCTGAGGATCCTGTTCTCGTTGGCAAACCTCTGGATAAGATCCTCAGCATCTCTATACCCAGATCCCTTTGGGGTTGCGAGAACAAGCTTGACCCTCCCAACTCCAAGCTCGAGGAGTATGGGTAGCTTATCTTCTAAGCCCTGCTCCAAGACCCAGTCTAGGCCTGTTATACCTATGTCGTGGAGCCCCTCATAGACGTATACAGGTATCTCTTGAGGCCTGAGGATCTTAACACATATATCGGGATCATTTATTAGTGGTCTATAGCTCCTCTCCCTACCTATGAGGTTATAGCCAGCTCTCTCGAGGAACTCGACGACATGTTTCTCAAGAGATCCCTTGGGTATTGCAAGCCTAACGAGACATGCAATAACTAACCACCCCCGATCTTTGCGCATATTCTCTACATATGATCACAAAACTTATATTGCTTATATCGCTACATACTTCGAAACCTTTCTCTCTCCTCACAGCCTCTGATCTAGTGAATACACATCCCCGATTCCTCGCAACCATAGTGAGATTTTCATGCTTATAAGCATTGCGCTCCATCAATCTATAAGGATCATTAATTAAATTATTAGAATAAAGATTTTATAATTAGTCATTAGTTGTCCTCCTAATAGCTTTGTTATCATCTATGGTGGGTAAAACTTAGTTTGTATTCAAACCTGAAACATAGATCTGCTAGCTAATATAGGATTGAGATATTTTAAGAGAGGGCTTTATTGCTGCTTTACAGGCTTAACAAATTCTGCGGGAACCGTTATATTCATTGGGAACTGGGATTCCACGATGGCAACTGATACCTCCATCCTATTTCTATCGATACTCTGTATAGTTCCTCTAAGGCCTTTGAAGGGGCCTGCAACTATTTCAACCACCATTTTCTCTCTAAGCTCTTCTATCACTGGAACCGGCTTGAGCATCTTCTCGAGATCCTTGAAGCTAACAGCCCCAGCAGCCTTGCCCTTAACATGTTTTATATCCTTCACGGCTTGGTATACCATGTGGAGGCTCGGCACCTCAAGTATCACATAGCCTTTTATCCCTGGGGGAACAACTATAGCTCTTACATCTATTTTTCTACCACTACTCTGGCGGGATGATTCTACGAACATCTCTATCATAAGGGCTACATTTGCTTCCTGGCCTCCTGTGGTTCTTACTGCGAAGAGCTGTGTTATTCCCTCCCTCCCACTAGATCCTTTTTGCGGTTCTGCAGATTCTTCTGAGCTCATTATGTGCCACCGCTTAGGAGGAATATGGCTATAGATCTTATTGTAAAGGCTATTGCACCTACTAGGAAGAGACCTAGAAATATTATTTTTAGAAATAGTCTATACTCCTCATCATCAGGTCTTCTAGCAAGCTCAAGGATCCTTCTCCATGTCTCAAGGATTGAGGACATCTCTCTCCACATAGTATGTTCTACAGGGGGATAAAAATGGCTTAGAAAAACATGGATAAAACTGTCCGAAGATCTTCTGCGCTTCTAAGCTTAAGAGCTCTTCCTTATAGGCTTTCATCTATAAAAAGAATGGGTGAGCGCTTGTCAAAGCTGTGCGACCCGATCTATGTGGAGGTTAGGGGGAAAAAGATAGAGATCAACGAGGATGTGGTGAGGATCTTGAATAACTATGTGAAGATGGAGTATAGCCTTGAGAAGCTAGCACAGGATCTGGGGTTAGAGAGCTGGGAAGAGGCATACGAGTTTATAAAGGCCGTGCCGGCCTGGATACTCTGGATATCACCCACAATATATAGCCTTGAGAAACAAAGGTGCAGAACAAAAGGCTCAGATACCCAGCCAGGGCCCAGCTAAGATGCTATATAAGCTCTATATAGAGAGCAGTGGCCCCTCCGAGCCCATGGCACATAGAAGCTATCCCCCTTCTACCCCCTCTACGTCTGAGGGCATTTATAAGGGTTGTCACAAGCCTAGTACCCGTGGCGCCTAGTGGGTGTCCAAGGGCTATTGCTCCTCCATGAATATTTAGCCTGCTCATAGGTATGCCAAGCTCTTTAACAAATATATATGTTGATATTGCGAAAGCCTCGTTATTCTCATAGAGATCTACTTTGCCTGGCTCCAGCTCCGCCACCTTCAGAATCTCCCTCACTGCTGGTACGGGTGCCCAGGGGAACTCGCTTGACTCTGTGTCTACACCTGAGTACATTTTAAGCCTTGCTACGGGCTTATACCCCCTCTCCCTCGCATAGTCCTCCCTAGCAAGGATTATAGCTGCGGCTCCATCACTTAACTGTGACGAGTTGCCCGCTGTGTGGGGGCCCTCGGGCGTGAATACAGGCTTCATGTTCCTCAGCTTCTCTATTGTGAGGTCGTCTCTTATCCCCTCATCATGCTCTAGATAATATGTATTCCCATTCTTGGTCAGCTTGATCGGTGTTATCTCGTCTTTGAAAACCCCTGAGTCCCTCGCCTTAGACGCCCTCATATGGCTTTCAAGCGCTATTAGATCGAGATCCTCTCTCGGAGCACCTATCCTCCTAGCATATAGATCTGCTATCTTCCCCATATGATACCCGGTGAAGGGATCTGTTAAACCGTCAACCAACATGGAATCATAGATACTCAGAGATCTATTAGTTAGATGGGGAACCCCCCATCTAAGGCTCTGGGGGATTAGATAGGGGGAGCTGCTCATACTCTCCATACCACCTGCAACTGCAACGTTTACAACGCCCTTTTCTAGATATAGGGCTGCTGTAGCTATAGATGCCATGCCAGATGAGCAGACCATATCTACATTCAAGCATTCTGTGGAAGCAGGTATACCAGCTAGTATAGAGGCCTGCTTAGCAGTTAGCATCCCACCCCCAGCCCTTATAACGTTACCCATGACAACCAAGCCTATATCATCAACCTCAACACCAGACCTCTCTATAGCCTCTCTAATTGCTATCGAGCCTAGCTCTGGAGCTCTGATCTCTCTTAGGCTCTTGCCGAACTTCCCTATAGGTGTTCTAACAGCTGATAATATAACTATATTGTCGAATCTGAGTAGCATGGCCTCCCTAGATAGAATACCGTTTAGAGGCTATTAACATAATGCCGTTATATAACCTGATCCTCGGATTACTTATTTACTCTTGAACATAAATATATCGGAAGCAGGGTGTAGCAGTTGACGGAGGAGTATATAAACCCCTATGATATGAGTAGGTTCAGCATAGCTGAGATGAATCTCCTTGAGAAGATGAGGAGCGACTCTAGGATCCTCTTGAATGAAGTGGTGGAGCTCAAAACAATGCTTCGAGAGATCCTAGATAAGGATATATATGCTGCTAGGGGTAGGATGGAGAAGATAAGGAAATTTAAAGAGGATCTCCAGGCGGAGGGCTTTAAAACACTAGAATATCTCGTAAGAACAGGGCTTGGCCTACAGTTTAAGGATATATATGCAGAGGTGATCACGGGAATGATCTCTGTTGGCGAGAGTGCAGCAGATATATCATTATATTTAGATATACTCAACAGCGGATCATCAGTGCCCAGTGAGGTGGCAAAGCCTATAGAGGATCTCATATCAATTGTTGAGGGACAGGCTAAGAAGCTCGAGGAACTGCTTATAAGCCTAAACTCAAACCCACAAGCAGCCCCAAAGGATGCTATAGAGATCGAGAAGCTGGAGGAGCAGGCTGATGAGGTATATAGAAACGCAATACCACATATAGTTAAAAACCTCTCTAGATCCCCCGACACGATGGTTCCGGTGATGGAGATTATAGAGAGGCTCGAGGGGATCTCAGATACTCTCTGGAGGCTATCTATATATCTTAAATATGTAGCTATGCACAGGGTATAGAGCTTTATAGTGCAGAGGGGTCTGAGAGACATGAGTCATAACATGGAGCTTCGAAGTAGAACGTCTTTGAAAGGGCTTGGGAGGAGCTATGAGGCAATAGTAGTTGGTGCTAGATCCCTGGTTTTTGATCCGGAAGGGGTTGAGAAGATCTATTCAGCAGGGTTCTACGGAAAACCCTTCGGGGTTAAAAAGCCAAAGCCTGGTGTGAGGTATAAAGGCCCTCTAGAGCTCTCCATGCTGGAAACACTATATCTATGTGAGAAGGGCGTTCTAAGGCTTGTAATGAATGGCTCTGAAATAGGGTGTGAGGATTTCAGGAGATATGCCTCAAAGATAGCTGAGAACTTCGAATCCCAATACCTCGTCTACCGAGATCTCAGGGATAGAGGATATGTTGTGAGATCTGGGATGAAGTATGGGGTGGCATTCGCTGTATATGAAAAGGGGCCTGGCTACGAGCACGCACCATATCTCGTGGATGTTGTAGAGATAGAAGGAAATATAGATCCAATAATGATTGTGAGGACAGGCAGGCTAAGCCACAGCGTTAGAAAAACCCTAATATATGCTATTGTGAGTAAGTCGGGGGATATAAGATATATAGGCTTTAAGTGGATAAAGTTTTGAGGAACGAGGCTGGGTATTTGAGCCAAAGGGATAGCAGGAAGTATGGAGAGCCCAGAGGCCAGGGAGATCGAGGCGATAGGGAGGGCTATAATAGATCTGGTGATAGGCCTTATCAAAAAGATGAGAGGGGCTATAGAGACCATAGAGGAGGATCTCAACAACCCTATCACAGGGATCAGAGGTTCGGCAGGATTGACAGGCAAGTATCTAAAGAGGTTAGTCTCAGAGAGGGAGAGCTCAAGCCTATGCCGGATGGTAAGAAATGCAACCCGCTATGCCCATATTTCAAATGCTCTAAAAAAGCCCTGGGAATTACTAGGAGAGATGATAGAGGTAGGATCAAATTTGTTGGCTTCTGCAACTGGGCAAACGATCTTTGTATAGGGGGTATATGCCAGTTCTCAGCCTGTGAGAAGTTCTACTTACTTCCAGATGGCACATGTCTATATGCTGTGGAACAGGGAAGGAGATCTGCTAGCGATGATATGTTTAGAGAGATAGAGGAGGAAGAGATGAGGGCTAAAAAGCTCAAAGGGCTTTTAAGCCGAAAGCTTGGCGGCAGAGGTTTTGAGCTCGAGTGAGGCTTGGATCTCTAGACCATCTCCTATAGATTTCATGTTCAACCCCAAGCATATCTAGAACCTTACCCACTACAAAGTCAACCATATCTTCGATCCTAGACGGGTTTGTGTAGAAGCCAGGTGATGCAGGGAGTATAGTAGCCCCTGCCTCAGCTACGGCTAGCATGTTCCTGAGCTCAGTCAGGCCTAGAGGAGTTTCTCTGATCAGGAGTACCAGGGGCTTTCTGATTCTAAGGGCATTGATGGCAGTCCTAGTAACAAGGTTATCAGCTATCCCAGATGCTATCTTGGCCAGTGTTGTGAGAGAGCACGGTGTTATCGCAACCCCCTTTGCCTTGACCAGATAGCTTGTAGAACTGGGTGGAGCGTCAATCTCTTCCTCGAGATATAGATTTGATGCCGTAGACCTCAACCTATCCATGAGCTCCTCACCTGCAAGGCATTCATATTCAGAAACCTTTAGGGCTTCTCTTGTGATTACTACATCAACCCTCGATCTCTTTGAGAGCTCCTCAACAACCCTCAGCCCATAGATCACACCGCTAGCCCCTGTTATCCCTATAACATATGTCAATTGTCTCTCCCTATTTGAGGCGCTTGAGGGGGGATTAATTCCTAAGCTTTTCTATACCCTTTTAACCCATATCCCTGGGGCTATCTCTTCAGCTCCATCCCCTGGTTTTCCAATCTCAACGGCTCTTACTCTGTGGAGATCTACTATTTCCTGCTCTATGGATTTCGCCTTGGGGTTATCCACATATACTATTGCCTCTAACCTGTCTGAGAGCCTCATACCCCTCTCCTTCTTATATTTCCATATAGCTGAGTCTATCCTCATCAGAGCTTCTAAGGGCTCGTCGTCCCAGCTCTCCCACTCTTTTGGAGGCTCTGGGAATCTCTCGAGATGTATAGATCTTCCTTTAATGCTTCTCCACAGATAGTCTGTGAAGAAGGGCATTATTGGTGCGAGGGCCTTTAGAATCATATCTAATGCTCTGTGAAGGGTGTACCAGGCGCCTCTCTGCTCCTCAACGCTATATCTATTTCCATCATTATATGCCCTGGCTTTCACAGCCTCTATATAGTGATCTGCGAGGATGTTCCATGTAAAGTCATATATGAGGTGTATAGGCTCGTACACATCGAAATCGGAGTAGGACTTATCGGCTTGCTTGATAACGGCTGTTAGCCTTGCTAGGAGAGCTCTATCTATAGGTCTTAGGGAATATCTATCGCCGGGCTCTGGGAACCTGGTTATGAATCTAGCTATGTTCCACACCTTAGTTATGAAGAGAGCCCCAGTTTTTATCATGTTCTCGCTGAATCTATAGTCATAGCCGAGTCTTGCAGAGCCTGCTGCCCAGAACCTAAATGAGTCTGCGCCGTATTTCTCTATATATGGCTCGGGATCTATTACATTCCCCTTGCTCTTATGCATAGCCTCGCCCTTTTCATCCAAGCCCATCCCGCTGATCCTAACCCATCTGAATGCTGGTATCCCAAACAATAGGTAGATCCTTAGGATTGTGTAGTAGAGCCATGTCCTTATAATCTCATAGCCCTGGGGTCTTAATATATTGCCAAATGACTTGGAGAAGAGCTTCTCATCCCTCATATAGCCTGAGGCATATAGGGGGGATATGCTCGAATCAAACCATGTGTCAAAAACCCGTTTATCCCCCTCGAGATATTCTCTTCCAGCCCCGCACTCTGGGCATCTGTCGAATGGCGGAGGGTCTTTCCACGGCCTATAATATTTCCCCGGCTCTGGGACTAGATATGCTCCGCAGGCTCTGCATCTCCATAGAGGTACCTCTGTTGCATAGTACCTTGTCTTAGATATGGGCCAGTCGATCCTGATGCTCTTGATCCAGTCTATGAGCTTCTGCCTATGGAACTCAGGCTTGAATTCAATCTTCTTGGAGATCTCTATCAGCTCATCTATATAGTCTAGCTGTTTTAGAAAGAGCTCTCTGGAGTGTATTATCTCAACAGGTGTTCCACATCTCCAGCATGTCGGTATTCTTCTACCCTCGATCCTCTCGATTTTCTCCAAGACACCTATGCTCCTCAGCTTCTCAACAATCCTCTGCCTAGCCTCTTGTATAGTAAGCCCCCTTAGATCCCCTGCAAGGTCGTTAAGCCTTCCATCTCTATTGACGATGATTCTGACCCTGTCTACCAGGCCCAGCTCCCTTATAATCCTCATATCCCTCGAGTCTCCGTAGCTACATATCATCTCTATCCCAGTACCGAAAGAAGGATCTACCTCTTTATGAGCAATCACGGGCACCTCGTACCCATATATAGGAACCTTGCCCCTAGCGCCTTCCAACCCCCTATACCTGGGATCCTCTGGGTTATAGGCTAGAGCAACCATTGCACCCAAGAGCTCCGGCCTTGTTGTCGCGATTGTAACGCTTGTTCCGTTTGTCAGCTCTATCCTTATATAATATAGATCCGATGATCTCTCGACATACTCCAGCTCAGCCTCAGCCAGGGTGGTCATGCATCTAGGACACCAATAGACGGGCCTCTCAGCCTCATATATAAGGCCTCTTCTCCACATCTCTATGAAAGTAGCCTGTGTGATCCTCCTATACTCAGGGCTATCTGTTCCATTAACCCAGTATTCGAAGGAGCATCCAAGTCTCTTCCAAATTTTAACGATCTCTACCTCTACCGCGTCTAACCTCTCCTTGCAGAAGGCTAGAAACCTCTCCCTACCCTCTGGCGTTTTAGCCATCTCATGGGGATTGATCCCTGTCTGCCTCTCAACAAGGATCTCCACTGGGAGGCCGTTTCGATCAGCATACCAAGGAGCTATAACCTTATAACCCTTCATCCTAAGATATCTCGCCACCATATCGATCTGTGCATAGTGTGCGGCACCTCCAACATGCCATTTACCAGAAGTATATGGAGGAGGAGTATCGATCACTATAACACCTCTATCCCCCCCATAAGTCTCTGATCTATATAGACCCTCAGCCTCCCACCTCTCTATGAGCTCAACCTCCCTCCTATGATCCCATCTCGTCTCCTTAATCAGATCCTCACCCATATTCTCAGCCTACCTTAACTCCTCAAAGTCTATAGCAAGTAGAACTATTTAGCTTTACCCCTGATATTCTTGATGACTGTAATACATATGAGCCTTTGGGGATCAACCTCTAGCAATACGATAGAGATGCTGGGCACGCGAGGTCAAATCTATGCCTCCGGGGCTATGATAAAGTCCATAACTCCGAGCCCCCGAGAAGGAATAGGGGTAACAGGTCGAAGACCCGGCCCAGAGCTAAACCCTTTAAAAGGGGATGTAGCCCAACTTCCCCGCTCTAGAGTGCAGAGGAGCCCCCGCCCTTCAGGGCAAGAGGAGGTCTGAGTCATAGACATCCAGGCTATTGTAGAACCTTTGAGTTTATCGACATATATAGCTATGAGGATTAAGTTGTCTATGACTCTCCTCACTATAAAAGGACGAGGTTTTACGCTAGCTAGTGCGGAGAGGTTTGGAACAGCTTTCCCTTTTAAAGGGTGGCCCCGAGCTAGATCTCTGCTCATAGCCTCTGTCCTCTTATCAAGGGAATGGGGTTATGGCTATTATCATGACCCCCCTCCCACTCTATATAGATGGGGTTTTCACCGCTGGTGTCTCGGCGTTACCTCCTCCTAGAGGTGATCTGTGGGTCCTCCCCATCGGGTTATCGAGGGCTTGAGCCCTGGAAATTAACCCCAGCCCCATGGCAAGAGCTCCAAAAAGCACAGGGATCTCCAGGGCTTAAAGCCTGAGACCCCGCCTTTGAAAGGCTAGATTTGCCAAGACATTAATATGATCGTGATAATGGTAACTTCCCATAGGAGGGCTGTATCCTTTTTCATGGTAGTAGGAATGCTTTTATATTAATTTGTTGTCTGGGCTTAAGCTTATAAGTATCCAATCCATAATTGTTTTGATGATGAAGTGATATCCCTGCTATATCTTGGTGTGCAGAGACCTCGGGAAGCGATGATGCTTAGAGCACCCGAGACCGAAGCCCTGTATGAGCCTCTGCCCAGAAGGGCTTCGGTGTTTCAATTCTAGATGGGAGCCCCATGCCGCTGGGCTCAACCGCCACCCATGAACCCATAGAGATCCCCAGGTCTCTTTGGGGGAGGTGGAAGTCCCCCGATGCCCACAGGGATGTTATAGCATCCCTGTGGGTTAAGAAGCAAAGCAACACAAACAAATTAATATCAATGACACTCAATGATCATCGGGGGACAAGCGGTAGCACATAAGATCCCCGGCGTGAGATATATAGGATTTGGATCTGATTTTGATCTATGTTTTTAATGCGTTGCCCGTGCTAGATAGCATGGGCTTCCCTTTATTCGCTATCATCAAAACCACGATAAAATGGTAAAATACTGGGTCTACACTTGAAGTTGAATTAGAAAAATATTAAGGTAAAGAACCGTTCCACTATGAACCGAGTATGAAATGAGAGTAAACAGATCTGATGATCTAGTATATAATTGGAAGTAAATAGTTAAATTGCAGTAAGCTATTATTATTTTTGATGATGAAGCCGCTCCAAACCAAGGGGTGAGGATCTCGCGACGAACTGATCTAGAGGGGTTAAAAGCCCTGGTGGGTAGATAATGGGGATCTCCAGCGGTGGTGGTATGTCCTCGGAAGGGGGAGGGGTTTTACCTGGAGTTACTAGGATAACGACTAAGGTTCCTCTCGACAGGGTCGGGGTTATAATAGGCGGTGGAGGCTCTGTCATAGATATGCTTAGAAGGAGACTAGGTGTCTCCGTAAAGGTTGACAGCACAACAGGTGCTGTGGTTATAGAGCCTATATCCCCTTCAACACCTGTTGCCAACCTTCTTAAGGCTAGAGAGTATATAGATGCGATTGGATATGGCTTCTCGCCTGAGAGGGCTGAGAGACTCTTAGACGAGGATCAGGTGTTATTAGTTATAGATCTGAAGAGCTATGTAGGCGATTCAGAGAACCACCTAAAGAGGATAAAGGGGAGGATCATAGGTGAGGGTGGGAGGGCTAGGAGGAATCTTGAGGAGATAACAAATACATATATATCCGTGGGGGAGGCAACCGTTGCAATCATAGGCGGCTTCGAAGAAGCTGAGGTGGCTAGGCAGGCTATACAGATGCTGATAGAGGGTAGGCAACACACAACAGTATATAAATACGCAGAGAGAATGATGGCAGGGCTCAGGAGGAGGAAGCCCAGCTTCTGGTGAGCATCCTGGGAGGGGATCTCGTAGATTGTATAAACAATCTCATAAAGATCTTTGAGAGAGCAAAAGAGGTTCTTATAGAACAGCAGTGGTTCCCAGAAGATCCTATGTCGATGAGATGGTGGGGAGGACTCGAAACCCCCCTAGAGGTTATGATCACAGCAGTGCTTGTCAAGCTGAGCAGGTGGAGCTCAGCCCTGAAATCACTTGAAAACATAAGGGCTGAGGGTCTCTTAGATATTGAGAAGCTTGCCAAGATAGATCTCGAGAGGCTCAGCGAAGCTATAAAAGGAGTTGGATTCTCCAGGAGCAAAGCTAAAACGATTGTGGAGCTAGCTAGATATATAATCTCTAATGGAGGTATCAAAGGTATAGCAGAAAAAGAGCTGGATATTCTGAGGAGAGAGCTCATGAGCATAGATGGGATAGGGAGGGAAACAGCTGACTCTATACTTCTATTCGCGTTAAACAAACCAATATTTCCAGTCGCAAGGCTTTCTGCAAGGGTTCTCGAAAGGTTTTGTGGAGAGAAGCTAGGGGGATACGAGGAAGTGAAGAAGAAGGTAGAGGAGATTCTTGGAAGAGACCTATATAGGTTGAAGCTTCTCCACGCAGGACTAGTAACGATAGCAAGTAGATATTGTAGGAAAAGATATCCTCTATGTAGCAAGTGCGTACTTGTGAGTGAATGTCTATATAGCTATAAAAGAGAACCCAGCTAGAGCCTCAAGAAACTGTTTTGGGTTTCATAAAAGTTTATAGGGGTTGATATATTCTTTTTATGGAGCGGTTTTGCTGAAGATCCTTGAGCTTGTCAGGGCATACTCTATGCCTATAAGGGATGATAGGGTCTCGAAGCTTATAACATGGTATGTCAAGGCTCTGCAGAAGGCTATAGATATGATCTGGGATACTATCAAGTGGAGATATTGCTTCCAAGAGCTTGTTAGAAAAGGTAAAGGTAAAAAGCTGGTCGTGATCAGAGGTTTGAAGATGAGAATCCCAATAATTCCAAAGTAGGGCTTTTAAGAAAAGGCTTAGAGAAGAGCTTATGAAGGATAACCCCTACGCAGCTATCTTATAAAGACGTAAGTCCCTAGATATAGTATCTAGCACTTGACAGAGACTCTTATGGCTTTTTAGCAAGAGCCTCTACTAGCTTATTAATTATAAGATCCCTTAGGCTATCTATGCTTGCTCTCATCTGCTTCATATCAGACTCTAAACCCTCAACCCCCTTCTCTAGAAGCTCAATCCTCATGATCATGTTTCTCTCAACCTCCCCAATCCTTTTTTCAAGCATATCCATCCTCCTCTCAATAAGATCCATCCTCTTCTCTATAGACTCCATCCTTGCTTTAAGACTTTCTTCAAGGCTAGCTATCCTCTTCTCTATAGACTCCATCCTTGCTTCTAAAGTCATTCTAGTTGCCTCCATTAATAGGAAGCCAATCTCCCAATCGCTCAGCTTTTCACCCTTAACAGCCCTATCTATGATCCTCTTAGCATATTCCGTAAGAATAGAAACTATAACATTGACCCCAATAGATGCAGCATGCTCTGCCATAGACCTCTAGAAGATGTATACGTTGCAGAGACTAAAAAGTTATAAATCTTAACAATCCTAACTTCTACCCCTGATCTCCTCCCCTCCTTGAAAGGCGAGGCTTTCGATTGTAACAATTGTAACATGCATGTAAGAATCTTAGATTAGTCTATCGAGTAGGTGGAGATTAAAGGGGAGATAGTCAGCTCTTATCTCTATGGGGATTGTTACAAAGCCAGAGACCTTTTCATTGGATGTGAGATACATATTATTTGAGATCTTCGATCTATGATCTGTTTGGAGCTGTATATAAATTTATATCGTGCCTGGGGCTTATTTCTCCTGCTATGTTGGTTAGCATGAGTTTTCTCACCTCATCTAGCTCCTTGGTTCTCTTAAGGATCCATGAGAGCTTTACATAGGCTGTCTCTGGTAGCATGTCCTCGCACGGGATCACCCCTGCCCTCAGCATCTCCCTTCCAGTTGTATATACCATTAGATTCACCCTTCCGTGGAGTGTTTGAGAGGTTATCGCTACTGGGATACCCTCTTCTGTTGCCCTTTTAAGGGTTGGTATCAGCTTTTCCGGTACGTGGCCGAATCCTGTGCCGGCTATCACTATCCCTCTATATTTCTTGTCTATTAGCATCTCTATGATCTCAGGCTCTATGCCTGGATAGCTATATATCAGGGCTACCTTCCTTTCAAAGCCATTCACAAGTCTCGGCTCTCCCTTGCTCCTGGGTCTGTAGCTGTTATCTATGATTCTTATGCTCCTCCTATATGGATCTACAACCGCTATGGGCCTAGCATTTATAGATTGGAAGGCATCCCTCCTAGATGTATGCATCTTCCTAACCCTTGTCCCCCTATGAATAGCTATCTCTGTGTCGGAGGTGTTACTATGCATGGCAACAACAGATTCCGCGAATGGCGCTTTGGATGCAGCTATCAAGGCCCCTATGAAGTTGATCGCAGCATCCGTGCTAGGCCTATCACTACTCCTCTGAGAACCAACGAAAACAACCGGGGTTCTCATATCCTGTATTGCAAAGGCTATTGCAGACGCTGTATATCCCATGGTATCTGTGCCGTGTGTAACCACTATGCCGTCATAGCTGCTAACCATAGATCTATATATAGCCTCGGCAATCCTCTCCCAATACTCAGGCTCCATATTCTCAGACAGGATACTCATTATAATCTCAACATCTATAGATGCAACCTCGCCCGCCTCTGGTATAACCTCTAGAAGCTCCTCAGGCGCCATGGCAGGTCTAACAGCGCCTGTGTCATATTCAACCTTAGAAGCTATCGTACCCCCAGTCCCTATAACCTTCACAGAAGAACCAGACCCCTTAGGTGTTGGGGAGATCATTCTCTGCCTCTGATCACCGGGCTTTCTCCTGCTGATAACCTCTATATAGGTGCTGCTATCAATTCTAACGCCGATGTTATAGCCACTACCAAGCTTGATCACAAGTATATCTGGGGCTGAGTATGAGTGCTTTGGCATCACAATACCCTCATAGACTATATCGCCCTTCCTAACCCTAACAAGATCGCCTACCTCCAACCCGAGATCCTCTGGGATCCCCATCCCATTCCCACATATTATTAACGCCAAGCCTATATTATAATGAGGATAGATGCTGGCAATCAAGCCTAGGAGCTTCTCAATAAGGATAGGGGATAGAGAGATTGAAATAGGATCTAAGGTGATAGAGATACTAAGGATAGTCAAGATGAGGGGGACCCTAAAAGCAGCATCGAAGGAGCTGGGGATATCATATAGAGGTGTTCTAAGCATAGTAAGAAAGCTCGAGAAAGAGCTAGGCGAAAGGCTTATCGAGACTAGAAGGGGTAGAGGGGCTAGAGCCCGTCTAACAAGGCTTGGCGAGGAAATCCTTGATATATATCTAAGCACGAAGATGGAGGGGATGAGCTTCAGAAACAAGATCCCTGCGAGGGTTATCTCAATAGAGAGGGAGGGTATGTCGGCGATAGTCACGGTAGAGACATCACCATCGATAGCGAAGGCCCTGATAACAAGTGAAGCCCTGGAAGAGCTGGGGCTGAAGATAGGGGACTCTGTAAACCTCGTTATAAAGGCTACAAACATAGCATTGATCAAATAGAGTGTTTATATAAAAATGATGATATACAGATCTAGGGGAATAGTATCTGGGCTAGATCTCTCGGGAAGCTATAGGAGATGCAGCGGCTACTCAGAGATAGATATAGAATCGAGATCCATAGTTAGAGCCGCATGTCTCTACAGAGATGAGGATATAGTGTTAACAATAGCTAATAGAGCATCCGTAGTAGCCATAGACGCCCCAATAGCAAGGGAAGCTAAGATGAGGGAGCTCGATAGAATAGCTATTAGAAGAGGCTACAGAGTATTGCCGCCAAGTCTAGGTGGGATGAGGATGCTCACCCAAAGAGCATGGAAGATCTATTTAGAGCTGACAAGCCTAGGGGTAGAGGTGATAGAGACGCATCCAGGAAGTGCTCTGAAAAGCTCAGGCTCCGAAAGCCTTGAAGATCTACTAAACATCTATGGTATAAAAACATCTCAAGAGATCATAAGTAAAAGCCGGGAGAAAGATATAAGAGATGCAATAATAGCATCCATAGTAGCATATTGCTATTATATAGAAAAAAGATGTATCGAGGAGATAAGGGCTTCTGATGGAACATTATATCTGCTTAAACCTCTAAAACAACATATGACCAGCTAATATTCTACAGAAATTCTTAATGGGGATCTAACATGGTTGACATGGCTCTAAAACTAGATAAAAAGCCAGCTTACCCATACGGATGTCCCTGCGGGGGAGGTGGAAGCCCCCGATGCCGTAGGGCTAAAAACCCGTGGATCAAAAAACACAGCAATCCAAAACAAGAGAATATCAGCGACAATCAACAACCATTGAGGGACAAGCGGATCAGAGGGAGATCAGCTGTGTTTCTCGCCTCCTCTACGTCTGAGGAGGGTTCTCCTAAAGATCTCCATTTTAAGCATCTGGATCGCATAAGCCGGATCCACACCCTTGGGGCATACGCGGCTGCAGGATCCTGCGAATTCACATGACCATACACCCTCAAACGTATCTACATGCTCTAACCTTGAGATCCCACCTTCGTCTCTCGAGTCTGCATACCACCTATATGCCTGGGCCAATGCCTGGGGCCCCAGGAACCATGGTTTTTCGGCAACTACCGGGCATGCTGCTATGCATAAGCCGCATTTTATACAATATGCAAATGGTATGAAGTTTTCCAGCTGCTCTGGTGTCTGCATATACTCCTTCTCTGCTCTGAACTGCTCCTCCTCATCCTTTCTGATTAGATAGGGCTTTACATATCTATGTTTTTTGAAGAAGTCAGACATATCGGTTGCAAGATCTCTTAGTATTTTGAAGTTATACATAGGCTCAACCGATATTCTCTCGCTGTCGAGTCTAGATATGTTGGTTTCACATGCAAGCCTGGGAACACCGTTTATAACCATTCCACACGAGCCGCATATACCCATCCTACAGCTATATCTGAGAGCTAGAGTTGGATCCTGGCTCTCTACTATCTTTAGAAGCGCGTCTAATACCGTGGCGTATCTGTCGACCTCTACCTTATATTCTCTCGTATAGAACCCCTTCTCAGGATCATATCTCTTGACAGCTATAACAACGCTTTTAATATTCCTACCACCCTGCATTTTTAACCACCCCTATGACCTCCCCTCATAACATATAGTACTCCGAAGATGCCGAACAATAGGGATGCTATGAGGAGGAGCGCTTCCAAAGGCTTTAAAAGGATCCTCATGGGGTGTGGGAGGAGCGTTGCTACCATGACTAGCCATATAAGGATCATTGAACCGAAGTAGCCTAGATAGTGGAATAGCATGACCCTGCTAGCCCCAGCCATAGAGCCACCCCGCTATAAATGCTATAGGCCCTAAAACCCAGATTACAATTGCCACATAGAGGGCTATCCTAGCAAGCATGGCCCTAGAGTAGTATCTCCTAACAAGCCTCTCCCTTATATTCTCCGCTATGTAGCTGTAGGCAGACCCCCTGCTATATATCATTAGAAATCCCTTTGAAAGCTCGTAGAATGATGGTGTTAGCAGGGCCCAGTATATTAGCGTTGAGATCCTGAATATAGCTTCTGTAATCCCTGAAGGCGCTGCTATGTGAGCCAGTATCGCTAGTGCCTCTATAATTGAGTATATAGATGCTATTTTATAGAAATGCACATGAATCCAGGCTTCTAAATCATATCTCCTCAGATCTTGTCTATTCATAGCCACATAGATCACCCTAGTATTTCCTCTCCTCAGCAGCCCACTTAGTTATTCTAACAGGTGCATAGCTTATATAGGGCGGCTCTCCCCTTCTATAGAATACCAGCGTGTGTTTGAGCCAGTTCACATCATCCCTCTTGGGGTAGTCAAGTCTATAGTGGGCACCCCTAGACTCGGTTCTGTTGAGAGCACCCACAACTATGGTTTCTGCAACATCTAGCATGAAGTCTATTTCGAGGAAGTCCCTCAAATTATTGTTATATATCCTCACCCTATTCTCCACCCTTGCCTTCGAGAACCTCTCCTTAAGCCTTTTAAGCCTGCTCCAGGCCTCTTCAAGGCCCCTCTGATCTCTGAAAACCCCTACCAGTGAATCCATCATGGTCTGAATCTCCCTCCTAATATCATATGGATTCTCTGGATTGCTCTCCGTGTGTAGGAGTCTATCGAAGATCCTCTTCTCCTCGTTCTTCACAGCTGTGTCAACGGCTGTGCTGATCTGTAACATGCTATCGGGAGCATTCATGGCATATCTAGCCGCTGCCTCACCAGTAAGCCTCCCCCACACAGCGCACTCCGCTAGCGCGTTGCTCCCAAGTCTGTTGGCACCATGAATGCTTACAGATGCCACCTCACCTGCAGCCCATAGATTTGGTATCCTGGTGCTCTGCTCATCCAGCATAACCTGCCCATATGTATCTGTATGTATACCCCCCATTGTATAGTGGACAGCAGGTCTAACCGGTATAGGCTCGCTAACAGGATCGACACCTATTAGCTTTCTAGAGAGCTCCCTTATCATTGGAAGCCTCTCATTTATCTTCTCCTCGCCCAGGTGCCTCAGATCTAGGTAGACATATTCCAAGTCAGACTCCTCATGGACAAACCCCCTGCCCTCCTTAATCTCTGTCATTATAGCCCTGGAAATTATATCCCTCGGGGCTAGCTCCATCCTCTGGGGGGCATATCTCTTTAGAAACCTCTCCCCCTGCTTATTAACCAGATACCCCCCCTCACCCCTGGCTGCCTCTGTTATCAAGACACCGCTTGGAACCATACCAGTTGGGTGGAACTGGACAAACTCCATATCCTTTATCGGTATCCCAGCCCTATAGGCTATAGCGATTCCATCGCCCGTGTTTGAGTGGGCAACGGTTACGAATGAATACACCCTGCCAGCTCCCCCAGTAGCTATTATCCCCGCCTTGCCAAGGAAGACCCTATACTCCCCAGCCGCCATATCTATAGCCGTTATCCCCTTGAATAATCCGTTCTCCAATATGATCGATGTTACGAAGTTCTCGTGGAAGAACTCAACATTATCGAATCTCTGTAGATTATCGTAGAGGGTGCTCATCATGAAGAACCCTGTTTTATCCGCTGCAAAGGCCGTTCTAGGAACACTCATACCTCCAAAGGGCCTCTGAGCTATCCTACCGTCTGGAAGCCTGCTCCACGGCGTGCCTAGATGTTCGAAGAACTTTATCTCCTCTGGTGCGAGCTTAACCAGGATCTCGACGGCATCCTGATCTGCTAGGAAATCACTTCCCTTAACAGTATCATATGCATGGAGCTCAATACTATCGTTATTCTCCTTTGGATAGAGAACACCGCTTATACCACCCTCAGCACTTACAGAGTGGCTCCTCATCGCATGTAGTTTAGATATAACTGCTATCCTCAACCTACTCTTAGAGGTTAGAGCTGCTTGGAAAGCCGCCCTCAAACCCGCCAAACCAGATCCGATGATAAGCACGTCATAGCGTAGAACCTCAACCATAGCTTCACCAATCATTTCTATACTACCTAGAATATATCTATATAATCCATGGCAACCATATATAAATCAGTTAAACTATTTAATTATAGCTAAGACAGAACCTCCCTAGGTATAACCATAAACCTTGTATAAAGAGTTAGTGGGATAAGCATCTAGATAGAGGGCGGCTACCCATTGGGGTGGGGGTTAGGAGTCGAGCCCAAGCCAAACCTATATAGATTCCATGTGGATCTGGATACTATATATCCAATACAATTGATACCTTCCACATACCATCCTGTGTTTTCTCCAGCGACATCTGGGAATATGTTACAGCTTTAACAACTATTCCTGGAACATGTCTTCTTGGATCGAATCTCTCTCCCGCAGCATACCCTTTTAATATATATACCTGCTCCCCCTTCTCCTCAACTCTATATATTCCACTCACTAAAAACCTCGAGAACACAAGCCCTCTAAGGTCGTGAAGTATTAGCAGGTCTTCGAGCCACCTATAAAGCAGATTCTCAAGATCGAAGCCCCTAGACGAAATGCTAACCCCAACCACAGGCGACACCCTGGATAGATCAGGGGTTATATATCTAAACATCCCGATAGCAGCATATTCAAAGAGTTCCTCTAAATTCCTAGCCTCTACTATATACATCACATCAGCTGTATGATCTACATCTATGATCCTAGCTGAGTAGCTGCTCGTCAAAATCACCCATAACTTCTATAAAATACCTAGTATTTAGCGTTTCCCTTGCTATAATAGAAAGTCGAGTTTAACCTTTATCTTAGAAGATGCCTGTAGAGATTCTAGAAGAAACATGTTTGCAGAAACCTCAACTTCCAGCATCAAAAGGTGAGAGATAGATATAGAGGCTTAAAACATTATAAAGCTAAATCTAGCACTTTAACCTCCTCCCCGCCCTAAAAGGGTGAGATTCTCAGCTGTAAATAGATATTGATGTTAAATATTGCGAGAGGATGAGCTGAAATACCCATTGCCCTGCTAGATCGGTGTTTCTCAATATAAAAATTATCTAAATATTACTGTGATCTATTGCTAATTCTATTACTAATGTTTGGGAAAACCAACAAAGGTTTAAAGTTAAATTTATAAGGAGGTTATATTCAAAATAAATTTGGTGGGGAATATGGCTAAGAAGAAGGAGGAGAAGAAGGAACAGAAGGGTCAGGAGCAGCAAAAGCAGCAAAAGAAGAAGTAGGGCTATGAAGATTTACTATGATCCAAACTTTTTTACCATGTATCTCTCAAACCATATATGCTGTCAACACAATACCATCTGGAGATCGTATTCTCTATAACTGAAAGCCTATTCCTCGAGTTGGGGAGATCTATGGATGGCTTTGATTATTAATAAGGATTGGGGTTATTAAATTAATGGCGAATATGAGAATTGTGATGCAGAGGGAGAGCTCGGATCCAAGTGGTAAGATGGGTTATCTAGATCCCAGGGTAGCCCTTATACTTATCTCCCTTGTTTCCTCTCTTGCTATACTTTTGCTCAGGATATCTGCGTATCTCTATAGCGGTAGTCTAGCTGTCCTTGTGGATAGTGTTCACAGTGTTAGCGATATTATGGCCGGGCTGGTTGCTCTTATAGCCTTGAGGGTTGCTTTAAAGGAACCTGATCCTGAGCATCCCTATGGACATGGTAAGGCTGAGAGCCTGGGGTCTCTAGGGATCTCTGTGGCTTTGATAGCGGTGCTGATCTATATATTATACGAGGCTCTGCTGAGGGTCTTCTGGGGATATGGTGTTGAGGTGGATTTCACGCCGGTGGTTTCCCTCATGATAGGATCTACAATAGCTATAGATTTCTGGAGATCCAGGGCCCTGGCTAGGGGGGCAGAGAAATACGGATCTCTTATACTTGCGTCAGACGCCCTACACTATAGAAGCGATCTATATGCAACATCCTCAGTACTACTCCTATCTATCCTGGGCATCGTGCTTGGGAAGGGTATCTTCCTATCTATACTAGACCTCGGAATCGCCCTAGCTATTTCCCTGTACTTTGCATATGCAGCGATAAGGCTTGCCAAAACAGCTATAGACGATCTTATGGATAGGGCTCCGGAGGATGTCATAGAGTTTTTTAAAGTAGCATGCAGAGATCTCGGGATCGGTGTTAGGAGTGTGAGGGCGAGAAGATCTGGGCCGAGGATCTTTATAGACGCTGTTGTAGAGGCTCCAGGTGATATGGAGCTTGCCGAAGCACACAGGCTAGCCGATATACTCGAGGAGAGGGTTAGAATGAGCTCTAGACATGGCATAGACATGGTTATCCACATGGAGCCGAAGGACAGAGCTGGATCAGAGGAGACAGCTAGATCCTGCTCAGAGATAGCTTCAAAAGTAGCAGGCGTTCTAGGCGTCCACGATGTCGAGGTATATAGAGATGAGAAAGGATACCATGTGAGAATGCATGTAGAGGTAAGCCCATCAATGAGCTTAGAAGAGGCATCCAGAATAGCTGTAAACGTTGAGAAGGCTGTAAAAGAACATAGAGGCGATATAGCAAGCGTTCTAGTCCATATAGAGCCTAGAAGAGGCGATATAAGAGATATACATAGAGTGGTCTATAAGATCCTAGAGAGAGAGCAAAGCCTAAAGGAAAATATAAGGTTAAAGGGTGTGAGAGCCCTCTACATAAGGGGAAGCCTGGTTATCGATATAATATGCACACTACCAAACAGCCTAGATGTTAGCAGAGCACACGAAATAGTATCAAGGCTTGAAGCGATGATCAAAGAAGAGCTAGGAAAAAACGCCTCGGTAAATATCAGATACTCAGCAGAATAATCTTCTCTCTATAAGGATTCTAGCGACTCCATGCCTTTAAGAGGTGGGGTTCTTCCTCCTCTGGGGCTCGCATCACCTCTCTGGAGCTCCTCACGGAGGCTGGGGTCATAGCCCGCTAAGCTCGCCCCAACTCAACCACACATGGCATTCCAGCAGGGATTATAAACCGCAATACTCCCCGCCCTAAAAAAGCGAGGCTTCAAGATACATACATATATTAAGGCTGTGACGCTTTTTAAGACCACACTTCTTTAGGGGTGTAACGTGTTGAGAGGCGTTTCTAACCTAGTACTATCTCTTATCATGCTTTCAATAGCGCTTCCCATAGGATATATAGTATTGGATAGGGTCCGCAGCGCTGGCTCTGATATCCACATGCCTGTGATTACCGCCATGGTTGTCGCATATAGCATAAAAAATGGAACTAGTTATGCTCTAATAATATATAATCTAGGGCCCGGCAGAGCTATTATAGAGGGTATAGTGGATACCAATATAAGTTATCACCAGGAATATATAGTTGTTGAAGAGGGTTCAGTTTCTACGGTTGTTGTAGACTACCAACCTCAACTATTAGTGCTAAAAGGAGGTAGCATGATAAGCATTAAACCTCTATTACACGGCTAGATCTTGCTTTTCCATATAAGGCTCATCCAGAATAACAAAATAACTGATAGCATCTATATATTCGTTTCATCTAGACAGACCTTCTCCTGCCCTGAAAATCAGGGCCTTCGGTCGTAGAAGCCTTAGACATGGATCTAGTTACTTTAGATCTATCTCTTAGGCTCCTTAACCTCTTCAACTTCTTTCCTCGTTTCGAGGAAGATCCTCAGCTCTTCTATATCCTTGCTCCAGTGCTCTAGCAGGTAGCTTCTAAACAGGATCCTCTCGGCCTTTCTAGTCTCGCCTGCGTCTCTTTTCATTGTATGGTACATCTCTATATCCTCTATTCTCGCCTTAGCAAAGATCACTAATATCGATATCGTCCATGGATCGATCTGAGATATCTGTCTCACAGTTATCCCTTTGCTCGCCTCGATCTTGAGGCTAGGGGCCAGCGCGTTCACAAGCTTCATCTGGAGATCCTGATCCCATAGTTTCTCTGGTATGCTTATGCTGACCTCCTCCCCTTTCAATCTCCACCCCACCCGCTGATGCGGGAGGGTTTGTGGTCTTACTATTATAATGCTTTCAATCCTAATATATCTTTTAGCTGTTCATTGGTTCTCCATCTATTCGGGTTTCATCTGTCATTTGGGGGGCAGTGAGGGGGGCCAGAACTCCCCCAGGAATTACTTTGATTCCCAGTATCTTCAAAGCCCTCTTCCTTATATTTAGCTTCCCTATGATGTCTCTATCTGCTTCGAATCCGCATCTGGGGCATTTTAATCTTCTATATCCATTCTCCTCTAGCTTTGAATCGCATTTTGGGCATTCCGATGATGTCCCGTTTGGGTTTACTATGGCAAGTGGAACCCCGTGCTTCATAGCTGCCAGTCTATCCATTTAACAAGCCTAGAATATCCCATTATGATTAGCTTTGTTCTGTGATCTTTGTTCTTGATCTTTCTCAGAGAATTTATGAGGCCTGTTAGATCCTCTCTAGCAACAGCGTGTTGAAGCTTGAGTGCTAGCCTGACCATCTTAAGCGGTGCCTTCCTAGCCCAGTCCTCCAATATATTCCTAGCTTTTCTGTGATAGGATCTTATTCTATTATGTATAGCTTTTCTCCTCCTCCAAGCTGGGTATCTTGGAGAGGGGTATTTCCTCTGCAGATTTTCCGCAAGGATCTTCCATTTATAGGCTCTATTAACAGCTGTGCCTATATCCTTGTTTATCTTGTCATCTCCATAGACTATCTTCCTCTCATTGATATCTACGGCTATAGCATCTCTTGGCTTATACTGCTTTGGCCTTGGGATCCTCTTAGAGATCCATAGGATCATCCTCCCCTCTCTATAGACTAGCCTTGCTTCTCTATTCTCGTACTCATCATACCTCCTGTCCCAGCCTATGATCTTAAGCCTGATCCCTCCTATGATCTCCACATAGCCATCTTCAATTCTATAGCTTGAGCCTTGGTGCAGTAGCATGCTGAGCTTCTTAACCTTAGGGCGTTTACCTTTCTTAGGATTGTTCCTCCAGGCCTTTGCATTTGCAAGGGCATCTCTATAGCAGTCGAGGGCTATCCTCGATGGTAGTCCGAACCATTCCCTCAGCTCTCTATATAGAGCGTTGTGTATCTCTCCGATTTTCTTTAGATTCAGCCTCAGGATCTTGTTTATAGCATAGTTGAGAGCCACATTGTATCTACTGAGGAGCTCTATAGCCCCCGGCTCGGGACTAACCCTCACACCAATAGAGATGGTTAGCGCCCCCTCATCACCAGAGGCCATAGAGCCCCTCCAAAACCAAGGCCCAAGAAGGCTTATAAATATCCATCCCCGCCCTGAAGGGCGAGGCTTTCAGTTGTAAAGAAGCTTCCAGGCACAGTCTCTGGAACTTGAATCGTTATGGTAATCCTATAGTTGTGCCCAGATACTTGGGGCTCGCCAGGAGTTAGATCCCTGTTATCGGTTAAATCCCTCACGCTATAGGATGAGATCCAATTGGCCTGAACATACGCGATCCATAAGAGATGAGTGGTCATCAATAAAAAGGCTACGATCATAAGGGTAGAAATATTCTCTCCATATATCATCCCGCTCACCTCATAATAGCCAGGAGGTCTCTTAAATTTTATCACATATATTATCAAGCTGTTTCTGATTTAACGATATGTTTGGATATACTCTTAATTACTTCTAATCACTCTATGGAGAGGAAGCATCTCAATATAAGCTTATAAATCCTGGAAAAAAGGGATAGATGCCATAGATGGGCTACTTAAAACTTCTCAGGGAACTGTTTAATTATTGCATCTGCCAGAGCATCCGCTATTAGGATTAGGTGGTTCCTCATAGCTATATAGATAGACGATTCCTCAGAGACCCTGCCCTGAGCCAGTAGATCTGCTTGCTTCATGGCCTGAACAGCATGATCCCTTAGCAAGGAGAACACCGCTTCCTTAGATAGGTTTGGATTTGCACTGGATAAGAAAGCAGCTATCTCCATAGCATTTTTTGTGAGTAGACCAACTGCTTCTCTCTTACCACTCTCATTGCCCGAAAAAGCGCTTTGGTAATATATAGCAACTGCTCTTATATGGCCATTGAATAGCTCAGTGAATTTATTGCCGGCATCTCTCCCATATATCAAGGCTATCGCTTCTCCAAGCGCCTTTGAATTTGCTAGGAGCTCGTTAACCGCCACCTGCTGGAGATCCTTATCTTTGAAGTAGAGGGCATATGCATATAGTCTGTGTCCCTCTCCATGTTGGATCAATAGAGATCTGAGTACCGCTCTTAGATCTGACGCGGATGAAGTAGCTACTGGGAGTGTCTGTGTGGCTATTAATGTCTTTGCAATGGTTTGTGTATGGATAGCAGTTGTTTCCTTAGTTACTGTAGATGTATATGTAACAATTCTGGGTGGAGATGCTAGATACCCTATTCCAAAGAATGCTATTGCGGCTATAACTATACCCGCTATCGTTGTGATCCATGCTCTACCATTTGAAATTTTAGTCACCAAGTGGTGTTTATTTTAGGGATATTTAAGCAAAGATCTTCGTTTAAACAGCCATACAGAATATATAGTAATTTACAGCCGAAAACATTGGCTCCTTAAGATAAAGAAAATGCTAGGTGATCTATATATACCTCTGAGTTTCTCTATGATATTGGGGGAGCACGTTGAGAAATCCTCCTAGAGGGATTTCAAGCGCCTCTCTAAGGGTTCTAGAGCTCGTTGCTGGAGAGGGTGTCACAGCTGCCCAGATAGCTAGGATCCTCGGTGTTAGGGTTAGCGCTGTTAGAAAGCATCTTGAGAAGCTGGAGAAGCATGGGCTTGTGAGGCATGTGTTCGTTAGGAGGGGTGTTGGGAGGCCTAGGAAGGTGTATATGGCGACTGAGCAGGGTATAGAGACCCTTCCTAAGCTCTATAGCGAGTTCCTTCTAGAGCTCATCAATAGACTAGCATCTATAGGGCTGGGCGATAAGGTTGAGGCTGTAGTGAGCAGCATGGCGAGGGATATAGCTTTAAGAAGCGCCTCCAAGGATATAGAATCTTCCATTGAAAATCTAAATATATATGGCTTCATGGGATCTGTAAGAAAGGCTAATGGATCTCTAGAGATTATCAGTAGAAACTGCCCCCTATTGAAGATTGCTAAGAATCACTACGATCTGATATGCATGAAATTCCACACAGAAATCCTGAAAAACCTTGTGGGAAGCGACAGAATCCATCTAGCAGAGTGCATAGTAAGGGGAGATCTCCTATGCAGACACAGAATAGATGTTACTAAGGGTAGCTGAAAGGAAATAGGAAACTATATCCAAGCATATATCCCACACTCTTATCTTAGCCACCATGTTACAACCGAAAGCCCTTCACACTTCCGCTCACTCTTCTGAGTTGATGACTAGGCGGGTCTTCAGCTTAAGGGATGCCCTCTAGGATGGGGCTTTCAATAGTAATTCTTATATTGCCTACTCTATACTTCTATTTAGACTAACCATGTCTCTTGCGGGGTATGTTGCCAAAAGGGTTGCACAGGCCATACCAACCCTATTTGGGGCTATGCTGGTTATGTTTATCTTAGTCAGAATATTGCCGGGAGACCCGGCTAGGCTGATTGCGGGGCCTGAGGCGCTTGAGCAGGATGTGGAGAGGATAAGAGAGCAGCTTGGGCTTAACAGGCCCATCTATGTTCAATTCGTAGACTATATGTCCTCTATCCTAAGAGGGGACTTCGGGACTTCGATTAAGTATAGAACGCCAGTTATCCAGGAGATCATTGCTAGGCTTCCCTATACACTGCTTCTCGCAGCCGCCGCAGAGGCTATAGCTGTTGCGATAGCTATACCGCTAGGGATACTTTCCGCTCTTAGACCTAGATCCAAGGTATCCTATGCGGTTTCTATCGTATCTCTTATTGGTGCGTCTACACCCATATTCTGGATAGGTCTCATATTCATATATATATTCGCTGTATCCCTAAGAATACTCCCATCTAGCGGGGCCGAGTCTCCTAAGCACTTGATACTCCCAGCTGTAACTCTATCGCTCCTATTAATGGGCAATTTGACAAGGATCACGAGGGCGTCTGTGATAGAGGCTCTGGGAAGCAACCACGTGATCACGGCAATGTCTAAGGGGCTTGTCCAGAGGGTTATTCTAGTGAGGCACGTGCTTAGAAATGCTATGATACCTATAGTAACTATTATGGGTATACAGATTGGGGCTCTGCTTGGCGGGGCTGTAATAACTGAGACAGTCTTTGCATGGCCCGGTATTGGTTCTCTCCTAGTGGACTCTCTATTCTATAGGGATTACCCTCTTGCACAGGGGATCATACTGTTTATTGTCATGGTGTTCATAGCTATAAATATATTAGTAGATGTGATATATGCATATATAGATCCAAGGGTGAGGGAGATCCTATGGAGAGGAGGGAGATCCTGAAGAAGATATTCGATGCTAGGAAAAAGAGGCGCGAGGAAATGTGGGAAGCTTTGAAAGCAAATAGGGCTGCCTATGTCTCGCTATATATTGTAGGTGCTCTAGTGATAATGGCGATAATGGGGTCCCTCGTGACACCTTACAACCCGTATGACTTCGATCTATCGAGGGCCAGGATGCCTCCCAGCATCTCACACCCATTTGGCACAGACGAGCTTGGGAGGGATATTCTCAGCAGGATACTCGCCGGGGCTAGATATACCATTGGCATATCGGTTGCCTCTGTAGCCCTCGGAGTATTGATAGGTGTAATCCTAGGGCTTGTATCAGGCTATCTAGGGGGTCTATGGGACACAATTATCCAGAGGATTGTTGATATTATGCTGGCATTCCCAACAATACTTCTTGCAATAGCCCTGGTAGCATCTCTTGGCCAGGGGGTTGCAAGCCTAATAATAGCTATAGCAGTGAGCACCTTCCCAGTATATGCTAGGCTCGTGAGGGGTGTAGTGCTCCAGATAGTGAGTGAGGATTATATAGCTGCTGCGAAGCTCCTGGGCAAGAGCTCGACATATATAATGTTTAAGCACGTCCTCCCCAACTCTGTATCAGCGATAATTGTCCAAGCTACATATTATATGGGGCTCTCTATACTTCTCGCATCCGCCCTAGGATTCCTAGGTTTAGGGGTACCTCCTCCAACACCTGAGTGGGGCTCCATGATTGGTAGTGGGAGGACATATCTGTTTAGCTCACCACACATAGTGGTTTTCCCGGGTCTCTTCATAATGATCTCTGCTCTGAGCTTCAACCTACTCGGGGACGGGCTAAGAGACGCTCTAGATCCTAGGTCAAGAGTGCTTCTTAGGAGGGGATAGAGATGGAGAAGATCTTAGAGATATCGGATCTGAGGATATACTACTACCTTCCCCAAGGCATCATAAAGGCTGTTGACGGAGTTAGTTTCGATATATATAAAGGAGAGATCTTCGGGATAGCGGGTGAAAGCGGTTCAGGCAAATCAACCCTTGCCCTAGCGATATCAGGACTTTTGAGGCCACCTGCGAAGGTGGTCTCTGGGAGAATCCTCTTCATGGGAAGAGATCTTCTTTCCCTAGATAGTGAGGAGCTTAGAAAGATAAGGGGTAAAGAGATATCCATGATCTTCCAGGATCCAAGCACATATCTAAACCCAGTATATACAACAGGCCTCCAGGTGGCAGAGGTGTTCGAAGCACATAGAGGAGGATCTGCTAGAAAGTATTTGAGCATGGTTGTAAAGCTCTTTAGAATGGTCAAGATAGCGGATCCCGAGAGGAGGGTTAATGCGTATCCTCATCAAATGAGTGGGGGTATGAAGCAGAGGGTTTTGATATCCATGGCTATTGCTGAGAGGCCCAAGCTGATAGTTGCTGACGAGCCTACTTCAGCTCTAGACGTCACGATCCAAGCTGAAATAGTGGAATTGCTCAACGAGATTAGGAGAGAGACAGGTTCATCGATAATCTTCATAACCCATGATCTAGCACTCCTTCTAGAGATCGCTGATAGGATCATGATAATGTATGCAGGTAAGGTGGCTGAGATCGGGAGAGCCGAGGAGATAGCTAAGGATCCTCTACATCCTTATACGAAGGCTCTACTAGCATCCCTTAGGTATGAGAGGAAGAAGAGACTCCAATCAATCCCAGGATCTATACCGAGCCTTATAAGTCCTCCTCCAGGCTGTAGGTTTCACCCTAGGTGTCAATATGCTATGGATATATGTTCCAAGAGGGATCCTGATTCCATAAATATTAATGGGAGAATTGTCTCGTGCTTCTTATATGGTGATCACCATGGAGGCGATTTTAAGCGTTAGAAATCTCAGGAAATACTTTCCTGTATCAATTGGCTTTCTAGGATCCAAAAAATATGTTAGGGCAGTAGACAACGTGGATCTAGATCTATATGAAGGGGAGGTGCTAGCACTCGTTGGTGAGAGCGGGTCTGGAAAGACAACACTTGGAAGGATTATTGCAGGGCTCTTGAGACCGGATCAAGGAAAGATCCTATATAGAGGTATTGATATATATGAAAAGGGGGGTTTTAAGAAAGAGGTGAGGCACAAGATACAGGCTGTTTTTCAGAACCCCGATAGCAGTCTCAACCCCAGGCTACAGATCTTCGATATACTCGGTGAATCAATACTTAGTAGGGAGCCTGGATTATCAAGAGAAGAAGTGCTAGATAGAGCTATAAAGCTTCTAAAGCTAGTGGGGCTAGTGGAGGATCACATATTTAAATACCCACATGAATTATCTGGAGGCGAGAGGCAGCGAGTGGCTATTGCAAGGGCTATAGCTATGGAGCCCGAGATCCTTGTAGCAGATGAGATAGTTACAGCCCTAGATGTTTCGGTAAGGGCTCAGATCATGAACCTATTAATGGATCTGAAGGAAAAGCTTGGGCTAAGCATTATATTCATTACACATGATATGGGGTTAGTGTGGAGCATCTCGGACAGGGTCGCAATTATGTATCTCGGCAAAATAGTAGAGATCGGCCCAACAGAATCGATCTTCAAATCACCTGTACATCCATACACAAAGATGCTCTTATACTCATCACCAACAGCTTCTTCAGCAGAGGCATATAAAGATCCTAACTACAAAGCCAGAGGAGAACCTCCAAGCCCTATAGACCCTCCAAAGGGATGTAGATTTATAACAAGATGCCCCATAGCGGTAGATAAATGCTCGAAGGAGCATCCGCCCCTCACGAGAATTTTTGGAGAGCATATGGCTGCATGTATCAGATATACTGATACAGCAAAGGGATATATGCTGCAGAAATAGATCATTAGGATAGGTTTTTAAGCCAACTCACTAATATCTCTCGGGGTTACCATGATGAGGGGATTATCTAGACTCGCCATGATCTCTGTAATACTTGCAATAGTAGTTATAGCAGGAGTAGCGTCATTCATAATATTGCAGCCAAGAGCACCAGCAACACCCGGAGCAACAGCGACGCAAGTAGTAACGACGCCAATAGAGGCTGGGAGAACCACCCAGCCTGGAACACCTATACAGCAAACACCAGTCTCTAAAAAAGATGTTCTGAAGGTAGCTATAGGGACTGATCTAGATACTGTAGACCCTCATGGACAGACTACAACATTAGTATCGAATGTACTTAGACATACGTATGAAACCCTCTTAGGATTTGACGATAAAGGTAACGTTATTCCACAGCTAGCAGAAAGATGGGAAGTTTCACCAGATGGGCTCGCGTATACACTTTATCTAAGGAGAGGAATCAAGTTCCACGACGGATCTGAATTAAATGCAACAGTTGTAAAGGCCAACATAGATAGATGGATAGACCCAACAGTGAGGGTTCCCCTCAGAAGCCAGCTAGGTCCTGTAAGTAGAGCTGAAGTTGTTGACCCATATACTGTGAAGATCTATTTAAAAGAGCCCTTCGCACCGTTTCTCAAGGCTCTTGCCAATTATCTCTTTATTACTAGTCTTGATGTTATTAAGAGGTTTGGTAATCAGACTATCACTGAGGTTGTTGGTACAGGGCCCTATAAATTCGTCTCCTGGGAGAAGGGTAGGAAAGTAGTTCTAGAGAGGTTTGATGACTACTGGGGTCAGAAGCCTGCAATAAAGAGGATTGAGTGGCTAATAATACCAGAGGCATCTACCAGGCTCGCAGCACTACTATCAGGAGATGTGGACTTCGCCTTCAACCTACCTCCAACAGATCTCGACAGGGTGAGGGGAGATAATAGATTCGAAGTCGTAACACCTACAAGCAACAGGATTATATTTATCGCTATCCTGCCCAAAGGCCCCCTTAAAGATCCCAAGGTTAGGCAAGCCCTAAATTATGCGGTTGATAAGGAAGCTATTATCAAGAACGTGCTATATGGTCTCGGAATAGATTCTGTGTCTCCACTACCTCCTCACTTCTTTGGATATGCTAGGATGGATCCCTATGTGTATGATCCTCAGAGGGCTAGGAAGCTCCTCGAAGAGGCTGGCTTCCCATTCGATAGGAAGCTCGTACTCCTACACCCAACTGGGAGATATCTACAGGATAAGCAGGTTGCGGAGGCTGTGCAGGCATATCTCTCGAGAATAGGTTTGCAGGTGGAGCTAAGAACAATGGACTGGCCAAGTTTCGTAGCGTCTATAACAAAACCCCTAGACCAGAAAGACTACGACCTACTACTACTAGGATGGGGCCCTGGCGTTGCTGATGCCCATTTCACTCTATATAGCCAGTTCCACTCATCACAAGCACCTCCAAGGGGATTGGCTGCTGCACACTATAACAATTCAGAAGTGGATAACCTGTTGGAGCAGGCTATGAGGGAGCTTAACGAGGCAAAGAGGGCAGAGCTATATAAGAGGGCTATAGAGATAATATGGAGAGACGCGCCGTGGATCTTCCTATATACACAGAAGTGGTTCTACGCATCTACAAAAGATCTGAAGGGATACTGGATATATGTTGATGGTGAGATGGTCTTCTTCGATAAAGCATATTTTAGCTGATCCTTTTTCTGCTGAAAATCTTAGCCTTCATGGGTCTGCAAAGTATAGGCTATAGTCTTCTCCCAAGATCTCCCTCAAGATGTTCAGGGCAAAGGCTCTGATTCTCTGATCTATCTCTACAACTGCTATACCCCTTCTAGGAATCCCGTACAATAGGATCTCGCTGTAGTTAGCGATTGCCGCAACTAATAGCGACAATAGATCCTCCTCTCCCTCTACAACCACTAGAAATCTTTCTCCGGGCTTGCCAGCGATATATTTTATAGTTTTTATCGCCTCGCTAGATATAGTTCCACGTGGGTTTCTTATCTCCATGACAATCCCAACCTGGCTATATATTCCCTCCACCTCATCTATCTCTATGTTCTCTCCCCTAAGAGTCGCTCTATCGACTATCGCCACATGCGGTATGAACCCCGCCTCCACAAGGCTCTTGGTCACCACATCCCCAACACTCCACACCCTCTTACTATGATGTATAGCCATGATTGCTCTCCTAGCCACAGACACCCTGTCAACCCCCTCTACAAGGAAACCATATTCCCTAGACAAAACACCCCTAAGCCTCTCGGGAAGGGGATACACCTTCAACGCCATTCTTCAGCTTCCTAAGTTTGATTCCCAAGATCTTAAAAAGCTTTAGAGCGACACATAGATAAAGACCCCCTTCTCATCGAGTATTGAAGAGAACATAGAGTGAGACCTTCACTAAAGGCCGGGGACTCGCAACCTGTTAGATTAATGCTCTATTATCTTCTCTTCACCATATATAGTAAGAGATAAGATCTACGCTATTGTAGTCGGCAGACATAAAAATACCGGGTCAACACTTCGGTTTAGCATCACAGATAGCGGTGGAAAAACATCTTTAAACGGTTAGGCTTTTTACCCATCCAGAAGATCATAGGGATCATAGCTGCTGTTAATGTTACGAGAACTATTCCATAGCTATATGGGTACTCAGTGCCGCCGGGCTGCTGTAACTGGATCACATATGGTGTTGAAACGTTTGGTGATACTACGAGGATTATCCACATCCCCGCTGATGCGTGTCCCGGTACGCCACATGCTATCCAGTAGATCCCTTCTGATAGCGAGTGGACGCTGAGGGTTACAGTAGCCCCGCTTGGTATACCGCTAGTATATGTAGGGGGCTGTGAAGCTATGATCGTGCCGTCACTCCCTATATCCCTGCTCTGAGGGGCTGCTGTGCTATTCCTCACAATAGCTATGCTATGAGGTATTATGTGGCTATTTGTAAATGTCACCTCTAAGCCCCACCCTGCTGGTATATATATTCCAATCCCGCCTCTAGAGGATCCGTTGAAGTTGAGGCCCGTCGATATCAATGCAAAGGCTGTCTTCCCAGAAAAAGGTAGCAGTGTTGCACCAGCTGGAATTGTCTGCCCCACTGTTATTGTAGATTGTTGAGTAATAGTGCTTATAATTGTTCTCTGAATAGTCGTTGGAACCGTGGCTGTTATCTGAGAGGTAAGGGTTCTCTCAACAGCTGTAGTTACTGTCGCTATCTGGGTTCTAGTAACTATAGATGTTGTCTCCCTAATCACAATCTGTGCTGTCGTGTATATAGATGTGGCTGTCATGATCTTCCTCACAGCGATTGTCTGGATAGATGGTATAGTTACTGTTTGCAGAGATACTGGAGGCCTTGAAACAAAGCCTGCAGCAAATGCTAGAACAGCCACTACTATGATTGCTATAACAGCCCCCTTAGAAATCCCACTTGTTACGCTAAACCATTTCACCTGATATTATATACCACATAGGTATATAAATACAGCTACTATAGCCAAGAGCCTCCTTTAGAGTGAGTAGAAGATCGGATCTTAGCAGGTGACAATACAATATGGGTTTTAGAATATTGATTATTTGAGATCCAAACCCTCCGCGGAAGTTCTCCTCCATCTTGGAATGCTCTTTATATTTTTCCTATCTATAATATGTGGGGCTCTGTCTCTACGTCCTGGGATAGGGTACAGATCTATGGGCTAGGGATCCTATCTCCTAGGATCCTCTCGGTTCTCACGGTGCTTCTAGCTATTCTCGTTTCTCTCAGGGCTCTCAGCCCAGATAGGATTATAGGTTATCTAATAGATCTTTATTTCTCAGCGGTTGTGATCATAGCTCTGTCAATAGCTCTTAAGAGGGGCTCGTCTATAGAGATCTTGTTAAAGCCAGATATAGCGTCTCTCATAGCATCTGCTATATATGCGGTTGTTGTGGGAGGCTATGTGCCGATTATGGTGGCTCTCTTCACGATACTCATAGTGCTCTCATCGAAATATGTGGAGGGGGTTATAGGGCATTGGATCTTTCTATCGCCAGGGTCTCAGGGAAATCTTGGCTATATAGGCGGAGCCCCTGGATCCCATGTCAAGCTATACCCAGGTGTAATAACCACCTGCGATCTAGCAGTTTCTAGGGGATCTATAGTTGTTAGGGAGCCCTATAACTCAGACTCTAGATCATATAGGGAGGCCGGAGATATGGTTGCAGGCTATTCCGCTGTGGAGTCGGGGTCTGCAGAGGCTCTCATAATCAGCAGCGGATCCATTGTTCGAGGAGGGCGCTCTGAGACTCTGGCCGTGTCTAGGAAGGTATGCAGTATCTTCTCAACATTGGTCTATATAGTCTCTATTCTAGGGCTTGCCATGGGTTCAAACGCTTCTACATATTTATCGATCGCTGCACCATCGATCCCATACATATATTTTCTCTATATGGCTAGAAGATCCTCAGATCTTGCTAGAATAGGCATCATCTCTTGGAAGCCCGCCAAGACCTCTAGAGAGGTCTGCTATGCGAGGGAGCTATACCTAGATGCTGGATCTACCGTATATACTAGATCCACGGGCGAGATATCCATAAAATCTAGAAGCTCGCTAGCGAGAGATGAGATCATAAAGATCATATGCTCAGCCGACAACATAGAGGCTGTGAGGAATATATGTAAGAGCTATGAGGATCATGGAAGGGGTTACATTGTAGTTAAGAGAAGCCCTGATCTAGTAATCCTAGAGGATGCCAGAACAAGAGTGAAAATATGTCTCGCAACACCAGATAAAGCCAGGATCCACGGCTTTCAGTGGGATATATCCTCCATAGACCCTAGCAGTAGTTGCCAGGGCACTATATATGTTATTTCCACAAGATACGAGGTACTCGGCTATATATGTGTCGGCAGATATCTCTCTATATCCAACATGATGTCACTCTCAAAGCTCTCCAGAGAATATAGAGTATCGATCATACTTGATAGTGAGGATATAGAGATCATCAACAGATCTGGTAGCGAAATTAAGAAGATCTTAGAAAATGTCGAGCTGAAAATCAAGAGCCAAAGAAGTGGAGAAAGCTGCCCGGAGAGAAATGTGCTAGCAGTTATAAGGGATATCCCAACAAACCCGTGTAGAGGAGCAATATATATTGTTGATCCTAAGCAAGCCTATAAGAGATATGCAGATCTGAAGACAAGCCTATCGAGGGGGGCTGCGGTCACATTTAAGAGAGAAATAAGCTGGCTAGAGAGGATCCCTGAGCTGTGTAGAAAGTGGAGGAAAGATCTAGGCTTGATAATAGCTGTGTATACAATCCTGAGGGGTGGAGGAACCATAATATCCATAGCAACCGGCATCTTATGGGCTCAATATATTCTAGAAATGGCATCTTATGCGATATCAATGTTAAGGATATATAGCCACTAACACACAGCAACCCTTTATGAGGGCATTGCCCAGAAGGGCTTCGGTCTAGGATGCTCTGGGCATCATTGCTTCCCGAGGTCTCTGCACACCAAGATATAGCAGAGATAACACCTAATCATCAATGCAATTATGGATTGAATACATATAAGCTTAAGCCCAGACAAAAAAATATAAAAGCATCCCCACTACCATGAAAAAGGATACAGCCCCTGCCCTGGAGAACGGGGATTTTTATACTAGGGTGTCAGATGTTACTCGATATAAATAAGAGGGTGAGTCTTGTACATCGGAGCCTGTTTTTAAACTTTCGTGTTATGTTTTGTGTGATTGTGGCTCTTTATAGGTGGGATTGCTAATATGATGGTCTAAGAGAGGTTTCAGAATGTGTCTGACAAGTGCTTTGTCCTCTGAAGGCCTTTAAAGAGCTAGTGGGTGATAGGAGGAGCAGTTGGAAAAATAATAGAGCAGCACTAATCCCGAAGAGATCTAAGGAATCGCATTTCGCATAATGATAGATACCATCTTGATCATATCAACAAGAGAGGCTATTTGGTGCTAGGCGGCTCCGATCTAAGGATAAAGTATATAGGCAAAATAAGGTGGGAGGGTAAGCAAGGAATACCGGAGATCGTGTATGAGACCGGTGGGTAGTCTGCCTAAATATTATAGATATTGGTGAGAAGCCTTCTAAATCAAATAAGAAGGGCTATATAAAGCTAAACTACAGGGATAAGAAGGAGAGGATCAAGGATCCGAGGAGCATCAAGCAGAGAGATCCCGTAGGATAAAGAGGCACTTATAGACATTAATTTGAACAGCTTATTCGCTATGGTAATTACAGATGGTTCAGCTTTGCTTGTCAAAGGAGGATCTATTGAGTCTGAGTACTACTGGTGGAAGAGGGAGATCTCGAAATACTAAGCTGTAAGAGAGATCTGCTGAAAAATGCTGGGACCCCGACATAGAAAGAATGAAAGAATACCGTGAGAAGTACCTTGAAGCAATGTATAAGAGGGATAAGAGGCTAAGGCGTCTCTACATAACAGCTACTAGGTTCTTAGCTGGTGAGCTATATAACAGGTGTGTTAGGAAGCTATATATAGGCTATCACCATGCTTAGCCAAGAAAACTGCAATGAATATAGCAGTATATAATTATATAATTATAGTATAATACTATAATTAATTGATGGTGGTTTAGGAAGATCGTGCTGTGGATTGTTGATATATTCATGGAGTATGACATAGACGTGGAGATAGTCCTTGAGGAATATATTGATGACCCCTCCCCTCTCCAGGGGTTTTCTATGCTGGGGTCTCAAGTGTTAGCCTCCTGGAGAGAGATCAATGCTTCTATCCTCAAGATCATTGGGCTGGGGGTACGCTTCGGGGTCTCTCCCTAGGGACATCGGGGCACGCTAACGGGGTGCCCAGCCGAGACATTAACCCCCAAACCATCAAAGAAATAACCTCATCACAGCCATAGATATCTACCTAGAAAGCTTAAAACACCCCGCCCTAAAGAGCGAGGTTTGCCAAACTCTAATATCATTTGAGGGAGAGCCCGCTTGCTCTCTTAGTTATTGTCTATCTCTCTAAATATTAAACAGAAGTCTTCTTCTATGAAGGGCTGGAGTGCAAATACCGCAGTCTCTGAAAAGCGTTAATTGAAAGGTTTTCGTGCTTGTTATCACATCTATATTCCCACCATCTTCTTAGCCTCCACACACCGAGCTAGAAGGTGGAATGCGATGTCTATGAGGAGATAGGAAGGTCGTTTTTGAGTCATTCGATATAAATACACTCAATACTAAGTTTAAAGGCTATCTCGCATTGTTGCTTGTCTGAAGTAGCTAGCGCGGCTTTTCTATTGAGAGCTTGTGCTATGAATAGTGCATCGTAGATTGTTATTCCATGATCTATAGCTATTTTAAGGGCTTGCTTCAGATATAGATCTTGAGGTTCTACTTCAAGCACGATTTTTCTCATTCTGAGAAGGCTATCGAGGATTTGGAGAGCTTTTTCAACATCTATATCTTTTAGAAGGACAGTTCTCCTCCATATGGCGTTAGCCGCTTCCTTTATTGCAAGATCTAGAGTACATGGCCTTTCGCGTAGTATATCCCGCACACGCTCCCATCCCTTTTCTTTAAGAAGAAACTTTGCTAGGGTAGAGGAGTCAATGACTTTCTCTATCAATTCTTAGCCACCGTGATACTGTGCCAGATGGCAACTCTGGAACGTTTCTTAAGTCTTCCTCAATCTTTTTAATAATTTCTTCGGCCTCATATCGAGCCACGGTCTCTTCAATAAATCTTCTTATAAGCTCGCTCCAATTAATATTCTTATGTCTCTTCATTCTCTCTTTTAGCTCCTTGGGGATTCTAATGCTTATAACCTCTGTCATACAGTCACCATAGACAATAATGTATACATGAATATAAGCCTTCTCCCTATAAGCAATGAAAAATATTCTCAGCATTAAATAGATCTATTCTATAGAAAGCCTATCGTCCCTTATTGCTATCCCTGATCCTTTTGAAATGAGACTTGTGCCTGCGGATGCGATGCTGCTATAGATAATATTTCTAATCATTAGCTAGACTTTTATATCGGAGGATCACTGACATCCTCTCCCGCCTTCAGGTCATCATCCTTCTGATCATCATCCCTTTCAGGCGGTTCATCGGCTCTCCCATCTATTCGGGAAGAGTTATTAAAACCATCCCTACCCTAAAGAGTGGGGTTTGTCGTTTGTTTTGTCATTCTCTTTCTAGCTTGCTCCTCGATCATCGTGTCCAGCTCGTGCTCGATCTTTGATTTGACCTCTAGGCTCTTTATAAGGGCTTCCCTGATCTCTGGG